>APMI01000098.1_pt1 | contig 163328 bp, 161 predicted proteins | sample 667938 | NCBI WGS metagenome assembly APMI01 (sample SAMN01084076, study PRJNA167559) | wastewater metagenome | biome: Wastewater | place: Denmark: Ejby Moelle, Odense | collected 2011-11-28
GGGCTGGCGGGTGTGCATGCCGTGGCGACGCTCGACGAAGCGCTGGCCCGCCGCGAACAACTGGCGCCGGGGACGGTGCTGGTCACCCGCGGTGGCGATCTCGTCAGCCGCACCAGCGTCACTTTTTTTGCGCCGGACAAGGGCGAACACGGCCTGCTCGAACGGCAGCGCGAAATCGAGGCGCTGAGCGCCGCGCTGGGGGAGGGCGAGAGCGTCATCGCGACCCTGAACGACAAGGTCGCCGCGCTTGACGCGGCGCTGGAAGACAAACACGAAGCGGTGCGCGAGGCGCGGCACTACGTCACCGACCGTCAGCAGCGCGTCCATTCACTGCAAATGGAAACGCTCAAGCTGACGCAGGCGCTGCAACGCTACAGCGAGCAGAAAGAACGCTTGCAGGAGCAACTGGCCGATCTCGCCAGCGAAGAAGAAGGCGAGCGCGAGCGCGAAATGCTGGCGGACGAACGCATCGGCGAAATCCGCGAAGGGCTCTCGCGCATTCAGGTGCTGGTCACCGGCGCGCGCCAGCGGCTGGAAGAGACCGAACGCGCCGTGCGCGACGAGCGCGCCCGGCACAGCGAAGCCGATCGTGCGGTGCGCGAGGCGCAATTCGGCCAGCGCGAATGCGAAAGCAAGTTGCAGGACATCTTTGCCCAACAGGCGGTGGCGCAACGCCAATTGCAGCGCATTGAAGCCGACCGGGCGGAGTGTGCCCGGCAGGCGGACGCTGCACCGCCGGATGTCATGGAAGAACAGTTGCAGGCGGCGCTGGCCGAACGCGGCGACAAGGAAAAGGCCCTGGCCGCGGCGCGCGATGCGCTGGAGGCCGCCACCCAGAGTCTGCGCGGGCTGGAAGAGCAGCGCATGAAAATCGAGCAGGGGCTGGAACCGTTGCGCGTGCGCATTGGCGATCTGCGCCTGAAGGAACAAGCGGCGGCGCTGAATGCCGAGCAGGCGGCGGGGCAATTGCTGGAAGCGGGGGCCGACGAGGTCGCGCTGACGCCATTGCTCGGGCAAGCCAGGGCATCCAGTCTTCAGGGCGACATCACCCGCTTGCAGAACGGCATTACCGAACTCGGGCCGGTCAATCTCGCGGCCTTGCAGGAACTGGAGGCCGCCACCGAGCGCAAGGGCTTCCTCGACGCGCAGGCGGCCGACCTGACCGAGGCGATGGAAACGCTGGAAAACGCCATTCGCCGGATCGACCGCGAGACGCGCGAGTTGCTGAAAACCACGTTCGACACGGTCAATGGCCACTTCGGCCAGTTGTTCCCGGAACTGTTCGGCGGCGGTCGCGCCGAACTGGTGATGACCGGCGACGAGATCCTCGACTCCGGCGTGCAGGTCATCGCCCAGCCGCCCGGCAAGAAGAACTCGACCATCCATCTGCTCTCGGGGGGCGAAAAGGCGCTGACCGCCATCGCACTGGTCTTCTCGATGTTCCAGCTCAACCCGGCGCCGTTCTGCCTGCTCGACGAGGTCGACGCGCCGCTGGACGACAGCAACACCGAGCGTTTCTGCGGCATGGTCAGGAAAATGTCGGCAGCGACGCAGTTTTTGTTCATCTCCCATAATAAAATCGCCATGGAAATGGCCGAGCAACTGGTCGGCGTGACCATGCAGGAATCGGGCGTTTCGCGGGTGGTAGAAGTCGATATGGAAGAAGCCCTGAAAATGAGGGATGCAGCGTGACGGAATTGCAAATCGGATTGATCGGGCTGGGCGCGGTTGCGGTGGTGAGCGTCTTTGCTTACAACAAATGGCAGGAACACCGGCATCGCAAGGTGGCGGAACAGGTATTGCGTGCGGATCACGACGATGTCTTGCTGACCGGCGGGCAGCAATCGCCCCCCAAACCACGCGAATCAGATGCGCCGGTCAAGCCGACGATCTCCGATGAAATGCCGCCGGTGATTCTTCCAGCCGCAGGAGAGCGCCGCGAACCGGTGCTTGGCGACCTGCCGGGCGATGATGAACAGTTGCCGCGGATTCCACTGCCGGACGAAGTGGTTCCGGTCGAGACCGTGCTCCCGCCCCTGTCCGACGCGACACCGGGCGACGTTGCCGCGAAGGCGCCGTTTGCCGATTCTTCCGACGACGAGCCGGTGCCGCCCGCGGGCGAAGTGCCGAATAGTCTCGTCGATCCGCGTGTTGACTACATCGTGGTCATGGAACTGGTCGAACCCGAGGCGGTGGACGACATTCTGTTCGCGCAACGCGATGCCTTGCGGCGCATCGGCAAACCGGTGATCTGGGTGGGCTTCAACGAGCGCACGCGGGAGTGGGAGACCATGGTTGCCGGTTCGGAACGCGCCTACCGTCGGCTACGCATCGCCCTGCAACTGGCGGATCGGCGCGGGCCGCTCTCGGAAGCCGATCTCACCGTCTTTGTCGCGGCCGTGCAAGGCCTGGCGGATGACCTGATGGCGGTGGCCGACATGCCCGCACACCAGGGGGTGCTGGAGCAAGCGGTGGCGCTGGATCGCTTCTGCGCCGATGTGGATCTGGAAATCGGGGTGCACCTGATTAGCCGCGGAACGCCTTTTGCCGGCACCAAAGTGCGGTCGCTGGCCGAAGCGGCGGGCATGACCTTGATGCCGGATGGTTCGTTCACCCGCTTTGATGACGACGGTCGTGCCCAGTTCAAACTTCAGAATTTTGAAGATAATCCCTTTACGGCCGAGGCCATGCGCAGTCTCACCACCCATGGGCTGACCTTCTTGCTCGACGTGCCGCGCGTCGATCACGGCGAGCCGGTGTTTTTCAAGATGCTCGACAACGCCAAGCGGTTTGCCGAGCATCTGCAAGGCCAACTGGTCGACGACAATCGCCAGCCGCTCAACGACGCGCAACTAGACAATATCCGGCGGCAATACGTCGTCAAGCCGCAACTGGCGATGCAGACATTTGGGCTTCCGGCCGGCAGTCCGCAGGCGCTGCGCCTGTTCTCGTGATGGCGACGCCCGAGGCGACCGCGCGGGCGGCCTGGTTGCGCAGTGAAATCGAGCGTCACAATCACGCCTATTACGTTCTCGATGCGCCCAGCATTCCGGATGCGGAGTACGACCTTCTGTTTCGCGAACTCCAGGGGCTGGAGGCGACCAATCCGGAACTGCTGACCGCCGACTCGCCCACGTTGCGGGTCGGTGCGCCGCCGCTGAAGACGTTTGCCCCGGTAACGCATGGCGTGCCGATGCTGTCGCTCAACAACGCCTTTGCCGACGACGAAGTCGCTGCCTTCGATCAGCGCGTACGGGAGGGGCTGGGACTCGCAGACGAGATCGAATACGCGGTGGAGCCCAAATTCGACGGTCTGGCGATCAGTTTGACTTACCAAGAGGGCCTCTTCGTGCAGGGCGCCACGCGCGGCGACGGCAGCACTGGCGAGGAAGTCACGCCCAATCTGCGCACCTTGAAAAGTCTCCCGCTGCGTCTCAAAGGCCAAGGCTGGCCGTCGCAGCTGGAAGTGCGCGGTGAAGTCTTGATGCTGCGGCGCGACTTTGCGCGCCTGAACGAGCGTCAGCGTCAACGCGGTGAAAAGGAATTCGCCAACCCGCGCAACGCCGCTGCCGGCAGTCTGCGTCAGCTCGATTCCCGCGTAACCGCCAACCGGCCGCTGTATTTTTATGCCTACGGCGTTGGGTTGGGCGCAGATCGTCTGGGTGTCGCCGGTCACGCCGAAATCATGGATAAACTCGCCACCTGGGGCTTTCCTGTGGCCCCCGAGCGCAGCGTGGTGCGCGGCGTAGCAGGTCTCCTCGAGTACTTCCGCGAGATGGGCGGGAAACGCGCGGCGTTGCCGTACGACATCGACGGCGTGGTTTACAAGGTCAATGCCTTCGCCGCGCAGGCCGAACTGGGCTTCGTGTCGAGAGCGCCGCGTTTTGCCATCGCCCACAAATTCCCCGCCGAGGAAGCAACGACCGAAGTGCTGGCCATCGACGTGCAGGTCGGCCGTACCGGCGCGCTGACCCCGGTGGCCCGCATGAAGCCGGTGTTCGTCGGTGGTGTGACGGTTACCAATGCGACTTTGCATAACGAGGAAGAAGTGCGGCGCAAGGATGTCCGGGTCGGCGACACCGTGATCGTGCGACGTGCCGGTGATGTGATCCCGGAAGTCGTCGCGGTGGTGATGGAAAAACGGCCCATGCGTCCGGGCGACGATCTCTTTGCAACTGTTCCTCTGCATAAGCCGTTCGCGATGCCGGGCGAGTGCCCCGACTGCGGCTCCGCGGTCGAAAAGCCTGCGGACGAGGCGATTACCCGGTGTACGGGCGGTTTGATCTGCCCGGCGCAGCAGAAGCAGGCCATCTGGCATTTCGCGTCCCGTCGGGCAATGGATATCGAGGGGATGGGCGAGAAATTGGTCGAACAATTGGTCGATCTCGGATATGTCCGCTCCCCCGCCGATCTCTACGCGCTCGACGTGGCGAGGCTGGCCAGTCTGGAGCGCATGGGCGACAAGTCGGCCGCAAACCTTGTCGCTGCCATCGAACAGAGCAAGCAGACGACGCTGCCGCGCTTGATATACGCATTGGGCATTCGGAATGTCGGCGAAGCCACGGCGCGCGATCTGGCGCGTCACTTTGGCGACCTGAAGGCATTGTTGCAGGCCGACGAGCTTGCGTTGCAGCAGGTGCCCGATGTCGGGCCGGTTGTCGCCGCTTCCGTCAGGCATTTTCTGGCGGAACCGCATAACCGCACGGTGATTGACCGTTTGTGCGAAGCCGGCGTCAGGTGGCCGCGCGAAGCGGTGCCAACGGCTGAGTCCAAACCGCTGGCGGGAATGACGCTGGTGCTGACTGGAACCCTTCCGAATCTCACGCGCGACGACGCCAAGGTGTTGATCGAGGCAGCCGGCGGCAAGGTGAGCGGGTCGGTCTCGAAGAAAACGGATTATGTGGTCGCCGGCGAGGAGGCGGGCTCGAAACTTGAAAAAGCCCGGGAACTGGGCGTGCCGGTCGTCGATGAGGCACAATTACGTCTGTTGCTGAATGTGGCGCCGTTGGGCGTCCGCCAAGAGTGAGGACAAGCGCATGAAAAAAGTGAAGAAAGCGGTTTTCCCGGTAGCCGGCCTCGGTACCCGATTCCTGCCGGCCACCAAGGCGAGTCCGAAAGAAATGCTGCCCATTGTCGACAAGCCATTGATCCAGTATGCCGTTGAAGAAGCCGTGGCGGCGGGCGTTACCGACATGATTTTCGTCACTGGCCGCAGCAAGCGTGCCATCGAAGATCATTTCGACAAGGCGACCGAACTGGAGGCGGAACTCGAACGCAAACACAAGCATGACATGCTGGCGCTCGTGCACAACATCCTGCCGAAGCATGTGAATTGTATTTACATTCGGCAGGCGGAACCGCTTGGCCTCGGGCACGCGGTGCTCTGCGCCAAGCCGGTGGTGGGCGACGAACCCTTCGCCGTGCTGTTGGCGGACGATCTGCTGGATGGCGACGTGCCGGTGCTGAAACAGATGGTCGATACCTACGATTATTACCGCTGCTCGGTGCTTGGGGTGCAGGACGTTCCACGTGCCGAGACGCGAAGCTACGGCATCGTGGCGGCGCGGCCGGTGGCGGAGCGTATTGAGCAGGTATCCGCCATAGTCGAGAAGCCAAAGCCGGAAGAAGCGCCATCTACCCTGGCGGTGGTGGGGCGCTATGTGCTGACGCCCCGCATTTTTCACTATCTCGAAAACGGCAAACCGGGTGCCGGAGGCGAAATCCAACTGACCGATGGTATTGCCGCCTTGCTTGCCGAGGAACAGGTGCTTGCATATCGTTACCTGGGCACGCGTTACGACTGTGGATCGAAGCTGGGCTATCTGCAAGCGACAGTGGTGTTTGGCCAGCGCCACCCGGAGGTGGGCGCGGCTTTTAGCGATTATCTGAAAAACAGGGGAGAGTAGTTGATGGAAATTCAGCAGGCCCGCGACATTTTGGCCAATGCCGATCTCGTTCATTCCGCCGATGCCGTGCAGGCCGCGCTGGATCGCGTTGCCGGGGCCATCTCGGCCGATCTGGCCGACAAGAATCCGCTGGTGCTGTGTGTGATGACCGGTGGGGTCATCCTGGCAGGGCAGTTGTTGCCGAGGCTCGATTTTCCGCTGGAGTTCGATTATCTGCATGTCACCCGTTACGGCCAGGATACGCAGACCGGCAAGCTGTCGTGGCGCTCAGCGCCATGGATTCCGGTCAAGGGCCGTAATGTGCTGGTGCTTGACGATATTCTCGATGAGGGCGTCACGCTGGCCGCCGTCCGCGAAAGCCTTTTGCGACTGGGTGCCATCGATGTACGCATGGCGGTGGCGGTCGACAAGCAAAACGGCAAGAACAAACCGGTGCGGGCCGACTATGTGGCGCTGACTGTTCCCGATCGCTTCGTATTCGGGTTTGGCATGGACGTCCATGGCGCTTGGCGCCATCTGCCCGCGATCTATGCGGTGAAAGACGCATGAGCGGCGCCCCGATCGCCGACTTTATCAACTATTGGTTGAAAGAGGGCGATAGCTATGCCCGACGGGGAGACTACGCCTGGATGGCGGCGCAGGTGCCGGGTAAACGCATCCTTGATGTCGGCTGTGGAGTGGGGTTCGGAGTCGAAGCGCTGCTGCAAAACGGTGTCGAGGTTTTGGCCGTGGATAATCTCGGTGAATGTCTGCAAACCTGCCGTGCGCGCGTCGCAGATTTCGGTGCGCAGGTCACGTTTCTTCAGGGAGACGTGGCGTTGCTGACCGACGAGGCACGATCCGTCATCACCGAATTTGCACCGGACAGTGTTGTTTGCTGGCTGATGGGGGCGCCAACCAATGTGACCGGCGCCTCGGAAGCCGATGCCGGCAAGGCGGTGGCCTATTACCGGGAGAAGACGCATCGTCAGGTGGCCGAGCTGGCTGCTGCGCTGCCTTGCGTGCAATGGCTGCATTTTGTCGATCGGACCGCGATCCCCTGGCAGGCCAAGGATATCGGGCGCGATACCTTGGTTCGTTACCACGCCGGCAAGACACTGCTTGACCTGCCTTTCAGGGCGGACCGCGCGCGAGCTCGATACCGCAAGCTGGAGGGCGCCGTTGCCGACCTTGCGCAAGTCAGACGCTCGCATCCCACGTTACAAAGCGTGACGCCAACCCTGGCCTCACTTCTCGCCGAAAGGACACATTGATGCTGGCGATCATCGGAGGCAGCGGCCTCACCACGCTCTCGATACTCGATAACATTCGGCAAGAAGTCGTGCGCACCCCCTACGGCGAACCTTCCGGCGCGCTGACCTTTGGCGACATCGGCAAGGTGCCGGTCGTGTTTCTGGCCCGGCATGGGTATGGTCATACCATTCCGCCTCATCGCGTCAATTACCGCGCCAACTTGTGGGCGCTCCATCGGCATGGGGCCGCCGGTATCGTCTCGGTCGCTTCGGTGGGGGGCATCCGATCCGATCTCCAGCCAGGCGACCTGGTCATTCCCGATCAGATCATCGACTACACCTGGGGTCGCCCCTCAACCTTTTTCGAGGGGCATGACTCGCCAGTCACCCATATTGATTTTACGGAACCCTACGACGGTGCCCTGCGCCAGGAAATTGCTGCCGCTGCCGCGAGCGTGCAGGTCCCCATCAAGCTGGGAGGCGTCTATGCGGCCACCCAGGGGCCGCGTCTGGAGTCGGCTGCCGAGGTCAACCGGCTGGAAAAGGATGGTGCCGATCTCGTGGGCATGACCGGCATGCCTGAAGCGGCCTTGGCCCGCGAATTGGGAGTGCCTTATGCGAGCATCAATGTGGTTGCCAACTATGCCGCCGGCCGGGCGGATAGCCGGCACGGCATCCACCTGGCGAGCGTTGAACCGATCTTGCAAGAAGCGCTTGGCCGAGTGCGCCTGATCATTGAGCGCTTGGTGGGCTGTCGCGAGAATTGCAAGCCCAACGGGCATGCGACGTAAACAGCGAATATGGCCTTCGACGATCTGTATCGCTTGTCGGCCCATGCCGTCATTGCCAATTCCGACGGCCTGATCCTGCAACTGAAGGCCACTTATGGCGCGTGTGGCTGGGGATTGCCCCGTGGGGCGCTGGAGCCAGGTGAAACGATCCACGAGTGCCTGCTTCGGGAATGTCGTGAGGAACTCGGGTGCGAGGTGGCAATACGGGCGCTTACAGGTGTCTATCACCACCGTGCGGTCAATTCGCATGCCTTCATTTTTCGCTGTGATTTGGACAATTCTGCGGCTATTTGCCTGAGCGAGGAACATTCCGAGTTCCGGTTTTTTGCCCTGGATGAACTCAGTGCTGTCCAGCGCCAGCGCGTTGTGGATTGTCTGGGCTACCGAGGTGCGGCGGTCAGTGCGCGGTTTTGAACGCGCGATCGCCGGGCAACACATCTTCGGCGGCCTTATCGCGCACCAAAGCTTCGAATTCCCCGACGGGTAACGGCTGGCTGAACAGATAACCCTGGAATCGCTGGCAACCCAGGGCGCACAGCGCGTCGAACTGTTCTTGCGTCTCGACACCTTCTGCCACGACCTCGGCCTTGAGCAAATGGGCCATGGTCATGACGGTATGGATGATGAACGCATCATTTGCATTTTCCAGCATGGAAGCAACGAAGGCGCGGTCGATCTTGATCTGATCGAAGGGGAGCCGGCGCAGGTAGGAGAGCGAGGAATAACCGGTGCCAAAATCGTCCATTGCAAGGGTGATGCCGATGGCCTGGAGTTCGCGCATTTTGGCAATGCTCTCGTCAATGTTTTCGACGACGACCGATTCTGTCAATTCGACTTTCAGGCGGGCGGCAGGGACACCATGCGCCAATAAAATCTCGCGGGTTTCGGCGACGAACTGATGGTTGGCGAAATGCTGGCCGCTGACGTTGATCGCGATGGGCAACGTGGCGAACAGGGAATCAGTTTCCCAGCGTTTGAGTAGCCGGCAGGTTTCGTCCAATACCCAGGCACCGATTTCGTGGATCAGATGAGTTTCCTCGGCCACCGGTATGAACTCGGCAGGTGGGATAGTTCTGCCCGAGATCACCAGGCGAATCAGCGCTTCAGCACCAATAATTCGGGCATGTGCGTCGAATTGGGGCTGAAGATGGAGTACGAAAGCGTGTTCCCGCAGACCACAGCGCAGCATCTGCTCAAGTTCGACACGCGCGCGCAATCTGTTCTGCATGGTGGGGTCAAAGAAGCACAGCGTGCCGCGCCCGTTCTTCTTGGCTTCATACATGGCGGTATCGGCTTCGCTGATCACCGTATCCAGATCACCCTCAGGTTGCCCGCCGAAAAGGGTGATCCCGATGCTGGAGGAGGTATGTACAGTACGCTCACCGAGAGTATACGGAACCGACAGCGCCTCGATGATGTTTTCGCCTATCCTTCGCGCTTGCCAGGCGGCCTGGTCGGTGTCCTCGGACAGCATTTCGGCGATGACCAGAAATTCGTCACCCGCAAGGCGACCGACGGTGTCGGATTCGCGCACCGCGGCTTTCAGTCGGCGACTGACCTCGACCAGCAGGTCGTCTCCAGTCTGATGGCCGAGGGTGTCGTTGATGTTCTTGAATTTGTCGATATCGAGGAAGAACAAGGCACTGCGTCCGCCATTCCGTTGCGCGATGGAGAGGGCGTGTTTGACGCGATCCAGCAACAATCTCCGGTTCGGAAGGCCGGTGAGGCGATCAAAGAAAGCCATACGCTCGAGTTCCGATTCGATGGCCTTGATATTGGAAATGTCGGTGAACACGCCAACGTAATGGGAAGGCTCGCCAATCTCATCGAATACGGTATTGATGCTCAGAAGCTTGGGATAGATTTCGCCATTGCGCCGCTTGTCCCAAATTTCGCCTATCCAGCGACTTTCGGCGCGAATCTCGCGCCACATTGTGCGGTAGAACTCCGCATCGTGTCTGCCGGATTGAGCTATACGCGGATTTTGGCCGACTACCTCCTCTCGTGCAAAACCAGTGATAGAGACATAGGCATTATTTACTTGCAGGATGGTGCCGTCGAGTGAGGTGATGATGATTGCTTCAGATGTGCTCTCGAAAATTCGTTTAAATAGACGCAATTCATCTTGCATTTCATACAGCCTAGCGATTCGCTCTGAAAGCTGCTGGTTGGCTAACTTCAATTTTTCGGTTCGATCCTCCACAGTCTTTTCAAGTTCGGCGCGCAGATCTGTCAATTCGATCATTGTTCGGCGGAATGCGTCCAAAGACGTTGCGATGTCTGACGCCTCCGGGGTTGTTGCCGCGGGGAGTATTTCCGCAGCCGTCTCGCCTTTGCGCAGACTGGCAAGTGTGTTTTGGATCGAGGAAAACGTGAGGCCGATCTGGCGCGCCAGCTGCTGCGCCAGATAAAACAGTACCAAGGTGACGAACAGCGAGAGCACCAATACTGGCAGAGCGATGGTCAGCAGTTTTGCCTTGAGATCCAGGGCATCCTGGATAAGGTGGTTGTTGATTTGTTCCCGCAAAGCGGCGGCGTTGGCGTTGACTGCCAGCACATTGCGCGTGACCCGTCGCGCGTATTGTCCGGATAGATTGACATCGACACTCAACATTTCGACCGCCTGCACCAGGCTGGCGCGGAACGAGGCGCGCGAATCCTGGGACGCGTCAGCGCGCCGGTTCGGCTCGTCGATATCGAAAACGGCGGTTGGAAGCCCGTCTGCAGCCGCATCGAAACGATCCAGAATGCGCTTGCCCTCACGATAAACAGTTGGTTCGTCAATCGCGTGATTCCCCGCATTGTCGATCAGCAACAGCAAATCGTGCTGAACCCCGGCCAGCGCCTGTTCGGCGTTCGTCAGGCGGGTGAGAAGAGGGGTTTCAACGTCGGAGAGATCTCGCCGAAATTCTTCATACAGGGAAAACACATAGGTCCCCACCGCGATCACGACGACAGACGATAGGGCGGCAAGCGCGACAATCAGTCTGGTTTGCGCGGCGATGTTCAAACGATTGAACATGGCTTCAGTTCTGGTGGGTGCGTGAGGCAGAGGTCGCAGACCACGTCTCTGCCGGAATACGTCCGATGGCGCGTAGCACGCCGTTTTCGATGCGGAAGAGGAAGGCCGTACCCTCGGGTTTTGGCCAGTAGCCCACAGCCTCTTCCAGATTGGCGGTGTGGGCAACAATCACTGTGTTGCTTCGGGCAGGAGGTGCTTCCTCGAGCAGCTTGCGCAGGGCCTCACCTTTGGCCTGTCGTTCTGCCTTGCCGAGCCCGACCGCAAAATGGAGATCTGCCGTAACGGTGGGGGCACCAAAAGCTAGTTGGGCGGTGTCGACAGCGCGACAATAAGGGCTGGCGAGGATGCGGCCGACGGGAATTTTCAACTTTCGAAAGGCGGCACCTATCGCGCTGGCTTGTTGGCGACCTTCATCCGACAGATTGCGTTGCGTATTGCAGTCGTTCGCCACAAAGGGCTGTTGGTCCTGTTGATCGAGCCGCGTCAGGCCGTGTCGAAAATAAAGTACGAAGCCGCCGCGACGCAGTTCCGGGAGCCATTCCCGCAACTCTCTCGCTTCCAGCGTCGGAGGTGACTCATCCGCATGGAGCGGGGCGTTCAGCCACAACAGGCCGATGCCTGCCAATACGGCAAGCCACCGATTCCACCTGAGTGACGTGACTTCCATGCTCATCTCCGATCTCGATGATGCAGCGATTGATTTTCCGGCTCATAACACGCGGCTTGGCGGTACGACCGCCGACCCGCGCCGATTATAGTCGAATTGACCGTCTGTAAAGGCGGCTGGCGCCGAGGTGGCGGAACTGCCCCTGATTTGTGTAAAATAATGCGCCTTTGCGTCCGGGCACTTCGCCCAGTCGCCTGCCCCCGTGATCGCTCTGCCGTGTTTTTCGCGGCGTTCGCTCGCGTCAGCCTTCCTCTACCGGGCGTTCGCCATCGCTCTATGTGCCGACCGCTCTATGTCAAAGAAAGCCAACATGTCCGTCCGCCCCATCCGCAATATCGCCATCATCGCGCACGTCGATCACGGCAAAACCACGCTGGTTGATCAGCTTCTCCGCCAGTCCGGCACGTTCGCCGCGCATCAGCACATTGCCGAGCGGGTCATGGATTCCAACGATCTGGAAAAGGAGCGGGGCATCACGATCCTCGCCAAGAATACTGCAGTTGATTACCAGGGTATTCACATCAACATCGTGGATACTCCGGGACACGCCGATTTCGGTGGCGAGGTCGAACGCGTACTGGGCATGGTCGATGGTGTGTTGCTGCTGGTTGATGCGGTCGAAGGCCCGATGCCACAGACCCGTTTCGTGACTAAGAAAGCGCTGGCTCTGGGGTTGCGTCCGATCGTCGTGGTCAACAAGGTGGATCGCGACGGTGCCAATCCAGATAACGCGGTCAACCTGACCTTCGACCTCTTCGACAAACTGGGTGCCACTGACGAACAGCTCGATTTCCCGATTGTTTACGCCTCCGGCCTGAATGGCTGGGCGGCAATGTCGCTCGACGCCGAACGCGTCGACATGCGGCCGCTGTTCGAGACGGTGCTGGATCATGTGCCGGCCCCCGACGCTGACGTGGAGGCGCCGCTGCAGCTTCAGATTTCCGCCCTCGACTATTCCAGCTACATCGGCCGCATCGGTGTCGGCCGCATCAAGCACGGCCGCATCAAGACCGGTCAGCAGGTGCTGGTGCTGTACGGCACCGACGAGGAAATGGCCGAGCACGAGCGCACACCGGTCAAGGCCAAGGTGAATCAGGTCTTCGGCTTTCAGGGTCTGAACAAGGTCGAGTTGGATGAAGGGCAGGCGGGCGACATCGTGCAGGTGACCGGCATTGAAGATCTGGTGCTAGGCGCCACGCTGGCCGATCCCGAACAACCGGTCGCGTTGCCGTTGCTGAAAATCGACGAGCCGACGCTGTCGATGCAATTCATGGTCAATACCTCGCCGCTGGCCGGCACCGAGGGCAAGTTCGTCACCAGCCGCCAGATCCGCGATCGCCTGCACAAGGAATTGCTGACCAATATGGCGCTGCGCGTGCATGACACCCGGGATTCGGAAATATTCGATGTGTCGGGGCGCGGCGAGCTGCATCTCTCCATTCTCATCGAAAACATGCGCCGCGAAGGTTATGAACTCGCGGTTGGCCGCCCACGCGTGGTGATCAAGGAAATCAACGGCGTCCAGTGCGAGCCGTATGAACTGCTGACCGTCGATGTCGAGGAAGGGCATCAGGGCGGCGTCATGGAAACGCTGGGTCTTCGTCGTGGTGACCTGCAGGACATGGTGCCGGACGGTCGCGGACGCGTGCGTATCGAATACCGCATTCCGGCGCGCGGCCTGATCGGTTTTCAGGGCGAATTCATGAACCTGACGCGTGGCACCGGGCTGGTCAGCCACGTGTTTGACGAGTATGCGCCGATCAAGGAAGGCGGTGTCGCCGAGCGTCGCAACGGTGTGCTGGTCTCCCAAGAAAACGGTGATGCCGTGGCCTATGCGTTGTGGAAACTGCAGGATCGCGGGCGCATGTTCGTCAATCCCGGCGACAAGCTCTACGAGGGCATGGTGATCGGCATCCACAGCCGCGACAACGATCTGGTCGTCAATCCGATCAAGGGCAAGCAACTGACCAACGTCCGCGCCTCCGGCACCGACGAGGCGGTGCGGCTGGTGCCGCCTATACTGCTGACGCTGGAATCGGCGATCGAGTTCATTGCCGACGACGAACTGGTTGAAGTGACGCCGAAAACGATCCGCATCCGCAAACGCCACCTGTCAGAAATCGACCGCAAGCGGGCGCTGCGCACCGAGGTTTGAATCCGGTGTGACCGGCCGGACCCTTTCGCGGTATGCTGACGCCGTTGTTCGTCAACTGCTGAAAGGAGTGAGTCATGGGGATTTTCTGGACGATTCTGGTCGGTCTGTTTGTCGGCGTGGTGGCGAAACTGCTGCACCCCGGCCGCGAGAACATGGGCATGGTGATGACGGTGCTGCTCGGCATCGGCGCTTCCTTTCTCGCGGGCGTGGTCGGCAAGGCGATCGGGTGGTACGAGCCGGGTGAGGGTGCCGGTCTGGTGGCCAGCGTCGTCATGGCCATCGTCATCCTCGTGATCTACGGCCGCATTCGCGGCGGAAACACTCCCGGCGGGCAATAGTCGGGATGGACATCCTGCAACAAGTGGCGCTGGCCTCCGGGCTGGCTTGGGGCAGCGGGCTCCGCCTCTATGCAGTGGTGTTTGCCGCGGGTTTACTCGGCCGTTTAGGCTATGTTGACCTCCCGGCCTCCTTGCACATCCTGCAACATACCTGGGTGCTGTCGGCGGCGGGCGTCATGCTGGCGATCGAATTTTTTGCCGACAAGATTCCCTGGGTCGATTCGCTGTGGGATACCGTGCATTCCTTCATACGAATCCCCGCCGGGGCGGTTCTGGCTGCCGGGGCACTGGGCAACCACGATCCGGCGGTCATGGCCGCAGCCGGCATTCTGGGGGGCACGCTTGCGGCGGGTACGCACGCCGCCAAGGCAGGCAGCCGGGCGTTGATCAATACCTCGCCTGAGCCGTTCACCAATATCGCCACGTCCTTCGGCGAAGAGACGATGCTCGCCGCGGGGCTGTACTTTGTATTCGCGCACCCCGCAATCTTTCTTGTGTTGTTGCTGCTGTTCGTGCTCGCCATTGTCTGGCTGCTGCCAAAGGTCTGGCGCGGCGTTCGGACGCTTCTCGCGCGTCTGCGGCTGCCTGCGCAGAATCCCGGTTAGGCCAGCAGGAGAAAGACGGTCGGCCGGCGTTCCAGATCAGGCGCGGGCAATTTCTTCCATTCGGCAATACGGCGCGTCCGTACGTTTTCTTCCGGCAGCGTCAGGTCGGTTGCTACCGTCAGCCGCGTGTCGGGACGACAGCAGCGGAGCAGGGCATCGAACAGCGCCCGGTTGCGATAGGGCGTTTCGATGAATATCTGGGTCTGGCGGCGCCGGGAAGATTCGCTTTCAAGATCGCGCAGCGCTTTTTGGCGATCACCCTCCTTGGCAGGCAGATAGCCGTGAAACGAGAAGCACTGCCCATTCAGCCCGGAAGCCATCAACGCCAGCAAAAGTGACGAGGGCCCAATCATCGGGACGACACGAATGCCATGCTTCTGTGCCAGCGCAACCAGGCCCGCGCCGGGGTCGGCTACGGCCGGGCAGCCCGCCTCGGAGAGCAATCCGACATCGTGACCGGCCAACAAGGGTGCGAGTAGACGGGTCAATTCGGCGTTCGGAGTGTGTTCGTTCAGTTCCGCCATTTCCAGCGCCTGCAAGGGCTGATCGGTACCGGCGGCTTTGAGAAAGGCGCGGGCCGACTTGGCGTTTTCCACCACAAAGTGGGTCAAAGGTCGAATGCAGGCCAGCACAGGGGGCGGCAACACCTGTGGTGGCGGTGTCGGACCGAGCGGAACCGGGATCAGGAAAAGCGTGCCGGTACTCATGGCACGGCGATTCCCGCCTGGCGCAACATGTCGCATAAGGCAATCAGTGGCAGCCCGATCAAGGCATTCGGGTCGTCGCCACGCAAGCTTTCAAGCAGAGCGATTCCCAGCCCCTCCGATTTCGCCGCGCCCGCACAATCGTATGGTTTTTCGCGTTGGAGATAGCGCTCGATCTCATCGTCGGAGAGCGTACGGAAAGTCACGAGAGTGGGTACACCACGAATCTGCGTCTGTCCGCTGGCGCTGTCGAGCAGGCACAAACCGGTGAAGAAATTGACTGTGTGGCCCGACAAATTGCGCAGTTGCTCGACTGCGCGAGCGTGGTTTCCGGGTTTGCCATACACCACGCCGTCAAGAATCGCCACCTGATCGCTGCCGATGACCAGCGCATCCCCGGCATGTGCGCCGACGGCGCGCGCCTTGGCTTCGGAGAGTCTCAGGGCGAGCGCCTCGGATTGTTCACCCGGCAGAGCGGTTTCGTCGACGGCCGGATTGGCAGTCGTGAAAGGCAGGCCCAGGCGGGAAAGCAGTTCCCGGCGGTAAGGCGAGGTGGAGGCGAGAACGAGCGTGCGATGCATGAAAATCCCAGCGAACAGAAGAACTTGGAAAGGATACTTGATGCCAAACGTTTTTTGACTTGACGGACAAAAAATAATATCATTGCCCGTTTATGTCGCAACCGCTTGTGATCGATAGCTTTGCGTTTGCCCGGGAGGGCGACGTACTGGAAGGAACCCTGCCGGTTTCCGCTTTGCCGCGTCTGCATGATGTGCTGGTGGAAGTGTCGGGCGAGGTGGCTTACCAAGTGACAGGCTGCAAGGGTGAGCGCGGTCAGGCGCAATTGAGGGTGCAGGTGGCAGGCGGATTGCCGCTGGCCTGCCAGCGCTGTCTGGCTGCCGTGCCTTTTGCGCTGGCTATCGACAGCCTGCTGGAATTGGTGCCGGAAGGTACTGATCTGACGCAGGACGAGCTGGAAGACGACAGCCGGGATTTTCTGCCGGTGGCGGGTGCGCTGGATATGGCGGTCTTGATCGAGGACGAAATCCTCCTGGCCCTGCCGGTGGTGCCGCGGCACGAAAAATGTGGCTTGCCCGGCGAGGCGGAAGCCGGCGAACGGATCGCTCCGTTTGCTGCGTTGTCGTCATTGAAGGGCAAGCTGAATTGATATTTTTTAGGAGTACATGAGATGGCCGTTCAACAGAACAAGAAATCCCCGTCCAAGCGTGGCATGCACCGCGCCCATGACTTTCTGACCAACCCGCCGCTGGCGGTCGAACCGACCACCGGCGAAACTCACCTGCGCCACCATGTGTCGCCGTCCGGTGTGTATCGCGGCAAGAAGGTGATGAAGGGCAAGGGCGAGTAATTCGCCAGAACAAGGCAGGAAGGCCCGGCAAGTCCGGGTAGCCTGCCTTTTCTTTTACCATGAATATTCGCGTCGCCATCGATTGCATGGGCGGGGACCACGGGCCATCCGTGACGGTGCCCGCTGCGTGTACGTTTCTCGAGCAGCATCGGGAAGCCTCCCTGATTCTGGTTGGTCTGGAAGAACAGATTCGGCCTCATTTGCCCGGCGGACGTGAGAGCGACCGGTTGCGCATCGTGCACGCCACGCAGGTGGTTGAAATGCACGAGGCGCCCGCATTGGCGTTGAAGAACAAGAAAGATTCTTCAATGCGGGTGGCGCTCAACCTGGTCAAGGAAGGCGAGGCCGACGCGTCGGTGTCGGCCGGCAATACCGGCGCATTGATGGCGACTTCGCGCTTTGTGCTGAAGATGCTGCCTGGTATCGACCGGCCCGCGATTTGCCCGCAATTGCCCACGTTCCATGGTCACACCTACATGCTCGATCTGGGCGCGAACGTCGATTGCCTGCCGGAGCACCTGCTCCAGTTTGGCATCATGGGTGCGATGATGGCGGCCGCGCTGGACCACAAAGACAATCCCTCGGTAGGTTTGTTGAACATTGGCGAGGAAGACATCAAAGGCAACGAGGTCGTCAAGGCGGCGGCGGAATTGCTGGCGGCTTCAGACCTGAACTTCATCGGCAACGTCGAAGGCGATGGCATTTTCAAGGGCGAAGCGGATGTCGTCGTCTGCGATGGCTTTGTCGGCAACGTCGCCCTGAAGGCAGCCGAGGGTGTGGCTCAAATGCTGGGACGGGGGATCAAGGAAGAATTCGGTCGCAATCTGCTGACCAAGCTGGCGGCCGTGATCGCCTGGCCGGTGCTGTCGCATTTCAAGCGTCGCATTGACCATCGCCAATACAATGGCGCCTTGCTGCTCGGCCTGCGCGGCATTTCCGTGAAGAGCCATGGCTCGGCCGACCGCTTTGCATTCGGGAAGGCCGTTGAACGTGCCTACGAGGCGGCCAGCAACCGGGTGGTCGAACGTATCGCCCAGCGCATGGCGTCCATGCACCCACAACCCGTTACCGACGAGGGAACTCCGTGACATTTGCGCGCATTGCCGGTATTGGCAGTTATCTGCCGGGCGACCCGGTCACCAATCAGGATCTGATTGATCGTGGGGTTGATACCAGCGACGAGTGGATCGTCTCGCGTACCGGCATTCGCACCCGTTATCTGGCCGAGGCCGGCACCATGGCCAGCGACCTCGCGGTAGAAGCCTCCCGGCGGGCGATGACAATGGCGGGCATCACAGCGGCCGATCTGGATCTGATCATCGTCGCCACGTCGACACCCGACATGATTTTCCCCAGCACGGCGACCATTCTGCAAGCCAAGCTCGGCAACGTTGGCGCGGCAGCATTCGATCTCCAAGCCGTCTGTTCCGGTTTTGTTTATGCACTCTCGGTTGCCGAGAAATTCATTCGTTCGGGCAGCCACCGCAAGGTGCTTGTGGTGGGGGCCGAGGTGTTTTCGCGCATTTTGGACTGGAGCGATCGCAATACCTGCGTCCTGTTTGGCGACGGTGCCGGTGCAGTCATTCTCGAGGCGGCCGAATATCCCGGCCTGCTGGCTTCGGCCATCCATGCAGACGGCAGCAAGAACGCCATTCTGAATGTGCCGGGGCAGGTTGCCGATGGTCAGGTGACCGGCGATCCGTTTTTGCGCATGGACGGTCAGGCCGTTTTCAAGTTCGCGGTCAGCGTTCTGCCCAGCATCGCGCAGCAAACCTGCGACACCGCAGGCATCTCGATGGACGAGATCGACTGGCTGATCCCGCATCAGGCCAATGTTCGCATCATCGAATTCGTGGGCAAGAAACTGGGCATGCGGTCCGATCAGGTTGTGGTGACGGTGGATGCCCACGGCAATACGTCGGCGGCCTCGATCCCGCTGGCCATGGATGCGGCGATGCGTGACGGCCGGATTCGGCCCGGCCAGAAGGCCATTCTGGTGGGTGTCGGCGGTGGCTTCACCTGGGGCGCCGTGCTGCTCCGTTTCTGATACGAGGGAGAGATTTGATGGCATTTGCATTCGTATTTCCCGGCCAGGGCTCGCAAAGCGTCGGCATGATGGCCGCCTATGGCGAGGAGGGTATCGTGCGCGCGACATTCGACGAGGCTTCCGCCGCGCTCGGCCAAGATCTCTGGCAGATGGTGGCAGATGGACCCGCCGAAGCGCTTGCGCAAACCGTGAATACCCAGCCGATCATGCTGACCGCAGCGATTGCTGCGTGGCGCCTGTGGCAGGAAAAAGGCGGCAGTCAGCCGACAATTTTGGCCGGACACAGTCTGGGCGAATACTCCGCGCTGGTTGCGGCGGGCGTGATTTCGTTCCGGGATGCGGTTCCGCTGGTGCGCCTGCGCGCCAGCGCGATGCAGGAAGCCGTTCCGCTCGGCACGGGCGGCATGGCGGCGATCATGGGCATCGACGACGAAGGAGTGCTCGCCGGTTGTCGCGAAGCGGCGCAAGGGCAGGTAGTCGAGGCGGTCAATTTCAATGCGACCGGGCAGGTGGTCATCGCCGGTCACAGGGAAGCCGTCGAGCGCGCCATGGCGGCGTGCAAGGCGCGTGGCGCCAAATTAGCCAAAGCGCTCCCGGTGTCGGCGCCTTTTCATTCCTCGCTGCTGAAGCCGGCAGCGGACAAACTGGCGGTGCGGCTGGCGGAAATCGCTTTCTCGGCGCCAGTCATCCCAGTCATCAACAATGTCGATGTCGCCATCGAAAACGATCCGGTTCGCATCAAGGACGCGCTCGTACGGCAAGCCTACAATCCGGTGCGTTGGGTCGAGACGATCCAGAAAATGGCCGGGATGGGCGTTGCTACGGTCGCCGAATGCGGCCCGGGCAAGGTGCTGGCAGGTCTTGCGAAGCGATGCGCCGATGGCGTTTCCGGTGTGGCGTTGGCCGATGCCGCCGCCATCGAAGCCAATCTCACGTTGGAGTAAGTCATGGTTCTGCAAGGTCAAATTGTCCTGATCACCGGTGCCGCGCAAGGAATTGGTTTTGCCACGATGCTCGAATTGGCCCGTAATGGTGCAACGGTGATCGGTACCGCGATGAACGAGGAAGGTGCTGGAAAGATCACCGCTGCGCTGGCTGAGGCAGGCTTGCCCGGATGCGGTATCGTCATGGATGTACGCGATGGCGAACAGATCGATGCCGGGATCGCCCTAATCGAAAAGGAATACGGTGGCGTCAGCGTGCTGGTCAATAACGCCGGCATTACCCGCGACACGCTAGCGATGCGTATGAAGGACGAAGAGTTCGACGCGGTCATCGAGACCAACCTGAAGGCGGTTTTCCGCATGTCGCGTGCGGTCATGCGTGGCATGATGAAGGCGCGCGCTGGCCGCATCATCAACATTACGTCGGTGGTCGGGCACGCAGGCAACGCGGGCCAGGCCAACTATTGCGCTGCCAAGGCCGGTGTCAGCGGCATGAGCCGGGCGCTGGCGCGCGAACTTGGTGCGCGCAACATCACAGTAAACTGCGTGGCGCCGGGCTTCATCGATACCGCGATGACACAGTCGCTCGAAGACAAACACCGCGAGGCCATGCTAGCCAATATCCCGCTTGGCCGGGCAGGTTCGCCGCAGGACGTGGCGGCTGCCATCGTCTTCTTGGCCTCGCCGGCTGCCGCTTATATTACCGGGTCGACCATTCATGTGAATGGCGGCATGTTCATGGATTAATACACGAAGGCGTCGCCTTTTGGTAGAATCCGAACGTTTTTCATATCTCCCTAGAGGGAAGGAGCTTTTTCAATGGATAACATCGTAGAACGCGTCCGCAAGATCGTGGCCGAGCAACTCGGTGTCAACGAGGCCGACATCAAGAACGAATCCTCTTTTGTCGACGACCTGGGCGCGGACTCTCTGGACACCGTCGAACTGGTGATGGCGCTGGAAGAGGAATTCGAGTGCGAAATTCCCGACGAAGATGCCGAAAAAATCACCACGGTGCAACAGGCGATCGACTACATCGTCGCCCACAAGAAGTAATCCATCCTGGTTTCTACCGCCAAGGCCGGCTTTCTAGCCGGCCTTGGCTTTATTGACGACGGAGAGCGCTATGGCACGTCGCAGAATAGTCATTACCGGTCTGGGGATCGTCTCTCCGGTCGGCAACACGGTCGAAGAGGCATGGCAGAACCTGGTCGCCGGTCGTTCGGGCATTGCCCGGATTACGCGATTCGACGCCTCGACCTTTTCCTCGCAGATTGCCGGTGAGGTCAAGAATTTCGATATCGGCGCCTATATTTCGCCGAAAGAAGCGCGCCGCAGCGACGCTTTCATCCACTTCGGGCTGGCTGCCGGCATCCAGGCCGTGCGCGATGCAGGGCTGGACGGCGAACACGGGGTCGATCCAACCCGTATCGGGGTCAACATCAGTTCCGGCATCGGCGGCTTGCCGCTGATCGAAGAAACCTACCGCGATTACATGGCCAGCGGCCCGCGCAAGATTTCGCCTTTCTTTGTACCCGGTTCGATCATCAATATGATCTCCGGCAATCTGTCGATCATCTACGGATTTAAGGGGCCGAATATCGCCGTGGTGACCGCGTGCACGACCGGGCTGCATTCGATCGGCTTCGGCGCGCGGATGATCGAATACGGAGACGCCGATGTCATGGTCGCCGGTGGTGCCGAGTCGACGATGTCTCCGTTGGGTCTTGGCGGTTTTTGCGCCGCCCGCGCGCTTTCTACCCGCAATGACGACCCGGCGACAGCCAGTCGCCCTTGGGACAAGGATCGCGACGGTTTTGTGCTGGGCGAGGGCGCCGGTGTGCTGGTGCTGGAAGAATACGAACACGCCAAAAAGCGCGGCGCCAAGATTTACGCGGAACTGGCTGGTTTTGGCATGAGCGGCGACGCTTACCACATTACCGCCCCCGATACCGATGGTCCGCGCCGCTCGATGCTCGCAGCCATGGCAAATGCGGGCGTCAATCCTGACCAGATTCAGTATGTCAACGCGCACGGCACTTCGACGCCTTTGGGCGACAAGAACGAGACCGATGCCATCAAGCTCGCGTTCGGCGATGCGGCGCGCAGCGTGGTAATCAATTCCACCAAATCGATGACCGGCCACCTGTTGGGCGGCGCAGGCGGGCTGGAATCGGCGGCGACGGTGCTGGCACTGCATCACCAGATTTCGCCGCCGACCATCAACATCGTCAATCAGGATCCCGAATGCGATCTGGACTACTGTGCCAACACGGCGCGGGAGATGAAGATCGATTTCGCGCTGAAGAACAACTTCGGCTTTGGAGGCACCAACGGTTCAATCGTCTTCAAGCGTATCTGAGCCTGCCCTTGCGGGCGAGACGGCGCAGTTTCCGATTACGGTCGGACTGCGCCGTTCGTTCATCATGTTCGCGGGAAATTTGGTCGCGCATGGCGCCGCGCTCCTCGCCGTGGTCTGGCCAGATTGGCCATGGCGAGATCTCATGGCGGCGTGTGTGCTGGCCTCGCTGGGTTGGGCTGTGTTCCGCTGGCGCCGACTGGATATCGAGGCGGTACGGCTTGGAACGAAAGGCGAACTCCACGCGCGACTAGCCGGCGCGGAATTTGTCGAGTGCCGGTTGCTGCCCGGCGCACGTGTGCATCCCGCGCTGATCGTGATGCCCTTGCTATGCGGAGGGCGACGGGCGACTGTGGTGATCGCCCCGGATAGCGCCGCACCCGATGATCGCCGGCGCCTCAGAATCTGGCTGAACTGGCTGGCCGGCCGCCAAGATGCCGGCGCTAGCGTCGACCTCTGAGCACGGTGTCGCGCGCTACGGGTGCCATGTCCGGATAATCCCGGCTGAAATGCAGCCCCCGGCTTTCCTTTCGCCGCATCGCGCAGCGCACGATCAGATCAGCGGTGGCAACCAGATTACGCAATTCGATCAGGTCATTGCCGACCCGGAAGCTGGCGTAAAACTCTTCGATTTCGCGCATCAGCAAACGAATGCGATGCTGTGCTCGTTTCAGACGCTTGTTGGTGCGAACTATGCCGACATAGCTCCACATGAAGCGTCGCAGTTCGTCCCAGTTGTGCGCGATCACCACCTCTTCGTCGGCATCGGTGACGCGGCTCTCGTCCCATGGCGGCAGGTCAGGCAGGGTTGCTTTTGGCGACGCGAGCATGTCCTTGGCGGCCGCCTCGGAGAACACCAGGCATTCGAGCAGCGAGTTAGAGGCGAGCCGATTGGCGCCGTGCAAGCCGGTGCAGGATGCCTCGCCGGAAACGTACAGCCCCTCCAGATCGGTGCGCCCGCGCAAATCGCTGACGATGCCTCCGCAGGTGTAGTGCGCGGCCGGAACAACCGGGATCGGCTCTTGAGTGATGTCGATGCCGAGTTCGAGACAACGCGCGTAAATATTGGGGAAGTGGCCTCGAATGAAATCGGCACCCTTGTGCGATATATCGAGAAACACGCAATCCAGACCGCGTTTCTTCATCTCGAAGTCGATGGCGCGAGCCACGATATCGCGCGGCGCAAGTTCTTCGCGTGGGTCGTGTTCCGGCATGAAGCGCGTGCCATCGGGCAACTTCAGCAGACCGCCTTCACCTCGCACAGCTTCGGAAATCAGGAACGATTTCACCTGCGGATGGTAAAGACAGGTGGGATGAAACTGGATGAATTCCATATTCGCCACACGGCAGCCCGCGCGCCAGGCCATTGCGATGCCGTCGCCGGTGGAAGTGTCCGGATTGGTGGTGTAGAGATAAACCTTGCCCGCGCCGCCTGTCGCGATCAGGGTGTTGGGCGCGCCGATGGTGATGACGCGACTCTCTTCGACATCGAAGAAGTACCCGCCGAAGCACCGATTGCCCGGCTGGCCAAGCTTTCTGGCCGTGATCAGATCGATCGCCACCAGATTTTCCAGCACCGTGATGCCAGGGTGCGCGCGCACTTTGCGAATCAGTGTTTCCTGGACGGCCTGTCCGGTTGCATCGGCGACATGAATGACCCGGCGAGCGCTGTGACCACCCTCGCGGGTCAGGTGATAGCCCTCGTCGTCACGGGTGAAGGGCACTCCCTGCTCGATCAACCAGTCGATGGCCCGACGGCCATTTTCGATGACGAAACGCGTCGCTTGCGGGTCATTCAGGTGGGCGCCGGCGACCAGCGTATCCTGTACATGTGCGTCGACAGAATCCTGAATGTCGAGCACCGCCGCGATCCCGCCCTGTGCGTACGACGAAGCGCTATCTTCCAGCCCGCGTTTGCAGACCAGCCCGACACGGCAATGATCCGCCAGCCTGAGGGCGGCGGATTGGCCGGCCAGACCGCTGCCAATGACAAGTACATCGAAATACCGGGTCACGACGGATTCTCCAAGGAATGGCGGTCGAGTATAGCATCGCCTTGCCGCCGAGACGGGGCTTGCGGCTCGTGCCCGCCAGTCGGATACCGTTAACGCCATAAAGAATTTTCGTGCAACCCGCATTTTGGGGGCGACTGAGCTATACTCCCGTCGTTTCAACTCCGATCACTGTGGATCACTATCAGGCATGAGCGAGCGCGAGATTGACCAGAAGCTGGTCGAACGGGCGCAGGCGGGCGATAAGCAGGCCTTCGACCAACTCGTCAGCAAGTATCAGCGCAAGCTGAGTCGCTTGTTGTCGCGGTTCATCCGCGACCAGGCGGAAGTGGAGGATGTGGCGCAGGAGGCCTTTATTAAGGCATACCGGGCGCTCCCTTCGTTTCGCGGCGACAGTGCGTTCTACACTTGGCTTTATCGAATTGGCATTAATACCGCTAACAACTATCTAGTGTCACAGGGCCGCAGGGCGCCCACCACGACCGAATACGATGCCGACGAGGCGGAATCCTTCGAGGATGCCACGCAGCTGCGCGATATCAACACGCCCGAGAGCCTGTTGCTGTCGAAACAGATTGGCGATACCGTCAGCCTTGCCATGGACGAACTCCCCGAGGAATTGCGCGCCGCCATTGTGTTGCGCGAGCTGGAAGGGCATTCCTACGAAGAAATCGCCCAGATCATGGCCTGTCCCATTGGTACCGTGCGCTCTCGAATTTTCAGAGCGCGTGAGGCCGTGGCAGCCCGCTTGAAGCCTCTTCTCGATGTGTCGCCCGATCGGCGCTGGTAATCGTCTCCGGAGCATTCATGGAAGTCACTGAAATCCGCGCGGTCGTGCGGGCGCTGGATGGCACCGACGCCATTGTCGAAGTGATGGGCGGGGGTTGCGGGCGCTGTCTGGAGCCAGGCGGTTGCGGTGGCCAGCAATTGACCCAGATGCTTTGTTCTTCGGCAAAGACTTATCGCGTCGGCAATGCCATCGACGCCAAGGTGGGTGACGCCGTCACGGTCGGCATACCGGCCGCAGCCGTCCGCCTGAGCGCCAACCTGGCGTATGGACTGCCGTTGATCGGCGTGATCGGCGGCGCCCTGCTGGGGTCGCCAATTGCGGGTGAGCCTGGTGCGGTGGCAGGCGCGGGAGGGGGGCTGGTTCTTGCTTGGCTTGCCATGCGCTGGAGAGGTCGTCAGACACTTGAAAATGCGAACCTGCGCCCGCAATTGATGAGTAATCGTTCAACCCAAGATTAACACTGGAGGGTAAGGGCAACATGAAACGCTTCGGAATGTTCCTTTTTCTTTCGTTGATGCTTTCTGTGCTTTCTTTCGGTGCGGCGGCTCAGAATCGCGGGCTGCCTGATTTCACCGAACTGGTCGAGAAGCAGGGGCCTGCGGTGGTCAACATCAGCACTACCCAAACCATACGCAACCGGATGGCGCAGATGCCATTCGATGAAGATGACCCGATGTTCGAGTTTTTCCGCCGGTTCATCCCGCGGCAACCGGGCGCCCCGCGCGAATTCGAGAACCGTTCGCTGGGTTCGGGCTTCATTATCAGCGCGGATGGCTATATTCTCACTAATGCGCATGTGGTGGATTCCGCCGACGAGATCACCGTTCGCCTGACCGACAAGCGCGAATTCAAAGCGCGCGCAATCGGGGCGGATCGCCGCACCGATGTAGCGTTGATCAAGATCGACGCGAGCGGGCTGCCGGCGGTCAAGTTGGGCGATCCCACCCAGACAAAGGTGGGTGAGTGGGTCATCGCCATCGGTTCTCCCTTCGGATTCGACAATTCCGTGACGGCAGGCATCGTTTCGGCCAAGGGGCGCTCGCTGCCGCAGGAAAATTATGTCCCCTTCATCCAGACCGACGTAGCGATCAATCCGGGCAATTCCGGCGGGCCACTCTTCAACATGCGCGGCGAGGTGATCGGGATCAATTCGCAGATTTATAGCCGCAGCGGCGGCTATATGGGCGTCTCGTTTGCCATTCCGATCGATGTGGCGATGGAGATTCAGGGCCAGTTGCGTGCGCATGGCAAGGTGAGCCGCGGGCGCATGGGCGTGGTGATTCAGGAGGTGACCAAGGAATTGGCCGAATCGCTGGGGCTGACCAAGCCCTCCGGTGCGGTGGTCAATGCGGTTGAAAAGGGCGGCCCTGCTGAAAAGGCGGGCATCGAACCGGGTGACGTGATTCTGAAGTTCGACGGCAAGGCGGTGACCAGTTCTGCGGACTTGCCGCGCATCGTCGGCGCCACGCGGCCAGGTACCAAGTCGACAGTCACGCTCTGGCGCAAGGGCGCCACGCGCGATCTCGCCGTGACTGTAGGAGAAATGCCCGACGAAAAATCGCCGCACGCTCGGGTTGGTAAAACGCCAAAACAGATCGACAAGGCGCCGAACCGCTTGGGTTTGATTGTCAGCGAACTGGCCCCAGAACAGAAACGTGAGCTGAAGATCTCGGGTGGTTTGCTGATTGAGGATGTGCGAGGCGCGACTTCGAGAGCCGATCTGCGTCCCGGTGATGTCATCGTGGCGCTGATTCATAAGGGTGCGACCACAGAAATCAAGGATGTGGAGCAGTTCAACAAACTACTGTCGAGCTTCGACAAAACAGCCAACATCACGCTGCTGGTCCGGCGTGGCGAGCTGCAAACTTTCATTACGATCAAAGGCTTGAATGGGTAGTCAGCTCACCCTGCTGGGTCGCAGCTATTGCCATCTTTGTGAGGATATGGCGAACGCCCTGGCGCCGATTGCCGAAATTTTCGGTGCCAGTGTCGACATGGTCGACGTCGATACCGACGACGCACTGGAAGCGCGCTACGGCGATCTGGTGCCGGTCTTGCTGGCGGAAGATGTCGAACTCTGTCATTACTTTCTAGACGAAGCCAAAGTCCGTGAGTATTTGTCGGGAATCCGTTAAAATTCACGGTCTTCCGAAACAGGGAAGGGCGCTTGGCAGCGCCCTATTTTTTTCCGCATGCAGCATATTCGCAATTTCTCCATCATCGCCCATATCGACCACGGCAAGTCGACGCTGGCCGATCGCATCATCCACCTCTGCGGCGGCCTTTCGGACCGCGAGATGGAAGAGCAGGTGCTCGATTCGATGGATATCGAACGCGAGCGTGGCATCACCATTAAGGCGCAGACCGCTGCGCTGTCATACAAGGCGCGCGACGGGCAGGTCTATAACCTGAACCTGATCGACACACCGGGACACGTCGATTTTTCGTATGAAGTCTCCCGGTCGCTGTCGGCCTGCGAAGGCGCGCTGCTGGTGGTCGACGCGTCCCAGGGTGTCGAGGCGCAGACGGTGGCCAACTGCTACACTGCCATCGAACTCGATGTCGAGGTGGTGCCGGTGCTGAACAAGATCGACCTGCCCTCCGCCAACCCGGACAACGCCCGTCAGGAAATCGAAGACGTCATCGGCATCGACGCGACCGAAGCCGTACAAGCGTCGGCCAAGACCGGCCTCGGTGTCGAGGACATTCTCGAGGCCGTAATTGCCCGCGTGCCGCCACCGCAAGGCGATCCGGCGGCGCCGCTCAAGGCGCTGATCATCGATTCCTGGTTCGACAACTACGTCGGCGTCGTCATGCTGGTACGCGTCGTCGACGGCGAATTGAAGCCGAAAGACAAGATTCTGCTGATGTCGACCGATTCGCAATATCTCTGCGAGCAGGTCGGCGTATTCACGCCTAAGTCGCAACAACGCCCTGCGCTACGGGCCGGTGAGGTGGGTTTTATCATCTCCGGCATCAAGGAACTGCATGCCGCCAAGGTGGGCGACACCATCACCCTGGCTGACCGTCGGGCGCCGGCGCCGCTGCCGGGTTTCAAGGAAATTAAGCCTCAGGTGTTCGCTGGACTCTATCCGGTTGAAGCGAACCAGTACGATTCCCTGCGCGAATCGCTGGAGAAGCTGAAGCTCAACGACGCCTCGCTGCAATACGAGCCGGAAGTCTCTCAGGCGCTCGGTTTCGGCTTCCGCTGCGGCTTTCTCGGCCTCTTGCACATGGAAATCGTGCAGGAACGGCTGGAACGCGAATTCGATCAGGATCTGATCACCACGGCGCCGACAGTCATTTACGAGGTCGTGCAGCGCGACGGTGAGGTGATTCAGGTCGAGAATCCGGCCAAGCTGCCGGAAGTGCAGAAAGTCGACGAAATCCGCGAGCCGATCATCACCGCCACCATCTTCGTGCCGCAGGATTACCTGGGCGCGGTTATCACTCTCTGCAACCAGAAGCGCGGCAATCAGGTCAACATGGCCTATCACGGCCGCCAGGTCCAGCTCGTGTATGAAATGCCGATGGCCGAAGTGGTCATGGATTTCTTCGACAAGCTGAAATCGGTCTCGCGCGGCTACGCTTCGCTCGACTACGACTTCAAGGAGTATCGATCGGCGGATGTGGTCAAGCTGGATATCCTGATCAACAGCGAAAAGGTCGATGCGCTGTCGGTGATCGTGCACCGCGCCAATTCACAGTATCGCGGCCGCGAACTGGCAAACAAGATGCGCGAACTGATTCCGCGCCAGATGTACGACGTAGCGATCCAGGCGGCGATCGGCACGCACATCATCGCGCGCGAGAACGTCAAGGCGCTACGCAAGGACGTGTTGGCCAAGTGTTACGGCGGCGACATTACGCGCAAGAAGAAATTGCTGGAAAAGCAGAAGGCCGGCAAGAAACGGATGAAACAGGTCGGACGCGTCGAAATCCCACAAGACGCCTTCCTGGCCGTGCTAAGGGTGGATAGTTAATGAATTTTGCCTTGATTCTTTTTGTGCTGCTGGTCATTACCGGCGTGCTGTGGTTTCTCGATCATTTCAAGTTCCGCAAGCTGCGGGCACCGGGCGCTAAGGAGCCGCTGTGGGTGGAATGGGGTGCGGGGTTTTTCCCCGTCATCCTGATCGTGTTCGTGCTGCGTTCCTTTCTCTTCGAACCATTCAAAATTCCGTCAGGCTCCATGGTGCCGACGCTGCTCGAAGGCGACTTCATTCTGGTTAACAAGTATGCGTTTGGAATCCGCCTGCCGGTGATCAACAAGAAGATCATCGAAATCGGCTCGCCTCAGCGGGGCGACGTGATGGTTTTCCGCTATCCAGAAGATCCTTCAATGGATTACATCAAGCGTGTGGTGGGGCTTCCTGGCGACAAGATCGCGTACCAGAACAAACGTCTGACCATCAACGGCGAACCGGTGCCGATGTTGAAACAAATGGATTATCCCTACAAACTCCAGAATTTGTCGCAATTTACCGAAAAGCTGGGCGCTACCGAACATCGGCTGATCAATGCCGATGATGTGCCCGCGTTTGTTCCCGATCCTGCCGATTTCCCCTTCCGCGAGAATTGCCTCTACAATCATGCGGGCGTAATCTGCACGGTGCCGCCCGGTCATTACTTCATGCTCGGCGACAATCGCGACAACAGCCGCGACAGCCGCTACTGGGGCTTTGTGCCGGATGAGAATATCGTGGGCCGCGCCTTCCTGATCTGGATGAATTTCAGCGATTGGCGGCGCATTGGTGCTTTCAAGTAGGAGATTTCACATGCATAGGCAAAAGGGCGTCAGCCTCTCGGGTTTGCTGTTCTGGTGCATCATTATCGCCATGGTTGCCTTGCTGGGAATCAAGGTGGCGCCGACGGTGATCGAGTATTACAAGATTCAGAAAGATACCAAATCCGTGGTTGCCCAACTCCCGCCAGGCGCAACGGTGGCCGATGTGCGCAAGGCCTACTCGCGTTTTGCGGATATCGACCAACTTGAACTCAAGCCGGAGGAGCTCGATATCTCCAAGGAAGGCAATCAAGTCGTGATTGCTTTCGCTTATGAGAAGCGTATTCCGCTGTTTGCCAACATCAGCCTGCTGATTGCCTATCACGGCAGCACTTCGGGCGCCGCCAGGGATTGATGGATTTATCCTGGTCCCCTCGCACCCTGGGGTACGCTTTCCGTGATGCGCGTTTGCTGCAAACCGCGCTCACGCATCGCAGTTTTGGTGCGGACCACAACGAGCGCATGGAATTCATCGGCGATGGCCTGTTGAACTGTGTGATTGCCATCGAACTGTATCGTCGCCTGCCGGCCCTGCCTGAAGGTGATCTTTCCCGCCTGCGGGCCCAACTGGTCCGCCAGGACAGCTTGCACTTGATCGCGGTTGATCTGGGGTTGGGGCAGCACCTGATTCTGGGGGAGGGCGAACTACGCAGCGGCGGTGCGGCCCGACCCTCCATTCTCGCCGACGCGCTGGAAGCGATCATGGGCGCGATCTACCTGGATGCCGGTTTTACGGCCGCCGAAGACTTCATTCGTCGTGTCTTCCAGTCGGCGCTGGCGGCAATACAGGCCAACACGGTGGTCGCCAAGGACCCCAAGACCCGCCTCCAGGAATGGCTGCAAGCGCGCAAGAAGTCGCTGCCCCGCTATGTCCTCGAAGAAACCAGTGGCGCCGCGCATGAACAGCGTTTTCGGGTGATCTGCGAGATCGACGTGCCACGTCTTCGCACTGTTGGCGAAGGCACCTCGCGGCGTATTGCCGAACAGGGCGCCGCCGAGGCCGCTTTGAAGGAACTGGAACCATGACCGAACTTCGCTCGGGTTTTCTGGCCATCGTCGGCCGGCCCAACGTTGGAAAATCGACCCTGCTTAACCGCATGGTCGGCCACAAGATCAGCATCGTCTCGCGCAAGGCGCAAACAACGCGGCACCGCATTCTCGGCATTCTCACCGAGACCGACGCGCAGTATGTTTTCGTCGACACGCCGGGTTTTCAGACTCGCTATTCCAACGCGCTCAACCGCGCCATGAATCGCGGTGTAACGCAGACGCTGGCCGATGTCGATGTCGTCTTGTTCGTCGTCGAGGCCGGGCGTTTCGACGCCAAGGATAAGGCGGTCCTGAAACTGATGCCGGAGGGCGTGCCCGTCATCCTGGTGGTTAACAAGATCGACCGCCTGAAAGACAAGGCCGCCATGGCATCCTTTCTGACCAATGTAGCGTCATCGCATGAGTTTGCGGCCGTCGTTCCCGTCTGCGCCGCCAACGGGCGGCAGACCGAAGAATTGCTGCGCGAAGCGAGAAAACACCTGCCCAACGAGGGTCTGCTGTACCCCGAAGATGAACTTACCGACAAGAGCGAACGTTTTCTTGCCGCTGAATACATCCGTGAAAAACTATTCCGCCTGCTCGGCGACGAGTTGCCGTACGCCGCGACGGTCGAGATCGAGAAATTCGAACAGGAAGGCGATTTGCGGCGCATCTATGCGGCCATTGTCGTCGATCGCGACCCGCACAAGGCCATCGTCATCGGCAAGGGCGGTGAAACGCTGAAACGTATCGCCAGCGAAGCACGGCAGGACATGGAGCGTCTGTTCGACGGCAAGGTCTATCTGGAAACCTGGGTCAAGGTCAAATCGGGCTGGGCGGACGACGAGCGTCTGCTGAAAAGTCTCGGCTACGAATGATTCGGTAGGCGAGCATGCCACGCGGCAAAGTGGATGGACAGCCAGCCTATGTGCTGCATAGCTATCCGTTTCGTGAAACCAGCCTGATCGTCGAGGTATTCAGCCGAGATTTCGGGCGCTTGGCGCTGCTGGCGCGAGGCGCAAGGCGGCCGCGCGCCGCTATGCGGGGGTTGCTGATGGCGTTTCAGCCGCTGGAAATCGGCTGGGCGGGTAAAGGCGAGGTGCTGACCCTGATGAAGGTTGAATGGCAGGGTGGTCAACCCCTGCTGGCCGGGCCAGCGCTTTTCTGTGGTTACTATCTGAACGAATTGCTGATTCACCTGCTCCCGCGCGAAGATGCCCACGAGCAGCTGTTCGGTCATTACACGGCAATGCTGCGGCGTCTGGGCGCTGACCCGAACGGGCGTGTGGAGGAAGCCGATTTGCGGCACTTCGAAAAGGCGCTATTGCAGGAATTGGGCTACGGCTTGACGCTGGCGCAAGATCAGGCAGGGCAGCCGGTAGTGGCGGAAGTCGACTACATTTACGAAATCGAGCGCGGTCCCCGTCAGGCTGCCATTGGCGACAACGGCGTGCGGCGGGTACGCGGGCAATCCTTGCTCGATCTGGCGAACGACGATTTTTCCGATCCCCGTTCGCTGGCCGAAGCGAAAGGATTGATGCGTGCCCTGATCGCGCATTACCTGGGTGGTGTCGAATTGGAAAGTCGCAAAATATTCAGGGAATTGCAAGAATTATGATCGATCCTGGAGAACAGGCATGATAGAACTTGGCGTCAATATCGACCACGTCGCCACCATTCGTCAGGCACGCCGCACCTATGAACCAGATCCTGTCTGGGCAGCGGTGGAAGCGCATCTCGGCGGGGCAGACGGCATCACTGTGCATCTGCGCGAAGACCGCCGCCACATACGGGATGACGACGTGCGCCGCCTGCGCGAAACCACGCAAATCAAGCTCAACCTCGAAATGGCGTCGACCGACGAGATGGTGGGCATCGCCTGCGCGCTGAATCCCGAAATGGCCATGCTGGTGCCGGAAGGTCGGCACGAAATCACCACCGAGGGCGGCCTGGATATCCTCGGTCAGGAGTCGCGTTTGCGCGACCAAGTGGCGAAGCTGGCGGATGCGGGCATTGTCACCAGCGTATTCATAGATGCCGAGTTGCCGCAAATCGAAGCTGCCGCGCGTATCGGCGCGAAGGTCTGTGAAATCCACACCGGGCCCTACGCGCACGCTTTTCATGATCAGGGGCGCGATATCGAAGCCAAGGCCGTGGTCACGCAACTCGACAAAGTGCGTCAGGCGGGCGCGGCGATTCGGCAACTCGGCATGCGATTCAACGCCGGGCATGCGCTCAACTACTATAACGTCCAGCCCGTGGCTCGACTCGGTGGCGTACGCGAACTGCACATCGGTCACGCTATTGTCAGCCGGGCGGTCTTCGTGGGGTTGCGCGAGGCGGTGCGGGAGATGAAGCAACTGATGCGGCAGGCGGCCGCCCACGTCGAATGATTCACGGCATCGGCACCGATATCGCCAACGTAGCGCGCCTAGCTGGGCTGCATGCGCGCCATGGTGAATCGGCGTTGGAGAAACTGCTGGCGCCCGACGAACGGGATGAATTCATGCGCGCGCCAGATAAGGGACGATTTCTTGCGAAGCGCTTTGCGGCCAAAGAAGCCTTTGCCAAGGCGCTGGGCACTGGTTTGAGAGGGCCGGCCACTCTGCCCAACATTGCCGTCGCACATGACGATCTCGGTAAGCCGATCTTCCGGTTCGCACCCGAACTGGCTGCGCTATTAGCCCGGGAGGGTTTGACCGCGCACTTGTCGATATCGGACGAGCGTGAACATGCCGTTGCCTTTGTCGTTCTGGAGAAAGCATGATTGAACTGCCCCTCGGCCCCGTGATGATCGATGTGGCCGGCACGACCCTGACCGAGGTCGAGCGTGACCGCCTGTGCCATCCGCTGGTGGGAGGTATCATTCTCTTTTCGCGCAATTACGCCGATCCCGAACAGCTGTTGGCCCTCTGCGCCGATATCCACGCATTGAGAAGCCCCCCGTTGCCCATTGCCATCGATCATGAAGGCGGCCGTGTGCAGCGTTGCCGCAACGGGTTCACGCGGCTTCCGGCGATGCGGCGCCTCGGCGAATGGTGGGATCGCGATCCGCAGCAGGCTTTGCAAGGCGCTCAGGCAATCGGCTATATCTTGGCGTCGGAGTTGCGGGCGCGGGGCGTGGATCTCTCTTTTACGCCCGTCCTCGATCTCGATTGGGGTCGTAGTGGCGTGATTGGCGACCGCGCGTTTCATCCCGATCCGGAGACGACAGCTTCCCTGGCGGGCGCGTTGGTGGCCGGCCTGCGCGCCGCCGGCATGATCGCCTGCGGCAAGCATTTTCCCGGGCACGGCTGGGTCGAAGCCGATTCGCATATCGCGATTCCGGTGGATGAACGCGACTTTGCGGCGCTGCAAAGCGACATGCTGCCTTATTGGCGGGTGTCGCTGGATGCGGTGATGCCGGCACACGTGATTTATCCAGAATGTGACAATAAATCAGCAGGATTTTCAATTTACTGGATCAATATTTTAAGAAACGACTTTAAGTTTGATGGCGTGATTTTCAGCGACGATTTGTCGATGGAAGGCGCCAGTGTGGCAGGCGACATCATCGCCCGAGCGGACGCCGCGCACCAGGCAGGATGCGATGTCTTGCTGGTGTGCAACGCGCCGCAAGCCGCAGAGCGATTGCTGGCCACGTGGCGCCCCAACCTGGAAGAATCAGGATTCTCCCGCCGGGTGCGATTGGTACCGGACCAACCTGCGCTGTCCTGGGCCATATTGCAAGATGATGAACGCTATCGGGCTAGCCGCAGACAGGCGGCGCCGTTGCTGGACTGAAGTCGCGAACGATAGCCGGATGATGCTCTACTGCTAGGTTGTTGGCGAGGCGTCCGGCTGCCGAACCTTGTGCGGTGGTCGCGTATCCAAACGATACAAACCGATGATTGCTGACAAATACACTCGGGTATTCTAGAATTTACCCCTGTCTTGAAAGGGTATTGCATGTTCCGGAAACTCCGCGACGATATCACGGCGGTGTTCGACCGCGATCCCGCGGCGCGCTCGGTGTGGGAGGTGATGACCTGCTACCCGGGCATCCACGCCTTGATTTTTCATCGTTTCGCGCATTGGTTGTGGGGCCACCGCCTGCGCTGGATGGCGCGCTTCGTGGCGCATGTTTCGCGTTTTCTGACCGGAATCGAGATCCATCCTGGCGCGACCATCGGGCGGCGTTTCTTCATAGACCACGGCATGGGCGTGGTGATCGGCGAAACGGCCGAAATTGGCGACGATGTCACGCTCTATCATGGTGTCACGCTGGGCGGCACGTCGTGGAACAAGGGCAAGCGGCATCCTACTCTGGAAAACGGGGTGGTGATCGGTGCCGGTGCCAAGATTCTCGGCCCTATCGTGATCGGCGCTGGCGCCAAGGTTGGATCGAACGCGGTGGTGACCAAGGCCGTGCCGGCCGGACACACGGCGGTTGGGAATCCCGCGCGCGTGCTCGACACTTCGGAACAAGGCCGGCAGCGGCAGGCGCAAGCCGAAAAGATGGGATTTTCGGCATATGCCGTCGGGCGCGATCAGGACGACCCGCTCTCGAAAGCGCTACACGCCTTGCTTGATCACGCGAGCGAGACCGACAGGCGCCTGGAGATATTGTTGAAACAACTGGCGGCGGCCGGCGTCAAATGCGATGAGAAGGTGCAGTCCACTGAACATTTCGACCGAGAATACCTGAGTAAAATAGTTGACTAATCGAGTTGCCATCCTTAAAGTTGACAAAAATAGTATGTTATTTCCCCTGGAGGTAAAACAATGCGTTTAACGACCAAAGGACGGTTCGCCGTCACCGCCATGATCGACCTCGCGTTGCGCGGTCACGACGGCCCCGTGGCGCTTGCCGGCATCAGCGAGCGCCAGAAGATTTCCTTGTCCTATCTCGAACAATTGTTCGGCAAATTGCGCCGCCACAACCTGGTGGAGAGCGTGCGCGGACCGGGCGGCGGCTATAGCTTGGCGCGACCGGCTGCAGGCATTTCGATTGCCGATATCATCCGGGCGGTCGACGAGCCGCTCGATGCCACCCAGTGCCATGGGCGGGAAAACTGTCAGGAGGATCATCGCTGCATGACGCACGATCTCTGGGCGACCCTGAACGACAAGATGTACGAATACCTGACGAGCGTGTCGCTCGATTCGCTGGTATCCAATGAGCGCAAATCCGTCGGTGCTACGGCGGTCGTCTCCGATCAGCGGCGCAACGTGCGGACATTGCGCGAAGAGGCGGCCCTCACGGCCTGATTGGCGATGTTTTCCCCGGCTTATCTCGATCACAACGCCACCACACCGGTTGATCCTGTGGTGCTGTCGGCCATGCTGCCATGGTTTGGGGAGCGGCATGGCAATGCCTCCAGCCGCCATGAATACGGGCGGGCGGCACGCGCGGCGGTGGATCGGGCTCGGCAGCAGGTGGCGGAAGCAGCCGGGGCGCATCCGACCGAAGTGGTGTTTACCAGTGGCGGTTCGGAAGCCAACAATCTCTTTTTGAAAGGCGCGGCGGCGACCCGGCGGACGGGGGCGCTTGCGGTGGGCGCATGCGAACATCCCTGCGTGTTGCGTCCGGCGGAGCAACTGGAGCGTCTGGGGTGGCGGCTGCACAGGCTGGCGGTCGACCGCGAAGGCCGGATTGACGCCGGCGCCTATGCCGAAGTCCTGCTTGAGCGGCCGGATATCGTGGCGATCATGCTGGCCAACAACGAAACCGGCGTGATCCAGGATGTGGCCGCGCTGGCCGGAGCGGCTGCTGCGACGGGCGCGCTGTTCCACACCGATGCCGTGCAGGCGCTCGGGCGATTGCCCATCGATTTTCGCACGCTCAATGCGGCCGGCGTACGCGCCATGACGCTTTCCGCGCACAAGGCGTATGGCCCCAAGGGCGCGGCGGCGCTGATCATTGATAAACGTGTGGAACTGCAACCGTTGATCGCCGGAGGTGGACACGAGCGTGGTTTGCGCTCCGGCACCGAAAACGTGCCGGCGATTGTTGGGTTCGGTGCAGCCTGCGAGTTGGCACGGCAACGACTGGCGGATGCGCCCGTGCGTTTGGGCGGATTGCGTGAACGCCTGGAAAAGGGCTTGAAATCCTTCGGAGCGGTGTTGTTCGGAGGCGGCGCGTCGCGCTTGCCCAACACCACCTATTTTGCCTTGCCGGAACTGGATGGCGAGACGCTGGTCGGCAAACTCGACCGGGCGGGATTCGCAGTCGCCAGCGGCGCTGCCTGTTCCAGCGCCCAACCGGAACCTTCGCACGTGCTGGCGGCCATGGGCATATCGCCCGACCTCGCGCGCGGCGCGGTGCGGGTCAGCCTGGGCGAGGGCAACGACGAAAATGAGATCGACCGATTTTTGGTCACGCTGAAGGAAACGGTTGTGCAACTGCGTACCCTGACCGCGCTGACCCACTGAATATTGCAACAATGAGCGAGAAAGCCATGAAACTCCCCATCTACCTTGACTATTCGGCGACCACGCCGGTCGACCCGCGCGTCGCGGCGAAAATGATCCCCTACCTGACCGAGCACTTCGGCAATCCTGCCTCGCGTTCGCATAGCTACGGCTGGACGGCCGAGGAAGCGGTCGAAGCGGCGCGCGAGCAGGTGGCAGCGCTGGTCAATGCCGATTCCAAGGAAATCATCTGGACCTCCGGCGCAACCGAATCAAACAATCTTGCCATCAAAGGCGCGGCCAATTTTTACGCGGGTACCAAGGGCAAGCACCTCATCACGGTGAAGACCGAGCACAAGGCCGTTCTCGACACGGTACGCGAGCTGGAACGCCAGGGTTTCGAGGCGACCTATCTCGATGTGCAGGAAAACGGCCTGATCGACCTCGATGTCTTCAAGGCGGCCATTCGCCCGGATACCGTGCTGGCCTCGGTGATGTTCGTCAATAACGAAATCGGTGTCGTTCAGCCCATCGCGGAACTCGGCGCCATCTGCCGTGCCGCGAATGGCGGCAAGGGCGTGATTTTTCACGTTGATGCGGCGCAGGCGACCGGCAAGGTGGAGATCGATCTGGCCAGGCTGCCCGTCGATCTGATGAGTTTTTCGGCGCACAAGACCTATGGCCCCAAAGGTATCGGCGCACTGTACGTTCGCCGCAAACCGCGTGTGCGCCTCGAAGCGCAGATGCACGGCGGTGGCCATGAGCGCGGCTTCCGCTCCGGCACGCTGCCGACGCACCAGATCGTCGGCATGGGCGAGGCTTTCGCCATCGCCAAAGCCGAGATGGCTGACGAAAACGCGCGTATTCGCGCCTTGCGCGACCGGCTGTTGAATGGTGTGCAGGACATGCAGTCGGTCTTCGTCAATGGCGATCTCGACCAGCGCGTGCCGCACAATCTGAATATCAGCTTTGCCTATGTTGAAGGCGAATCGATGCTGATGGCGCTGAAAGATCTGGCGATTTCGTCCGGTTCGGCGTGCACCTCGGCCAGCCTGGAGCCGTCCTATGTTCTGCGTGCGCTGGGGCGCGACGACGAGCTGGCGCATTCATCCATCCGCTTTTCCATTGGCCGTTTCACGACCACCGAGGAAATCGACTACGCCATCAAACTGCTGCACCAGAAGATCAGCAAGCTGCGCGAGATGTCGCCGCTCTGGGAAATGGTGCAAGAAGGCATCGACCTGAATACCGTGCAGTGGGCCGCCCACTGAGAAATATTGGAGAAATAACATGAGCTATAGCGTAAAAGTCATTGATCATTATGAAAATCCGCGTAACGTCGGCTCCTTTGAAAAGAGCGACGAAGGTGTGGGCACCGGTATGGTCGGCGCGCCCGCCTGCGGCGACGTGATGAAGTTGCAGATCAAGGTCAACAAGGAAGGCGTGATCGAAGACGCCAAGTTCAAAACCTACGGCTGCGGCTCGGCAATTGCCTCTTCGTCGCTGGTGACCGAATGGGTCAAGGGCAAGACGGTGGATCAGGCGCTGGCGATCAAAAACACCGAAATTGCCGAGGAACTGGCCCTGCCGCCGGTTAAAATTCACTGTTCCATTCTGGCCGAAGACGCCATCAAGGCGGCGGTGGCCGACTACAAGAGCAAGCATGGGGAGTGAAGCATGGCAGTGACTTTGAGCGAACGGGCGGCCAAGCACGTCGCCAACTATTTGCAGAAGCGCGGCAAGGGCTTCGGGTTGCGTCTGGGTGTCCGTACCAGCGGGTGTTCCGGCATGGCCTACAAACTCGAGTTCGTCGACGATGTGCAGTCGGAAGACGTGATCTTCGAGAGCCACGGCATCAAGGTGGTTGTCGATCCGAAAAGCGTGCCCTATCTGGACGGCACCGAACTCGACTATGCGCGCGAAGGCCTGAACGAAGGCTTCAAGTTCAACAACCCCAACGTCAAGGATCAGTGCGGCTGCGGCGAAAGCTTTACGGTCTGACCGTAGTGATGGACTTCAACGCCGACCATTTCACGCTGTTCGGTTTGCCGCGCGCTTTCCGTCTTGACGCCCGGATGCTGGATTCCCGCTACCGGGAGTTGCAGGCCCAGGTGCATCCCGATCGCTTCACAGCCGCGAGCGACGCGGACAAGCGTCTGTCGATGCAATGGGCCACGCGGGCGAACGAAGCCTATCAGGCGCTGAAAAAGCCGCTCGAACGCGCCAATTATCTGTTGCATCTGGCCGGGCATGACGTCCAGGCCGAAAGCAATACGGCGATGCCCGTCGAATTCCTGATGGAACAGATGGAATGGCGCGAAGCGACCGCGGAGGCCCGCGCCGGTCGCGATCATCTCGAACTGGAACGTCTGTTCCAGCGTCTGCGCGATGATCTGGATGCGCACTACGAAGCGCTTGCCGGCCTCCTCGATGACCAAAATGACCACGCCGCGGCGGCCGAAGCCGTGCGGCGACTGATGTTTCTCGAAAAATTGCTGATTGAAATCGACGACGCGCTGGCGTCGCTGGAAGACTAGACATGGCCTTGTTTCAGATCGCCGAACCGGGCGAATCCGCGGCGCCGCACGAGCACAAGCTCGCCATCGGCATTGATTTGGGAACAACCAATTCGCTGGTGGCCACCGTCCGCAGCGGCCTTCCCATCGTGCTCTCGGACGAGCAGGGGCGCCCCTTGCTGCCCTCGGTCGTCCGTTATCTGAAAGACGGCGCCTGCGAAACAGGATACGCGGCGCAGGCGCATCAGGCCAGCGACCCGAAGAACACCGTGGTCTCGGTCAAGCGTTTCATGGGGCGCGGCATCAAGGACATCGCGCATGTCGAGGCGATGCCCTACGATTTTGTCGATGCGCCGGGCATGTTGAAGATCAAGACCTGCGCGGGCGTCAAAAGCCCCGTCGAGGTCTCCGCCGACATCCTGCGCACGCTGCGCGAACGGGCCGAATCGGCGCTTGGTGGCGAACTGGTCGGTGCGGTGATCACGGTGCCCGCCTATTTCGACGATGCCCAGCGGCAGGCGACCAAGGATGCTGCCAAGCTGGCCGGTCTGAATGTGCTGCGGCTGCTGAACGAACCGACCGCCGCGGCTATCGCCTACGGCCTCGACAATGCCGCCGAGGGCATTTATGCGGTCTACGACCTGGGTGGTGGCACGTTCGACATCTCCATTCTCAAGCTGACCAAAGGTGTGTTCGAGGTGCTATCGACGGGTGGCGACTCGGCGCTGGGTGGTGATGATTTCGACCACCGCATCTTCTGCTGGATGCTCGAACAAGCCCGTCCGCAGCCGCTCTCGCCGCAGGATGCCCGGCTGCTGATGACCAAGGCTCGCGAAGCCAAGGAGTTTCTCTCCACGCGGAACGAAGCGCCTATCGATGCTCGGCTCGCGAGTGGCGAAAGCATCGACCTGACGTTACCCGTGGAAACGTTTGCCAGCATCACGCAAACGCTGATTTCCAAAACGCTGCAATCAGTCAAAAAAGCGCTGCGTGACGCCGGTTTGAAGGCGGAAGATATCAAGGGTGTGGTCATGGTCGGCGGTGCCACGCGCATGCCGCAGGTGCAACGCGCTGTCGGCGAATTCTTCAAGCAGGAACCGCTGACCAACCTCGATCCCGACAAAGTCGTCGCGCTCGGCGCCGCCACGCAGGCCAATTTGCTGGTCGGCAACCACACCGGCGACGACGACTGGCTGCTGCTCGACGTGATTCCGCTCTCGCTGGGGCTGGAAACGATGGGCGGGTTGGTCGAAAAGGTCATCCCGCGCAATTCGACCATTCCGGTGGCGCGGGCGCAGGAATTTACGACCTTCAAGGACGGCCAGACGGCCATGGCGATCCATGTCGTCCAGGGCGAGCGCGAGCTGGTCGACGACTGCCGCTCGCTGGCGCGCTTCGAGTTGCGCGGCATTCCGCCCATGGTGGCTGGCGCCGCACGCATCCGCGTCACTTTCCAGGTCGATGCCGACGGCCTGTTGGCGGCCTCGGCGCGCGAGCAGACGACGGGCGTCGAGGCGGCGATCAGCGTCAAGCCTTCCTACGGGCTTTCCGACGACGAAGTGGCCGGCATGCTCAAGGATTCCATGACGCACGCCAAGGACGATGCCGTGCGGCGGGCGCTGAAAGAAGCCCAGGTCGAGGCGCAGCGGATGATCGAAGCCACCCGCGCCGCGCTGGAGAGCGATTCGCATCTGCTGGCGGCCGACGAGATCGTCAAGATTGAAGCGGCCATCGAGAAACTGCAACTCACCATGCTGGGCGACAACCGCCGCCACATCAACCTGGCGATGGACGATCTCGGGTTCGTCACGCAGACCTTCGCGCAGCGCCGCATGGACCAGAACATCAAGCGGGCGCTGGCCGGGCGCACCGTCGAAGAATTGCAACAGGAGGCCGGGGAATGACCCAGATCATCGTGCTGCCGCACGTCGAACTTTGCCCCGAGGGCGCCGTGATCGAAGCTGAGCCGGGCATGTCGATCTGCGAAAATCTCGTCGCCAACGGCGTCGAACTCGATCACGCCTGCGAAATGTCTTGCGCCTGCACCACCTGCCATGTCGTCGTGCGCGAAGGCTATGAGTCGCTGGCGCCAGCCGAGGACACCGAAGAAGACCTGCTGGACAAGGCCTGGGGGCTGGAACCCCAGTCGCGGCTGGGTTGCCAGGCGCTTGTCGGCGATACGCCGCTGACCGTCGAAGTGCCGCGCTACTCGATCAACATGGCCAAGGAGGGGCACCGCAAATGAAGTGGACCGACATCCACGAGATTGCCGTCGAACTCACCGATTCGCACCCCGACAAGGACCCGCTCAAACTCAATTTCGTCGATCTGCGGGCCTGGGTCATGGCGTTGCCGGATTTCGACGACGATCCCAAGCATTGCGGCGAAAAGATCCTCGAAGCGATCCAGCAAGCGTGGATCGACGAAGTGAATTGACCCGGTCGGGCCACGCCCCGGCCAGCCGGCAATGAAAATCTCCGACCTGCGGCAATCCCTGCGCGAGCGCGGCACCAAGCTGTGTCACGAAGAGCGCATCCTGCGCGCCTGGCTGCGGGCCCAGGCGCTCGATCACGGGCCGCGCCGCCGGAAGAGCGAAAACGATTTGCCTTTGGCGCTGCGCGATGCGCTGCCAGCCTTGACCGAACAATGGCAAGCGCTGGCCCGGGTGCGCTCGGAACATCCGGGGCAGGACGGTTCTGCGCGGCTGCTGGTCGATCTCGCGGACGGTCAGATGGTCGAAAGCGTGCTGCTGCCGCGCGACGGCGTCTGCGTATCGTCACAAGTCGGCTGCGCGGTCGGTTGCGTCTTCTGCATGACCGGACAGGGCGGCCTGCTGCGCCAGCTCGGCAGCGCCGAGATCGTCGCCCAGGTCGTGCTGGCGCGGGCCCGCCGCCCGGTGCGGCGCGTCGTCTTCATGGGCATGGGCGAACCGGCGCACAATCTCGACAATGTGTTCGAAGCCATCGATCTGCTCGGTTCGCAGGGCGCCATCGGGCACAAGAATCTGGTATTTTCCACGGTCGGCGATCGCCGCGTGTTCGAGCGCCTCCCGCAGGAAGCCGTCAAACCCGCCCTGGCGCTCTCGTTGCACACCAGCTTTGCCGAACTGCGCAGAAAACTGCTACCGAAAGCGCCGCCGCTGACGCCGGAAGAACTGGTGGAACTCGGCGAAGAGTATGCCCGGGCGACGGGCTACCCGATCCAGTACCAATGGACGCTGATCGAAGGCGTTAACGACGGGCCGGAAGAAGAAGAAGGTATCGTCCGGTTGCTGACAGGCAAATACGCCATCCTCAACCTGATTCCCTACAACGACATCGATTGCCTCGATTTCCGCCGCCCGGCCTGGGAGCGGGCGGATGCTATGGCCAGGCGGCTGCACGCACGCCGCATCCTGACCAAACTGCGCAACTCGGCCGGGCAGGATGTCGAAGGTGGCTGCGGGCAGTTGCGGGCGAGGGCAACCGGCCAGTCTCGCAAAAATGCGAACGAAACCTGAGAATCAGTCCGGCTGCCTGCTTAAGGCAGTGTCGATATCACCCGCATGGGTGAAATGAAAGGCGCGCAAACCGGCCTCGCGGGCGCCCAGCACGTTTTTCTCCAAATCGTCGAAAAAGGCGATGCGCTCCGGCGCCACGCCGATGCGTTCGGCCACGGTCTGGAACGATTTCATGGAGGGCTTACGTGCGCCGATTTCGTGCGAGCAGAAGATAGCCGAGAACGGTGTCAGTACCTCGGCATAGGCGCGAGACCAGTAGGCGTGGTGCGCCGCATTGGTGTTGGAGAATAGGTACAGCGGCCACTCCGCTGCCAGCAAATGGAGCCGTTCCGGTATACCGGGCATCGGTGCCAGGAATATGCTGTTCCAGCCCGCGAGAAAGTCTTCATCGGAGAGACGCAGACCGAGGTCGGCACGAAGTGAGGAGAAATACGCGTTGCAGTCGATTTCACCCCGTTCGTGTGCTTCGTAAGCCCGGCTGGAGACAAAACCGGCTGCAATGCTTTCGACCGGCACGCCGCCGAGGCGGCTCCAGTATTCAAACGCTCGTTGAAAATCGATCGACACGATGACATTACCGAAGTCGAAAAGCAGGGCGTCGATATCGGGGTAAATCATGGTCATAGAGTTTCCGGGTTCAGGTGGACTGAAGCGTTGCAACCGGTGTGCCTGGTACCAGTGAGAACATGTGCGCCGAGACCGCTTGTTCGCGGATGCAGAGCCGGTTTCGGGCGATACCTTCGCGCAGTGCGCCACTCTTGATCGCCACGCCCTCACTCGCGTGGTTGCCGAGCGCGACAACGATTTCGACGCGCTGGAAACCGAGAACCTCAAACGCGTGCCGGCTCAGGATTTGCACGCATCGTGTCGCAATGCCTTGCCGGTGGCGCGACTGCCTGATCCAGTATCCCAGATTGCAAAAGCGGTTGTCATGGGCAATTTTGTTGAGACCGGCGCCCCCCATCAACTGGCCGGTGTCTGCACAAAAGACACCGAACTCCAACGCGGAGCGGGCTGATGCCGCAGCGCGACAGACCGCAAACCACTCCAGCGCGTCAGATTCCTGATATGAATTCTTGCACCATGGCATCCATCGACCCACTGTGTCGACCGATTCGAGTGCAGCAGATCGAAATGCAGATGCGTCGGTATCGGAGAGCGGGCGTAGACAAAGCCCGGATGCCCGAAGCTCGGGAGTTTCCAGTGGTGTCATGCGACCTCCTCGCTGTCAGAGAATACCCAGTTCAACTTCTCTTGACACAATAACTCGGCTAGTGCGGCGAATTCCGCGGTGTTTGTTGCGCCCCGCAAAACCACGCACTGCGGTGGCCGCACGTCGATAGAACGTGCACCCGTGGCGGCGGCCACTTTGTCGAGCAGAAAGGTCGGCAGGGCGCCGCCGCGGATGATCAGGTCAGTCAATGACGTGGGAGACGAGGCCGTCGGCGAGTTTGGGTTCGAACCAAGTCGATTTGGGCGGCATCACCTGACCGGAATCGGCGACGGCCATCAAATCGCTCATCTGCGTTGCGTGCAGGGCGAAGGCGACGGCCATTTCGCCACTGTTGACACGCGCTTCGAGTTCGCCCAGGCCGCGAATGCCGCCGACGAAATCGATGCGCTTGTCGCGGCGCAGATCGGTAATGCCGAGGAGAGGGCCGAGCAGGTGGTCGGAGAGCAGACTGACGTCGAGGCGCCGTACCGGATCGTGCATGGGGATGAGTTCAGACCTGATTGCCAGGCGATACCAGCTGCCCGCCAGGTACATGCCGACGACGCCGGGCTGATCCGGATGCACGCGTTCGGCGGCCGGCGTGACGGCGAAGCGTTCGCCGATGTCGGCCAGCAGGGCTTCCGGCGTGCGGCCGTTGAGGTCGCGGACGACGCGGTTGTAATCCATGATCCGCATTTCGTGGGCCGGGAAAATCACCGAGAGAAAATATTCGGCGCTGCCTGAACCGCTACCGCGCCGGGCAGCAGCGACGCGCGAGGCGGCGGCCGAGCGGTGGTGGCCGTCGGCAATGTAGAGATTGGCCATGCCGTCGAAGATGCGGGTCAGCGTGGCCAACGTCGCCGGTTCGCCGATGCGCCAGACGGTGTGGCGGATACCGTTGCGTTCCACATCGGCCACGGGTGCCGCCTCGGTGGCGCGGGCGAGCAGGGCGTCAGCCTCCGGCGCATCGGGATAGGCGAGCAGCACGGGGCCGGTCTGGGCATTGAGTGCCTCGATCTGGCGCACGCGGTCGTCTTCCTTGTCGGGTCGCGTGAATTCGTGTTTGCGGATGCGGTTGCTGTCGTAGTCGGCGACCGAGGCAGCCGCCACGAGACCGGTCTGGGCGCGTCCGCCCATGATCAGACGGTAGGCGTAGTAACAAGGCGCCGGGTCGCGGACCAGCACGCCGTCGGCGATCAGGCGGGCGAAATTCTCGGCCGACTTGGTGTAGACAGCCGGCGAATACGGGTCGGTTTCCGGCGGCAGATCGATTTCGGCTTTGGAAATGTGCAGGAAGCTGAGCGGCTGGCCGGCCGCCTGCTGGCGAGCTTCTTCGCTCGAGAGCACATCGTAGGGCGGTGCGGCGACGGCGCCGGCGTGTTCGGTTTGCGGACGCAGGCCAGTGAAGGGCTGAATCAGGGGCATAGGGAGTTCCAAACGGTTACTGGTTGCGGCCGGGCAGAATGTCGCGCAGACGTGTCGCCGTTTCGCGAATGACACGCTCGGTTTCTTCCCAGCCCAGGCAGGCGTCGGTGACGGAACAGCCGTACTTGAGCTGGCTCAGATCGGCCGGAATCGGCTGGTTGCCGTCTTCGAGATTCGATTCGAGCATGACGCCGACGACCGACTGGTTGCCGCATCGGATCTGGTTGACGATGTCGTGCAGCACCAAGGGTTGCAGTTCGGGTTTCTTGTAGCTGTTGGCGTGCGAACAATCGACGACCAGATTGGCGGGCAGTTTGGCCTTGGCGAGCGCCTGTTCGGCCAGCGAAATCGACACCGTGTCGTAATTTGGGCGGCCGTCGCCACCGCGCAGCACGACGTGGCCATAGGCGTTGCCCTTGGTGCGGACGACGGCGACCGTGCCGCGGTCGTTGATACCGAGGAACGAGTGCGGCTTGGAGGCGGACAGAATGGCGTTGACCGCCACGCCCAGATCGCCGCTGGTGCCGTTCTTGAAGCCGACCGGCGTAGAGAGGCCGGAGGACATCTCGCGGTGGGTCTGCGATTCGGTGGTGCGGGCGCCGATGGCCGTCCAGGCGATCAGATCGCCATAGTATTGCGGCGAGATCGGGTCGAGCGCCTCGGTGCCGGCGGCCAGGCCGAGTTCGTTGATGGCGAGCAGGAAGGCGCGCGCCTTTTCCATGCCCTCGCCGACGCGGAAGGAATCGTCCATGTACGGGTCGTTGATGTAGCCCTTCCAGCCGGTGGTAGTGCGGGGTTTCTCGAAATAGACGCGCATCACCAGCAGCAGTGTGTCGTCGACCTCGGCCGAGAGCGCCTTCAGGCGGCGGGCGTAATCCAGGCCGGCGGCGGGATCGTGAATGGAGCACGGGCCGACAACGACAAACAGCCGGGGATCGCGGCGGTCGAGAATGGCGCGCAGCGCAGCGCGGCCACCTTCGACCGCGGCAGTGGCGGTTTCTGTGAGTGGCAGCTTGGCATGGATATCGGCAGGGGCAGGCATCGCGTCGAAAGCCGCGATATTGACGTTTTCAAGAGTCGGGTGGGTCATGACGAAATCGTTAGTTAAATTGGGGGGAGCCACTCGATTATCGCACGCGACCTTGCAAAACGCTCGCCATCAGCCTGCCAGCGCCTTGAACATATCCTTGATCGCGGTAACTTTGTCCGCCAGCGTCGGCATGTGGCGCAACAGCGCGAGTTTGTCTTGTCCCGCCAACTTGTAGTGGCGGCTTTTCTGGATCAACTCGATGATGCGGATCGGTTCGACCGGGGCAAGCTTGGCGAAATCAGGGCCGAATTGCACCACAATCTGGTCCGCCCGCGCGTCCAGTTTGTGCACACAGAACGGCCGGATCAGCAGGCGCAGGCGATGCGTGGCGATCAGTGAGGCGCCCTGTGGCGGCAGTTCCCCGAAACGGTCGATCAACTCTTCTTGTAGCAGATCGATATCGTCTGCTGTTTCACAGTTTGCCAGTCGCTTATACAGCGTCAGCCGCTCGTGCACATCCGGGCAGTAATCGTTGGGCAGCAGGGCGGGCGTGTGCAGGTTGATCTCGCTTTCGAGCCGGAGCGGTTGCGCCAGATCGGGCTCTTTCCCTTGTTTCAGGGCGGCCACGGCGCGGTTGAGCATCTCGGTGTAGAGATTGATACCGACTTCCTGCATCTCGCCCGACTGATTCTCGCCCAGCACTTCGCCGGCGCCACGGATTTCGAGGTCGTGCATGGCGAGGTAGAAGCCGGAACCGAGTTCTTCCATCATCTGGATGGCCTCAAGCCGCTGTTTGGCCTGCTTGGTAATCGATTTCTCGTCCATGACCAGCAGATAGGCATAGGCCTGATGGTGCGAACGGCCGACACGGCCACGTAACTGGTGCAATTGCGCGAGACCGAATTTCTCGGCGCGGTTGATCAGGATGGTGTTGGCGTGCGGATTGTCGATGCCGGTTTCGATGATGGTGGTGCAGAGGAGCAGGTTGGCGCGCTGCTGGGTGAAATCGCGCATCACCCTTTCGAGTTCGCGCTCGTTCATCTGGCCGTGGCCGATGACGATGCGTGCTTCGGGCACCAGCTTCTCAAGTTTTTCCCGCATGTTTTCGATGGTGTCGACCTCGTTGTGCAGGAAATACACCTGCCCGCCGCGCTTGAGTTCGCGCAGCACGGCTTCGCGGATGATGCCGTCCGAGAGTTTGCTGACGAAAGTCTTGATGGCCAGGCGCTTCTGTGGTGCCGTGGCGATGACCGAGAAATCGCGCAGACCTTCCATGCTCATCGCCAGGGTGCGCGGGATAGGCGTGGCGGTCAGGGTCAGCACGTCAACCTCTGCGCGCAGCGCCTTCAGCGCTTCCTTTTGGCGCACGCCGAAGCGGTGTTCCTCGTCGATGATGACGAGGCCGAGGCGAGTGAATTCGACTTCCTTGCCGATCAGCTTGTGTGTGCCGATGACCACGTCGATCTTGCCTTCCGCCAGGTCCTTCAGCACCTGCGCCGATTCCTTGGCGGTTTTGAAACGCGACAGTTCGGCGATGCGCACCGGCCAGTCGGCAAAGCGGTCGCAGAAGGTCTGGTAATGCTGTTCGCAGAGGAGCGTCGTCGGGCACAGCACCGCCACCTGCTTGCCGCCGGCAACGGCGCAGAAAGCGGCGCGCAAGGCGACTTCGGTCTTGCCGAAGCCGACGTCGCCGCAGACGAGGCGATCCATCGGCTTGCCCGAACGCATGTCGTCGATGACGGCCGCGATGGCCTGGGCCTGATCGGCGGTTTCCTCGAAGCCGAAACCATCGGCAAAAGCGTCGTAATCGCTCTCCTTGAAGGCGAAGGCGTGACCCTGCCGGGCGGCGCGGGCGGCATACAGGGCGAGCAGCTCGGCGGCGGTGTCACGTGCCTGCTCGGCGGCCTTTTTCTTGGCCTTTTCCCACTGGCCGGAGCCGAGCGTGTGAATCGGTGCGGTTTCCGGATCGGCGCCGGTATAGCGCGAGATGACGTGCAGTTGCGATACCGGCACAAAAAGCTTGGCGTCGTTGGCGTAATGCAGTTCGAGGAACTCCATCGGCCCTTCGCCGAGATCCATATGGATGAGACCCCGGTAACGGCCGATGCCGTGGTTTTCGTGTACAACGGGGTCGCCGACCTTGAGTTCGGTCAGATCCTTTAACCAGTTGTCGAAGCTGGCCTTGCGCTGCGCTTCGCGTCGATTGCGCCGGGGCGCGCCTGCGAAGAGTTCGGCTTCGGTGATGAAGGCAAACGGTGCCGGGGTTTGGAACCCGTGGTGCAGCGGCGCAACGGTCAGCGCAAGTTTGGCGTCGCCGGCAGTAAAGCCGTCGAGATCGGTGCAGGCAGCCGGATGCAGACCGTGTTCGGTCAGTAGCGCCGCCAGCGTCTCGCGCCGGCCCGGGGATTCGGCCAGTAACAGAATGCGACCGGCAAAGCTGTTTACAAAAGCTTGTAGGGCAGCCAGCGGACGCTCGGCACGGCGATCGACCGCGATGCCAGGCAGGGCGGTGGCAGGCGTGCTGCTGCCATGAGCGAGATGTAGCCGACCGTAGGCCTTGGCAGCGGAAAAAAAAGCTTCGTCGCTGAGGAACAGCGTCTCCGGTAGAAGCAGCGGTCGCGCCTTGTCACCTTGCAGAAGATCATGGCGCGACCGGGTGTCGCGCCAGAAATCGGCAATGGCGCCGGGTACATCGCCGAGCGTGACCAGTATGGCATCTTTCGGCAGGTAGTCGAACAGGCTGGCCGTTTCTTCGAAAAACAGCGGCAGGTAATACTCTATCCCGGCCGGGGCGTTGCCACTCGACACATCCTTGTAAATGCCGGCCTTGGCCGGATCGCCTTCGAAGGTTTCGCGGAAGCGCTGGCGAAAGCGGGTGCGGCCCTTGTCGTCGAGGGGAAACTCGCGCGCCGGCAACAGGCGCACTTCCGGCACCGGGTAGAGCGTACGCTGGGTGTCGGCATCGAACGTCTTGATGCTCTCGATTTCGTCGTCGAACAGATCGAGGCGGAAGGGCAGCGCAGAACCCATCGGATAAAGGTCGATCAATCCGCCGCGGATTGAATATTCGCCAGGGGAAACGACTTGCGTGACATGGCTGTAGCCAGCCAGTGTGACCTGCTCGCGGAATTTTTCGGCATCCAGTTTTTCGCCCTTCTTGAAGGCGAATGTGTAGGCGGCCAGGTAGGCCGGCGGCGTCAGCCGGTAAATAGCGGTGGTGGCGGGTACCAGCAGGATGTCGACTTCGCCTTGAAGCGCCGCCCACAGTGTGGCGAGACGCTCTGACACCAGATCGTGATGTGGTGAGAAATGGTCGTAGGGCAGGGTTTCCCAGTCTGGCAGCAGGCGTACACGCACGTTCGGCGCAAACCAAGGAATTTCGTCGAGCAGGCGCTGGGCATCGCCAGCCGTAGCCGTTACAACGGCCATGCAGCCATGGTTTGCGAGTTCACCCAACGTGGCGGCGTCTGCGGATGCCGGTATCGGCGGCAAGTCCAGCCGTTGCCCTGGACGAGGGGTGGATACGGATGGGAGAATGCGGAATGAGGCGGTCATGGGGCCGCAGATTATAGCTGGAAAGCTTGTAACAGATCGGACAGGGACGAGTGTAAAAAGTGGCAAATATCGCTTCCCGAGCATCCGATTTCGTCTAATATCGTGCGTCTATATCTAAGAATAACTCTCATTTAGGCATTTCGGGGGGAGCATGCGCATTGCACAGTTGAGGATAGGCCAGAAACTGGTCCTGGTCCTGCTTGTGGCGATTTTGATCGCCTTTCTGGTAGCGCTCCTGGCAATCGACCGCATCAGTCGCCGGTTTGCCGATGACGCTGCGAGCGAACTGGCGCGAACGCTGAATGGTCAGGTTTTGACCTCGGTGGATGTCTTTGCCCGGGAACTCGAGGCGTCGGCAGATCGCCTCGGTGGCGCGCTGGCGTTCGGCTTTCCCGAACGTTTTCGGGTGGATGAGGGCGCGACCACGCGAATGGGCGAGCGTGCGGTGCCGAATCTCTATAACGGAAACCGCCTAGTCAATCATGATGTGGCGTTTGTGGATCGATTCGCACAGCAGACACATGCCTTGGCATCGGTCTTCGTGCGCGAGGGTGACGATTTTGTGAGAGTCACCACATCGCTCAAGAAGGAGGACGGGAGTCGCGTGGTGGGCACGCCATTGGGGCCACAACATCCCGCGACGGCACGTTTGCTGGCTGGCGAGGAATACCGGGGTATGGCCCGTCTTTTTGGTCGCGAATATTTTGCCAAGTACATTCCGATCAAGGATGGCGCCAAGGTGATCGGGGCGCTATTTGTCGGAGTTGATTTCACCGACGCGCTGGCGAAGCTGAAAGAGCGGCTGAGAACGATCCGGCTGGGCGAGACGGGCTATGTGTTTGTCATTAACACTCGCCGGGAAGATGCCGACTACGGATTTTTTGCTGTGCATCCCTCACTGGAAGGCAAGAATGCGTTGGAACTGAACGACGCGCGTGGTTTGCCGGTGATGAAGGAAATCGTCGAAAAGGCGCAGGGCGAAGTTCGCTATCTCTGGAAACGCGGCGGATCGAGCGCGCCCTCCGAGAGTCTGGCCGCCATTGCCCGGTTTGATGAATTTGGCTGGGTGATCGCCACGCGGGCCGATGTGGATGAGCTTTCCAAAGGAGTGTATGCCGTCGAAAAGGCAGTGCTGGTGGTTGCCTTGATTCTGCTGATCGCCCTGCCGCTGCTGGTCTATGTCGTGGCGCAACGTCTGGTGTCGCGCCCCTTGGCCCGACTGCAGGAGTATTGTGCCGCCGTCGAACGCAATCATGATTTCACGCTTGCGGCGCCGGGTCATTCGGGCGACGAAGTGGGGCAGACCGTCGAATCGGTCTCGGCGCTTTTGCAGACGTTGCGCCAGACCTTCGGTGGATTGCTGGGTGCGGTGCGGCGAGTCGAGGAGGCCTCCAATGCGATGTCGGCCTCAGCCCGTGAGAATGCCCACAATTCGGGTACCGCGAGCGACGCAGCGAGCGCCATGGCGGCTTCGGTCGAGCAATTGAGTGTGGGGATCAACCAGATTTCCGATAACGCCAACGATGCGGCGCGTCTCTCGAACGAGGCAGGCGAACGTTCGAATGAAGGCGGCAAGACCATTCTGGCGGCAACCGGTGAGATGAGCGAAATCGCGACGACCGTCCAGAATACCGCGACTGCAATCACCGAGCTGGGACAGGAAACCCGTCAGATCAGCGGTATCGTTTCCGTTATCAAAGAGGTGGCCGAACAGACCAATCTGCTCGCGCTCAACGCGGCCATTGAAGCAGCCCGGGCTGGCGAGGCGGGGCGAGGATTCGCGGTGGTAGCCGACGAGGTGCGCAAGCTGGCGGAGCGGACAACACATGCCACTGCCGAAATCGCCGGGGTGATCGGTTCTATTCAGCAGAGGGCGGAACAGGCCGTCTCGGCGATGTCCGGAACGGTCGAGCAGGTTCAGCGTGGCACCGACCTGGCCAACCAGGCCGGTGAAGCCATCAACGAGATCCGTCGCGGTTCCGAACGGGTGGTTGATGTAGTCAGACTGATTACCGAAGCGTTGCAGGAATCATCGGCCGCCAGTCACAGCATGGCCAACCAGACCGAAAAGGTGGCTGAAGTGGCGGAGGACAGCAATCATGCCGCCAAACAGGCCTCCGAAGCCGCCGGCAATCTGGAACAACTGACGCGGGACATGCGCAACACGATCAGTCATTTCCGAATCTGAGCGTTAAAAACGGCCTGCGACAGCCGATTGGCAATGGGGGCAACGTGCGTCTTCGCGCAGATCGTTGCGAAGAACGTCGTAACCCCGACGCTCGATCAGCGGAATGTGGCAGCCCGGACAAAACGTGGTGCTTCCGTCCCGGTCGGCCACGTTGCCAAGATAGACATGGCGCAAGCCCGCATCGAGCGCGATGCGACGGGCGCGTTGCAAGCTGGCTGGCGACGTCGGCGGTGTTTCGCGCATTTTCCAGGCGGGATGAAAGGCCGAGAAGTGGAGTGGTACATCGACACCCAGTTCACGAGTAATCCAGGCGCTTAGTTGGCTGATTTCACGATCCGAATCGTTGCAGCCGGGAATGAGCAAGGTCGTGATTTCCAGCCAGCACGCAGTTTCGTGGCGAACGTGGAGCAAGGTCTCGAGCACGGGTGCCAGATGTGCGCCGCACAATTGCCGGTAAAAAGATTCCGAAAACGACTTGAGGTCGATGTTGGCGGCATCCATTTGCGCGAAGAAGGCCTGGCGCGGCGCTGTGTGAAGGTAACCGGCGGTCACCGCGACGTTGGCAATCCCGAACGCGCGACACATCTCGGCGGTATCCATGGCATATTCAGCAAACACCACGGGATCGTTATAGGTGAAGGCGACCGAGCGCACGCCCTTGGTCCGGGCAGCTTTTGCAATCGCTTCCGGCGTGGCGTTTTCCAGCAGGCGATCCATGTCGCGCGAGCGGGAGATGTCGGCGTTCTGGCAGAACTTGCAAGTCAGGTTGCAACCGGCGGTCCCGAAAGACAGCACGCCGGAACCCGGGAAGAAGTGGTACAGCGGTTTTTTCTCGATGGGGTCGATGCAAAACCCGGACGATCGTCCCCATGTCGTCAGCACCATGGCGTGACCGAGTGCCTGCCGAACGAAACACGCGCCGCGCTGCCCATCGGCCAATTGGCAATCGCGCGGGCACAGGTCGCACTGGACGCGCCCGTTATCGAGCACGTGCCACCAGCGCGCCGGAAATGCCGCCTGCGCGGCCGCGACGGAGGTCATGCTGGGCTTTCTTTCCATTTCCGCACTTGATAGACATCGAGACGCACAGTGGATGACCAGTAACGAGCAGGAAGTCCGGCTTTTTGCTTGAGTTGAGCAAGAAAATCGGCGGAATGGGGCAGGGTTTCCCACACCTGCGGCAGAAAGGTGGCATAGCGGCCACCTGCGCAGAACACAACACCGTCGATTCCCGGCCTGAGTTGCCGCAGGGCATCGGCTTCGTCCATAAAACTCAGGGCACGCGGCGTCGTGAGCACCGAGACCTCGATGGTCACGTCGGGCCATTCGGCCGTCGTCAGAGGCGGAAAGCGCGGGTCGCCGAACGCGGCATCGAGTGCGTGTTGGCGAACGTCATCGGCGAGCGGGCGAGAGGCTTCCAGGCTGCCGATGCATCCGCGCAGCGCGCCGCGTCGGGTGAGGGTGACAAAGGCGGCGCCCGGCGCGCGCAATTCGGGAAAACTTTCCAAGTCTGCCGATGTCGCGGTGATTGCCCCGCCCAGGCGTTCGGCGATCGCTGCGCGGGCGATGCCCAGCAGCGCCGCCCCCAGTGCCTGATCAGGCATGCGCCAACTCCGGCGCATAAAATGCAAAGGCGGCATATCCCACGACTTTTTCCTTGTCCCCCGCCGTATCGCCTGAGTTCCGCAAATCGATCAGTTCGGCTTGGAGTCCGTGACGGGCTGCCGCGCGTAGAAAACCGTTGATAGGCCGTGCTCCGCAGGCCTCTTCAGGGCGAATGACCGATTCAAGTCGCAAAATCGCCTCGCAGGTCGAGCGATCGAACTGACGGGCGATGTCGTAGGGCAGAAAATGCGAGAGATCGCTACTGATGACGATCAGCGTCTCGTCACCCCCCCAGAGTCGATCGAGCACCTCTCCAATCTGGGCAGGGTCGGCCTGACCGACAGCGAGCGGAACGACCACGAACGATTCGAGCACTGCCTGCAAAAACGGCAAATGCACCTCCAACGAGTGCTCCGGCGCATGCGGCGCGTCGTTCAGCACCACTTGTGGCAGATCGGCGATCTGCGCAATGGCTTGCCGGTCGACGGCGATGATGCCCAACGGTGTGGCAAAGGCGGTGGCAAGCGGTGCGGCCAGTCCGCGCAGTGCAACGCGATGGCAGGGCCCAAGCAGTACCACCCGGCGGATGTGATCACCCCAGGGAATCAGACGGGCATACACCGCGGCAGCGGTGAGGCCCGAATAGACATAGCCCGCGTGAGGGGCGACGATGGCTTTTGGCTGCCTCTCGGAGCGGCCCTGCGTCGCGCCGAGCAGTGTCAGCAGTTCGCTGCTCAACTGGCGTCCCTCGCCGGGATAGAACACGCCGGCAACCGCCGCTGGACGAATGTTCATGGTCATGGTGGTCCCTCGCTTTAATCCACTATAGACCACTTCGCGGCGCTGTCTGCCCGAGTCGCCTTTGGGTAAAATGAGGGCATGAATCGCTATTTCGCCATTGTGCCGGCAGCCGGCAGCGGCGCCCGTTTCGGTGCCGCCATCCCCAAACAATACCTGCCCTTGCACGGCCATCCCGTGCTCTTTCACACGCTCGCCCGACTGTGCGCCTGTGCCGAACTGGTCCGCGTCATTGTCGTGCTTGCGCCGGAAGACACTTTGTGGGCCTCCGAGAGCGACTGGCCCATGCTTGGTGAACGGCTGGTGCCGATCCGTACCGGCGGCGAGAACCGTGCCGCGAGTGTGCGGGCCGGTTTGGCTGCATTGGCCGGCGAAGCTTCGCCCGACGACTGGGTACTGGTTCACGACGCCGCAAGGCCTTGCCTGACGGCCGCCACACTTCAGCGTTTGATCGGTGAATTGCGCGACGACGACGTCGGCGGCTTGCTGGCAGTGCGCGTGGCGGACACGCTGAAACGCGATGGCGGAACCGGTCGCGTCACCGCTACCGAACCGCGCGAGGGCCTTTGGCAGGCGCAAACGCCGCAAATGTTCCGCTATGGTTTGCTCACCCGGGCGCTGGATGCCGCCGGCACCGTGACCGACGAGGCAGGTGCCATCGAGGCATTGGGGTTGGCACCGAAACTGGTGGAAGGCGATGTCGGCAACCTCAAGATCACTTATCCGGCCGATCTCGAACTTGCCGGCCGGATTTTGCAAAGGAGCGAACGATGATCCGTATCGGGCAGGGTTACGATGTGCACGCGCTGGTGCCGGGCCGGCCGCTGATTCTCGGCGGCGTCACGATCCCCTACGAGCGGGGGCTGCTGGGTCACTCGGACGCCGATGCACTGCTGCACGCCGTGACTGATGCGCTGCTGGGTGCCGCCGGCCTGGGCGACATCGGGCGCCATTTTCCCGATACCGATCCGCGCCATGCCGGCGCCGACAGCCGTGTGCTGCTGCGCGCTGCTATGCAGAAGCTCCGCGAGGCGGGCTGGCGCGTCGGGAATGTCGACGCTACCGTGATCGCGCAAGCCCCGCGTCTGGCGCCTTACGTCGAGGCAATGCAATCCAATATTGCGGTCGATCTCGATATTGCCCCAGGATGTGTCAACGTCAAGGGCAAAACCAACGAAAAACTGGGCTACCTTGGCCAAGGCGAGGCGATTGAAGCACAGGCCGTGGTATTGATCGAACGGGCATGAACGCCGCAATGCCCGCGCGCGACGAAACGGCGCGTGTTTTTTTTGCGCTGTGGCCCTCAACCTCGCAGGCCGAAACCTTGCATCGCTTTGCTCTTGAATTGGCGGAGGGGAGCGGCGGGCGCGCCATGCGCGCAGAAACCCTGCATCTGACCCTGGCATTTATCGGCGAGGTGCCCACCTCGCGTTTGGCGAATCTAGCGGAAATCGCCGCCAACCTTTGCATCCGCCCCTTTCATTGTCGACTCGACCGCTGCGGATACTGGCAAGACAAACAATTGTTATGGGCCGGATGCCAAAAAGTAGACGATAATCTTGTCCGATTGGCCAATGAGTTGACATCGGCATTGCGCGTTCGCGGATTTCCCGTCGAGCGACGTCCCTTTCAGGCTCATATGACGCTGATCCGGAAGCTGCGAATCCGCCCATCGGAAAGGCCGTTTCCACCCCGAATCGACTGGTTGTGCGACCGCTTTTGCCTGGTGCAATCCGAATTGCAGCGCGGTGGTGCGGCGTATCGGACTTTGGCGAGCTGGACGCTCGCCGGTTAGCAAGGGAGATGATGGAGACGACACCACCCTCGGGCGAATCCGGCATCCTGCGAGCCTTGATCGTCGAGGCCAGCCAGGCCGAGTGCGAGCGCCTGTTAAATGCACTGCGCGGCGGCGGCCGTGTTATCTACGCCCGCCATGCCTTCACGCCGGAGGAGTTGTCCGCCGCGCTGATGGAGGAGCGCTGGCATGTCGTCCTGCTGAATGCCGGTCTGGCCTCGCTGCCGGCTGGAGAAACCCTTGACACCATTCGGGTGACTGATCGGGATGTGCCAGTGGTGCTGATGATTGATCGGGGCAGCCGTTTTCTGCCAACGGAACTGCTCGAAGCCGGGGCGCAGGATTTTGTACTGAAGAGCAACCTTGCCCGTCTGTTGCCGGTGGTCGAACGCGAATGCGTCAACGGCCTGTTGCGGCGGGAAGGCGAGCGCGCCGTGGCGGCCGTGCGCGAGGCTGCAACGGCTCTGGGCGAGAGCGAAGCACGCTTTCTGCAACTGGCGGGCAACATTCCCGAATGCTTCTGGCTGGCCGATGCCGAGAGTCGCCAAATCACCTACATCAGCAAAGGCTACGAACAGATCTGGGGTCGCTATGTGGAGGCGCTGTACGCCGATCCGGATGATTGGGTCAAGTATGTCCACGACGACGACAAAACCACATTCGTGGAGGCGGTCCACCATCACCCGCGAGGTGGCCTCGATATCAGGTTTCGTGTTTTGCGACCGGATGGTGGCGTGCGCTGGCTGCACGCCCGCAATTTCCCCATTCGCGATGAAGATGGCCGCATCGTTAGTATTGGCGGCATCGCCAGCGATATTTCCAGTTTCGTCGCCGACACCAGGCAATTGGGTCACCTGGCCCGTTTCGACGCGCTTACCGCGCTCCCCAACCAGATCGCCTTCTACGACCGCTTGCAGACCATGCTGGGTCTCTCGCGCCGCAACGGGCTGGCATTGGCGGTGATGATCATTGACATCGACCGCTTCCGGACGGTGAACGAAACCCTGGGACATCTGGCAGGCGACGAATTCCTGCGGCAATTGGCCGGTCGTCTATCCGGTTCCTTGCGCGAAGGCGACACAATCGGGCGACTCAGTGGTGACGTTTTTGCCGCGATCCTGGTTGATGTCACCGAACCGAAGCAAGTCAATATCGTCGCGCGACGCGTGGGTGAAACGCTGGCCATGCCGGTGCGCGTCGAGGGTACCGAGTTGTTCGCGACCGCTAGCATTGGCATTGCCTTCAGCCCGCAAGACGGCGACGAGCGGCACGAATTGGTTCAAAACGCACTGACCGCCATGCGTCGCGCCAAAGAACGCGGGCGCAACAGCGTGCAATACTTCGCTGCCGACATGCAGGCAGAGGAACGCGATCGCCTGTTTTTCGAGGTTGAACTGCGCAACGCCGTCGTCCGAAACGAATTTGCACTCGCCTTTCAGCCCATCGCGTCTTGTCACGACGGATCGATCATCGGCGCTGAAGTCCTGTTGCGTTGGCAACACCCGCGACGCGGTCTGGTCATGCCCGACGAATTCATGCCGCAATTGGAGGAAACCGGTCTCATTGTCCCGGTCGCGCGATGGGCGCTACGCGAAGCCTGTGCTCATCTGGCCGCCTGGCGCGCGGCGGGGTTCGGATTGCCCGCGATGTCGATCAACTTGTCCGGGCAGCAACTTCTGTCTGACACCTTGTACGAAGATATCGAAACTACCTTGCTGAAGAATGATCTGCCCGCGACCTGCTTGCAGATCGAGGTTGCTGAAAGCCATCTGATGCGGCAACCGTTGCCAGTTACCCGCGTGCTGGAAAAATTGCGTACCCTTGGTGTGGGGGTTCTGCTTGACGATTTCGGGTCTGGGCATGCCAGTCTTGCCAATCTCAGGCATTTTCCGGTTGACGCGCTGAAGGTGGATCGCTCCTTCGTGCGCGATATCGCCGCCGACGAGGGCGAGGCGTCGATCACCCGCGCAATCATTACCATGGCGCACCAGCTGAAGCTCAAGGTAATTGCCCAGGGAGTCGAAAACGAATCGCAACTGGCATTGCTGATTGCCCACCGCTGCGATGCGATACAGGGCTACTTCTTCTCGCGCCCGGTGCCTGCTGTCGAGATGATGGCATTGCTGAGAGCAGAAAAAACCTTGCCTGCGCGCATGCTGCAACCCCGGCACGATGGCCCGATAGCACTGGCTGTTGCGATACCGGAATTCGCCGAGGTATTCGAGCGTTTGAAATCGGAAGGCCATCGCGTGCATATCATCGCCGACCCTGAAGCTGCTTGGGCGTGGTTGCAGGCGAACCGGCCGCAAGTGGTGATATGCGGGCCGGCGCACGAAAATTTCGAACCCTGGCGCTGGGCGAATTCGGCGGCAAAATCTCTGTCCGACAGTGAGTGGATCATGCTCGTTGAAGAATCAGGTTGGTTGGCGGCTGTTCGCGGCGACATTGCTGGCCGCCCTGCGCGTGTTTTGTGCCTGCCGATCACTGAGCAGGTGTTGTATGCGGACATCGACCGGGCGCTGACCCGGAGCCGGGTTGGGGCTGAAAACGAGCAGCTTGCGGAGCGGGTGATCCAGGCCGAGCGCATATCGATCAACAGCGAGGAAGAGCGGCGCCGTCTGACGGAGGAAAACGAACGCTGGCGCGCGCGCGACAGAAACGGTTATGCCATCTTGCAAAACCTCATTTACCAGCTGCCGTGGCCGGCCTTCGGTATCGATGCCGAAGGCATGCTGGCGCTGGTTAACGAAGCCGGATTGGCGGAGTTTGCCGGACGGTTGCCGCTTGTCGGCACGCCTTTCCGCGAGGTCTTGCCTGAGGCGCCGACAGTCGGTGAGGCTGGCAACATCGAGATTGACGGCGTACGCTATAAGACATGGTGGCGAAATGTGGAGGCGGGCGGCGCGGAATACGGGCACCTGCTGTTTTTGCAACGAGAGGAAGCATGAAAAGAATTGAATTGATCGCCAGCGAGGGACTAGCGCCCGGCATGACCGTGGCGGAGTCGGTACTCGATGACGCAGGGCGTGTGCTGGTATCCACAGGCACAGTGCTGACGGAGGGCACAATCGCCAGCCTCATCAGGCGTGATGTACAGGCGGTAATGGTTGAACTGATCGTGGAAGAGGATGCCGAGGTGTTCGCGGCGCGCTCACTTCGCATCAAACACCGCTTGGATCAGATCTTTCGCCTGGCGGGGGATTCAGAAGAAACTCAGGCCCTCTATCAGGTGGTTTTCGATTACCGTTTGGAGCATGGCGAATGACTTCTCTTGATCGGGTCAAGGTGGCCGAGAAGCTTCGGCTGTTGCCCTCGCTGCCAGGTGTGGTGACCGAATTGCTGGCCAGTTTCGCCAACGACGATATCGATGTCGATCAGGTCGCGCGTCGCATTGCGCACGATCAGGCTCTGGCTGCACGGGTTCTGCGGGTTGCCAATTCGTCATTTTACGGTTTGCAGAACAGGGTCTCGACAATTCAGGAAGCAGTGGTTGTGCTCGGCTTTCGCGCGGTTCGCAGCATGGTGCTGGCAATCGGCATGAGTGGGTTGCTGCGCGCCGACCGTTGCCCCGGTTTCGACGCGCACTCTTATCAGTTGCACGGTGTGGGAGCCGCCATCGCGGCGCTGGAACTGGCCACCATGGCGGGCGTGAATCGTGATCTCGCCTTTACGGCGGGGTTGTTGCACGACATTGGCAAACTTGCGCTGGCAGCCAACTTTCCAACCGAATATGGTGAAGTCCTGGCCTATCGCAAGAGCCACGATTGTTTTCTGGTGGTGGCTGAGCGCGACTTGCTCGGGATTGACCACGGTGAAGTGGGTGGACTGCTTGCGGAGGCGTGGCATTTCCCGTCCCCCTTGCGCGAGGCCGTGTCGGGGCACCACGCGCCAGCAACGGAAACGGCCGATTCTCTGGCCAATCTGGTGCATCTGGCGGATGCCACCACGCAGGTACTGCAACTGGAGGGCAGTGCCTATCCCGTCATGCCGCTGGATCGCGTGACCTGGCAGCGCCTCGGCGGCGACTGGCACGCCTATGCGCGGGCGTTGCCGCGAATCGAATCTGGCTTCGACGAAGCGCGCCACATACTTATTTGATAGGCAGAATCAGTCTCGCCCGAAGACCGCCACCTTCACGGGGCAACAAATCCAGCCTGCCGCCGTGCAGTCTGGCAATCCGTTCGACGATGGCGAGACCCAGCCCCGTGCCAGTGGCTTCGCTGCGGGCGCTGTCGAGACGTATGAAGGGACGACGCACGCGCTCGGCATCGGCCTCCGGAATGCCCGGGCCACGGTCGAGCACTTCGATCACAAGATTGTGAGCCTGCGTGAAGGCGCTCAACGTGACTTCGCCTCCTCCGTATTTGAAGGCGTTTTCGATCAGGTTGTCGACCGCCCGAGCCAAGGCTTTCGGGCGCAAGTGGCTGGGCGCCAGCGGGGCGATTTCGGCGATCAGCGATCGACCCGGCCGGCGATGCCGGGCGGCGATGTCATCCAGCAATCGGTCGGTGTCGGTCTCCTCGGCTGCTTCTCCTTGTTCGCCGCGCGCATAATCAAGAAACTGCGCGATCACCGCCTCCATCTGTTCGATATCGGCGACTACCGCCTGTCGGGTCGATTCGTCCGCAAGGCTCATCTCGGCTTCGAGACGCAGTCGTGTGAGGGGGGTGCGCAAGTCGTGCGAAATTCCGGCCAACACTTCCGCACGATCGCGCTCGTGCTGTTCGAGATCGGTGGCCATACGATTGAAGGCGCGGGCGAGTTGCTGCATTTCCTCGGCACCGACTTCGGCCACCGGGTTGGGTCGTTCGCCGCGACCAACCGTCGAAGCCGCCTCGGCCAGTGCCGCAAGCGGCCGACTCAGCCTCGAAGCCAGCCACCATGCAAAAAGCAGCGCGAGGGCGAGGGCGAGAACTCCCCAGGTCAGCCAATGCCAGGCAAAGTCGATTTCGGCGTGTTCCGGTGGCAACACAACCCAGTACTCATCGTCATCCTCGTCGTCGAGGTGAAAGCTCACCCAGAACCCCGATTCGTCATTGACGGACATCGCTACACGCGTTTTGGGCCCCAGCCGAGCCGCGACTTCAAGCTGTAACAAACGATAAAAACGTTCGTCGGGCAGGGCGCCCAAACGGTCTTCGGTTTCTGCGGGCAGCAGGCGGATACCTTCGCGGGCGCCGACATCGCTGAAGAAGTCGGGCCGCTTTTCAGGCGAGGAGGCGAGTAGTGCGGCGCGCACTAGATTGACCGCACTGGCGGCCAGTTGTGCGGCTTCGCGGGCGCGCGGCTCGGCTTCATAGATGCGGAAAACGATCAGCCAGGTGGAGGTTGTCGCCAGTACCAGGGCCGCGGCCAACAGAAAAGTGCGCGCCAGCAGGGTGCGCGGCAGCAGGATCATTCCTGCGCGCTACCGTCCGGCACAAAAACGTAGCCGAATCCCCAGACAGTCTGCAAGTAGCGCGGCTTGGCCGGGTCGGGTTCGACCAGCTTGCGCAGACGCGATACCTGCACATCGATGGCGCGATCGAATGGTCCTTGTTCCCGCCCACGAGCCAGTGTCATCAGTTTGTCGCGAGATAGCGGCTGGCGCGGGTGTTGCAGCAAGACGCGCAGCACTGCGAATTCGCCGGTGGTCAGAATCTGCGATTCGCCGTCGCGTTTCAGGCTGCGCGCAGCTAGATCGACTTCGACCTGGCCGAACCGCACCATCTCGTCTTCCGGCGCCGGCGCGCCCGGAGGGGTGGTGCCCTGACGACGCAGTACCGCCTGGATACGGGCGAGGAGTTCGCGCGGATTGAACGGTTTGGGCAGATAGTCGTCAGCCCCCATTTCAAGTCCGACGATTCGGTCGATTTCGTCACCCTTGGCTGTGAGCATAACAATCGGGCAGGTGTCGCCAGTGCCGCGCAAGCGCCGGCAAATGGCCAAACCATCTTCACCCGGCAACATCAGGTCAAGTACTATCAGGTCGAAGTGCTCTCGGCCACGGGCACGATCCATCTGGCCTGAATCGCCAACGGCCTTGACTTCAAATCCCTGTTCGCCAAGATAGCGGGTAAGCAGGTCGCGCAGGCGACTGTCGTCGTCGACGACCAGAATGCGGTATTGTCTTTCGTTCATGGCGCTACCCTACGTTGAAACCCCGAGATGGTGACGACACAATGGTAACAAGCTTTTGCTTCCGCGTTTTCTGAAACAGATTGTTACAAGACGCGCCGGACGAGCAATAGTCTGATTACAATCGCGCTGGAAAATAGTCATCATGAAATCCGAAGCCTTGCTCCGTTCTCTTTCCTACCACCGGGTTTTGCGTACCTGCGGCGCGGGATTGCTGGCGCTTGCTATGTTGGCTGGAGAAACAGCGTATGCGCAGCAAAATGGTCGCGCGGGCGCTGCGGAACGCGCGGAGCGCTTTCTGCGCCTTTCGCCGGCGGAAAGGCTGCAAGCTGAAGCACGCTGGCGTGCTATGCCCATGGATCAAAAAGTGCAGGCGCGACAAGAAATTCGCGAACACATCACCGCCATGACGCCGGAAGAGCGACAGCAAATGCGGCAGCAAATGCGCGAACACTGGCAGCAATTGCCGGTGGACGAACGGCGGGCGCTGCGCGAGCAGCGCCAGATTCAGCGCGAACAATGGCAAGCGCAACGCGAAGAGTGGCGTGCCACGCGGGATGCCGCACCGGAGAATCGGCCGGCGCGTGGACAGGCTTGGGGTTGGCGCGGACGCTGAACGGGCTCCGGCCGTCGCCGGCGTGCCGGCGCTCCTGTAAAATCGGCCGAATGCGAATTCTGGCCCTCGAAACCTCCACCGATCTTGGCTCCTGCGCGCTATGGCAAGAAGGTGCTGTTCTGGAATCTTTTTGCCCTCCCGGGCAGGCTCACTCGGCAACCCTGCTTCCCTCGATAAAGGCGCTGCTGGCTGACGCCGGGTTAAATTATGGTGCACTGGATGCTATTGCCTTTGGTTCTGGCCCGGGAGCCTTCACGGGTCTGCGGGTCGCCTGTGCGCTGGCGCAGGGATTGGCTATCGCGCTGGATCGCCCGGTCATCCCTGTTTCCAGCCTGGCAGCCCTGGCCTGGCGTAGTGGCCAAGCACAATGTCTGGCAGCACTCGATGCGCGCATGGGGGAGGTATATTCCGGTCGTTATCTGCGCGAGAACGATCAGATGAGGTTGCTTGGCGATATCACGGTCGATTCGCCAGAAAGCGTCTGTCTGCCCGACGAACCCGGTTGGACGATCGCTGGCAATGCGCTGAGAGCTTATCCGGTTCTGGAATGGCGCGCAGCGGAAAAAGAGCTGGTCCGACTGCCCAGCGCGATGCCGGATGCGGCGGCAGTGGTCACGCTGGCAGCGCCGTTGCTGGCTGCTGGGTGCGGAATGGATGCCGCGCAGGCAGCGCCGCTCTACGTGCGCGACAAGGTGGCGCTGACGGTGGCTGAGCGTCTGGCGACGGGCGGACGGGCGTGAAAGCCTTTGCTTTGGTCGCCGAATTATTGCCCATGAACGGTCGGGATATTTCCGCGGTGGCGGCCCTGGAGGCGCGGGTGCAAGCCTTTCCGTGGTCGGAGGGAAATTTCCGGGACTCGCTGGCGGCTGGGCACAGTTGCTGGGTGTGCCGGCTGGGTGGCGATCTGATCGGATTTTCAGTCGTCATGTCGGTGCTGGATGAGGTGCATTTGCTGAATATCGCGGTAGCGCCCGCCTGCCAGGGGCAGGGGCACGGTGCCCGGCTGCTCTCGCATGCGCTGGCGGTGGCGGTCGATCATCATGCCTCCGCGATGTTTCTGGAGGTGCGTGTCGGCAATCAAGCGGCTGCCAAACTGTATCGTCATTTCGGATTCAGGCAGGTCGGCGTGCGCAAAGGTTACTATCCTGGCGCGATGTCGCGCGAGGACGCACTGGTCTTCAAGAGGGAAATTCCATGAGCCTCACCCGTGAGCAGATGTTGGCGGAAATGGGTATTACGCCCCTGTGGTGTTTACGCGGCACCTCCGGGCAGCGAGTTGCAACGCCATCCGAGCGGGAAGCCGTCTTGCTGGCGCCGGCAGTCGTCGTTGCCGACAAGGACTCCAGCGCCGATGCTGGCGAGATTGCCGCCATGGATTGGGCGGCGCTCGAACGGACCACCGCCGCCTGCCGTGCCTGCCCGTTGGCGGAAAAGCGGCATCAGGCGGTGTTGGGCGTGGGGGACCGTGCACCGACCTGGCTGTTCGTCGGCGAAGGTCCGGGTGCCGAGGAGGACGCGCGCGGAGAACCTTTTGTCGGTCAGGCGGGCAAATTGCTCGATAACATGCTGGCGGCGCTGGACCTCAAGCGCGGGCAGGGCGTTTATATTGCCAACGCCGTGAAATGTCGCCCAGAAGGCAATCGTACGCCTGAAGCGACTGAAATGGCGGCATGCCGGCCGTTCCTGGCGCGCCAGATCGCTCTGTTAAAGCCACGCATCATCGTTCTGTTGGGACGTGCCGCGGTTCATTCCGTGCTCGGCGATGATCGCGCATTGGGCAGCCTGCGTGGCAAACGCTTCGATTACGAAGGCATTCCCGTCGCTGTGACGTACCACCCGGCATACCTGCTGCGCAATCTGCCGGACAAGGCCAAAGCCTGGGAAGACCTGCTTTTTGCCCGCCAGCTTCTGAGCACGGGCAACGACACGGATGGGTGACCGATTCGCGACGCCTCAATGGCAGCAGGAATCGTCGAGGTGCATCACATCGTCGCGCTCGGCCTGATTGGCCAGATGCCGACGCCGCACCAGGTACATCGCGGTACTGACAAACAGCCCAAACAGCGTCAGCACGGTGTAAATGGAGAGATCGGCGCGGATCATGGCGTAGTACAGGCCGGTCATTGCCAGAATGGAGAGGTTTTCATTGAAATTCTGCACGGCGATGGAGTGCCCCGCACCCATGAGGATATGGCCGCGATGTTGCAACAGCGCATTCATGGGAACGACAAAGAATCCTGACAATCCGCCAATCAGGATGAGCAGTGGAATCGCCAGCCAGATGTCATGCACGAAGTTCATGACCAGCACAATGATGCCCATGGCAATACCGAGCGGGATGACCCTGACCGATTTGCGCAATGTCACGAACTTGGCGGCGATGATCGCGCCCAGCGCAACGCCGAGCGCAACCACACCCTGTAGCATCGAGGATTTCGAGAGATCGAGGTGAAGTGAGGTTTCCGACCACTTGATCACGATGAACTGCAAGGTGGCGCCTGCACCCCAGAACAGGGTGGTGACCGCTAGCGAGATCTGGCCGAGCCGGTCTCGCCACAGCAGTACGAGACAGTGATTGAATTCGTGGATCAGATACCAGGGGTTCTTCTTGAGTGGTTTGTGATCGACTCCGGTATGTGGAACATAGAGGTTGATTACCGCCGCGATCAGATAGAGCACGGCGACAATGCAGATGGTCATTTCACTGACCGTATTGATCCCAGTGTCGATCATCGGAAAATCGAAGTTGAGCAACACATGCGCCACTTCCGGCTTGATCAAAAAGCCTCCCAGTACGACACCAAGGATAATGGCGCCCACTGTCAGCCCCTCGATCCAGCCGTTGGCGACGACCAGCAGACGGTGGGGAAGATACTCAGTCAGTATGCCGTACTTTGCCGGTGAATAGGCGGCGGCGCCCAGCCCGACGACCGCATAGGCCAGTAGCGGATGCATCTCGAAGAACATCATGCCGCAGCCGATGACCTTTATCGCGTTGCTGATGAACATGACCCTGCCCTTGGGCATGGAGTCAGCAAACGCACCTACAAATGCTGCCAGAACGACATACGATACGGTGAAAAAGGTCTTCAGCAACGGCTCGTAGGCCGAAGGAGCGTTCATTTCCCGCAGGGCGGCGATGGCGGCGATCAGCAATGTGTTATCGGCCAGCGCCGAAAAGAACTGCGCGGCCATGATGATATAAAAGCCAAACGGCACGAAGTAGCCCCAATGAGCGATCCCGGGCGGGTTTTATACCACGAAAGTTTGAAGGCCACATGCATGCCTCCCCGGTTCGGGTGAATTTGTGATTGAATACGCCTTTGCGAATGATTTGATAGAGGACTTTTATGGCCGACCGGCGCCTGCGGATTTTTCACGCGGTGGCAAAACAAGGCAGCTTCACGCGTGCGGCTGAATCGCTGTTCATGTCGCAACCGGCGGTCACCTTTCAAATCCGGCAGCTCGAGGAACGTTACCAGGTAAGGCTTTTCGAGCGCGGGCATGGCCGTATCGGCTTGACGCCGGCTGGCGAACTGGTGATGGGATTTGCTGAAAAGATCATCGCGCTATCCGATGAAATGGAGACCCGTCTTGCCGAATTGACCGGAGAAATGCGCGGGACGCTGCTGATCGGCGCCAGCAGTACCGTTGCCGAAGTCGCGATGCCGCGTATCTTGAGTGATTTCAACGCGCTATATCCGCAGGCGCGGCCGCGCCTGGTCGTTGCCAATTCCGAAACGGTCGAAAGCCGCGTAGCTGCAAATACCCTGGATGTTGGCGTGATCGAGACCACTTCGAAAGATCCGAATGTCGTTGCTGAATTTTGTGGAGAAGACGAACTGGTGGTGATCTGCGCGCCGGATTATCCACTGGCAGGCGCAAATGCGGTTACACCCAGACAATTGCGCGACTACGAGTACATTGCCAGAGAACCCGGCTCCGGCACGCGCGAAGTAACTGAATCATATTTCAATGCGGCAGGCGTGCCCCCCGAGCAACTCAAGAGCCAGATGGAGCTGGGGAGTCTCGAAGCACTGAAAACCGTGGTTGCCACCGGCCTGGGATTTGCCGTCATTTCCCGCAACTCGATTCGCGAGAACGAGGGCGACCGGCTCGTCGTTATCGGCCTGAAGCCACGATTGACGCGGCGCCTCTCGCTCATTTTGCCTAAGGACCGATTCCGCTCCCGGTTGGTCTCCACCTTTGCGGATTTTGCCAAGCAGCGCTTGCGGGAGAGCAGCCTTTGAATTGCTCACGCCCTATTCATGCGACTTTCGACGGTCGCGCCTTGCAGCACAATTATCGCGTGGCGCGGCAATATGCGCCTGGCGCGAGGATTTGGGCGGTCATCAAAGCCAATGCCTACGGGCACGGCCTCTGGCGCGCTGTTGACGCCCTGCGCAGCGAGGCCGACGGGTTTGCGGTACTGGAGCCGGAAACCGGCGCCGCATTGCGAGAGGCAGGTATCGAACAGCCGATTCTGTTGCTGGAAGGGGTATTCAGCACGCGTGATTGGCGATTGGCGCGCGAGCACCGGCTCACGGCCGTCGCCCATTGCGACGAACAGCTTGCCATGCTCGCCGCCGATTGGCGAAGTGAAGCGCCGTTGTCCCTGTATATCAAGATCAACAGCGGCATGAACCGTTTGGGGTTTTCCGGCGCGGAAATGGCCGCCTTGCGGCAACGGCTGACGGAACTGCCCGGAGCAGGCCTGACCTATATGACGCACTTCGCGGATGCGGATGGCGCCCGGGGCGTGCAAGAGCAATGTCGGCGTTTTCACGAACTGATCGGCGATTGGCGCGGGCCGGTCAGCCTGGGCAACTCGGCGGCGATTCTCCGTCATCCGGAAGGGCACGGCGACTGGGTTCGCCCGGGGGTCATGCTCTACGGCGGCAGCCCTTTTTCTGACGTGAGCGCGGAAAAGTTTGATTTGCGCCCGGTAATGAGCCTCGAAAGCCGCCTGATCGGCATCCAGCATTTGCAGGCTGGCGACCGGGTGGGCTACGGCGGAAACTTCGTCGCGGAGAAGGATATGCGCATCGGCATCGTGGCCTGCGGTTATGCGGATGGTTACCCACGTCATGCCGGCACTGGCACACCGATTGCCGTGTGTGGCGTTCGTACCCGGCTCGTCGGCCGTATTTCGATGGACATGCTGACCTGCGATGTCACCGAGATTCCTGCCGCTCAGCTCGGCGCGCCGGTGACCCTGTGGGGGCAGGGCGAGGGTGGTTACATCCCGGCCGATCAAGTCGCGGCGGCTGCCGGCACGATTTGCTATGAGCTGTTCTGTGCCGTCGCGCCGCGCGTGCCGGTCGATATGCGCGCATGAACGCGATACGCCGCAAACGTTTCGGGAGATAAGGTGGCCAAGAGCAAGACAATTCATGTCTGTGCCGAATGCGGCGCGAGCAGCCCGAAATGGCAGGGCCAGTGCCCCGGTTGCGGCGAGTGGAACACCTTGGTCGAATCGGTTGCCGAAACGGCGTCGGGTCATCGCTTCGATTCGCTGGCGCAGGTGGCGCGCCTGCAAGTATTGTCGGACATCGCGGCGCGCGAGGTGGATCGTCTGCCGACTGGTATTCCCGAATTCGACCGTGCGTTGGGTGGCGGGCTGGTGGCGGGCGGCGTGGTGCTCATCGGTGGCGATCCGGGCATCGGTAAGAGCACCCTGTTGTTGCAGGCCCTCTCGGCGCTGTCGCACACACACGGCACGGTGTATGTCAGCGGCGAGGAGTCCGGCGAGCAGGTCGCGCTGCGCGCCAGGCGACTGGGGCTGGACGGCAGTCGGCTCAACTTGCTGGCCGAAATCAATCTGGAGAAGATACTCGGCGTGCTCAACGCCGAAAGACCGGCGGTGGCCGTAATCGATTCCATCCAGACGCTCTGGTCGGATCAACTTTCCAGTGCCCCCGGCTCGGTTGTGCAGGTGCGCGAATGCGCGGCCCAATTGACGCGCCTGGCGAAACAATCCGGCACCACCATCGTGCTGGTCGGGCATGTCACCAAGGAAGGCGCGCTGGCCGGCCCGCGCGTGCTCGAACACATTGTCGATACCGTGCTTTATTTCGAGGGCGACACGCATTCCAGTTTCCGGCTGGTGCGAGCCTGCAAGAATCGTTTTGGGGCCGTTAACGAACTCGGCGTCTTCGCCATGACAGACCGGGGCCTCAAAGGCGTTAGCAATCCGTCGGCGCTGTTTCTGTCGCAGCACGGGCAGGATGTGCCAGGTTCCTGCGTCATGGTGACGCAGGAGGGAACCCGGCCGTTGTTGGTTGAAATCCAGGCGCTCGTCGATTCGGCACACGGCAATCCCCGGCGTCTGACCGTGGGGCTGGATGCCCAACGTCTGGCCATGCTGCTGGCGGTGCTGCATCGGCACGCCGGGGTGGGTTGTTTTGATCAGGATGTCTTTGTGAACGCCGTAGGTGGCGTGCGGATCAGCGAACCTGCCGCCGATCTCGCGGTGATTCTTGCAATTGTTTCTTCTTTACGAAACAGAACACTACCGAAGAAACTTGTTGTTTTTGGTGAAGTTGGTCTGGCAGGGGAAATTCGTCCCGCCCCGCGCGGCCAGGAGCGCTTGAAAGAAGCCGTCAAGCTCGGTTTTTCGCGCGCCTTGGTTCCCGAAAGCAATCGCCCCCGACAGCCCATTCCGGGGCTTGAGATCGTTGCCGTGCGGCGGGTTGACGAAGCCATCGAGCAGTTACGGCAATTCGGATGAGCGGCAGGGTGGCAATGAAATCCCTTGAAGCGCGACAAGAAGGAAGGGGATCGGAATGCTGACCTGGCGAATGTTTCGTCGAGACTGGCGTTCCGGCGAAATGCGTCTGCTGGCGCTGGCCTTGGTGCTGGCGGTAGCCGCGGTGACCGCGGTCGGGTTCGTCACCGACCGCGTCGGTCGTGCACTGACATTGGAGGCCGCGCAGTGGCTAGGCGGCGATCTGCTGCTCGTTTCCGATCACCCTTGGGGACAGGACGTGCGTCAGCAGGCGCTTGACCGAGGTCTGCGGCTGGCTGAGACACAGACCTTTCCGAGCATGGTGGTGACCAGCGAGCGCATGCATTTGGCCGAGATCAAGGCAGTCAGCGAAGCGTATCCGCTGCGCGGGCAGTTGCGCGTCAAGCGCCGTGATGGCGGTGACGAGGCGGCGGCATCCGGGCCCGCCCCCGGCAGCGTGTGGCTGGACGAGCGTCTGGCGGGAGAACTGGGTGTCTCGGTCGGCGATCCCGTTACACTGGGCCGCCAGCGCTACGCCGTAAGTGCCATTCTGAGCTTTGAACCAGATCGTGGTGTTGCCTTCATGAACGTGGCGCCCCGCCTGATGTTTTCACTGTCCGATCTGGCGGCAACCGATCTGGTTCAGGCGGGTTCGCGCGTTACTTACCGGATACTGTTGTCCGGCGAGCCCGCCCTGATCGAACGTTTCCGCGACGAAATGACGCCACGCCTGGCGCGCGGAGAACGCCTGGAGGATTTGCAGAACGCGCGCCCCGAAATTCGCAGCGCGCTCGAACGCGGGCAGCGTTTTCTCGGCTTGGCGGCGATGCTGACCGTGGTGTTGGCGGCAGTTGGCGTTTCGCTGGCCACGCGCCGCTATTTGCAGCGCCACCTCGATGCGTGTGCGGTCATGCGCTGTCTCGGCGCCACGCCAACCCGTGTGACGATGCTGCATGCGGGTATCTTCGGCTGGCTGGCGATCTTTTCGGCCATTGCCGGTTGCGCGCTGGGGTATGCCGCCCATTTCGTTCTCTATCGCTGGTTGATCGAGTTGATCGGCGGAGCGCTCCCCGCGCCGTCGTTGCGTCCCGTTGCGCAGGGAGTCGCTGTGGCCGCTGTACTGCTGGGCGGCTTTGCAATGCCGGCTTTGCTCCGGCTCGGCAAGGTTTCGACCTTGCGCGTTTTACGCCGAGAACTGGGACCACCGGCCGCCGGGTTGGTCGGTAGCCGTCTGACGGGCCTGATTGCCTTGTCAGGGCTGATGCTATGGGTGGCCGGCGATTGGCGCCTGGGGGCATGGAGCATCGGGGGGCTGGCGGGCAGCGCCATCGTTTCGCTGGGCATTGCGCGGAGTGCTGTGTGGTTGCTCGGGCACGTGCGGCGGCGGGGCTGGTTCGGATGGCGACAGGGTCTGGCCAATCTGGAGCGACATGCATGGTCCAGTAGTTTGCAAATTGTCGCCCTTGCGCTGGGGCTGCTCACCATGCTGCTGCTCTCGGTGACTCGCGGCGAGTTGTTGGCCGCCTGGCAAAATGCAACGCCTCCAGATACTCCTAATAAATTTATAATCAATATATTGGATTCGCAAGTTAAGCCATTGCAAGAGGAATTTGAGCGATCCGGCTTGACGGTTGATCCCGCACCGATGGTGCGCGGACGATTACTGGCCGTCAACGAACGACCGGTGAGCAGCGGCGATTTCGCCAACGATGATCGTGCGCAACGCATGGTCGAGCGTGAATTCAATCTTTCCTGGCGTATGGACTTGCCGCCGGGCAACCAAATTGTTTCCGGACGCTGGTTTACGCCGGACGAGGCAGGACAGCCGCTGGCATCCGTTGAAGAAGGGCTGGCACGCACCTTGGGCATTCGGGTCGGCGATACACTGACATTCAAGGTATCGGGTGACGACATTGCGATTCGGGTAATCGGTTTGCGCAAGTTGGAATGGGATTCGATGCGAGTCAATTTCTTTGTACTGACACCCCCTGGCGTTATTGACCGATACCCCGCCAGCTACCTGCTCAGCGTGCATGTGCCTCCCGACCGGGAGTCGGTGACACGGCGCCTGGTAGCGCGTTTTCCCAACCTGACCGTGATTGATGTCGGCGGTATTCTCGAACAACTTCGGCGGGTGCTGGCGCATGTCGCCGACGCCGTGCAACTGATTTTTGTTTTTACGGTGCTGATGGGTATGGTGGTCCTCGCGGCGGCGCAAATCACCTTGTTCGACGAGCGCCGGCATGAACTGGCCGTGCTGCGCGCCATCGGCGCACGACAGCGTCAACTACGGGCGGCTCTATTGACCGAGATGGCTGTGATCGGGGGACTGGCGGGGTTGCTTGCGGGCAGCGGTGCCTTGGCGGTCGGGCACTTGCTGGCGCAACAAGTGTTTCAGATTGTCATGCAAGCTAATTTGTGGGTCGTGCCGGTCAGCGTGCTGGTGGGGGCTCTGCTGAGCATGGGCGGCGCCTGGTGGGCGTTGCGAGGGTTGCTGAAAGTACCGCCCAGCCTGGTTTTGCGCGAGGGCGTATAGAAAGCCGGGCGCGGCGAGCCTTATCGGGTGCTGGCGAAGATCGCGCTGATCAGCCCCGCGCAATCGTCAACAATGAAATCGGCCCCCCAAGTCTCGATCGGATCGCCAATGCCCAGGTAGCCGAAACGGACCGCTGCTGTACGCGATCCGGCAGCCCGTCCGGCGTCAATATCGCGGCGGTCGTCGCCGACGAACAAAGCGCGTGCAGGGTCGCATTGAATCTCCTCGCAGGCGTGCAATACCGGGAGGGGCGAAGGCTTGCGCGCCGGTGTCGTATCACCGCTGACAATGGTGGCGGCACGATGGCGAAGCAACAGGGCATCCAGCAAGGGCAGGGTGAATTCCGCCCGCTTGTTGGTGACGATACCCCAAGGCACACCCGCGTTATCGAGTCGGGTGAGCACCGCATCCATGCCGTCGAATAGACGCGTCTCGACGCAAAGGTGGGCAGCATACAGGTCGAGAAAACGGGCAGACAGGCGCGTATAGTCCGGATGCGTGGCTGTCATGCCAAATCCGGCGCCCAGCATGCCGCGCACACCGGACGAGGTATGTGGCCGCAGATGTTCAAAAGGCACATCGGAATGGCCTTCCTCGGCGCGCAGGCGATTGAGCGCCCGCGCCAGATCGGGCGCGGTGTCGGCCAGCGTGCCATCGAGATCGAAGAGGACAGCGTCGAACCGGGGCATCGCGTCAGGTTCCGCGAACGGTGCGCATGAGGTAATTGACGCTGGGGTCGCGATTGAGGCGATAGCGTCCGGTCAGCGGATTGTAGGCCATGCCGATCAGTTCGCTCGGCTCCAGATCAACCAGTTTGCACCAGCGCGACAGTTCGGAAGGCCGGATGAATTTGGCGTAGTCGTGCGTTCCCTTGGGTAGCATGCCAAGAATATACTCGGCGCCAACAACTGCCATCAGATACGACTTCGGGTTGCGATTGAGCGTCGAAAAGAAAACCTGCCCGCCGGGTTTGACAAGACGGGCGCACGCGGCAACCACACTGGCCGGGTCGGGCACATGCTCCAGCATTTCAAGACACGTCACCGCATCGAAATGCCCCGGATATTCGGCTGCGCACTGTTCGGCCGAGATCAGCCGATAGTCCACTTTCTGACCGCTCTCCAGCAGATGCAGACGCGCCACGCCGAGCGCCTTCTCCGAAAGGTCGATGCCCGTCACGTTGGCGCCACGAGTGGCCATGCCTTCAGAGAGCAGCCCGCCGCCGCATCCTACATCCAGCACGGTTTTTCCGGCCAATCCAAGGTGGCGATCGATCCAGTCCAGCCGAAGCGGGTTGATTTCGTGCAGGGGCTTGAATTCGCTATGGGGATCCCACCAGCGATGGGCGAGTTCGCTGAACTTGGCAAGTTCGCTCGGGTCGGCATTGATCACGTCATCCTCCAAATGAAAAAGCCCTGCCGGGGCAGGGCTTTCTTGACCGAGAAACGAAATTACTTGGTCGGCTTCACGCCAACGATTTCGATCTCGACACGGCGATCCGGTTGCAGGCAGGCGACCAGCTTCTTGTTGTGGCCGTTTTCCGCACCCATCTTCGTGCACTTTTCGGTGTCCTTGGTGGGCCACTTTTCGCCCTTGCCTTCAGTGTAGAGGCGGTTGGCTTCCAGACCCTTGGAGATCAGGTAGTCCTTGACGGCAACCGCGCGCTTTTCGGACAGCTTCTGGTTGTAGTCATCCGAGCCGATGCGGTCGGTATGGCCAACGATCAGGGCAACTTCGAGCTGAACCGGCTTCATCATCTTGGCAGCGAGGTCATCCAGCACCTTCTTGCCTTCCGGACGCAACACAGCCTTGTCGAAATCGAACAGGAAGTCGGCATTCAGCTTAATGCGGTCACCGACCACACCCGGCAGGCTAACCGGACCCTTGGGCGTTTCGACCTTCGGTGCCGGCGGGGCACAGACTTCCTTGGGCAGCAGGTCCTTGTCGCATTCGCAACCGGCCGGATCCTTGGCTGCCAGCGCGGGTGTCCAGTAAGGAGTACGCCAGCAGAGGTTATACGTGTCGCGGACGACAACGTTATTCACAGCGGGCGCAGTCCAGTACACACGTTCCTGGGCTTGAGCAACGGAGACGCCACTCAGACCAAGGCCAGCGACCAGAGCCAGCAGGGCCGATTTTTTTGCAAAGTTATTCATCGTCTTTTTTCCTCATTTGTGAAGACATCGAACTGACTGACCCGCTCAACCTGACTGCTCCCCTGGGCGGATGACCAATTTATTTTGCCATAGACTGACGGAATTTTTCAATTCGTTTTCGGCAAGATTCATAAGGCTGGTGTTGTTCAGGCAACACTTTCCAGCAATCCAGACGTGAGTCACCTGGTCTCGGGCCGCAGCGTAGACCAATTGTGCGACAGGATCATAACAAGGTTGTGTCACAACCTGACCCAAATCGACTGCGCACAAATCGGCTTGTTTACCGGGTTGCAGTGATCCGATGGAGGTCTCTAGACCAAGCGCTGTAGCGCCCGACAGGGTTGCGGCACGCAGCGCTGCGTGCGCCGGAAAGGCGGCTGCGTCACGACTGGCGACCTTGGCCAGTAGCGCGGCCTGACGCATTTCCTGAAACATGTCGAGGCGATTGTTGCTTGCCGCGCCATCGGTGCCCAGGCCGAGATTGACGCCAGCCTTGATCAGACTTGTCGTAGGTGCGATGCCGCTGGCTAGTTTGAGATTTGAACCCGGGCAGTGTGCGATAGAGCAGCCAAATTTTGCAAGAATTTCGATTTCGCTCTCTTCCAAATGCACAGCATGTACTCCGATGAACGTCGGGCCGAGCAAACCCAGGGCTTTCAGGCGAGCCAACGGGCGCACACCGTAGCGTGTCAGGCTGTCTTCGATCTCCGCTGTGGTTTCGTGAATATGGCAATGGATCGGGAGATTCAGATGTTCTGCGAGGGTGCCGATGCGCTCGAAAGTGGCGTCAGAAACCGAGTACGGCGCGTGCGGAGCAAGACAGAAGGAGATCAGTGGGTGATCGCGCCACTGGTCGCGCACGGCGAGGCCTTTGTTGAGGTAGTCGGTGGCATCGCTTGCATAGGCATTGGGAAATTCCAGCACCGTGATGCCTAGACTGGCGCGCATTCCGGCCTCGACGGCAGCTTCCGCCGCAGCCTGCGGAAAGAAATACATGTCGTTGAAACAGGTTATGCCGCCGCGCAACATTTCCGCGCAGGCGAGTAGCGTCCCGTCACGCACGAAATCCAGAGAAACATGCGCCGCCTCGGTCGGCCAGATGTACTTGTGCAACCATTCCATGAGCGGGAGATCGTCGACGAGACCTCGCATCAGCGACATCGCCGCATGACTGTGCAGGTTAATAAGGCCGGGAATGACGATGTGATCGGGTAGGCGCAAGTATTCGCGCGTAGTAAACCGCGAGGCGGCCTCGGCCCGCGGGCAGATGGCAACGATGCGGTCGCCACGTACCGCAATCGCGTGGTCCTCCAGCACGGTGGCCGGTTCAACCGGCGCGACCCAACGGGGTTCGAGCAGAAGGTCGATTTTCTCTGACATGGCGTCTCCGAATGCGCGGGTGCAGCGTGGTAAAATAGCAAATTCGGCTCATTACAACCAAATACAAATTCGCGCCGTCCGGGCGCCCTAGGGATCAATGGAACAATTCGCCAAGGAAACATTGCCGGTCAGCCTCGAAGACGAGATGCGCCGCTCCTATCTCGATTACGCGATGAGCGTGATTGTCGGCCGGGCGCTGCCCGATGCGCGCGACGGCTTGAAGCCCGTGCATCGCCGCGTGCTGTTTGCGATGCACGAACTCGGCAACGACTGGAACAAGGCCTACAAAAAATCGGCCCGCGTCGTCGGCGACGTGATCGGTAAATATCACCCGCACGGCGACACAGCGGTATACGACACCATCGTTCGCATGGCGCAGGATTTTTCACTACGCTACATGCTGGTCGACGGACAGGGTAATTTCGGCTCGGTCGACGGCGACAATGCCGCTGCGATGCGTTACACGGAAGTGCGCATGGCCAAGATCGGCCATCAACTGCTGGAAGACATCGACAAGGAAACGGTCGATTTCGGCCCCAACTATGACGGCTCAGAGCAGGAGCCGTTGGTCATGCCGGCGCGGATTCCAAATTTGCTGATAAACGGTGCAGCAGGTATTGCCGTCGGGATGGCCACCAATATCCCGCCGCATAACCTGAACGAAGTGATTGCCGGTTGTTTGGCACTGCTCTCCAACCCGGCGATCAGCATCGAGGAATTGATCGAATACATTCCGGCGCCGGATTTCCCGACGGCGGGGTTCATCTACGGCATTGGCGGCGTGCGCGAAGGCTACCTGACCGGCCGCGGCCGGGTCATCATGCGCGCCCGTACCCATGTCGAGGATCTGGAAAAGGGTAACAAGCAGGCAATCATCGTCGATGAACTGCCTTACCAGGTGAACAAAAAGAGCCTGCTCGAAAAGATCGCCGAACTGGTCAACGACAAGAAAATCGAGGGTATTTCGCACATTCAGGACGAGTCCGACAAGTCCGGCATGCGCGTGGTCATCGAACTGAAGCGTGGCGAAATGCCTGAGGTCGTGCTCAACAACCTCTACAAGCAAACGCAGTTGCAGGACACTTTCGGCATGAACATGGTGGCGCTGGTCGATGGCCAGCCGCGCCTGCTGAACCTGAAGCAGATGCTGGAGTGCTTCCTGTCGCACCGGCGCGAGGTGGTCACCCGGCGTACCGTTTTCGAACTGCGCAAGGCGCGCGAACGCGGCCACGTGCTCGAAGGCTTGGCGGTGGCGCTTTCCAACGTTGACGAGATCATCGCCCTGATCAAGGCGGCACCGACCCCGGCCGATGCCAAGCGCGGCCTGATGGCGCGCGAATGGCGCAGCCCGGTGGTCGAGGAAATGCTCAATCGTTCGGCGGCCGACGCCTCCCGTCCGGAAGGGCTGGCGCCGGAATTCGGGTTGTCCTCCCAAGGGTATCGCCTGTCGGATGCGCAGGCGCAAGCGATTCTGGAACTTCGCCTGCAGCGCCTGACCGGCTTGGAGCAGGACAAGATCGTCGGCGAATACAAGGAGGTGATGGAAAAGATCGCCGACCTGCTCGACATCCTCGCCAAGCCGCAGCGCATCACCGAGATCATTGTTGCGGAATTGACCGCCATCCGCGACCAGTTCGGCGACACCCGCCGTTCCGAAATCGTTACCAACACGACCGAGCTCGGCATCGAAGACCTGATCACGCCGCAGGACATGGTCGTGACCCTGTCGCATGGCGGCTATTTCAAGTCGCAACCGCTCACCGATTACCGCGCCCAGCGTCGCGGCGGCCGTGGCAAGTCGGCAACCGCGATCAAGGATGAAGATTTCATCGATCATCTTTTCGTCGCCAACACGCATGACTACATTCTCTGCTTCTCCAACCGCGGCCGTTGCTATTGGCTGAAGGTATACGAAGTGCCGCAGGGGAGCCGCACCAGCCGCGGCAAGCCGATCGTCAATCTCTTCCCGCTGGAGGAGGGCGAACAGATCAATGCCGTGCTGCCGGTCAAGGAATTTGCCGAGGATCGCTACATTTTCATGGCCACGGTCATGGGCACGGTCAAGAAGACGCCGCTCTCCGATTTCTCCAATCCGCGCAAGGCCGGCATCATCGCCGTGGCGCTGGACGAGGGCGATTATCTGGTGGGTGCCGAACTGACCAACGGCCAGAACGATATCGTGTTGGTGTCGAGCGGCGGCAAGGCCGTGTGGTTCGACGAAGAAGACGTCCGGCCCATGGGCCGCCAGGCGCGCGGCGTTCGCGGCATGAAGCTGCAACCCAAGCAGGCGGTCATTTCCCTGCTGGTCGCCGAAAACGAGCAGCAGACCGTGCTGGTGGCGACCGAAAACGGTTACGGCAAACGTACGGCACTCGGCGATTTCCGCCATTCCGGTCGCGGCACGCAGGGCGTCATCGCCATTGCCGCCAGCGCCCGCAATGGTCATATCGTGGCGGCCAAGCTGGTCGGCGACGAAGATGAGATCATGCTGATCACCACCGGCGGCGTGCTGATCCGCACCCGCGTTTCTGAAATTCGCGAACTCGGCCGCGCCACGCAAGGCGTGACGCTGATTTCGCTGGACGAAGGCGAAAAACTGGCCGGCCTCGAAAAGGTCGTCGAAACCGAGGAGGAATGATGTCGCGGCTGTGGAATTTCAGCGCGGGTCCGGCGGCCTTGCCGGAAGACGTGCTGCGGCAGGTGCAGGACGAACTGCTCGACTGGCACGGCGCCGGCTGCGGCGTCATGGAAATGAGCCACCGCGGCAAGGAATTCACCGGCATCGCCCAGCAGGCCGAAGCCGACTTGCGCGAATTGATGGCGATTCCGGCACATTACAAGGTGTTGTTTCTGCAAGGTGGCGCAACTCAGCAGTTCGCGCAGATTCCGATGAATCTGCTGCCGACCGGGCGTTCCGCCGATTACATCCTCAATGGCTCGTGGTCGCAAAAAGCGTTCAAGGAAGTGCAGCGCGTTGCCGGCAAGGAGGCCGCCCGGGCCGTCGCGCAGGTGGAAGGACGGTTTCCCACCATTGCGGAAATGGATCTCGATCCGAATGCCGCCTACCTGCATGTGTGCACCAACGAGACCATTCACGGCATCGAGGTGTTCGACGAGTCTGCACCGCCGACGGGTGTGCCCGTCGTTGCAGACATGTCGTCGCATATTCTTTCCCGACCGATGGATGTCTCGCGTTACGGGCTGATTTACGCGGGCGCGCAAAAAAATATCGGTCCCTCCGGTCTGACCGTGGTCATCGTGCGCGACGACCTGATCGGCAAGGCGCCGGCCAATCTGCCCAGCGTGATGGATTACGCCAATATGGCGGCACACGATTCGATGTTGAACACGCCGCCGACGCTGGCAATCTATATCGCCGGGCTGATCTTCCAGTGGCTGAAGAAGCAGGGCGGATTGGCAGGCATGGCCGAGATCAACCGCGCCAAGGCCGCTGCGCTGTATCGCTGCATTGACGCGTCGCGCGGGTTCTACAGGAACGAGGTCGCCCCGGCCAACCGTTCGCAGATGAATGTGCCGTTTTTTCTGGCCAACTCCGAACTCGATGCCGCCTTCCTCGCCGAGTCAAAGACTGAAGGGTTGCTGGGTCTCAAGGGGCACAAATCGGTCGGCGGCATGCGTGCCTCGATCTACAACGCCATTCCGCTGGCCGGCGTCGACGCGTTGGTCGCCTTCATGAACGACTTTGCGCGGCGATACCACGCATGAGTGACGAACTCCTGAATGAACTGGCTGGCGTCCGGGCCGAGATCGACGGCATCGATGCCGAACTGCTGGTGCTGCTGAACCGCCGCGCCCGCTGTGCCCAGAAGGTGGGCGAGATCAAGGCGCGACATGGCGCGCAGGGCCATATATACCGGCCCGAGCGCGAGGCGCAGGTCTTGCGCCGCATTCAGGAGATGAATCCGGGTCCGCTCGGCGACGAAACAACCACTTTCTTCTTCCGCGAAGTGATGTCGGCCTGTCTGTCGCTGGAAGAGCCGATGGGCATCGCTTTTCTCGGTCCGCTCGGTACATTTTCGGAGTCGGCGGCGACTAAACATTTCGGCCATGCCGTTCGTCTGCTGCCCCAGACTTCGTTCGACGACGTCTTCCGTGAGGTCGAGGCCGGACGTGCCAGTTATGCGGTTGTGCCGGTCGAAAATTCGACCGAGGGCGTGGTCGGCCGCACCATGGATCTGCTGCTCGGCACACCGCTGATGATTTGCGGCGAGGTCGTGTTCCGTGTTCACCAAAATCTGCTGACCCGGGCGTCGACGCTTGATCAGATCAAGGTCGTGTATTCGCACGCCCAGTCGCTGGCGCAGTGTCATGAATGGCTGAACCGGATCTTGCCCGACGTGCCGCGCATTTCGGTGGCAAGCAACGCAGCGGCAGCGCAGAAAGCGGCAGAAGAAGCCGGTGCGGCGGCCATTGCGGGAGAAGCCGCCGCCGTGCGTTATCAGCTGCCCAAACTGGCTGAAAACATCGAGGACGACCCCAACAACACCACGCGCTTCCTTGTCCTCGGCCGGCATGACGCCGGTCCTTCCGGGCGCGACAAGACCTCGCTCATCATGTCCGCGCCCAACCGTACCGGCGCGCTGCATTTCCTGCTCGAACCCTTCGTTCACGCCGGTGTCTCGATGACCCGCCTGGAATCGCGTCCCGCGAAGAATGCCTTGTGGGAGTATGTTTTCTTCGTCGACATCGACGGACACCGCGACGATGCCGCAGTCGGCGCCGCGCTGGCAGAACTGCGCGAGCGGGCAGCCTACGTCAAGGTACTCGGATCCTATCCCCTTGCTGTCTATTGAGGTTGTGCATGCCGCTTGCCGAACACGCGCTCTCCTACGTCCGGAGCATTTCGCCCTACCAGCCGGGTAAGCCGATCACCGAACTCGCCCGCGAGATGGGGCTGCCGGTCGAATCCATCGTCAAACTCGCCTCCAATGAAAACCCGCTCGGCATGAGCCCGAATGCGAGGGCGGCCGTCGAGAAGGCGATGACCGGCATCGAGCGCTATCCCGATCAGTTCGATCTGATCAAGGCGGTGGCCGCCGCAACCGGCGTCGACATGCCGCAAGTGGTGCTTGGCAACGGCTCCAACGACGTGCTCGACATGATTGCCCGCGTCTTCTTGGCGCCGGGCCGCTCGGCGGTGTTCGCGCAGCATGCCTTCGCGGTCTATCCCTTGGCGACGTTGTCCAGCGGCGCGGAAGTGATCGCCGTGCCGGCAAAGCATTTTGGACACGATCTCGACGCCATGCGCGCCGCGATCCGACCGGATACCCGCGTCGTCTGGATCGCCAATCCGAACAACCCGACCGGTACCTTCCTGCCGCATGGCGAGGTCTATGCCTTTCTGGAATCTGTACCCGGCGACGTGGTCGTGGTGCTGGACGAAGCCTACAACGAGTACCTGCCGCCGGCCGAGCGTGTCGACACCGCTGCCTGGTTGCGCACCTTTCCGAACCTGATCATCACCCGTACGTTCTCCAAGATATACGGGCTGGCCGGTTTGCGAATCGGATATGGTCTGGCCTCGGCGGAGATTATCGACCTGATGCACCGCATCCAGCAGCCCTTCAACGTCAATAATCTGGCGCTGGCCGGGGCGATCGCCGCGCTGGACGATCATCTCTTCGTCGCGGACAGCTACGAGTTGAATCGGCGGGGCATGGAGCAGATCGTCGCCGGGCTGAAGCGGCTTGGCCTGGAACATATACCGTCGCACGGCAACTTCCTAACGTTCAAGGTGGGGACTGCGGCGGCGGTCAATCAGAAACTCCTGCAACAAGGCGTCATCGTGCGGCCGATCGGCGCCTACGGGTTGCCCGACTGGTTGCGCGTCACCATTGGCAGCGAGCCCGAAAACACCCGTTTTCTCGCTGCGCTGGAAAAGGCTTTGTGATGCCCGAATTCGGCAAGGTCGTCATTTTCGGCACTGGCCTGATCGGGGGGTCCTTCGCACTTGCGTTGAAATCCGCCAACGCCGTCGAGGAAGTGGTAGGGTTCGGGCGCACGCCGGCCACCTTGCGGCATGCCCAGGAGTTGGGCGTCATCGATCGCGCCGGCATTAACCCGGCGCATGAAGTCGGTGACGCGGATCTGGTTCTGGTCGCCACGCCAGTGGCGCAAATGCAGGACATTTTTGAGCGCATCGAGCCCTACCTCGGCCCGGAGACGGTCGTGACCGATGCCGGCAGCACCAAGCAGGATGTCATCGCCGCGGCTCGCGTTGCGCTGGTCGGGAAAATTGCTCAGTTCGTGCCGGCGCATCCGATCGCCGGCGCCGAAAACAGCGGGCCCGGCGCCGCCCGTTTCGATTTGTACCATGGCCGCAAGGTCGTCGTCGCACCGCTGGACGAAAATACCGACGAAACCCTGGATCGTGTCAAGCGCGCCTGGGCGCTCTGCGGGGCCGATATCTATGAACTCGCCCCGGCGCAGCATGACCGGGTGTTCGCGGCGGTCAGCCATTTGCCGCACCTGCTGTCGTTTGCGCTGGTACACGATCTGGCCGTGCGCGAGGACCGCGACATCTATTTCAACTTTGCGGCGTCCGGATTTCGGGATTTCACGCGGATCGCCGCCAGCCACCCGGAAATGTGGCGCGACATCTGTCTGGCCAACCGGACGTCGTTGATCGGCGAACTCGACAGTTACGTTGCCGCCCTGGCAGTGCTCAAAGAGGCGCTGCAAAACGCCGACGGCGACACCCTGGCCGACTATTTCGGACTCGCGCGCCAGGCGCGGCGGGCCTGGAACGACACACAAGAAAGGAATTGAACGCATGATTCTCGTCACCGGTGGCGCCGGCTTCATCGGCTCCAATTTCGTTCTCGACTGGCTGGCGCAATCCGCCGAGCCGGTTGTCAATCTCGACGCCCTGACTTACGCCGGCAATCCCGACAATCTCGTCTCGCTGCGCGATCATCCGGGTCATCTTTTCGTGCACGGTGGCATTGGCGATTTCGATCTGGTGATGCGTCTGCTCGACGAGCACCGGCCGCGCGCCATCGTCAATTTCGCGGCGGAATCGCATGTCGACCGCAGCATCCATGGCCCCGAGGATTTCATCCAGACCAATATCGTCGGCACTTTCCGCCTGCTCGAAGCGGTACGCGCCTACTGGGGCGGACTGGAGGGTGACGTCAAGACGACCTTTCGCTTTCTGCATGTCTCCACCGACGAGGTTTACGGCTCGCTGGAGCAGAACGACCCCGCCTTTCGCGAGACCAATCGCTACGAGCCGAACAGCCCGTACTCGGCTAGTAAGGCGGCCAGCGACCATCTGGTGCGCGCCTACCATCACACCTACGGCTTGCCGGTGTTGACCACCAACTGCTCGAACAACTACGGCCCCTACCATTTCCCGGAAAAACTGATCCCGCTGATCATCCACAACGCGCTTGCCGGCAAGCCGCTGCCGATCTATGGCGACGGCCAGCAGATTCGCGACTGGCTCTACGTCAAGGACCACTGCGCGGCCATTCGCCGCGTGCTGGAAGCGGGCAGGGTGGGCGAGGTGTACAACGTCGGCGGCCGGAACGAGAAGCCCAATCTCGATGTGGTGCATACGCTCTGCGCCATGCTGGATGAACTGCAACCGCGTGCCGATGGCCATTCGTACAAAAGCCAGATCACCTTCGTCAAGGATCGTCCCGGACATGATCGCCGTTACGCCATCGACGCGACCAAGATCGAGCGCGAACTGGGTTGGAAGCCGGCCGAAACCTTCGAAACGGGCATCCGCAAGACCGTCCGCTGGTATCTCGACAACCAAGCCTGGGTAAAGAATGTGACCAGCGGCGCCTACCGCGACTGGCTCGGCAAACAATACGGCGGCTGAGCATGAAGATTCTCCTTACCGGCAAGAATGGCCAGGTCGGCTTTGAACTGCAAAGGGCGTTGGCGCCGCTGGGCGAAGTCGTGGCGGTCGATCACGCCGACTGCGACCTCGCCGACGCTGAGGCCGTGAGCCGCCTGGTGCGTGCTGTCAAACCGGGGGTGATCGTCAACCCGGCGGCTTACACCGCAGTTGACAAGGCGGAATCGGAACCCGCGCTTGCAGCCGCCATCAACGCCGCCGCGCCCGGCGTGTTTGGCGAAGAAGCGGCGCATCTGGGCGCCCTGGTCATTCATTACTCGACCGACTACGTTTTTGCCGGCACCAAGACGGGGCCCTACACCGAGGATGACCCGACCGATCCGCAAAACGTCTATGGTCGCACCAAGCGGGACGGCGAAGATGCGCTGCGTGCCAGCGGCTCGGAATATTTGATTCTCCGCACCAGTTGGGTCGTGGGTGCGCACGGCGGCAATTTCGCCAAGACGATGCTGCGGCTGGCCGCCGAACGCGAGAATTTGAACGTCGTCGCCGACCAGTTCGGCGCACCCACTTCCGCAGCACTGCTGGCGGACGTGACCGCGCATCTGGTGCGTCAGTATCAGCAGCGCCGAGGTGAATTTCCGGTCGGCACCTATCACCTTGCGGCCGGCGGCGAAACGAACTGGTGCGACTACGCCCGCTACGTCGTGGGCCGCGCCATTGCGGCGGGTCGGCCGCTCAAGGCGACGCCCGAGGCGATCCATGCCATCGCCACCGCCGATTACCCCACACCGGCACGTCGCCCGACCAATTCACGGCTCGACACCACGCGGTTCAGGACGACGTTCGGTCTTGACCTGCCGCCTTGGCAAGCCGGCCTCGATCACATCCTTCAACAGATCCTGTGAGCATCATGACCACACGCAAAGGCATCATCCTCGCCGGCGGCGCCGGCACCCGCCTGCATCCGGCGACCCTGGCGGTCTCCAAACAACTGTTGCCGATCCACGACAAGCCGATGATCTACTATCCGCTCAGCACCCTGATGCTGGCAGGCATGCGGGACATTCTGATCATCTCGACGCCGCAGGACACACCGCGCTTCGAGCAATTGCTCGGTGACGGGTCGCGTTGGGGAATGAATCTGTCGTACACCGTCCAGCCCAGCCCGGACGGCCTGGCGCAGGCGTTCATCCTGGGCGCTGATTTCGTGGGCAATTCGCCCTCGGCCCTGGTGCTGGGCGATAACATCTTCTATGGACACGAATTCCAGCAGAGCTTGCAGCAGGCCGACCAGCGCCCGGACGGGGCAACGGTTTTCGCCTACCATGTGCATGATCCAGAGCGCTATGGCGTTGTTGAATTCGATGCCGCGCGCCGCGCCATCTCGATCGAAGAAAAGCCGCGCGAACCCAAATCGAACTATGCCGTCACGGGCCTCTATTTCTACGACAACCAGGTTGTGGACATTGCCCGTTCGATCAAGCCTTCGGCGCGTGGCGAGCTGGAAATCACCGACGTCAATCGCGTCTACCTGGAACAGCAGCAACTTGCCGTCGAAATCATGGGACGCGGCTACGCCTGGCTGGATACCGGTACCCATGAATCGCTGCTCGAAGCCGGGCAGTTCATCGCCACCATCGAAAAACGTCAGGGCCTGAAAGTAGCCTGCCCGGAAGAAATCGCCTGGCGCCAGGGCTGGATCGACAACGCGCGGCTGGCCGAACTAGCCGGACCGCTCGCCAAGAATGCGTATGGCCAATATCTGATCCGTTTGTTGAACGAGGTGACTTACTGATGAAAGCGACGCCCCTGGCCATTCCTGACGTGTTGCTGTTCGAGCCGACCGTATTCGGCGACGCGCGCGGGTTCTTTTACGAGAGCTTTAACGCTGAGCGCTTTGCCGCTCTGGCGGGAGGTCGTTCGGATTTTGTGCAGGACAATCATTCCCGCTCCTCACGCGGCGTGCTACGCGGCCTGCACTACCAGCTCCCGCCCAAGGCCCAGGGCAAGCTCGTCCGAGCCGTGCAGGGCGAGGTATTCGATGTGGCCGTGGATATTCGCCGGGGTTCGTCGACGTTCGGACAATGGGTCGGGCAGCATCTTTCAGCCGAAAACAAGCGCCAGATGTGGATTCCACCGGGCTTTGCACACGGCTTTGTGGTGCTCTCCGACACAGCGGAGTTTCTTTACAAGACCACCGACTATTACGCTCCGGAACTGGAACGCTGCATTGCCTGGAACGACCCTGCCATCGGCATCGAGTGGCCCACCGACCTGACCCCCAATTTGTCGGAAAAGGATCGCAAGGGCGTCGCGCTGGCGCAGGCCGAGTGTTTCTGAACCTCCCCCAAACCTGAAGACCCGCCAACACCATGCCGGAACCGAGCGCCACCGATCAGGGCAAGCGTGCCGGCTGGGCGCGCTCGGTGGCGTGGAATCTCGCGGGCGCGCTGCTGCCGCTACTGGCCGGCCTGGTCTCGATTCCCCTGCTGGTCGAACGACTGGGCATCGAACGCTTTGGCTTGCTGAATCTCGCCTGGTTGCTGGCCGGATATTTCAGTCTCTTCGATTTTGGCTTGAGCCGTGCCCTGACGCGTCTGGTCGCCGCGCGGCTCGAAGGCGCCGAACAAAATGACATTCCTTCGCTGATCGTCAGCGCCATGCGGCTGATGGCCGGGTTAGGCGTGCTCGCAGCTTTGGTAACCGTCTGCCTGGGGCTCACGTGCCTGGATACCTGGTTGGCCATTCCGCCGGCCTTGCAGGGTGAGATGACGCTCTCAGTGCTATTGTTGGCCGCGGCCCTGCCGTTCGTCGTGCTGGCGGCCGGCTGGCGCGGCGTGCTTGAGGCCAGCCAACGGTTCGACTGGGTAAACTGGGTTCGCATTCCGCTGGGTGTGGCGCTCTTCGTGCTGCCCCTGCTTGCGCTCCAGTTCGCGGAGGGACTGGTACCCGTTGTCGCGGCGCTGACCCTGACCCGTGTGCTCGGCTGGCTGGCCCATCGCTGGCAGTGCAACCGCCTGTGGCCGACCCTGGCGAAAGGTCGTTTCGAGCGACGCTGGCTGGCGCCGCTATTCTCTTTTGGCGGCTGGCTGACGGTCTCCAATCTCGTCGGCCCACTGATGGTCTATGCAGACCGGTTCATGATCGGCGGTCTGGTCTCGTTGACTGCCGTCGCGTACTACGCCACGCCCTACGAGATCGTCACCCGCCTCTGGATACTTTCTGCTGCGGCGACCGGCGTGCTCTTTCCACGTTTGTCGGCTGAACTGGGCGACCGAATTGCCGCGGCGGCGCGCAGCTACCGGCTGGCGCTGGCGGGTCTGTCGGTGTCGGTATTGCCCTTGATTGCCTTCATGATGCTCCTGGCGCCTGAAGGATTGCGGCTTTGGGTCGGTGACGACTTCGCGCGGGAAGGCAGCACGGTGGCCCGTATTCTGACCGCCGGCGTTTTCATCAACATTCTCGGCCAGGTCGCGCTCACCATGCTGCACGCCGCTGGAAGAGCCGAGTGGAGTGCCCGCGTGCACCTGCTTGAACTGCCGCTGTATGGCCTCGCGCTATACTTCCTGGGGCGCCATTTCGGGATCGAGGGCATTGCACTGGCCTGGCTGCTGCGTATTCTGCTCGACACAGTCATCATGTTGACGCTGGCCGAGAAGATACTCCAAAGCCAGCCGGGTAGGTCGCTGATCCTCGTTCTGCTGGGCGTGCTGGCGTTATGCGTGCCAGTGGCGGGATGCGCGCTGACGGAATGGACTTGGCGGCTCGGGCTGGCCGGGCTGCTATGCCTGTTGTGCTGGGGAGCGCCGGCTCATTTCCTGCGAAAGCGGTTTCGACAAGCCTGGGTGCAACCGACGTGAATGAAGAAACGATGAATCACGCTACCTGGCCGTTGTACGGCGTCGAATCCGTGTCGGCATGCCCGGTTTGCGGGTCGTCAACGCGACGCCTGCTGCACGAAGCTCTTGTCGACCTCGCCTTCGATTCGCCGCCGGGACCATGGCGAATGCATTCTTGCCTGAGCTGCGGCTGTGGCTATCTCGACCCACGCCCGTCGGCGGAAACACTACCTCTGGCGTATGCGCGCTATTACACGCACGAGTCCCGCGTTGAATTTACACGGGAGGAGAATCGCCTGCGCGCGTTGAGGCGCGGCATTCGTGCCGACTATTTCGCATCACGTTTTGACTGGAAAGACGAATCTGCCCGATGGCCGGGCAGGCATCTGGCGCTTGCGTGGCCCTCGCTGGCAGACGCACTGGACACGCTGGTTGCGCGCAATCTTCCCGGACGTGGCGAGGGGCGACGCTTGCTCGACATCGGTTGTGGTAACGGCGAATACCTAGCGTTCGCGCATCGTGCCGGATGGGCGGTCCAAGGGCTGGATTTCGACCCGGAAGCCGTCAAATCGGCGCGGCGCCTGGGCTTCGAGGTGACCCAAGGCACCATTGAATCCTTGGTCGCGGCATCCGAAACTTTCGACCGGATCACCCTCAATCACGTGATCGAACATGTCGGCGACCCAACCGGCCTGCTGAAGCGCTGCTTCACCCTGCTTAAACCGGGGGGCGAACTGTGGTTGGAAACACCCAATGTCGATGCACTCGGCCATACGGTTTTCGGCCGCTCTTGGCGCGGACTGGAACCGCCACGGCATCTTTTGCTGTTCAGCCGACGAGCACTGATCGAACTATTGCAACAAGCAGGCTTTCAGGAGATAAGGGATCATTTCAATGCTTTGGGCGTTCGTCTGATTTGGAACGAGAGTCGAGCGCTTCTCCGCCGCGATGGCACTCAATTAGGCCGTGCCCATGGCAGACTGGCGCGCTGGCGCGCTGAACGGGCAGGGCGCGGTGCGCCGGCTCGGCGCGAATTCATAACGTTGGCATGCCGCAAGCCTGCGCCGAGTACGACATGAGCGTGGAAATCCTCCCTCTCATCGACCTATCGATCGTCACCTATCGATCGGCGCGCTGGCTGCCAGGTTTCTTTGCCAGCCTGCTCGGCCAGCACTATCCCTTGAACCGTATCCGCCTGCTGATCCGTGACAACGGTTCGGACGACGGGTCGGTGGCGGCTTGTCAGACTTTCATCGACACCCATGGCAGCGAATTTTCGGGCACGAACTTGGAGAAGGGAAAAAACCTCGGGTTTGGCGGCGGGCAGAATGCCAGTCTGGGTCGGTCGGTTGGAGACTATTTTCTCGTCAGCAATGTCGATGTCGAGTTCCAGCCCGATAGCCTGATTCGTCTGGTAGAGGCGGCGCAGGCCGATTCACCGCAGGTCGTGGCGTGGGAGTGCCGACAACTTCCGTATGAACACCCCAAAGCCTACTCACCCATTAGTGGCGAGACGGAATGGGTTGCCTGCGCGTGCGTGCTGTTCCGGACGCCCGCGTTACGTTCGGTGGGCGGATTCGACGCACGTCTGTTCATGTATGGCGAAGACGTCGAACTCTCGTGGCGCCTGCGTGAAGCGGGATACCGCTTGCGCTACGTACCTCGCGCGGTGGTGCTTCATCACGCCTATGCCGCGCCGGGCGAGATCAAACCCGCCCTCGCGGTAGGAAATCCGCTCGCCAACGCGCTGTTGCGGGTACGTTATGGCACTGCGCGCGCAGCGCTGGCTGCGCCGGCGATGCTGGCGTTGCGCCTGTTCATGCCGCAACGCTTTCCGGGGCATCGGCGGGCGCTGTGGGCCAACTTCCGCCGATTCCTGGCGCTGGCGCCGGGCTACCTCCGCGAGCGTCGACAGAGCGAACTCAGGTTCGGTTTCCGGGGTTGGGATTACGGCAGTTTGCGGCGCTCGGGCGCCTTTTTGGCAGCCCATGCCAATGATGCCGACGGCCCCCTGGTCAGCCTGTTGATCCGCACATTTGCCGGTCGCAGCGGAAAACTGGCGGAAGCGCTCGCCAGCGTGGCGCAGCAAACCTATCGCAAGCTCGAAGTTGTCGTCGTGGAAGACGGTGGCACCACCATGCAGGCGCAGGTGCAGGCGTTTGCCGGGACTTTTCCCCGGTTTGCGGTCCGCTACGAAGCCATCGCCAAGGGCGGGCGATGCGCGTCCGGCAATCGCGCCCTCGCGTTGGCCACCGGCGAATTCTGCTGTTTTCTCGATGACGATGATCTGCTCTACGCCGACCATGTGGAAACGCTGGCGGGCACCCTGGCCCGGCACCCTGACTGGGTGGCGGTTTATGCTGCCGCATTCGAGGTGCGCACGCGCGTGATGTCGCACGAGCCATGGCGCTACGTCGAAACGGGCTTTACGCCTGTGTTTGAACCCGTGTTTTCCCGAACACGGCTGTTTCAGCGCAACCACTTGCCAATCCAGTCGGTGATGTTCCGTCGCAGCCTGTTCCAGCGCTTTGGCGGATTCGACCCCGAACTCGACAACCTCGAAGACTGGAACCTCTGGGTGCGTTATGCCGCCGCCGGCGAGTTTGGCGCGGTCGCCAAGACCACCTCGCTCTTCCGCGTGCCCGCCTCTTCACGAGAAGCGCACCGGCGTCGTGTGGCGATGGTGCGACAATATGCCGAACCGGCCAGGCGTAAGAACGCCGAGGCCGCTCAAGCGGTGGGCACGCCGATGGCAACCAGTCGAGCTTCGCGCTGGCTGCGACACCTTTCGGTCAATCTCCCGGGGATGGGATTCCTGTACTACCCCTGCCGCAATTTTATGGTGCGTCTGCGCCGACTGGCGCGCAGATGGACCGGTTCAACTTGAGGAGACATGCGGCAATCGGAAAGCGTGCTTGCGCTGAAAACGCAGCAGGCTGGCAAGGTGCCAGCTCAGATAGCGTAGGTTGCGGTGGCTGTCGCGCCGGGCATCGTGAATTACCTCGGCGGCCGGGCAGGCGGCAACGCGCCAGCCTCGCCGCCAAAGACGCACGCACAGATCGACATCCTCGTAATACAGAAAATACGATTCGTCAAAACCGCCGACTGCGCGAAAAGCCTCAGCGCGCGCCAGCATGAACATGCCGGCCACCCAATCGACGGAAACCGGATCGTCGCCCTGCGGCAGCGGAATGCGACCATCATCGAGACCCAGCGCACGCTTCAACAAACCCGGTACGGTCGGAAAGCGGCGGATGCTGTCTTCTTCCGCACCATCGCTTGCCCGTACCCGCGGGCCGACGAGGCCGACATCGTCGCAACGCAAGGCTCGCAGCAGGGGAGGGAAGGGATCGCCCGGCAATCGCAGATCGGGGTTGGCGACGCAGAAAACGGCTTCGCACGCCCGGGCCAACGCGGCGTTGTGATTGCTGCCGAAACCTTTCGGCGAGACGTTGTCGATGAGCACGAGCGGGAAAGGCAGGTTGCTCGCGCAGGCAGGCAAGGGTTCCGGCAGATTGCGCGTGAGCAGCAGCTCAAAGCGCCCCGGTTCCGGCAAGCGCGCCAAATCGCGCAGCAACGCGTCGACCAGATCGCCCTGGCCGTGACTGACAACCGATATCGAAATTCCCGGGACGCTCATCCGTTTCGCTCATACCGGCCTTGCGCCGATATCCCTGTGCTTGTGGTGGTAACACGGCGCATTTTCGCAGCGCTTTGGCGGGAGCACAAACAAAAACGGGCACCTTTCGGTACCCAGTTTTGTAGTTGATTGGCGCGCCCGGAGCGATTCGAACGCCCGACCCCTTGGTTCGTAGCCAAGTACTCTATCCAGCTGAGCTACGGGCGCGCTGCACAACGAAGGGCGCATTATACGGATTCCTGGCCGGAAAGCAACAGGCGCGCAGCTCGCTCAACAGTAGCTGCCTGTGGCATGCTTGCACCTCGATGGAAACCGTATTGCCGCCTCCTTCTCATCATACTCACCTGACGCTCTGCGCGACTTCACGTCTGGCGCAGCATCTGCGCGCATCTGCGCCGCCCAGCGGCAGCGCCGTCTGGCCGACAGTACAGGCGTTGACCACCGCGCAATGGCTCTCGGCATTGTCTGACGCGGCGTATTTTGCCGAGGAATGGCCGGAGTGGATCGTGTTGTCGGAGGAACAGGCGGCGGTCGTTTGGGAAACCACGCTGGCCTCGCAGCTTCACGGCGCGGAATCCGATCTGTTTGACCGCGCCGGTTTGGCCGCTGCGCTTGCCGAAGCGGACGCACTCTGCGTGACCTGGGGTATCGACCCGGCAGCGGGAGAAATCAGCGAGGAAACGCGGTTTTTTATCCGTGTGCGCGATGCCTTTGCCGCCTACTGTCGCGCCCGGGGCTGGATCGACAAGGCGCGCCTGCAACAGCACACCCTGCGGCAACTGGCGGAGGGGCACCTGCCGTTGCCCGGGCATTTGCGGCTGACCGGGTTTGACCGTCTTTCGCCGCTGGAACAACGCATCGTGGAAATTTGCGCCGGACGGAGTGTGCCGGTCGAGGTCGAGCAGAGCCGCGAGCACGATTCCCACGCCGCGGCGCTCGCCATGGCGTGCGACGATCTTGCGGCGGAATGCCGCACCGTAGCGGCCTGGGCGGCCGATCAGCACGACACGCGCCCGGAGGCCCGCATCGGCATCGTCGTGCCCGACCTGGCTTCGCTGCGGCCGATGCTCGAGTCGGCGCTTGATGACCGTCTGCATCCCGCGTGGGTGCGGCCTGGCGCGGCCGAGTGCGCGCGTTTGTTCAATTTCTCGCTGGGCGATGCGCTGTCGGATCTGCCCTTGGTCAGCGCGGCACTGGATTGGCTGACGCTCGCCGTCAATCCTCAGCATATCGAGCACGCCGCATTCTCGGCGCTGTTGCGCTCACCGTTCTGGTCGATCGAAGCGGAATCCGATGCGCGCGCCATCTCCGACGCCTCCGGACGCCGCACACTGGCGGTATGGACGAATCTGGACGCCGTTCTGGCACTGCTCCGGCGCGAATCCGCGCGGGGTGAATGCGCGCGGCTGCCGGTCACCCTGAACTGCCTGGAAGCGCTGGCTGCGGCATCCGTCGAAACCCGTCGGCGGCTACTGCCCTCGGATTGGCGCAAGCATTTTCTGGAATGGCTGGGCTGCCTTCGGTGGCCGGGCAGCCGCACCCTATCCAGTCACGAATATCAGGCCAGGCAGGCATTTCTGGAACTGCTTGAAGCGTTCGGCAAGCTCGACGACGTCTTGGGCGCCGTGCCGGGGAGCCTGGCCGTGGCGCGTCTGGCCCGCATGGCGGGAGAGCGCGTTTTTCAGGCCAAGGGCGGCGGCAACGCGCCGATTCAGGTGCTGGGCGTGCTGGAAAGCGCGGGCCTGCCTTTCGACGCGCTCTGGGTCATGGGCATGAACGATCACCTCTGGCCGCCCGCGCCCCGGCCGAACCCATTCCTGCCCGCAGCACTTCAGCGGACCCGTCGCACGCCACACGCGAGCGCCGAACTGGAACTGGAGTTTGCCCGCGGCGTCCACAACCGGTTGCTGGCGGCGGCCCCGCGAGTGATGTTCTCGTTCTCGCGGATGGAGGGCGACCGGCTCCTTCGGCCGAGCCCGCTGCTATCCGGGCTGGCTGTGCAACGAGCCGCTCCGCCGGCCGCCACCACCGTCCCCACGCGGCTGACCCGCTTGCCGGACTGGCAAGGCCCGCCACTGGCCGAAGGCGAAACCGTCATGGGTGGGAGCGGGTTGCTGAAGGCGCAAGCCATCTGCCCGGCCTGGGCTTTTTACACCTATCGTCTCGGCGCCAGGGCGCTCGAAGCGCCATTGGATGGCCTCGACGGCCGTGCGCGGGGCAGTTTGCTCCACGCGGTGCTGGAGTGTTTCTGGAAGGCCGTCGGTGATTCCGCCCATCTCGGCGCGTTGTCGGATGAAGGGCGGGAACAGGCAGTCACAACGGCTGTTCAGCAGGGTCTGGCGCAATTCGAGGCGTCGCAGCATATCGACCTGGCGCCCCGTTTTCGCGCCAGCGAAGCGCGCCGCCTGCATCGTCTGATGGTTGACTGGCTGACGCTGGAAGCCGGGCGGAAAGTCGCATTTGAGGTCGTGGCCACCGAGCGGGAGGCCACTATCGATCTCGCCGGCCTGTCGCTACGCGTGGTGGTGGATCGCATCGACCGGCTGGCGGACGGTCAAACCATCGTCATCGATTATAAAACCGGTGCCAACCTCGATATCAAGAACTGGACCCAGCCTCGCCTGAAAGAACCGCAACTGCCGCTCTACGCCTGTTTCGCGCTGAGTGCCGCGCCGGAAATGGGCGTCCCGGTCGGCGCAGTGTTCGCCCAGGTGCGGCCCGACAAGATCCAGTTCGTCGGGGTATCGGCCAATGGCGGCACGCTGCCAGGCGTGATGGGACTCGACGATGCGCGCCAGAAATTGTTCGACCGGGCTGCTTTCCCCGACTGGCAAAGCGTACTGGGTCACTGGTCGAGGGCGCTTTCCACCGTCGCCGCCGAAGTGTGCGAAGGTGTCGCTGCCGTCCGCTTTTCCGACGACAAGGATCTGGCCTATTGCGACGCCATGCCGCTGCTGCGGCTGCCCGAACGGATGCGACTGGCGCAGGAGGGTGACGCATGAGCCCGCTGCCGGACAGCTTGCTTGCCGAAGACAGCGCTGCGCGCGAACGGGCATTGGCGCCCGCATCGTTTATTGTCGAAGCGCCTGCCGGCGCGGGCAAGACCGAGTTGCTGACCCAGCGCTGTCTCAAATTGCTCGGTAGCGTCGAACAACCCGAAGAAGTGGTGGCCATCACCTTTACCAACAAGGCGGCGGCGGAAATGCGCGACCGCATCCTGACAAGGCTTGCCGGCGCGCAACACGATTCGCCACCCGCCGAGCCGCATCTGCGGGCCAGTTGGGAACTGGCGCGCACCGCCCTGGCCCGCGACGAGGAGCGTGGCTGGGGCCTGCTGGCTCATCCGGGAAGGTTGCGTGTCACCACCATCGACGCGCTCTGTGCCAGCCTGGCGCGGCAGATGCCTTATCTGAGCCGTCTGGGCGCCACGCCGGCGGTGGTGACGGATGCCGAACCGCACTACAGCAAGGCGGCCAAACAGACGCTGCGCCTGATCGAGGGTAATGACGCCACGGCAGAGATCGTAATCGACGCGCTGGATGCGCTCGACAACGACGCCTCGGCGCTGGAACGCCTGCTGGTCGAGATGCTCGCTCGCCGCGACCAGTGGCTGCATCACGCGCATCGGGTCGAAGGCGAAGCGGCCCGCCTTGCGGCCGAGGCCGGTTTGCGCCGGCTGGTGGAAGGCGATCTCGCCCGTGCTGCGGCGGTACTGAGCCCCATGCGCCAAGCGCTTTTGCGCCCTGCCGCGCGCTTTGCCGCCGCGCAATGGGCGCCGACCGCCGCCTTGGGCGACTGGGAAGCCGATCTCCTCGGCAAAGCCGATGAGTTGCCGCGCTGGCAAGCTTTGGCCGCGCTGCTGATCGACACCAAGCCGGATTTTCGCAAGAGCCTCGATGCCCGTCAGGGGTTTCCGGCGGCCAACCCGCAAGCCAAGGCGTTGGCGGGCTCGCTGCTGGCCTTACTGGACGAGCTGCGGGGCGACACCTCCGCGCTGCCTGCCTTGCTGGCGGTCAAGAAGCTGCCTTCGCCCGATCTGGGGGAAGACTGGCCCTACGTGGAGATTTTCGCCCGCTTGCTCAGGGTTGCGGCGGCCCAATTGTGGCTGGTCTTTCGCGAGGCCGGAGAAGTCGATTTTGCCGAAATCGCCTTTCTCGCCCGCCACGCGCTGGGCAGTGATGACGCGCCGACCGATCTGGCATTGGCGCTCGATTACCGCATTCGTCATCTGCTGGTGGATGAATTCCAGGATACCAGCCCCTCGCAGGTGGATCTGCTGGCCTGCCTGACGCGCGGTTGGCAGCCGGACGATGGGCGCACGTTGTTCGTGGTCGGCGATCCGATGCAGTCGATCTACCGCTTCCGAAAGGCCGAAGTGGGCCTGTTCCTGAAGGCGCAGGCGTACGGCATTGGCGACGTGCGGCTCGAAAGTTTGCGGTTGTATCGCAACAATCGCTCGTTTCCAGCCGTGGTGGATTGGATCAACCGCTGTTTCACTGCGGTGCTGGCCGAGAAAAGCGACATTTTTGCCGGTGCGGTGGCTTATCGTCCGTTCGTGGCGGGCAAGGGTGATGAACCCACAGCCGGCGTCTGGTTCCACCCCGTGATCGACTCCGGCGACGCCGGCATTGCTCGCCGCGAAGAAGCGGAGCGCATCCTTGAACTCATCGAAGCGACTCACCGCGAACGGCCGCACGCCCGGATCGCCGTGCTGGTGCGGGGCCGCGACCATCTGGCGCCGCTGGTGGCCGAGATCCGGCGACGGCGGGCCGATATTCGCTATCTGGCTGTGGAGATCGAGGCGCTTTCAGAGCGACAACACATCCAGGATCTGATCAGCCTGACCCGGGCGCTCATGCACCGTGCCGACCGCGTGCATTGGCTGGCGATGCTGCGGGCGCCATGGTGCGGTCTGACCCTGGCCGATCTGCACACGGTGGCCGGCGGCGATTTTCGCCCGACGATCTGGCAGTGCATACGGCCCGGCAACCCGGCGCTCGTTTTGATGAGCCCCGATGGTCAGCGCCGTCTCGCCCATGTGCGCGACATCCTCGCCGAGGCTCTGGCGCACCGCGAGCGTATGCCGCTCAGGCGCATGGTGGAGGCCGTCTGGCGCATGCTTGACGGTCCGGCTTGCCTGGTGGCGCCGGGCGATTTAGATGACTGCCAAGCCTATTTCCGACTGCTTGAACGCCTGGAAGCGGAATGCCAACTGCAACCCGACACGCTGGAGACCGAAGCGGCACGCCTCTATGCGTCGCCCGACCCGCTGGCCGACGAACGATTGCAGTTCATGACCATTCACAAATCCAAGGGGCTTGAGTTCGACACGGTGATTGTTCCCGGCCTAGACCGGCCATTGCGAGGTGACACTCAACCCCTGCTGGTATGGGGCGAATTGCCCGAAGGCGAGGGCGATTGCCTGTTGGCCGCGCCAAAACGCAAGCACGAAGGCAACGCTACGCCGTTTTCGTACCTCTGCGCCTGGGAATCCACCCGACGCGCGCATGAAGATGCGCGACTGCTGTATGTGGCCGCCACGCGCGCGCAGCGATGTCTGCATTGGCTGGGTGTCGCACCGCTGGATTCCGAAGGCCGCCCGCAAGCGCCCGCCCGTAGTTTGCTGCGATTGCTGTGGGCACCGGCTGCGGAAACGGCATTCGCGGCGGCCTCCGTACCGGAATCGCCGGAAGACACCGCTGAAAAGGCAATGGCCGATTTCATCCCCGATCTTGTGCGGCTGGCAACGGTGCGCAGGCCGGCGCAATACAGTGAAAAACCACCAGCATCGCCGGTTGCCGCCACCACCGATGAGGCGCACGATGGCGAAGGTTCTGGCTTGAGCACGGGGGGCAAAATCGATGCCTCGGTGGGCACGCTGGTGCATCGTTGTCTTGAAGCCATGGCGCTGGACGGAATGACGGCCTGGGACAGCACCCGCCTGCATGACTTTCGCCCGCGCTTTCTGCGCTGGTTGCGCCAACAGGGGCACCCGCAGGACGAAGCGGAGCAGGGCACGGCACGGGTACTCGAGATGCTCGAACGTTGTCTGGCTTCACCCACCGCAGCCAGGGTGCTTGCCCCCCGCGACCATGGCGAAGCCGAGCTCGCGCTCAGCAGCCGCGAAGAGGGGAGCGTTGCGCATCACGTGATCGATCGCACTTTCGTCGAAAACGGCGAGCGCTGGATCATCGATTACAAGACGGCGCGGTTGAGCATCGATTCTGAAGATGCCCTGGCCGAACGCACAGAACAGTACCGGCCGCAGCTCGAGCGTTATGCCCGCCTGTTTGCACCCGAGGGCAGGCCGCTCAAACTGGCGATCTACTTCGTGGCGCACGACCGCCTGGTAGCACTGCCGCCATCAGCGTGAAAGCGCTATCAGCGACACGCCTCCGGATCGCGGCATTCGATCAGCAAACCGTGGTCGCCTTCACCCACGACCGCGCCATGCTGGTTCAGCATGCGCACATGTTCGACGACCAGACCACGCCCTGGCGTGCGTGTCAGGCGTTTTTCCTGAATGCGGATGGCCACATGCACCGTGTCGCCGGGAAAAAGAGGCAGGGTGAACTGGTAGTTCCAGTAAAGCGAGGCGACGTAGCGGACGTCCGCAAACGCCGGAATCCGGAATTTCAGCCCTTCGGTCAGCGCGAGCCCGAACAGCCCGTGCGCCACCCGGGTCTTGTAAGGCGTGGTCTTGGCGTACTCTTCATCGGTATGCAGCGGGAACCAGTCGCCGGAAAGCGCCGCAAACCCGATGACATCGCTTTCGGCAATGGTCCGCCCGGGCGAAAGGAATTCGGTCTCGGGCAGCATATCTTCAAAATAGGTCGGCATGACCGTCTCGGGCATATTCAACAGAGGTATCCGCCGGGACCCCGGCGGGTGCGTGACTAATTGTTTTCTGAAACTGCTTGCGTCTTGCCTACCGCAGTCAGTATCCAATCTCGAAATATACTGACTTCCTCTCGCGGTGACGAGGAGGTCGCCGTCACCAGCCAGTAAGCGTAATCGCTATTGCACAGGTCGTTGTCAGGCATGGCTACAAAAATTGCCGGCGCACCAACAGGCCCTTGAAGTTGGAAGTGAAGTCGCGGAATTGGGCTTCGATCTCATTCTCATCGCAAACTTAATTGCGCATAATGTGCATTATGTAAACTTTAATACGAACCACTCACAGAATCTCTGTCATAGTCAGGTTCGCCACGGCAACCAAATGTTGCCTTGAGGGTCTCTTCCCTATGTGAACTCACAAGGGAGCCTCCTCTCGACATGAAGGCCAGCATTCTCAACAAGGCGTGGTTTGCCTTTGACAATACATACGCACGTGACCTGGAAGGCTATTACGTTCCGTGTTTGCCTTGTGAAGTCACTCGCCCCCAGCTGGTTCAATTGAATTCCGAACTGGCCCGTACGTTGAAGGTTGATTCCGATGCATTGATGGGTTTGGACGGCGTCCGTATCCTCGCCGGAAACGAAATCCCGCCGGGGGCCACACCGATTGCGCAGGCATATGCCGGCCATCAGTTCGGACATTTCTCTCCCCAATTGGGCGACGGGCGCGCGCTTGTCCTGGGTGAGACGATCGACCAGGGCGGTATGCGCCGTGACATAGCTTTCAAAGGCTCAGGGCCGACACCATTCTCCCGGCGCGGCGATGGAAAATGCGCGCTCGGGCCCGCCCTGCGTGAGTATCTGATGGGGGAAGCGATGGACGCCCTGGGCATTCCGACGACACGGGCGTTGGCAGTCGTCGCAACCGGAGAGACGGTACGCCGGGAGCGCCCGCTCCCCGGCGCCATCTTGACTCGCGTAGCCGCCAGCCACCTTCGGGTTGGGACGTTCGAGTATTTCGCCGCACACAAAGGACCTGAGAGTGTCCGCCGCTTGGCCGATTACGCGATCCAGCGACATTACCCCGAGCTTTTGGGCAACGATTGTCGCTATCTTGCCTTTCTGGAGGCCGTTGCCGACCGTCAAGCGACGTTGATCGCACGCTGGCTGGGTGTTGGATTCATCCATGGCGTGATGAACACCGACAATATGACGATCTCAGGCGAGACCATAGACTACGGTCCCTGCGCATTCCTTGAAACCTATGACCCGGATGCGGTGTTCAGCTCGATCGACGTGGAAGGTCGTTACGCCTATGGTCGTCAGACCGCCATCGCCGCGTGGAACTTGGCACGTTTCGCTGAAACGCTGCTGCCCTTGCTGGATGATCGTGAGGAGAGAGCGATCACGCTCGCCAACGATATGCTGTCCCGCTTTCAACAACGGCAGACCACGAGGTGGCTGGAAGTGATGCGCGACAAACTCTGCATATCTGCAGATTCTGCCGAAGAGACCGAAGACTGCGGCCTGATCACGGATTTTCTGGATATGCTGTACAGACGCCACATTGATTTCACTCAAGGGTTTCGGGCGCTCTTTGACCGCGCGGCAGGGAACGCCAGACCCACCTGCCCGCTGGAAGCCTGCCCCGAGTTCTCGGCGTGGCAACAACACTGGCGCGCCCGACAACCGATTCGCACAGAGGCGCTGCTGGCGCGGATGCGATCCGCCAATCCCTGCTACATCCCCCGCAACCATCGTGTAGAAGCTGCGCTGGAAGCCGCTGTCGAAAACGGTGATCTGACTCCCTTCCGGCGTCTGCTCGCTGTTCTCGCGCATCCATGCGAGGGGAGAGACGAGGATACAGCCTACGCCGAGCCGGCGCCTGCCGCATTCTCCGCCAGCTACCGCACGTTCTGCGGTACCTGACCGCAGAAAATTTGCACCAGGCTAGTTGAGATCTTCTTCCCGGAAGACGGGCACTTTCATCACGGGAATACCCTCGTCCTCCAGCGCCTCGTATTCGGCGTCGGAAGCCTGCCCGCGAATCGGCCTTTCTGGAATCTCTTCGTAGTGCATGCGGCGAGCGGTCTCGGCAAAAGCGCTCCCAACATCGTCGGCCTTACTCAGAACAGCTTGTGAGAACTGGCGAAAAGCGGCAATAAAGTGAGTGGCGGAGAGAGACTCTGCCGGGCGAATACCTTCTGTGCGCGGAACATTGGCACCGCCACCGGTTGAAATGGCCACTGCGGAAGGCACCCTGCGCACAGACAGGCTGTTGCACACCGGGCACGCAATCGCGCCGTTTTCAAGCTGTGCAACGTAATCTTGCGGGTCGCTGAACCAGCCTTCGAAGGCGTGCTGATTGTCGCAACGAAGATCGTAGATGATCATGGCTGTCCTGCGGGCGGGGTAAAGGGAAAAACACACTCGGGTGGATTATCGCCCCGCAACGGGAACCCGCAAAGCGCCATTTCACCCGGGCCCACGCGGCAACCCTGCCAGCCCGGGTACAATACAAACGATGTCCTCCATCGTCAGGCCTTCCAGTTGGGCGCGCAGCCCTGCCCTACAGATGCATTTTTGCGTGTTGCTGTGGGGGTTTACAGCCATTCTTGGCAAGTTGATCACCCTGGCGGCGATTCCCCTCGTGTTTTGGCGGGTGACGCTGGTTACCGCGTGTTTGGTGCTGGTGCCGCGCGTATGGCGGCAATGTGCGCGCATCCGTCGGCACCATTTCCTGGCCTGCTGCGGCATTGGCATCGTAGTCACCCTGCACTGGCTCTCGTTCTACGGCGCCATCAAGCTGGCGAACGCCTCGGTGGCGGCCACCTGCATCGCGATGTCGCCCGTCTTCATGGCCATCCTCGAACCCTCGCTTGCCCGGCGACCGATCAACCGCACGGAACTGATGTTGGCCATCCTCGCCGTGCCAGGTGTGGCGCTGGTCGTCGATGGCGTACCCGCCGGCATGATCGCCGGATTCTGGCTGGGTATCTTGTCCGCCCTGCTCGCAGCAATGTTCAGCCTGGCCAACAAGCATGTGGTGACCGAGGTTCCCGCCCTGCTGATGACCGGTCTGGAAATGGGCACCGGCGTTCTGTTCCTGGGCCTGACCATCCCGCTCTGGCCATGGTTGGGCGCGGCATTCTCTTGGCCCTCAACGGCAGACTGGATCTGGCTGACGGTACTCTCCGGCCTATGCACCCTGCTTCCCTTTGCCCTATCGCTCGTCGCGCTGCGCAAACTGAGCGCCTTCAGCGCGGTGCTGGCAGTCAATCTCGAACCAGTATACGCAATTGTGCTGGCCAGCCTGTTTCTGGGCGAAACGCGGGAACTGGGTTTGACCTTCTATCTCGGCGTGGCGCTGATACTCGCGGCGGTAATCGGGCACAGCCGGTTTGGCAAGAAAGCCGCCATGGCCGCTTGAAGCGCGTGGTGCCGGAACGGGAACAAAACTAGCCTTGTAAAGGCTCTCAAAATGGCCGTCTATCAATTAACACGTTCTGGTGTTACTCACAAAGTTACACCCATCAAAACGTTGGTGGCAGTGATTTTCAAGGTGCGGGATGATACCAACCTACGCTCTACGGGCCAGCGCGAAAGATACCTTTCCTTTGCACCTATAGTGGAACGAACGGCCGGCATGCTATTGCACCGATTTCTGTTTCCGACCCTAATTGGTCCTTGAGGCGACTGAAAAGCGACGTTTAACGTTTGAAATCACTGGCGCTGCGTAGGTTTACACGCAGCGTCCGGCAAATTGGTGTGTTCGGCGTTGAACTCGGCACCTTAATCATTGATAAATTCTTCAAATTTCCTATGCAGCATCAAATTGGGTGTGCGAGTAAGGCGCTCTGCGTCGACCAAATACGATGCAACTGTGCGTTGCTTATCACGCATTTCTCTTGCACCCAATGCCGAGACAGCGCCTAAAAGCATCCCAGCACCGAGTCGAAGAGGCGTATAAGGGTCCGCGCCAGCACTTACAGGTAGTGCAACTATTGCAGCCGCTACAGGCAACCCCACGGAAATAAGGCTGCACACATCAGTTTCACGAAAAAAGCCGAGAGATTTGCGGTACTCGTTCTTGGCGCGTTCAAACCGTTTGGAGAAGCCTGCCACAATATCGCGTGCATGTGTTTTGTTGTTGCAGCGTGTCAATTCATCCTTAAGCTCCTGCAACTCTACTTGAAAGGCGTGTCTCAACTCTGCTGTGTCTTCTCGAAAACGAAGAACTGTTTCAATAGGTACTGACCCCAAGGATTCCGGCAATAAATCGTCAATTGCAAGATTCGCCAGATAGGCATCAGCTTGCTCAGCGTAGACTTGCTCGGTGAAGTTTCCGCTTGCTGCAAAATAGCTCCCGACGGCCCAGTAGTCCGAAGATTCAGTTGTTATATCCAGGCCACGACGATTGGCAACAGATGTGGCGAGATAGAACATGTATCCACCTGCTAGCTCGTGCGGCATCTCAAGGAAACCGTCGGACGTGAGTCGGTGCGCGAGCTGTTCAAACAATGGGACAAGTTTGGCGTCGATCTTGTCTGGATTGATGCGAGTAAATGTTTCAGCAGAGAAACCGGCGGGCCATACCAACCTGTTATTCGGATCGTTCCGCGTCATATAGAAGTCAAGAAACGAATGTGCAGCTTGAGATTTCTCGTACTCATCTACCGTTAGGTCTTGAACTGCGCCAGTTGACACAGCATCACGAACTTCTGGTGTATCTCGCGGAGCGTAGCCTTGCGGAACTATCCGGTAAATGCGATCCCACACCAACAGCGCACGCTTCAAAGCCTCAATATCGTTGAATTCAATCGTTGGGTAGTGAAGTGCTTGTGTCATTTTCTAACGAGTAACCCGCTATGATGATTACGATGCCGAACGGAGAATCAGGTGAGTTGCGCGGCTATATCGCGCAACTCACCTGCGCCGTGGGATTTTGGCGATAGCTGCTTACCAATAAGTTTCTCTTCAAAGGTGAGCTCCAAAAGGTCATTGCAAATCATTGCCTGTAAGACAGCAACCAACAACCCGAAGCCAAACGCATTTGCGCTCATCAATTTCTCTACGTCGTCGTCAAGGCGGCGATCAACCACCTCAGAGTGAATTGGATGCGTGACGCCATATCCTCCGTGAACAAACGCGCTCCGGAGGTCATAGAGTTCCTTTAACCGTTTCTTTAAGTAAGCCAGCTGCTTAGGGGAAGGATCAAGCAGCATTGAAATTCGTCGAAGCAAGCCGGACAAATTCTCACCCACTCTAGTACCAAGAACGGCTTCTAATCCATGAAATAGCCAGATAACGGATTCGATGCCATCATCAAGTTTGCATAGGTGGTAAAGGACAAAGAGTGCGCGTTCTGTTCCTGTATCAGCTTTTTGCTTGTGTCCCGTGCTCAGCGCATCAAACCATTGCACGACCCTATTCAACGGGATACAACGAAGCGTTGGCCAATGTCCGCGGATAGACTCAACCCACCAAAAATCGAAACCAAACGCTGACAATTTTGGCTCGAGCGTTTGATTCTGACTGCCCCCCTGGATAGATAACGTGTAGAACTCCGCGCACCCAGGCAACGCAAGATTTGCAATTGCGAATGCTTCATAAATCGCCATTTCCAGGAAAAATCCCGGATACCACGCATATCCGGATACCTCATTCTTTCCTTCGATGCGAACCTTGGCTTTAAGCCGAACAGGCCGAAAAACCTTGCGGTACCAATTATCGTTTGTTGCCTTCCCACGCCGTACAGGTTGGAGTAGATCGAAATGTTGTTTGTACCTTCTCCCAATAGGTCTCCAGTCAATTGTCACGAAAATCTCGCATCCGTTGTGGAGAAATGATCGTCTAGCAATTAACAAGGAGTCTTGAGTCCAAAAATCTATGTGGGCAGGCTCGATCAATTCCCATTCGTCATCAACCATCCGGCCTAGATGGCCAAGTGAAACAAAGAATGAATGTTCAATAAATGACATAGTGCGAGAAGAAATCTAACGTAGATCTAAACTGCGCTGCGCGTCTTTTCGCGCAGGTCCGATGGAATGATGGATTGGGCGTCACTGGCGGCTGTACTTGTCGTCGCTGACCTCAGGAAGCACTGGATCGTCACTTCCGGTGGAGATGCCTACCAAAACTATGGTTCTAGCCCCACCGTGCTTTGCGACATTCCCTTTTACTGCGGCCAACGTCTGCGCGTTTGTTTCGAGGTCGAAGCCCCGAAAGTATCTAGCGCTTAACTGGTAGGACAGAGGGACTCCGAATTTGTGGAGATCGGTGTCGTACTTACCGCGCTGAAGCGCGATGCCCATTGGAACAGAAACGCAATGCGTGAACGGTCCGCTTGGATATATGCGATGGCTGTAATAGCGGCTGTCAGCCAAGCCTACGCAGTTATCCATGCATGAGGTTACGTTCTCATAGTCGAACAAAAGCAACTGTGCACTCGGCGCCTTGCCCAGGATGTGTTTCAGCTGGCGTGTCTTTGCAGCTGCGAATGACGAGTCGCCTAGATTTCTTCGCTTTGCCTCCAGTAGCCCCACGCCTTCGATAGTTTCTGAAGCCCAAGTTGTGAGGCGAACGAGGATGGCAATATCCCCGAAGTCCGTTTCTTCCGGGCGCCGTAGTTTGCGGAAATCCCAGATGATCTTGAATGGTCTATCGAGACCCTCAATACTTTCAACTCTGTGACGTTTCAAAAGGCTGTCGACTAGCGAGAATGTAATGTGGTTCTCGTCCCATGTGGCGGGATAGCAGGTCCGAATCACCTCTGAGATGGTGCGTTCTAGGCGTGCCTGAAAGTCGTTGTAGTCCATTTCTGTCTCAATTCTGTTGTGACGCCCAACGTTTGAATTCACCGGCCTGCGCGGCTTTTCGCGCAGGCCCGGTGGAATGAGCGGTTATGTTACTGCGCGCGAGTAAGCACATGGCGTACAGCTGTCTTGTAAGCGAAGAGATGAGCCAACTCGATGTTGATTTTGTCGCCTTCCGTCGGAAGCGGATATAGCTGATTGTTCAAGGCTGAGAGACAATTGATCTGCCCTGATTGCCAAACTTGGCCATTGTGCGTAATACAATTCCTAACGGTCGAAAGTTCGACCGATCGATATCGAGCCCACTCAAGATCAGCAAGGTTTGCGCCCAACTGATTGACGTAGGACTCGAATCCACCCGTAGGAGTTAGCCCTTTGACTTTAACAAATTCACGAAGCGTCTCGTCTTGTAAGACATCGAGATCAAGCAGCAGGCTACGCGCTAGTCGCTGGTTAAATCTTCGTCGGGCGGAGTTGTAGTCGGGGTTCCGGAGTACCAAGCTGTCGGTCTTCCTGGTTTGATGCAACCGGAGCGACGGTGGCGCATAAGGATCGGGAGCAAACTGCGTGTATCCGCGCACTGTAGTCCGCAGGCTCTGTACTCCCTTCTGTGGTGGAGGCAACTCTGAATCAGCAAGGCAGGCAAGGTACAAGTCCTGACTCCACAAGCGAAGGCGATCAATCCAGGACATAAGTGACCTAACCTAATGTCGCCGTCAAAAGTGTCCAATATTCTGCCCCTTGTTCAATAAGCTGGAACAGAGGGCAGCGGGGAAACCTTGTGCCGCAGCGACTATTGATGAACAAGGGGTTGAAAGTCATTTGAAAGCAGTGCGCAAACCGGATGAATTGCCATTGTACTAATCTTCCGGGAAAACCCCCTTCTGCGCGAGAGGTATTGCCGAATTCCATCGGCCCAACGACCGTTTTTAGGAGCGACCACAAGTGACCGCTTCTGGCCGATTGTACGCATTCTGCATTTCGCTTGAAAGCGGACTGTGGCAACATAGCCCACATGTACTAACGGCTGCTTACGGGAATATGACCCCAAAGGCAGTCACCGGCCAGAAGCGGTCACTTGGGGTTGTGTCTGAAAACGGTCGTTGGTTGAATGGAATTCTGGAAAAACCTCTCTTATAGAGTGGGCTTTGCCCGACAAATTAGTACAATGGCAACCTGTCAGGTTTGTCTCCAGCGACTACACATTCCTTCCCGGCTGTCCTGTATTCCAGCATATTCGACAGGGTGGCAGGATATTGGATGCTTTTGTCGTCTACTAGATAGGCAGCTCTTTGTGCCAGCCGTTCATCAACCAAGTCAACTACGACTCCTTCACGAAAATCTCACAAGATCAAATGGTGAAACGAATAAACATTCAATCGCTATTGCATGCGAAAGACTCTCTGACAGGAGAAGGGTTCAATGGCTTCTTGGAACACTACGGCTTTGAAATCCGAGACGCAGAAATTGAAGATTTACGTCTCTTAGTTAAGGGCCTAATAAATATTGGATGCAATATAGGAACCCTTGATAAGTTCCATGTAGGTTACAAGATACCTCAAATAGGCAAAGAATTTGACTTGCTGCGTTTTTGTCCAGAATGCATCATAAATATTGAAATCAAGAACAATAGTCCAGAAGCAAAGATCAAGAAGCAGTTGATACGAAACAAATACTATTTGGATTTCATAGGAAGAAGAGTTCTTCCTTTCGCTTATATAGCCGATTCGGATGAGCTGTACTTCCTGCGAGAGGACGGAGAACTAGAAAAGACAAAAATCGCTTATCTCAAGGATTGTCTCGATAAACAAGCACCTAGTGATGCCGAAGTTCTAGATGAATTATTCAACCCATCGGACTATCTAGTGTCACCGTTCAACTCTACTAAAAAATTTTTGAATGATCTGTATTTCTTGACACACCAACAAGAGGATGTGAAAGGTCAAATCATCGCGACCTTTAACTCACCTAAGGCAGCGAAATTTATTTCAATCACAGGTAGTGCGGGAACGGGAAAGACTCTACTTACGTACGATATTGCAAAGCATCTAATAGATAGTAAAAAAACTCCACTCATCATTCACTGCGGGCAATTAAATAACGGCCACCGAGAGCTGATAGAAAAAGGTTGGACCATTACCGCAATTAAAAACTACAAGAACTACGATTTTGTTAACTATGATTTGGTAATTGTCGATGAAGCCCAGAGAGTCTACGCTAGCCAGTTGAACGCAATTATCGAAAGCACAAATTTGGCGAAGTGCTGCTGTATTTTTTCCCTCGACAAACGTCAAACGCTTGCGAGGTGGGAGGAGGCGCGAGGGGTAAGTGAAAAAATTGACGCAATCAACCGGATTAAACAATACAAGCTATCTGAAAAGATAAGAACAAACAAAGAGCTGGCCGAATTTATAAAAATGCTCTTCAACAAGAGCAAACTTTCGCCAATATCCAGCAATGGAAATATTGAAATTAACTATTTCAGTACGAATAGTGAAGCTAAAATTTACTTGGATTCTCTAGATCAAAACAAATGGGAGGTTTTGCGATTTACTCCATCGCAATATGACCAAGAGCATCATAAGAAATACTCTGACCCTTTCAAAAGAACATCACACGAAGTGATCGGTCAAGAGTTTGATGGAGTTGCCGTAACGATTGATCGATTTTTTTCTTATGCTGATAGCGGTGAATTAATTTATACGAGCAACGCTTACTACGATCCGCCCAAGATGCTATTTCAAAACATCACGCGATCCAGACGGAGATTGAATCTGGTGATTATCGGTAATGAAGAGTTGTTAACAAGATGCATCGCGATCCTGAAGTAAACATTTAGGCTGTGATGGAAGAGAGCATGCGAGACTATTTAATGCAACACCTCACGCAGACTTCGCTGTCCAACCCTGGGTTCGAGGCGACCTGCGCGAAAAGCCGCGCAGGCGCATCAAATCCACGTTGAACGTCCACTTTCCAATCGCCTCAAGGACCGCTTTGGGTCGGGTGCTGTCCATCAGCAGTTATGAAAGCTGCCGTTGACCAGCGTCAGCGACCGAACGGCAGTTGAGCGGCGCAATGCTGCCGGATTCTGGCTGGACGCCCAATGTCGGCTCAGGCCGAGAACCTGTCTGCAAGATATTGCATTGGAAACTAACGCTTAGGGTCGAACGCGGAAGTTTTTATATGGTTCAAGCGGTGGTTCAACTCATGACCTCACGCATTCCCGGGTCCAATAGAGTACTGGCCAGTCACGGCAATGTGCCGATACAACCACTTTGGCCTAACCGCCATCAAGCTAGCGTTCGAATCAAATAACTTGTTCTAACTCGGGTGACAAATGTGACCGGGTAACAAAGCCCCAAGATGCCCTGCCTATCTAGTGTACCGCGGAACCCGACACGTAACCGATACGCTTTCTAAGGGTAACAATCGGCCAGTAACTCAACCTAGTAGTGATACCGTATCCGTACAGATACGGTAAGGGCAAATGCTACTGGCGGTTACCCTGCCCCCTCATTGGGTAGCAGTACAGTAACGCTTAAAACGCCTGATACCAAGGCTTTGCAGGTGTTACCCATGTAACCGTGTTTTTTGGCACTCCCCATTGAGGACCTTTCCATTGCAGGGGTATCCAATGCATCCCTCTCATTGGCGAGGCGGCTAGTTGGTCATTTTCTGCTATCGCTGCCAGAAACCTCGTCATTAGCCACCTGGTAGCGCAGCACATATACCCGTGATGTCCCCAGACCAGGCAATCGAATGACATGGGTCGGTTTGCCATCCTTGGCAGGAATAAGGATTTTGGCCCGTAACAACGTCGCAATGGCTAGCTTTCTCTCCAGCCCGAGGCATACCTCCTTTTTGAATGGTTCAACAAGTATCAGAAATTCATTCTGGCCATAGTCACCGTTACGGTGGAAGCCGACTCGGTTGGGAATCCGTTGATCATTGGTGGCATTTATATCTTCAAACCGGCTTCCACCATGCATTTCAATGAACCCGCAGACTTGGGAAACGATAGCCCGCTCTTCCAGATTGCCCATTCCGCCAAATCCGGCGAACCAAGCATCGAAGCATGTCCGAGCCGATTTGATGGCTTCTCCCTCTGGCCAGCCTGTCAAGCCGAAACGCGTTGCCAGCTCACCGGCTGCCGCGACCAAGGCGAAACGACGGACCACCCGTGCCACCTGCCCGGCCGCGTTTATTGGGACTGCATCAATCACAAATTTCTCGATGTCAGCCTTGAGCACTTCGGGTAGTGTTGCCCGGTTTTCGACCAATAGACCAAGCCATTGCCTGCCAACCGCACCGTAATAGCTACTGGCCGCATCCTTGATCGCGGCAGCAAAGGCTGCGGGATCAGCAAAGTCATGCAAATTCTCGAACAATCCCAAATTTGCGCCCGCATCCGCCTCAATGTCGGCCAACCGAATTTCCTGGCCGGCACTCGATTTTTTTCCGCCTCGCTCCATGATGGCAGATAGCGACTCTTCACCCGCACTCAGAAACAACAGCCTCCAGCGTTGAGGCTCACGCGCCAAACCATGTCGCGTTGCGCGGGCTTTGCCCTGGCCATTGGCGAGCAGATAGGCCGCATCGCCAGCGGCGGCAGGATCTATCTGGCTGATTTCATCAAGGATCAGCAGACCGTCGTTATGGAGCGCGGCCAAGCCTTCCAAGCCATTGGTCGTGCCACGCCAAAGTCGAACATAGCGTTGTGGGTTGCCCCAAACAGAGGCTGCTACTTTCAGGGCAGTGGACTTACCTGAGGATGAAGCGCCCCGGAAATGAAACCCGCCTGAGTCTTCGGTGGCAATATCGAGTAATGAGCCGGCGAATGCAACCGCGAGCGCGAAGACCAGTCGGGAATTGCCTTGCGCCAAGGACGCCACGTTATTCCGCCAGTCCTGCGCGCTACCAGCGACTGACACCCCGGGTTCAACTGAGTGTGTATTTTGAAATACAAAGCGATCATTTCCGCTCCCGATAGATTCCGAGGGAGTGACATAGACGCCATCGTGCCAGCCAAGGCGCTTTACACTGTACACACGCGCATCAACAGGCCAGCATTTGATATAGGCTGCCAACAGGCCACGTGCCGGCGCGTTTGGTGAGATATTCAGGCCAAGACGCGCCAGTTCGCGCCTAACCTCCAGGCCATCGCTTTCCAGCAGTTCCAGGGGCATTGCCCATTGATGGCTGCTGCCGTCATCGTCGAGCCATTCCAGCAGTCGTCCCCAATCACCACTCTTTTCATCGCGCGTCTTGGCAGTGACATGCAAGGACGAGCAAATCCACATTGCTGGCAGCTTGTTGCCGTCCTTGTCTTTGCCGTGGTAATGGACCCCTTTGTCTGAAACTTGAAAGCGCCCTGTCCCGTAGGAACAAGAGGTTACGGTAGATTTCATTTACTGCCCTCAGCAACGGCTGCTACTGGTTTTCGGGCATTTTCGAGTTTGATCACCAGGGCACGAATGTCTTCATCATTAAGTCCGCCGATACGGGCGGCATTGACGGCTTCAACCTCGCTGGCCGGCCAGCCGACCGAGCGTGGGCCGAGCTTGACAGGGTTGGGCCAGAGTCCTTGCCGGATACGCAAGTAGATGGTGGAGCGAGAAACGCCGGACTCGGCTTGTACGGCAGGAAGCCGCAGGATAGTCTTGACCATGTTTGCACCTTCTTGGGTGTTGTTGAACATGGATCAGCATTGAATACATCAACTCAAACCGAGAATAGCCGCGACGGTCGCGACCATTTCGCGGCAATCAGCCCGAAATCCTTGTGGATTAAGGGCTGCAATCGGTGCGGACAACTATTTGCGCGGTCCGGTCGGCAGGCCGTCAGCACGAAGTATGGTGGCGATGACTTCGGCCGTACGGGTTGCGACACTTTGTTCAACCAACCAGTCGATTACCTGCTTATTTGTTGGTGCGGTAGAAGCATCACTTGGGTCGTAGTTTTTCCAGAACCGATCTGCGGCCGCGGCCAGCTTCTGCAACAGTACCGTGTTATGTCTGCCCCAAGGCCAGCTGCTGACTTGGGTAATTGGTTCTGGTTGCCAAATAAACCCGGCAGGCAATTTGAGGCCGATGGCCCCTGCCCAGGTTGCCACGCTCGCCAGAGTGACTTCACTGTCCTCCAAACAAGCGGCGTTCATCGAAACCGGGCGCAATAAATTTGAGCCAATAGCGCTCTTGGCAAGCGTTAGCCATTCATCAAATTGCCCTGTTGGCCGCTGAAACAGGGTATCCAGTTTGTCAGGGACGAATGAGCATTCGAGACTGGCCGGGTCGACGTCGCACATGAGCGCAACGGCTTTCCACAACCGCGTGCGTTGAATGGTTTGCCATGTGTTCCAATCAGGACGCTTGACTGCCCAAAGGTCAGGCAGCTTTTCTGTGTTTTCGTTGTCCATGATGTTGCTCAAGCTGCTGAGATCAGTGTGGTAACAGTTGCGCCGGCTTTAAGCTTGTCCAGATAATCAGCCCATAGCTGCATCATTTCCCTGCGCTCCTTGAGGAATTTGGTGCGGTTGTAGGCGGTGCCCAGGGCATCCGGCACTTTATGGGCAAGCTGATGCTCAATCACTTCCGGTTTGATGTGCAACTCCTCGTGCAGAATTGTTCGGGCCATTGCCCTGAACCCGTGCCCAGTAATTTCCGTTTTGGTGTCATACCCCATGCGACGGAGTGCGGCATTTACCGCAGCATCGCTCATGGTCTTTTGTGGATCGCGACCAGGAAAGACATAGCGGCCATGTCCGGTCAGCGGCTGGAGTTCGCGCAACAGTTCAACGACTTGCTTGGCGAGTGGCACAAGGTGCTCGGTTTTTGTTTTGTTGATGAAATAGCGCCATTCCGCCTTGTCCAGATCAATCGCTGCCCATTCCGCCTTACGGAGCTCCCCAGGACGAACGAATACCCTGGGCGCCATCTGAAGCGCGCAACGAACAGCAAACGTTCCTTTGAAGGCGTCGAAGGCGCGCAGCATTTCACCGACATTGACCGGGTCCGTGATGCTGGCGAAGTTTCCGGAACGAGCGGACGGAATCGCACCCTTTAGGTCGGGGCAAGGGTCGCGCTCAGCCCTTCCGGTCGCGATGGCAAAACGCATGATCTGGCTGATCTGCCCTCTGCATCGATGCGCCGTGTAACGTGCTCCACGCCCATCAATTCGACGAAGGATCGAAAGAACCTCCGGGGCAGTAATGTCAGCAATGGCCCGGCCGCCAATCCAGGGAAAGACGTCATTTTGGAGGCGAGCCAAAGTCTTTTCGTGCTGGCCTGCGGAAACCAGCGATTTTTGTCCCGCTAGCCATTCGCGGGCAATAACCTCAAAGCTGTTTGCAGAACGCTCCGCTTTCGTTGCCTTCTGAGCCTTCCGATTCTCTCCGGGGTCAACACCAGCTGCCAATAACTTACGAGCCTCTTCGCGCTTTTCCCTTGCTTCCTTCAAACCAACATCAGGGTACACACCCAATGACAGCATCTTTGCCTTGCCTTCGAAACGATAGCGAAAACGCCACCACTTTCCGCCTGATGGCTGGATTTGGATGGATAGACCCCGCTCGTCGGTCAGTGAATAGAGCCTTTCCTTGGGTTTTGCATTCAGAATTGCAGTGTTACTCAATGGCATTGTGTGTAACTCCATGTTGAGCACATCCCGTTACTCCCATTGTTATACACACACGGGCCAAGATGTCCTTGAACGATGCTACACGTAATTGAACAATAAACCAATAAAAAACCCGCACTTAGGCGGGTTTGATGTATTTCCTTGAACTTCCTTAAACACCAAAATGGTGCCCGGAACGGGAATCGAACCCGTACGGCTTTCGCCGAGGGATTTTAAGTCCCTTGTGTCTACCAATTTCACCATCCGGGCCGCGGCGGCACATTATAGTGCCCGCCACAAGCGAAAAAGGGAAAGCGATCAACGCTTTCCCTTTGTTCTGGAGCGGCAGAAGAGTCTCGAACTCTCGACCTATACCTTGGCAAGGTATCGCTCTACCAACTGAGCTACTGCCGCAAAACCTGGAGGCGCGAGCCGGAGTCGAACCGACCTACACGGATTTGCAATCCGGTGCATAACCGCTTTGCTATCGCGCCATCAAATCTGGCCGGTACTACCTGAAAAAACGCCTCGTCTTTTTCAAAGAATTCTTGGAGCGGCAGAAGAGTCTCGAACTCTCGACCTATACCTTGGCAAGGTATCGCTCTACCAACTGAGCTACTGCCGCAAACCGAGCGCGCATTATAGGGCCTGGCTCGAGTTTGTCAACCTGGCACATCGCTGCGCGCGGCGATCTCCGGCCACGCCATGCGCAGGTAATAGCCCATCGACCAAAGCGTCAGGGCAGCGGCCACCCAGATCAGCACACTACCCAGCTTGATCGTGTCGACGCCCGCCACAGGAGCCTGAAATAGCAACAGCGGGATAGCGACCATCTGTGCCGTGGTCTTGATTTTGCCGAGCATCGAGACGGCCACGCTCCGGGCCGCGCCGATCTTGGCCATCCACTCGCGCAGCGCGGATATCGTAATCTCGCGGCCGATGATGATGCCGGCGACAATTGCATCGGCACGGTCGAGTTGCACCAGCACGATCAACGCGGACGCCACCATCAACTTGTCTGCCACCGGATCGAGAAACGCGCCAAACGCCGAGGTCTGGTTGAGCTTGCGCGCCAGATAACCATCAGCCCAATCAGTCACCGCCGCCGCGATAAAGATCGCCGTCGCCACGGTATTCTGCTCTTGCAGGCTCATCAGCCCGTGCGGCAGGTAGTAGATGGCAATCAGCAGCGGGATCGCGACAATGCGCAACCAGGTCAGGAAGATGGGCAGATTGAACGGCATCAGTGCAGTGCGGCGTAGATCTGTTCTGCCATGTCGCGGCCAATGCCCGGCACGGCGGCAAGTTGTTCGATAGAGGCCGCCTTGACTCCCGGCAGACCGCCAAATTGCGTGACCAGCGCCTTGCGGCGCGCTGGCCCGATTCCCGGAATGCTCTCCAGTTGCGATGTCGTCCTCGCCTTGCCGCGCCGGTTACGGTGGCCGGTAATGGCAAAACGGTGCGCCTCGTCGCGTATTTCCTGAATCAAGTGCAGTGCCGGGTGCTCAGGAGGCCATTGTAGCGGTTCCCGCTCATCCGGGAAAACCAGCGTTTCCAGACCCGGCTTTCTCGCTTCGCCCTTGGCTACGCCAAGCATGGGCAGATGCCCCAGCCCGAGATCGGTCAGAGCGCCAAAGGCCGCGCTCACCTGTCCCTTGCCGCCATCGATCAGGATCAGATCCGGCACAGCACCCTCGCCACCGCTCGCCAGCGCGTCGTAGCGGCGCGTGACCGCCTGACGCATCGCCGCGTAATCGTCGCCGGGCTGGATATCGCGGATGTTGAATCGGCGATAGTCCGACTTGCGCATGCCATTTCCGTGATAAACCACACAGGACGCCACGGTGGCCTCGCCCTGGGTATGACTGATGTCGAAACATTCGATCCGTTCGATGCCCTCCAGCCCCAACCCTTCCTGCAAGGCCAACAAGCGATGCTCCTGCAAGGCGGCGGCTTGCTTGCGTGCGATGATGGCCAATTGCGCGTTCTGCCGGGCCATCTCGACCCAGGCGCGCTGCGCCGGGCTGCGCGGGCCGCCAATCGGCACCGGACGCCCGGTGATCTCGCCCAGTGTCGCCGCCAGTTCGTCGTCGCCTTCATCCTCAGGCAAAGGGGCCGCGACAATGCGGGCCGGCACCGGGTGCAACCCGTAGTGTTGCTGAACGAACGCCGTGACGGCCTCTTCCAGTCCCGATTCGCCGGCGTTGACAGGAAACTGCGGTCGGTCGCCGAGATGCCGGCCGCCCCTGACCATCGCCAGATTGACGCAGAGCAGACCGGATTCGCGCACGGCAACCACAATGTCGACATCCTCGTTTTTATGGTGATGGACGAACTGCTTTTCCTGAATCTGGCGCAGCGACTGCAACTGATCGCGGAAGAGCGCCGCCTGCTCGAAGGCCAGCCGGGCAGAGGCGTCTTCCATTGCATTGGCCAGGCGCTTACTGGCCTCTTGATGGCGGCCGAGCAGAAAAAGGCTGGCGTACTGAACGTCCTCGGCGTATTCGGCGGGACCGATGTGCCCGACGCAAGGTCCGCTGCAACGCTTGATCTGGTACAGCAGGCACGGGCGAGAGCGGTTGGAGAATACGGAATCCTCGCAGGTGCGCAGCCGGAACATTTTGGTCAGCAGGTGAATGCTTTCGCGCACCGCCTGCCCTGAAGGATAGGGGCCAAAATACGTCGATTTGCGATCGGGACTGCCCCGAAAGAAGCCCAATCTCGGAAAAGTGCCTTTGGTGATCTGGATGTAGGGGTAGGATTTGTCGTCGCGGAAGAGAATGTTGTACCGCGGCGCCAACGACTTGATCAGGTTGTTTTCCAGCAGCAGCGCCTCGGCCTCGGTGCGCGTTACGGTCGTTTCGACATGGTCGATCTGGCTGACCATATGTGCTATGCGCGGGCTGGGCAGGTTGGCACGAAAATACGACGCCACGCGCTTTTTGAGATTCTTGGCCTTGCCCACATACAGAACGCCGCCATCGGCGCCAATCATCCGGTAAACGCCGGGCAGATCGGTCAGTGTGGCAAGAAAGGCAGCCGAATCAAAACTCATTTCAAACACTCATGGGGCTGCATGCCAGCACCAGTGCCAAGGTTCGTAGTGAAAGCCGCACCGATTGCCGCGTGGGTACGAAAGTCGAAAACCGAAACTCCCGGCGCGTTCCTGCAACCAGGCAAAGGCGAGTGTCGTGTCAAACTCCTCAACCAGCAGCGGCACGCCCGGTGTTGCAATATCTACTGCCCGGCCGCTGTGATGCTCGCTGTAACCGGGCGGCGCCGAGATCTTCAGGATGTCCTCAAGCGTCTCTCCACGCGCCAACTTGCGACGCACGATCTCATCCTGACGCGCGATGCTGCGATGCGCCGATATGATCGTCAGCACTACATTCTCCGCCCCGGCTGCCAGTTTCATCGCCTGCCAGGCCGCTGCCGCGGGCGGAGTCAGCCGATGCTCGCGCCCATCGGCGCCGGTTTCCGCGACAACCAGATCTATCGCCTCAGGGTGCGCACACAATCCGCGCGCCACCAGCCATTCGGTCGAAATGCCCCACTCGACGAGAGCGTCACAGGCTTCGTTCATGCCTGCCCGTCGAGATAGGCGCGCACACCGGCGAACACCGCCTCGAAGCTCGCTTGCGACAAACGCCCTGTGCGCCAGTTGTAACCGCTGCAATGGTAGCTGGCAAAAAGCATCCTCCCGCTGGACAAGGGATAGCGCAGGTTGTGACCGAACGGGTAATCCTTCACCTTCAGGCCATGTGCCCAGAGTACCGACTGGTGCGCAATTGCACCCAGCACGACGATGGCCTGCAAGTTCGGCATGGCGGCAAGTTCGGCACGCAAGTGAGTGTTGCATTGGCGCATTTCCGGCGTGGTCGGTTTGTTGGCGGGCGGCAGGCAGCGCACCGCGTTGGTGATACGGCAGTCGTCGAGGAGGAGCGCTGCGTTCTTCCAGCCATCGACACCCAGCGGCTCGACCGAACTGGCAAACCCGAAGCGCTGGAGCGCCGGATACAGCAATTCGCCCGCCACGTCACCGGTGAAGGGCCTACCCGTACGGTTGGCACCCTTCTCGCCGGGCGCCAGCCCGACCACGAGCAGCCGAGCATCGAGGTCTCCGAACGCCGGCACTGGCAGATTGTGCCAATGCGGGTCGCGGCGGCGAAGGGCAGCCAAATGATCGGCCAGGCGCGGGCAGGCCACGCAATCTTGGGGATCGAGAAACGTTGTCATGGCGGCGATGTTAGCATGCTGACCATGCGGAAAAACTGGGATATCTTCTGCCGGGTCATCGACAATTTTGGCGATATCGGCGTCTGCTGGCGGCTGGGCCGCCAACTCGCTGCCGAACACGGCGTCGCGGTGCGCTTGTGGCTAGACGATCTCGGCGCGTTGAACCCTTTGTGCCCGGCAATCGATCCGAACCGACGGGAACAAACTGTCGCCGGTGTCGCCATTCATCAATGGAGCGACCCTTTTCCACAGGTTGAAGCAGCAGCGGTAGTGATCGAAGCCTTTGCGTGCGAACTGCCGCCTGTCTATCGTGCCTCCATGGCTCGCTGCCCCACTCTGCCCGTCTGGATCAATCTCGAATACCTGAGCGCAGAACCGTGGATCGAAGGATGCCACGCCCTCGCCTCGCCGCAACCACCGCTCGACAAGCACTTTTTCTTTCCGGGCTTCACCGCCAAGACGGGCGGTCTGTTGCGGGAATCCGGTTTGTTGAACGCACGCGATGCCGTTCAAGCTCGTCTTTCCGCACACACGGCACTGGAGGTCAGCCTCTTTTGCTATGACACCGCGCCGGTCGAAGCCTTGCTTTCTGCCTGGCAACGCAGCGATCGCCCCATCCGCTGCCGCGTCCCTCCCGGCCAGCCCCTCGCCGCCGTCCGGCGCGCGCTCGGTGGCATGGGGCCGTGGCAGATCGGTACGCTCACCGTCACGCCCATCCCGTTTCTGCCACAGGACGACTACGACCGACTGTTGTGGGAATGCGATCTGAATTTCGTGCGCGGTGAAGACTCCTTCGTTCGGGCCCAGTGGGCTGGGCGTCCGCTGGTGTGGCAAGCGTATCGGCAGGATGACGAGGTCCATCTGGACAAACTTTCGGCGTTTCTCTCCCGCTATACCGGCGGCCTGCCGTCGCCGGAGCGAGATGCGGTGAAGTCCCTGTTTTTTGCATGGAACCGGGGCCAAGACATCGAGGCCGCATGGTCGACTTTTTCAGCAATCTTGCCAGCGCTAAGACAACACGCCGAGGTGTGGGCGAAATCGCTGTGTGCGGCCGGCGATCTCGCCGGAAATCTGGTCAAATTTGTCAATTCCCGGTTATAATTTAACGTTTTAGTCCAAAATCCATCCGAGAACCCAGATGAAAACCGCACAGGAACTCCGCTCCGGCAACGTGATCATGGTCGGCAACGACCCGCTGGTCGTGCAGAAGGCCGAATACAACAAGTCCGGCCGCAATGCTGCCGTGGTCAAGATGAAGCTGAAGAATCTGCTGACCGGCGCCCCGTCCGAATCGGTCTACAAGGCCGACGATAAGTTTGAAGTGGTCATGCTCGACCGCAAGGAAGTCACCTACTCCTACTTCGCCGACCCGATGTACGTCTTCATGGATGCCGAGTACAACCAGTACGAAGTCGAAGCCGACAACATGACCGATGCGCTCAAGTACCTCGACGACGGCATGCCGGTCGAAGTGGTGTTCTACGAAGGCAAGGCGATTTCCGTCGAACTGCCGAACGCCGTCGTGCGCGAAGTCGAATACACCGAGCCGGCCGTCAAGGGCGACACCTCCGGCAAGGTCATGAAGCCGGCCCGCATCAAGCCCTCCGGTTTCGAACTGCCGGTGCCGGCATTCGTCGAAATTGGCGACAAGATCGAGATCGATACGCGCACCGACGAATACCGCGCGCGCGTCAAGTAAGCAATTCGGTAACACGCCCAGGGCAGCTCAGGCTGCCCTTTGTTTTTTGCCGGGCGCGACATGTTAATCTAATACACCAAGACCGTTGTGCGGTGAAAAGGGGACACGCGATGCAACGTAGTTGGCTGGCTCGCCATTTCGGGTGGATTCAGCGCGACCTCCGCAGCGCTTTCACGGCGCTCAAGCAACTCGACACCTGGATATTGATCGGCTTGGTGCTAGGCTTTGTCGTCATCGCCATCTATGTCATGCGCCTTGCGCTCCGTTCCGACACCATGCTCCGCGCCCTGCATCCCGCCATGGCGCTATGCCGCGAACTCGGCGACAACGCGGTGGCCTTCATGTTTGTTGGCATGATCTTTTTCGGGTTGACGGTATTGGCGACACTGGGGGAGTTTCTAGGCTATGTCGACGCCAAACGCCGGCACGCGCATCACGCCACCCGTTCCGCCCTACGTGGCGCGGCGGGCTGGGGCGCTGCCGCAATTGTGTTGGGTCTGGCGGTCGTGGTTTTTCTCGATAGCCGCTGCGTCTGAGGCTGCCGCATGAAGATCCTGATCGTTGATGACTCCAAGGTTGAATCGACCGTGCTGGCAACCTATGTTCGCCACATCGGAGGGGCGCCCGTTTGCGCACACGATGGCGCCAGCGCGCTGGAGTTGTTTTCCAGCGAGGCGCCGGACATGGTACTGCTCGACGTGGTGCTGCCGGATATCAGCGGACATGAGGTCGCTCGCCGGATTCGCGCATTGGAACAAGGCGGCAACTGGACGCCCATCATTTTCGTTACCTCAAAGATACGCGACGAGGATGTGGAGCAAGCCATCGGCGCGGGCGGCGACGATTACATCTACAAGCCCGTCAGTCAGGTTTTGCTCACCGCGAAAATTCGCGCCATGCATCGTATTGTCCAGATGCGCAGTTCGCTTGTGGTGCTCGCGCGCAAACTCGATACCGCCAACCAGGAACTACTCCGTCTCTCCTCCAGCGATGGCCTGACCGGTCTGCCCAACCGCCGTTTCTTCGATGAAACCATCGAACGTGAATGGCGGCGCTGCCTGCGTGGTGCAAAGGAAATGGCGTTGGTCATGTGCGACGTCGACCATTTCAAACCGTACAACGACGCGTACGGCCATCTCGCCGGTGATGTCTGCCTGCGCAAGGTAGCGGGTGCGCTGCGACAGGCGCTCGATCGCGGCGGCGACGCCGTGGCACGGTACGGCGGTGAGGAATTTGTATTCATCCTGCCCGAAACCACGGTGGGTGGCGCGCTGATCGTGGCGGAACGGGCACGGCATGCCGTCATGGCCCTGGGCATGCCGCACGCCGAATCGTCCTACGGAGTGGTCACGTTCAGTCTGGGCGTCGCTACCATGGTGCCCGATGCCGGTACCGACAGTTCCCTGCTTATCCAGGCGGCCGACCGTGCCTTGTATCAGGCCAAGGCGGCCGGTCGAAATTGTGTCTTCCGCCTGCATCCGGCCGACAATCCAACATGAACGACGACAAACGCACAACCGTTGTACTCGTTGAAGACAACGACGTCATGCGAACCTTATTGCGCGGCATTCTGCGAGCCGAGAAAGACTACGAAGTGATCGGCGAGGCCCGCAATGGCGAAGCCGGCGTGGAGATGATCAAACGCCTGCGTCCCGATCTGGTTTGTCTGGATGTGATGATGCCGATCAAGACCGGACTCGATGTCTTGCGCGAAATTCGTCCCGAGTGCGCAGCCACCCGGGTGGTCATGGTGACCGGCAACACCAGCAAGGAAAACGTCGAGGAAGCGATCCAGAACGGCGCCTGCGCTTTTATCGTCAAGCCATTTCGTGCCGCCACCGTGTTGGCGACCCTCGAAAACGTGCGAAAGCGCACGAATCTGCCGGCTCAATAGTGGTTTTTCCACTCCCGGATGGCGGCAAAAACGCTGACAGGATCGTGCGCGGAGGGATCCTTTTTTTGCGCCGCCGTAATCACGCTTGGCTGACAACAACGTAGAAACGGGTTAGTGCGTTTCTCTTCGGCCAGCGTTGAAGGCACTGTCGGTTTGCCACGCAGTCGCTGAAATGCGGCTTCGGCTGCGCGCTTCGCTGTATCCCGGTTGCGCGGTTCGACCTCCATCGCAAAACGAAGATTGGCTTCGGTGTATTCGTGCGCGCAATATACAAGGGTCGCCTCCGGCAGCGCCGCGAGACGCTCCAGCGAATGCAGCATTTCCGCGGGCGTGCCTTCAAACAATCGACCACATCCGCCGCCAAACAGGGTGTCCCCACAGAAAAGCATGCCCTCGCCATGGTAGGCGAGATGACCGCGCGTGTGACCAGGCACCCACAGAACATCGAAGCAGTTCCCGAGAATATCGATATGGTCGCCATCCTGAAGGGGATGCGAACACCCTGTGATAGACTCCAGCGCCGGCCCGTAGACAGGCACGTCGAATTCTTCCAGCAGCCCCGCGATACCGCCTTGATGGTCGGGATGATGATGCGTGACCAGAACTGCCTTGAGCGCGAGTCCTTCTGCTTTTAGCCTCCAAGTAACCGCAGTAGCGTCGCCCGGATCGACAACCACCGCATCGGTGTCGTTGTGCAGTAGCCAGATATAATTGTCCTTGAACGCGGGAATGAAGGTGATTTCAAGCATGACCACACTATCAACGGGCAACGGCGGATTGTCAATTCCTGGCCTCGACGAATGGCTTGGCACACCGCAGGGCCGCTACGTTGCGGATTGGGAGCAGCGCCGTCTGGACGATGCAGTGGCCGATGTTTTCGGCTTCAACGCCATTCAGATCGGCATGCCGCAGTGCGATTTTCTGCGCGCCAATCGTATTCCGCTCCGCGTTCGCGCCAGCTGTTGCGATCTGCCGGTCGATGTTCGCTGTGATGCCATGGCCCTGCCCTTTGCCACCCAGAGTGTGGATCTGGTGGTGTTGCCGCACCTGCTCGAATTCCACCCGGACCCGCACCAGCTTCTGCGTGAAATCGAACGCATCCTGATGCCCGAGGGCAAGCTCATCATCGTCGGCTTCAACCCACTGTCGCTCTGGGGGTTGCGTAAACGCACGGTGCGGGCACGTGCCGATTTTCCGTGGAACGGCGAATACCTCTCTCTCATCCGCCTCAAGGATTGGCTCAAGCTGTTGGGCTTTGATATCGACCGCGGCGCCTTCGGTTGCTATGCGCCGCCATTCGAGCGCGAACACTGGTTGCAGCGCGCCGGCTTTCTCGAACAGGCCGGTGACCGTTGGTGGGGCTTTGCAGGTGGCGTCTATCTGGTACGTGCGGTCAAGCGTGTTCAGGGAATTCGCCTGATCGAACCGAACTGGAAGCGCCTGCGACTGGCGCGCCAGACTCTACGGCCGGTCGCCGAACGCGAGCGTCTGCAATGAACGGCGAAACGGTGGCGTTATTCACGGACGGCGCCTGCCGCGGCAACCCGGGCCCCGGCGGCTGGGGCGTCCTGCTCAAGCTCGGAGACCACGAGAAAGAACTGTGGGGCGGCGAGCGTGACACGACCAACAACCGCATGGAACTGACCGCCGTGATACGCGGGCTGGAAGCGCTGAAGCGCCCGGTTCACGCGCATATCCACACCGATTCTCAGTATGTGATGAAGGGCATGCAGGAGTGGATACACAACTGGAAGCGCAATGGTTGGCGTACCGCCGACAAAAAGCCGGTCAAGAACGCCGATCTGTGGCAACGCCTGGATAGCCTGGCGGCCACCCACCGTCTCGAATGGACCTGGGTGCGCGGCCATGCCGGGCACATTGAAAACGAACGCGCCGATGCGCTGGCCAACCGCGGCATTGATGAATTAGGCAAATCATGAAAAGAAAAATCGTCCTCGACACCGAAACCACCGGCCTCGACCCCCGCCAAGGTCACCGCATCATTGAAATCGCCTGCCTCGAGGTGGTCAATCGCCGCCTGACCGGCCATCACCTACATAAGTATGTCAATCCGGAGCGCGACATCGACGTCGGCGCGCAGGCGGTACACGGCATTACCATCGAATTTCTGGCCGACAAGCCCAAATTCGCGGACATCGTCGAGGAATTCCTCAATTTTGTTCGCGGCGCCGAGCTGATCATCCACAACGCGCCCTTCGACCTTGGTTTTCTCAACGCCGAACTCGACAGATTGGGCATGGTGCCCATCGAAACCGTCTGCCATGGCGTCACCGACACGCTCAGAATGGCGCGCGAACGCTACCCCGGCAAGCGCAACAATTTGGATGCTCTTTGCGAACGCTACGAGATCGACAAATCGCAACGCACTTTGCACGGCGCGCTGATCGATACCGAACTGCTGGCCGAAGTCTATCTGGCCATGACGCGCGGGCAAGACAGCCTGATTGTCGATACCGAAGTCTCACCTGCCCGGCAGCGCCAGGCGCAAGGTCTCGAGACCGAACGCACGCGGCCGCCGCTGGCGGTGGTCCGCGCCTGCGACACCGAACTGGCCGAACACCATCGGCTGCTCGCCGGCATCGACAAGGAAAGCCAGGGCAAGTGCGTTTGGGCCAAACTGGCCGACTGACCGCTGCTCAGACCGCAATCAGCGTCTGGCGGCCGCACCAGTCTTCGCCTGGCATCAGGTGTACAGGGTGTTGGGTGATTGCGGCTTCAACGCAAAGCATGCGCTTGAAATCGAGTGGCGCCATATCGGCCAGTGCCGCCGCGCGGGCCTGCCAGGGATTCCACACCACGACCTCACTGAAACCGCTTTGCTCGATGGCCAGTTGCTGGCCGGTCCCGCTGAGGAGTAGCGGACGGTTGGCATTGAGGTAGATGCGGTCGATTTCGTCGTCGATCAACACCGCGTAGCGATCATCGTGATCACGCTTGCCCGCTTTCGTCTGATCGATGTAATCCAGGCCCTCCAGACCTTGCAGGCGTGCCAGTTCGACATTGCCCAGGCGCAGATAGGTATGAAGGGCAGCCGTAAAATCGATCGCAGCGGCGTCGGTGTTGGCGACTTCCAGTTCGATATCGAGCCGGTTACCCTCAATCATCACGGTCAGTTCGGCCTCGAATGCATGCGGCCATAATTCGCGGCTGGCGGCGTCGTCCTCCAGCCGCAAGGTCGCCGCCGCGAAGTCGTCCTGTTGCCGCGTCGAAACCAGCAACCAGTCGCGTCGTCGCGCAAAACCGTGCGAGACGGCCAGTGGGCCTTGCCTTCCGAATTGCGGAAAAATCACCGGCACGCCCCCGCGAATCGCCGCCCCGGGGCGCATGTCCGCCCGTTCGCTGAGGTAGAGACGTTCGCGGCCGCAAGCCGGCATCCACGACAGCAACTGGGCGCCATGCAGGGATACCCAAGCGCGGGCGCCCGCAGGCGTTTCCAGGCAGACGGCGGGAATATCCTGAAAGGTTTGCATTGCCATCTTCAGTGCGCGTGCGCCGCGTTTTCGCTACCGGGCCGTACCACCGGCGCCTCGATGCGTTTGCTGCTGCCATCGTCGAATCCGAGGGAAATGGTCACTTTTTCGCCTTCCTTGAGCGGCGATTTCAGATCGATCAGCATGACGTGAAAACTGCCTGGCTTCAATTGGGTTTCACTACCGGCATTGATGGCGATGGCCGGCACCTGCCGCATCTTCATGACCCCACCCTCGTGGATATGATTGTGCAACTCGGTGATTTTCGCGGCAGAACTCTCGGCGCGCGTCAGTTGAGCATCTTTGCTACTGGCATTCTTCAAGGTCATGAATGCGCCGGTTACGGCAGTGCCGGGTGGCGGCAATCGCACCCAGGCGTGGAGAATCTCAATGGCATCGGCAGACGACTGAGCCAGCGCACTGGAAAAAGCAAAGGCCAGCATGGCGGGCAGCAGGGAACGAAGGCGCATGGTGTGTTCTCCAGAAGAGGTCATTGCCGCAAGGCGCGACGCAGTTCGCCTGCGATCATCTCAGGCGGGCTGGCGTGAGGCAAGCGGGCGACCAGATTCCCCTGGCCGTCCAGCACGAAGCTTTCCGAGCTGTGATCGACGGTGTAGCGTCCGTCCGCATCGGCAGGTTGTCGCGCATAAAAAACCCCCCAACGATGCGCAATACGGGCCATCTCGTCGGACGACGCAGTGGCGCCGATAATAGAAGGGTGAAAGAAACTTGCATAGGTTTTGAGTCGATCGGGCCGATCACGCTCGGGGTCGACAGACACGAATATCGCCGAGACGCGCGCCAGCTCTTCCGGCCGAAGCTGACGCAAGGCGGCGGCGTGGCCGACCAGCGCGGTCGGGCAGACATCTGGGCAGTAGGTGTAGCCAAAATAGACCAGCACGGCCTTGCCTCGAAAATCTTCCAGCTTGACCGGACCATCCGCCGATTCCAGCGCGAAATCAAGCCGTGGCCTGCCAGAGCCCGAAGGCAGCCACAATACCGCCGCCAGCAGCACCGACAGCATTACGGCAAGCAGAATCAGAGTACGCCGGCGCATGGTCACTCCGGCACGAAAAAGCGGAAAGGCATGCCTGTCGCCCGTCCCTCTTGCACAATGGTCAGCACTGCTTGCCATTCCATGCGACCGGTCGTGCACACGGGCAAGCTGGTGACCACGCGATAGTGGCTAGGCTCCAGCGCTTTCAGCTCGGCGGCATTCAGCCCCATCTCCATCTGAGTACCTGAGAAGGCAATGGAAACCCTATCCACGGGGCCGTTCAAGTGGACATCGACAGTCAGGCTACCCGCTGCGCGAATCGGTCGAGGAGAGAACGCCAGCGACACCGGACCACGCCCCAGCCAATCGAAAACGCAGATACTGCGATGCGGATTACACTCGACAGGCGCAAGCATGTTGATGGCAGACGCCGAGCCACCGGGCGCCCACCGGTGCGCGGCCACCAAGACGAGGGCCAGCAGCAGAACGGCAACGAGCGAGACGAGAATACGATGTGACATGGGCGACCGGATGTGAGGTCGAGATCATAGCGTGCTTTGGGCGAGCCCGGAGTCCGTTATACTCGCGCCATGCTGCGAATCCTGTTCTTCATTTGCCTGCTGGTCTCGGCCTGCTCGCCGGGCAAACCGGAATCCGCTTCGTCATCCGCACCGGCGCCATCCAACCTGCCGCTATTTTCGGCTCGCATGCTGGATTCGGGCGGCGCCATGGTGGCGCTCGACCGATGGAGAGGCAAGCCCCTGCTCGTCAATTTCTGGGCTCGCTGGTGCGAACCCTGCCGTGCCGAAATCCCCGAAATCGACGCCATCGCTTCCGCCTGGCAAGCGCGAGGATTGAGCGTCATCGGGGTCGCGCTGGAACAGGACCCCAATGCGGTGCGCGATTTCGCCTCGCAACTGGGCATGCGCTACCCGGCGCTGCTCAGCGGCGACAAGGGTTACGCCTTGATGGAGGCGATGGGAAATCGCTCGCAGGCGATTCCCTTCACCGTGGCGATCGACCGCAACGGACGCATCGTCGGCAGCAAGCTTGGGCGTATCAGCCGCAGCGAGGTCGAGGCGCTTGCCGAAGCGGCTGTGGCCACACCTTAGGGTGTGGCCTGCCTCTGGCGAAGACGCAGTTCCCGCCGCAGTATCTTGCCGACATTGGTATGCGGCAGCTCTTCGCAAAACTCGACCACATGCGGCACCTTGTAGCCCGTCAGATGTGCCCGGCAATGGCGCACGACCTCGTCGGTGCTCAATAGCGGATCGCGGCGGATGATGTAGGCCTTGACGGTCTCACCCGAGTGCTCGCTGGGAATGCCGATCGCCGCCGCCTCCTTGACACCCGGATGCTGCACCAGGACATCCTCGATTTCGTTGGGATACACATTGAAGCCGGAGACGACGATGATGTCTTTCTTGCGATCAACAAAGTGGACGAAACCATCGGAGTCGACACAACCAATGTCGCCAGTACGCAAATAACCGTCATCCGTCATCACCAGCGCCGTCTCGTCCGGACGTTGCCAATAGCCCTTCATCACCTGCGGGCCGCGCACGCAGATTTCGCCCACTTCGCCGGGCGCCAGCTCCACGTCTTCATCGGTGCGAATGGAAATTTCGGTCGACGACAGCGGCAATCCCATCGACCGACGGAAGGCTTTCAGTTCGAGGGGGTCAAGTGTCACGCCGGGCGAGGTTTCCGACAAACCATAGGCTTGCAGCATGGCGCAGCCGGTTGTTTCCTGCCAACGCCGCGCAATTTCTTCCTGCACCGCCATGCCGCCACCGACCGTCACCTTGAGCGCCGAGAAATCGAGCTTCGCAAATTTCGGATGATGCAACAACGCGTTGAACAGCGTGTTGACCCCCGTCACCACCGTAAACCGGTGCTTGGCCAGTTCCTTGACAAAGGCGTTGATATCGCGCGGATTGAGAATCAGCAGATTCTGCCCGCCGCACAGGATGAAGGTCAGGCAGTTCGCGGTCATGGCGAATATGTGATAGAGCGGTAAAGCCGTGACCACCAACTCCTCGCCATCCCGGATCGAAATCTTCAGCCACTGTTCCGCCTGGAGGATATTGGCGCAAATATTGCGATGGGTGAGCATCGCCCCCTTGCAAATGCCCGTGGTTCCGCCCGTGTATTGCAAGAAGGCCAGATCCTGATTGCCAATGCTTACCGGCGCAAAGCCGTGTGCCGCGCCCTGCACCATCACGTGCGTCCAGGTCGTCGCGCCCGGCAACGACCAGGCGGGCACCAGGCGTTTGACGTGACGCACGGCAAAGTTGATGAGTGGCCCCTTGAAACCTTTGACCATGTCACCCATGGTGGTGACGATCACCTTGCGAATGCGGGTCGTTGAGACAACCTGTTCCACCGTGTGGGCAAAATTCTCCAGCACGACGATCACTTCGGCACCGGAATCCTGCAATTGATATTCCAGTTCTCTCGGCGTGTAGAGCGGATTGCAATTGACCACCACACACCCTGCACGCAATACACCAAACATGGCCACCGGATATTGCAGCAGATTCGGCATCATCAGCGCCACCCGGGTGCCCGGGGCGATGCCCTGCGCCTGGAGCCAGCCTGCGAACGCGCGCGCGTGTAGCTCCAGATCCTTGAAACTCAGCGATTGTCCCAGGCTGATGAACGCCGTTTTGTCGCCATAGCGCTCGCACGATTGTTCCAGAAAGGCCGCCACCGAGGGCAGGCTATCCGCATCAATGGTGGCCGGCACACCGGGCGGATAGCTCTTCAGCCAGATTTTTTCCATCATTCCCCCCCCGCTCCAGCGCCCAGAGATTCATGCGCCAGAACAAAGTTCCCCTTTGGTCAGATTATTGACAGCTACGGCGTCCAATATGCTCAAAGCAACGCATTTATCTCCCCGTAGTCGATCTTCCCTTAGTGATTGACTTGCTGCGGTTGATGCCGCCCCCAGGGCGGCTTTTTTTATGGTGTGCCCGCCTTGCCGCCCGCTGCTAGCAACAGCTGCACCACCTGATCGTGATTGCCCCGGCGAGCCCAGTCCAGCGCCGTCGCGCCGTGATCATTCGCACGGTTGGGATCGGCCTTGCTGGCAAGCAGCAGTTTGACCAGATCCACGTTGCCGTGCCGTGCCGCCAGCATCAGGGCCGTACTGCCATTGTCGCTGCCGGCATTGATGTCGGCTCCCATTTGCAGCAAATAGCGAACGACGTCGATATGCCCGTTGTAGGCGGCATACAACGTCGCCGTCCAACCCGGCGTGTTGATTCGTGCCCCTGCCACGACGAGCTTCTTCACTACCTCCAGCCTGCCCCCGAATGCCGCCAGCCGCAGGGCCGTATCGCCCGCGCTGTTGCGTGCATTGACCTTGGGCTTGTAGGCAAGCAGCAGATCGACCAGGCCATCGTTACCCTCTCGCACCGCGAGTATTAGCAGCGTATTGCCTTCCGGGTCCGTGGTATCTGGGTCGACCCCTTTCTTGAGCAGTGCGGCAACCGTTGGCACGTCGCCGGTCTTGGTCGCCCGCATCAGCTCATCGTAGGTGTCGGCCAGAGCGGCACCCGTTGAAAACGCTATTAGCAGCGCGACAAGCATTTTTTTCATGAAGGTGCCCCTGGCGGTAACGCCGTGTGAAAAAGTCGAAAGAAATTGCAGGTCGTCGCCTCCGCCAACGCTTCCGGCGTCAGACCGCGCAAACGCGCCACCGCTTCCGCCACATGGCGGACATACGCCGGCTGATTCTGCTTGCCGCGAAATGGCACCGGCGCCAGATATGGTGAGTCGGTCTCGACAAGAATGCGGTCGAGCGGTGCCTTGCGGGCAACCTCCTGAATCGTCGTCGCGTTCTTGAAGCTGACGATGCCGGAAAACGAGAGATACAAGCCAAGATCGAGCGCCCGGCGGGCGATCTCCCAATCTTCGGTGAAACAGTGCATGACCCCGCCCGCCTCACCGCCCTGCTCCTCGGCCAGCAGGCGCAGGGTGTCGTCGGCTGCGTCGCGCATATGGATCACCAGCGGCTTGCCACACTGTCGCGCCGCGCGAATGTGCGTGCGAAAGCGCGCACGCTGCCACTCAGGCCGATCTTTTCGCCAGTAGTAATCCAGGCCCGTCTCACCGATGGCGATCACCTTGGGATGCGCGGCCAGTGCGAGCAAGCGCGCCACATCGGGCTCTTCCACATCGTCATACTCGGGATGGACGCCTACAGTGGCATAGAGAAAAGGCTGACTTTCGGCCAACGCCAGTACGCCGGGAAAATCTTCCAGATTGACGCCGATGCAGACCGCGGCGCCGACATCGTTCTCGCGCATGGCCGCCAGCAATGAGGGCAACTGTTGCGCGAGATCCGGAAAATCGAGATGGCAGTGAGAATCGACCAGCATGAAAGCGATGTTGCCCGTTCAGAGCGTGTGCGTCGGGCGCGTGGATTGCAAAACCCCGCCCAAAAGTCCCTCGATCTTGCGGCGGGCTTCCTGACCGCTCTCGTCGGCCTTGAAATGCACGCCGATCCCCTGCGCCCGTCCGCCCTGCGCTCCCGCCGGTGTCATCCACACCACTTGGCCGGCAATCGGCAACTTGGCGGGGTCTTCCATCAGCGACAGCAGCATAAAAACCTCATCGCCGAGATTGTAGTTGCGCGTCGTCGGAATGAAGATGCCGCCGTTCTTGAGATGCGGCATGTACGCCGCATATAGCGCCGATTTTGAATTGATGTTGAGCGAAAGAACGCTCGGGCGCGGCGGAATGGCCGGTTTGACTTCGCTCATCGATGGCTCAGTTCATGAACAGGGCACGGTAATTCAAGAAAAACTCTTCAAGGAAGAGGCGCGCATTCAGCGGTTGTTCCGCTTCCCGTCGGCATTGTAGCAAGTGACGGTAGAAACGGAGCAAGCGAATTTCAGGCACTCCAGCGACCAATGTCTTCATTGTAGCGGTCTGGCCGACGAAATAGCGCGTTGGCAAGCCATTTCGGACCAGCGTGAGATCGACCATCCACTTGATTGCCCATTCGACGACCGCTCGCAAGGCCGGTTTGCCCTTGCCCTCCTTGATGCCGCGTTCGATCGCCGCCGCGCCGGCCAGGGCATCGACCTCACCGCCTTGCAAAAGCTGCTCGCGCAGCGCCGCAAACCAGCCGCCATCGCCCGCTTGCGCCAACGCCAGTGCCAACATCGGCGATCCGCTCGCCAGTGCCAGCCATGATCCGGGTTCGCGGATGCCGGCGTCGATCAGAATGGCGACCGCCCGCTCGCTCGGAGGCAGCGGCACGGCAACCACCTGACATCGGCTTCTGATCGTCGCCAGTAAACGCACAGGTTCATTTGAAACCAATAAAAACAATGTACCTGGCGCCGGTTCTTCAAGTGACTTTAGAAGTGAATTGGCGGTCGCGCGGTTCATTGCTTCGGCAGGATTGACCAGTACGATACGCAATCCCGCCCGGTGCGTGCCCACCGTCAGAAAGTCGTCCAGGGCCCGCACTTGCTCGATGGTGATCTGCTGACTGGCCTTCTTCTTGCCCTCTTTTCCCTCTTCGCCATCGTCAGCTTCGGCCGACGCTTCCGGCTGCAATAGGCGAAAATCGGGGTGATTGCCCTGCGCCTGCCAGCCGCAAGCCAGGCAGGCTCCGCACGGCCTTCCGTCGCCGCGCGGTTGCTCGCACAGCAACCCGGCAACAAATTCACGCGCCAGATCCGATTTGCCCAACCCGCGCTGACCGCTTAACAGCAAAGCATGCGGCAACTGTGCTCGCCGCCCCTGCAAGGCCGCCCACACTTGCGGATGGAGCGCAACAGGATCAATCATCAGGCCAGCACCAGCAGGCACGGGCCGCCGGCCACAACATCCAGACAGCGTTCGTCGCAATAAGCCAGCGCATCTTCCGATTCGGCGCCCGGCTGCATCCAGATCCGGCGAATGCCGATGATATCGGCCTGCCGCACCAGCAATTCGCTTTCCTCCGGCGGCACCACAAGAATCAGGCCATCGACCGCTTTGTGGATGGCGACAAGCGACGGCGCGCAGGGCACGCCCTCAAGCATTTCCGCCACGGGATGCACCGGGAGCACTTCGTACCCCTTGTCCAGCAGATGGCGCATGACCTTGCAGCCGTAAGATTCGCCGGAGCGCGAAGCGCCCGCCAGGGCGAACACCTTTTGCGAGAGAAAGGAGCGGATTCGGGTATCGAGATAGTTGCTCATGAAGAAAATGTCGTTCTTGGCCGGAAGGAGGGGTTGATTTCGCCCGCGCGGGGCGTACCCACCATTATCGCACTTTGCCGCAGTTCATGGCCGCGTCAGGCGCTGCCACATGCGCCACTGCGACAGTTCCATTCCGCCGCGGGAGATCATTCTCATCGCGCCGGCATCGCGGGTAAAGCCGGCATCGGCATAAAAGCGCAATGCGCGTGCGTTGCCCGCAAGCACCCACAGAAACAGTTCATCGATTTCCCGAGTCAGACAGGCGCTTCTGGTCGCCTGCCATAATGCGCGCCCTACTCCGCGCGACCACCAGTCAGGATGGACATAAAAAGCCATCAGTTCGTCACCTTCGGCTTCCCTCCCGCACTCGACATAGCCGATCGTTTTGCCCTCCTGCTCGGCAAGCAAAACATAAGAATCTGCACGGGTAAAGCGCTGCCGCCACTTCGCCGCCATTTCCACCTCCGACAGCGAAACCAGAAAATCCGCCGACATGAGATGCCGATACGCCTTCTGCCATGAAACGACATTGATAGCCGCAATCGCCGGAATATCGCTCGCCTCGGCGGAGCGTACGATGATTTCGCTGCTATTCATGTTTGAGGGGATACGTGAGTTGTGCACCGTCCGTTGAGGTTCAAAATCGCACTCTGGCGAAAGCTGCATTGCATCGAAATCGACTGTAGCATTCAAATGCCTCTCTCTTGAAAATTCTCCAATACGTGTGTACGTCCGTCGGCGCTTGGAATCGGAGAAACCGCGATTTTGCTGTCGGAAATATTTACATTATTTCAATACGTTAATCCACATCTATCAATAACCCATTGATATCACAAATAACCACGTTAATGGCATGGGCAATGCTTCGCTTCAGTCAATTGGTGCAATTGGTAGACTTAAACACATCAGCCCTTTTGGACAAAGCAGGGAGGTAATCATGAGCAATATCACCGTGCAAGTATGCAGACAACGCAATTCGCATCGTACAATCGCGAAAAATGCCACAGTTTTGGGCGCAAGATTGCTGGGCGTAGCTGCCATCGCCTGCGGTTTGATTTGCGGGTCGGCGATGGCGGCGCCAATCTTCTATTCCACCGGTACGCATGTCACCAATGGATTGGATATGGACTGGTTGGTTTCCACTGGTTATGGGAGTTTCAATTCGAATAACTTTGTGCAAGCCCATACCTGGGTACATGGCAACGAAATGTGGATCACCGACGCACAAGTCCAACAATATCAGTATTTTACATTTCGCCAATACTTTGATCTCACGGGATACAACGCGTCGAACGTAGATCTGAAGTTCTACTGGGGCTGCGACGATTTGCCGCAAGCAGGGGTAACCATGCCGCTATTCTCGATCAATGGGGGAATGTTTCAGGGAAGTGGACTATGTTCAGGCTACGAAATCGGCACAAAGCTTATTGATTTGACATCAGGATTCCTCTCAGGGCAGAACTATATTGACTTTCGAGTGCAGGGAAACTATGCGACAAACGGCATGGGTCTGAAAGTCGTGTCTTTTTCGGCCGGACCAGGTAATCCTATCCCCGAACCCTCCTCTCTCGTGATCATTGGCGTTGGCCTCGCGGGTCTGTTCGCTTCACGTCACGCGAAATTACCGAAAAAATCTTGATGAAAAGCACGCAGGGTAAATGTCGAGGGCCCCGCTACGGCGGGGTTTTCTGTCTTAGATGCAGCCTAACCCGGGTTCATTGGCCACGCATAGGTAAATTTGGCGAAACCCTGTAATGGCAAGATTTGCCACCCAGGCTTCTGGCCGCAATATCAAATTGCATTGTCCATACACTACGAGACTGGCAGGCAACCTCGTTCAGAGCATCTTTCGCGGTCGAGGCGCCGGAAGCGCCCGTTCGGTCAGGCGCACCAGTTCGGTGACCCACTCGCGGTCGTCCAGGCGGTCTTCGATGACCCAGTGCGGTTTTGCGCCGGGATACGGCGCTGCCTCCGCTACCACGCCAACGAAGGCGCGCGCGGCGTTGGTCGGTTTGACGAAAAGGCAATCGTCGCAAACCAGCGCCACTACCTTGCCGTTGCAGTAGACGGCGTATTCGCCAAACATCTTGCGCGACGCGATCTCACCGGCGGCGCCGATCTGGTTGCAAACAAATTTTACAAATTCGGGGTCGGATGCCATTCAGATGTACCTCGATCATTCCTGAAGGTGCGGAAGTTTCTCACCATACGGCGCGGGTATCGATCTGCCTGCCACAGGCAAAGCTTCGGCAAGAGGCTTGGCGAGGTAGCGAACCAGGCCGATACGGCCTTCCCTGGGTTCGCAGAATTCGCAGTAGCCCGCCTTTTCGTATGCGCGTCGACCCGCGGCGTTGGCATCATCCACGCACAGCGCCGCACGGCGATTCTCCGGCCAATGCGCCAGCAGCCAGCCATCGACGGCCCTCAGTGCGGCCTGGCCCAGTCCCCGCCCCTGCTGCGCCGCGTCGATACGCATGGCAGTCAGCGCCACGGAATCGGCCGGTGCCCAGTCGGGCAAGCGCTCGCCCCGATTCAGTACCGCAAAGCCAACCGGTTCGTCGCCAAGCAGGATGGCCAACCCAGCGACCACGTCGGGCGCAGCAGCCTCGCACGCGGCGATGGCGCGTTCCAGCGTACCCGCATACTCGATCTGCTGTGGCGGAATCGTCAAAGCACGCACCCGCGCCTGATCGGCGGGCGACAGGTCTTGCCAACGCTTCAGTTCGAGTGCGCCCTGCAACATAGTCATCCCGAAAATCCTGTCTCTTGCCTGGCGCCTACGCGCTTGCCGGCGGCTCCCAGAGCTCCACCTTGTTGCCTTCGGGATCGATCACCCATCCAAACTTGCCGAAGGGTGATTCCTCCACTTTTTCCAGCACTGCACAGCCCTCCTCACGCAGCGCGGCGAGCAGCGCATGCAGATCGTCAACCCGGAAATTGATCATGAAAGGCGCGCTGCTCGGCAAGAAGTAGTCGGTATCGTGCGCGAAGGGGCACCAGATGGTCGCACCGCCATCGGCCTGCGCATCATCGCTCCAGCGAAAAGCCAAGCCGCCCCATTCTTCGACTGCCATGCCCAGATGCCGGCGGTACCATTCCGCCAGAGCTTTGGGGTCCTTGGCCTTGAAGAACACGCCACCAACGCCGGTGACTCTCTTCATGTCAGTTCTCCAGTTTATTGCGTAATAAACTAATTTTTATGATTATTTTTAGTTTTTACAAAGTACTGGCGAGCCAGCTCAATGGCCGCCGAAATCGCGGCACGCGCTTGCGGGCTGTTCTTCCAGCAGGTCGAACCCGACAATGCCGCCGCATGGCTAACAATATCCCCCATATCTGCCTGACTCAATCGCGCCAAAGAATCGATGCCCATCTGCTCTAGCCGCGCGATGACCGTGGGACCGACGCCGCGCAAACCGAGCAAGGCGTTCCGTTCATCGACTGAAAACGGCATGATTTCTGTTAAACAATATTTAAGAACAGTTAGTTGCAAAAATTTGTTCGAGTTGTTTGCGAATTACTTCCATGGTCTGTTGACCGTCGATTATGCGGAATCGTTCCGGATGCTGGGCGGCGCGCTCGAGATAGGCATGACGTACCCGGTGATGGAAATCCACACGCTCCTGCTCGAATCGGTCGAGATGACGTTCAGCCAGCGCGATCCGCTCGCGCGCCACGTCAAGCGGCAGGTCGAACAGCAAGGTCACATCGGGTTGCAGGTGGCCGTGCACCCATTGCTCTAGTACCGCCAGCTTGCCGCGTTCGAGGCCGCGCCCGCCGCCCTGATAGGCCCAGGTGGCGTCGGTAAAACGGTCGCAGACCACCCATTCACCCCGGTCCAGCGCCGGTTCGATGACGCGGGCAAGATGTTCGCGGCGCGCGGCAAACATGAGCAGCGCCTCGGTATCGAGGTGCATTGGTTCGTTCAAGAGCAACTCCCGCAACTTCTCGCCCAGCGGCGTACCGCCGGGTTCGCGCGTCACCTGAACGACATGGCCCTGCCCGCGCAATCGCTCGGCCAGCCATTCGACGTGGCTGCTTTTGCCGGCACCATCGATGCCTTCAAAGGTGATAAATTGAGCTTTCATTGCATTCCCCCTCATTTGCCGCCTCTTTGGTAGCGATTGACCGCGCGGTTGTGTTCTTCCAGCGTGCGCGAAAACTGACTGCTGCCATCCCCGCGCGCGACAAAGTACCGCACGTCGCTGTTGGCCGGATTCATCGCGGCCCGCAGCGACGCCACCCCAGGCATGGCGATGGGCGTCGGTGGCAGCCCGGCGCGGGTATAGGTGTTGTACGGCGTGTCAGCAAGCAGATCGCGCTTGCGCAGGTTGCCGTCGAACCGTTCGCCAAGCCCATAAATCACGGTCGGGTCGGTTTGCAACAGCATGCCGATCCGCAGACGATTGACGAATACCGCCGAAATCATCGGCCGGTCGGCGTCGCGCCCGGTTTCCTTTTCCACGATAGAGGCCATGGTCAGCGCCTGGTAGGGCGTCTGATACGGCAGACCGGCAGCGCGCTGATTCCATTCGAGCTCAAGCCGGCGCTGCATGCCTCGCGCGGCGCGGGCAAGCAGCTCGATGTCGCTGGAATGCTTGTCGAACAGATAGGTATCCGGGAAGAACAGCCCCTCCGCCTGCGGGTACGGCAACCCGAGGCGGCGCAGGAGATCGGCCTCGCTCAAACCGCTCGAATCGTGTGTTAGGTCGGGATGGGCGTCGAGCTTTTCGCGCCATTGCCGGAACGTCCACCCTTCCAGCAGCTTGATCTCGCCCTGTGACACATCGCCGGCCGTCAGTTTCTTCAGCAGCAGCAACGGTGTCACGCCTGCATGAACGGCATAACTGCCGGCCTTGAGCGATTTTTCGGCTCCCATCCAGCGCCCGAGTGCGACCAGCAGACGGGGGTCGGTATCGACCCCCGCTTCGACCACCTGGGCGGCGATGCCGCGCAAGCCGGTGCCGGGCAGGATGCGAAACTCAACCGGCGAAGAGGCCATCCGGACAGGTTCATTTGCCCACCAATACAACCCACCCGCCAACGCAACCGCGGCGACAACGAGCAGGAGCAGGAAAACACGCAGGAAACGCACGGAACTTGGCGGCGGCTGGCCGGTCGGTAAGGAAGGCGCATTATAATCGGCCACGACCCTTCACCAAGAGCAGAACATGAACACCCCATGGCATGACTTCCTGATCTCCCAGGCGGCCCGTTTCCAGAGCGAATCCGGCGAACTGGCCGATTTCGGCGATGCGGCCGCCGAATTGCAAGCAGCAAAAAGCGGTACCGTCCTTGTCCCGCTGACCCACTTCGGCCTGATCGAGTGTGCTGGCGACGACGCCAAATCCTTCCTGCACAATCAACTGACGAGCGACATCAATCATCTGGCACCGGATCAAGCCCAGCATTCCGCCTGGTGCACCGCCAAGGGGCGCATGCTGGCCAGTTTTGTGATCTGGCGCAACGGCGACGCGTATCGCCTGAGCCTGGCGACCGAATTGGTCGCGGCGATCCAGAAACGCTTGCAGATGTATGTGTTGCGCGCCAAGGTTGTTCTGACCGATGCCAGCAACACCACCGTTCTGATCGGCATCGCCGGGCCGCAGGCGGTTTCCGCACTCGCCTCCGCAGGACTGACGGCACCGTCGGAGGCTCTGAAGTCGACTGAAGCCGATGCCGTTCGCGTCATTTGCCTGGACAACAATCGCTATCTGGTTGCGGTGGCGGCAGAGCAGGCGCCCGCGCTCTGGACCAAACTGGCGGCACATGCCCGCCCAGCCGGGCTACCTGTCTGGCACTGGCTTGATATCGAGGCCGCGCTGCCCGTCATCACTGCCGCGACGCGCGAGGAATTCGTGCCTCAAATGGCCGATTTCGAGAAGATCGGCGGCGTCAGTTTCCACAAAGGCTGTTATCCGGGCCAGGAAATCGTGGCGCGCACGCAATACCTTGGCAAGGTCAAACGGCATCTCTTCCGCGTCAAAAGCGACGCGCCGCTCGCCGCGGGCGACGACCTCCAGTCGCCGGAGAATCCCGACCAGAGTATCGGCAAGATCGTCACCTCGGCACAGGCACCCGAGGGCGGATATGTGGCGCTGGCGGTGATTCAGTCCAATTTCGCCGCCACGGCGCGGCTGCGGGCGCTGGACGGCCCCTCCATCCTCGCGACGGCGGTCAATCCGGTCGATTGAGATGTGCCTGATCCTGATCGCCTGGCAGGCGCACCCGGACTATCCGCTGGTCGTTGCTGCCAACCGCGACGAGTTTTACGCGCGGCCGACCGCCGATGCCGGTCGCTGGCCCGATGATCCACGTATTGTCGGCGGGCGCGATCTGGAGGCGGGTGGCACCTGGCTGGCAGCGCGCGACGATGGCCGTTTCGCCGCGGTCACCAACGTCCGCGAGCCGGGTGTGCCAAAAGGGTCCCGCTCGCGTGGCGGCCTGCCCGGTGATTTCCTGCGTGGCGACATGTCACCGGAGGATTACGCCCAGGATATCAACGGCGCCCACTATTCCGGCTTCAATCTGCTGGTCGCGGATCGTCATCAACTCTGGTATCGCTCGAACCGTGATGGCGCAGCGCGACAGCTCGCGCCGGGCATTTACGGCTTATCCAACCACCTGCTCGACACGCCCTGGCCCAAACTGACCACAGCAAAAAACCGCTTCCGTGAGGCACTGCGGCATTTGCCGGATGCCGGGCCGTTTTTTTCGATTCTCGCGGACGACGAAATCGTTCCCGATCACGCATTGCCGACTACCGGCGTACCGCTGGAATGGGAACGCCTGTTGTCAGCGATTTTCGTCAAATCGGAAACCTACGGCACGCGCGCCTCGACGGTGCTGATGTGTCATCGAGACGGCGCCGTCCAGCTCGCCGAAAGACGTTTCGGTGCGGGCGGCTCGCCAGCGGCCTGAACGCGCTATTTTCCGTCGAGAGGCAGCTCGCCGGTCAGCGATTCCAGCACCTTGAGCACGGCGATGGAGTCTTCCTCGCCCAGCCCCTTGCCGACCATGGCGTTCAGCGCTTGCGTCGCGGCGGCGCTGGCAGGCAGACACAAACCCAGGCGGTGCGCGGCATGCATGACGATGTTCATGTCCTTCTGGTGCATCCAGGCCTTGAAGCCGGGCTTGAACTGGCGGTCGAGCATGCGCTGACCGTGGTTCTCCAGTATGCGCGAATGGGCGGCACCGCCCAGCATCGCCTCGCGCACTTTGGCAGGATCCACCCCGTTCTTGCGCGCGAACAGCAGTGCCTCGGCGACGGCCAACACACCAACCCCGGTCAAAATCTGATTAGCCGCCTTGGCGACCTGCCCCGCGCCCGATTCGCCGACATGGACGATGTTCTTGCCCATGGCCGCGAATGCGGGACGAGCGCGTGCAAAGGCAGCCGCGCTGCCGCCCGCCATGATCGACAGCGTGCCCGCAATCGCGCCGACCTCACCACCGGAGACCGGTGCGTCGACAAAGTCGATTCCGCACCCGGATAATCTCCACCCGATGCCGCGTGCGGCATCCGGCGCGATGGTGCTCATGTCGACTGCGACCAGTCCCAATCGGGCGCCATGGCAGACGCCCCGCTCGCCCAGCATAACGGCTTCGACATCCGGCGCATCGGCCACCATCGAAATGACGACATCGACCTGCCCAGCCACTGCCGCCGGGCTTTCCGCACCATGCGCGCCTGCTGCCAGCAAAGGCTGCATCGAGGCTTCCCGCCGCGCCCAGACGGTCAGGTCGAAACCTGCCTTCAACAGGTTCAGCGCCATTGGACGCCCCATGATGCCCAGACCGATGAATCCGACTTTCATGCTCATTCCTCGCAAATCTCGATTTCGGTATAGACGGGCACGCGGTCAAACAATTCGACCATATCGGCATTTCGCATGCGAATGCAGCCGTGCGAGCCGGGCACGCCCATTTGTGCGCTGTCCGGGCTACCGTGAATGTAAATGTAGCGCCGCATCGTATCGCAGCGCCCGAGGCGGTTGCGCCCAGGCTCGCAACCTGAAAGCCACAGGATGCGGGTGAGAATCCAATCCCGCCCCGGGTAAGCTTCCGCCAGTTGCGGTGTCCAGATTTCGCCGGTCTGCCGGCGGCGGACAAAGACGGCCCCCATGGGCGCACCCTCGCCGATTTTGGCGCGGATACGGTGCAGCCCGCGTGGCGTACAGTAGCTGCCGGGTTCCTCGCCCACCCCCGCCTTGGCGGTCGATATCGCATACGACTTCAACACGGCACCGTCATCGGCCAGTATGTCCAGCCGCTGTTGGGCGACGGAAACGCGCAGCCTCATGACTCGCGCGCCGCGCGCCGGTTTGTAAAGAAATTGGAAAGCAGCTGGCCGCATTCTTCCGCCAGCACACCGCCCTCGACGGTGGTGTGGTGATTCAGCCGTTCAACCGCGAACAGATCGACGACGCTGCCGTGAACGCCCGTCTTGTAGTCGCGCGCGCCATAAACGACGCGGGCGATGCGGGCATGAATGATGGCGCCGGCGCACATGGCGCACGGCTCCAGGGTGACGTACAACGCGCACCCTGGCAAACGGTAGTTGCTGAGCTTGCGGGCCGCATCGCGCAGGGCGGCGATCTCGGCGTGGGCAGTCGGGTCGGATTCGCCGATCGGGGCATTGAAGCCGCGCCCGACGATTTCGCCGTCCCTGACCACCACCGCGCCCACGGGTACTTCGCCCAAGCATTCCGCCGAGAGCGCCAGCGAAATCGCTTCGCGCATGAAAAATTCGTCATCCATGCCGCGATTTTAGCAGGCTACGGTATCCCGCCGCTGTCGCGGCGGGGTGTTGCCTGGTCGCTCAGCCGCGCTCGAAGCGGCGCGGACCGTTGCTGGGCTTGGAAAACCCGCCGGGTTTCTTGAAACTGCGCTCGCCCGATTCCGAGCGGGGGGCTTGGCCCTGTCCGTCACGCGAAAACGCGGCAGGTTTGGCGTCGCGGGAAAAACCACCCGGCTTACCCTCACGGGTAAAACCCGCCGGTTTGCCCCCGCGATCAAAACCACCCGCCTTTCCGTCGCGGCTGAAACCACCGGCCTTACCCTCACGCGAAAAGGCCGGTTTCTCACCCTGCCATTCGCGCTTGCCGGCGAAGGCCGGGCGGTCTCCCGAAAACTCGCGCTCACGGGGCGGGTACGCCGGTCGGTCGCCTTGAGCGCGATCGCGCTGCTGGAACCCGCCGCTCGAAGGCGTTTCGCCGTCACGGCGGAAGCCGCCTCCCTGCCCGTCGCGGCGCGGCGCACCACGCCACTCGCTTTGCAGCTGACCGCCAAATCGCTTGCCCTGACCCGATTTCCAGCCACCCGGCTTGGTCTTGCGCTCGGGCGCCGACTTCTTGGGCTCGTGGCCCGGCACCACATCCACATTGATGCTCTGGCGGGTAAAGCGCTCGATCCGCTTCACATGAAAGCCATCGGCATGATGAACCAGCGAAATCGCTAGCCCGGAACGCCCGGCGCGGCCGGTGCGTCCGATACGGTGAACGTAATCTTCGGCAAACTTGGGCAGATCGTAATTGAAGACGTGCGTGATGCCCGGCACGTCGATGCCGCGCGCGGCCACGTCGGTCGCCACCAGAATGCGGATATTGCCGCGGCGCAGATTTTCGAGCGTGCGGTTACGAGCACGTTGCTGCATGTCGCCATGCAGCGCGGCGGCAGAAAATCCAGCCTCGACAAGATCGTCGGCGATCAAATCGGCATCTCGTTTCGTCGCTGTAAAAACCAGCGCCTGATGCAACTCAGCGTCACGCAACAGATGATCGAGCAGCCGGTTCTTGTGCGCCAGATCGTCGACAAAGTGAATACGTTGCTCGATGTTCTCGTGCCGCGTTTGCGCGTTGGCGATACGGATCACCAGCGGATCGCGGGTGAGGTTCTCGGCCAGTTTGGCGACCTCGCCCTCTAGTGTGGCCGAAAAGAGCATGGTCTGGCGCTCGGCAGGCGTATGGGCAACGATGGCTTCAATATCTTCAATGAATCCCATGTCGAGCATGCGATCGGCTTCGTCGAGCACGAGCATTTCCAGTGCCGAGAAATCGATCTTGCCGGAATTGAGGTGGTCGATCAGACGACCCGGCGTCGCCACCAGAATTTCTGGGTTGCGCGAGAGCAGTTGCAGTTGCTTCGGGTACGGCATGCCGCCCAGAATCGAGACGGCACGCAAGCGACGCAGATGGGCGCCGTATTTCTCGGTCGCGGCGGTGACCTGCATGGCCAGTTCGCGCGTCGGCGTCAACACCAGCAGGCGCGGTTGGGCCGGCTGAAAACGCGGGCGCTCGCCGCGAGCACGGGCGCCCTGACGTTCCTGATTGAAGGTTCTGGGCGGTGCCTGGCGCGGATCTTCGGCGAATCGATGGATGGCGGGCAGCATGAAGGCGGCAGTCTTGCCGGAGCCGGTCTGCGACGACACCATCAGGTCACGGCCCTCCAGCGCGGCGGGAATGGCCTGCGCCTGAACGGGGGTCGGCTCGGTGTAGCCGGAATCGGTTAACGCTTGCAAGACGGCCGGATGCAGGCCGAGTTCGGAAAAATTCATGATTTTCTTTCGTCAATATGGACGCCGCGCGCCAACCCGACAGGGCGGAGCGAGAGCGCAAAAATGCAGCGCCAACCAACGAAATGCAAGAAATCTCTAGGGGATATCCGGCCTGAAAGCATCGAGCCGGGACAGCGCATGATGGTGCGGGCGCTTGGGGCTGTACGCTTTATCGTGAATGGGTTCGCGATGCGACTAGTGAACATGCATGTTGCAGTGCACAAGTAGAATTGTAGCGGAAAGCGTTTCCTGCGTCGAGCAATTTGTCGCATTCATTCTATAAATGGCAACGAGTAGTCATCACATGCCGGTATAGCGCCCCGGCTTGTGGTTGATCGTCAGGATCATGTTGAGCACCAGGGCGCCGAGCAGCGAAACGAGCACCCGATCCCAGGGCAACACCAGAAAGGCCGATCCCAGGATGACACCATCCAGCGTCATCTGCACGTTACCGGCCGGCCAGCCCAGTTTCTCCTGGCAATAGATCGCCAGCACGCCGATGCCGCCGACACTGGCGTTGTGCCGAAAGAGCATGAGCAACCCGACCCCGACCAGCAACCCACCCATCACACCGCCAAAAACCGGGTCGATATGCGCGATGTCGATCACAAAATGCCGCAAATCCATGCATGCCGACAACAAGGCGACCGTGATCAGGGTCTTGAGCGTAAACAGGCTGCCCTTTTTCTTGTACGCCAGAATCACAAAGGGCAGGCTGAGCAGAAAAAAGGCGATGCCGTAGCCGACGCCAAACGCGTAATGAAGCAGGAAGGCGATTCCCGCCACACCGCCGGTCAGCAGCCCTGAAGCGCCGAACATGGCGAGGCCCAGCGCGGTCACCAAAGTACCCGCGACAACACCCTGAACGTCGTCGAGCAGGGAATGCGGTCGAAATTGTGAGGTCATGTTGCCACATCCGAAAATGAATCCCGTCCCGGAAGCAAACACCATGCCGCCGAGCCTCCCGCGATGCCATCCGTCGCGGTTGGGAAACAGGATATTGACCGCAGGAAATATGCGATGATAGCGCCCGCGCGCCGGGACGCAGCCATTGATGCCGGCCGATAGCCCGGCGCGATCATTTCCATATGTTGCCCAGATTGGAGTCAAGATGACCAAACGCCCTCGCAATCCTCTGGTGGCCGCCGCCCGGTTCCGCCTCGCCGGTCCTCACCAAAAAACTGAAAAGGCCCGCCGCCGCCACGAAAAGGTGCAATTGAACGTCGAACTTCGTCAGATGCGCCGCTCCTCGAAGAAGACCGAGCCGGATTTCTTGATCTGCAGCTGCCTCTGAGCGGCTGCAGATCAAGACGTCCGGCCGATTCTCGCGGGTGATCGGTTCGATCGCCCGATGATATCGGGCACGTTCGTCGCCCTTCGAGAAACCGCCTTAGCCCGAGATCCACCATGATCCAGACCCGTCTCGACGGTGCCATCGGCACCATCACCCTGAATAACGAAGCCAAGCGCAACATTCTTTCCGAAACCCTGGTTCAACAACTGATCGATGCCTTGCATCTTTTCTGCGCCGAAAAGGTGCGTTGTATCGTGTTGCGTGCCCAACCCGGGGTCAAGGTGTGGTCGGCCGGCCATAACGTGGCCGAGTTGCCCGAGAGCGGTGCCGATCCGCTTGGCTGGCAAGATCCGCTGCGCAAGTTGATCCGCGAGATCGAAAGTTGCCCTGCCCCGATCATCGCCATGATCGAGGGCACGGTCTGGGGCGGCGGCTGCGAAACGGTGTTTGCCTGCGACATCATCGTCGCCGCACCCGACGTCACCTTTGCGGCCACGCCCGCCCGCCACGGGGTGCCCTATAACATCTCAGGCCTGCTCACCTTCATGAACGCTGCCACACTGCATATCGCCAAGGAAATGCTCTTTACGGCGCAGCCCTTGTCGGCCGAGCGACTGGAACGCATGGGAGTCATCAACCACGTCGTAGCGACCGAAGAACTCGAGGCATTCACCTACGCACTGGCCGACACGATCAGCAAGAACGCGCCACTTGCCATCTCGGTGATGAAGGAACAGATGCGTATCCTGGCAGGCGCGCACAGCATGTCGCCACAGGGTTTTGAGCGAGTACAAGGTTTGCGCCGCGTTGTCTATAATAGCGCCGACTATGCTGAAGGCATTCGCGCGTTCAAGGAAAAGCGCAAACCCGTTTTTGCAGGCAAATAGCTTTCGTAAAACGATGGCGATCCCGCCGTCGCGGTCATTACTTTCACAAAGGAGCATCACATGTTGATTGGCGTTCCGAAGGAAATCAAGAATCATGAATACCGGGTCGGCCTGACGCCGGCCAGCGTGCGCGAGTTGTGCGCGCATGGACATAGCGTGATCGTCCAGACCCAGGCGGGCGCGGCCATTGGCCTGTCGAACGAAGCCTACCTTGCAGCCGGCGCGGAAATCGTCGCCACACCGGAAGAAATCTTCGCGCGCGTCGATATGATCGTGAAGGTCAAGGAACCGCAGCCGCAGGAATGCCGCTGGCTGCGCCCAGGTCAGACCTTGTTCACCTACCTGCATCTGGCGCCGGACCCCGAACAGACACGGTTGCTGATCGACTCCGGCTGCATCGCCATCGCCTACGAGACCGTCACCGCCAACGACGGCAGCCTGCCGCTGCTGGCGCCGATGAGCGAGGTGGCGGGTCGCATGTCCATTCAGGCGGGCGCCTACTGCCTCGAAAAATCACGCGGCGGAGCCGGTTTGCTGCTGGGCGGCGTGCCGGGCGTTGCCCCGGCTTCGGTCGCCATTCTCGGTGGAGGCGTTGTCGGTTACAACGCTGCGCTGATCGCCGTCGGCATGGGCGCTCGCGTCACCCTTCTCGACCGTTCGCTGCCCCGTCTGCGCTGGCTGGATGCGCAGTTCGGCAACCGCGTACAGACGCTGGCCGCTACCCGCGATGCGGTCGAAACCAGCGTGCTGGAAGCCGATCTGGTCGTGGGCGCCGTGCTGGTGCCCGGTGCGGCCGCTCCCAAACTGATCGAGCGCGAACAACTTGGTCGCATGCGCCCCGGTTCGGTACTGGTCGATGTCTCGATCGACCAGGGCGGCTGTTTCGCGACCAGCCACGCCACCACGCACGCCGAGCCGACCTATGTCGTGGATAACGTGGTGCACTACTGCGTCGCCAACATGCCGGGGGCGGTGGCTCGTACGTCCACCTTTGCGCTCAACAACGCCACCCTGCCCTTCGCCGTGGCGCTCGCCGATCGGGGCTGGCGCGAAGCGCTGCGCGCCGATCCGCACCTCTTGGCCGGCCTGAATATCTGCGAGGGCCGCGTGACTTGCGAAGCGGTGGCGCAGAGCCAGAGCCTGGCATACGCCGACCCTCGCCCCCTGATCGCCGCCTGAAAAACGCGTGAAAACGATAATCATCGATTTTTTCGATGATTATCGTTCAAATATTCTGATTTTTTGGTGAATTGTCAGCGACTATGCTACGCACCATACACGCACCCACCTCAAGGAGGCCACCATGAAGTTTCTTTCCGTTCTCGCCGCAGCGCTTGTGCTGACCCTCAGTCTAGCCAGCGGCGACGCCGAAGCCGCCCGTCGTCTGGGCGGCGGCAAATCGATGGGCATGCAACGCGAAGCCGTGGCGCCGCAAAAGGCCGCCACCCCGGCGCCTGCCGCCCCGCAACAAGCGGCTGCCCCCGCTGCGGCACCGCAAGGCGCCGCCGCACCGGCCGCGCAACCCAAGCGCTCCTGGCTGGGCCCCATTGCCGGCCTCGCCGCCGGGTTGGGTCTGGCCGCGCTGGCCTCCCACTTCGGTTTTGGCGGCGAACTCGCGTCTTTGCTGATGTTGGGCCTGGTCGTGATGGCCGTCGTGTTCGTGATTGGCTTCTTCATGCGCAAACGGGCGGCCGCTCAACCCGGGCTGGCCACCGCGGGTGGAGCTCCCTTTTCCCCGGCACAGTTTGAAGCCGCACCGGCTGCGGGCGGAGCGAGTCTCGCGCCGGCTGCCAGCCCCGCCACCCCGACCGGACGCATCCCCGCCGACTTTGATGTCGAAGGCTTCGTCCGCAACGCCAAGGTGAACTTCATTCGCCTGCAAGCTGCAAACGATACCGGCAATCTCGAAGACATCCGTCAATTCACGACGCCGGAGATGTTTGGCGAATTCAAGATGGCGCTCGTTGAGCGGGGCAGCCAACCGCAAGCCACGACCGATGTGGTGAAGATCGACGCCCAGGTGCTCGATGTGGCCGAAGAAGCGGGCCGCTATGTGGTCAGCGTGCGCTTCACCGGGTTGATCCGTGAAGACGCCGCCCCCGAACCCTTTGACGAAATCTGGCACCTGACCAAGCCGCGTGACGGCAGCCAGGGCTGGGTACTCGCCGGTATCCAGCAACTCCAGTAACCGAACCCCTCCTGCCGGCTGTTTCGGCGACGCGCTGCACTGTTGGGCAGCGCGTTTTTTATTTGGAGTATTCGAGTCCCATGATCGACCGGAACTGTGCGCTGCAACACAAAGGCCAGCTCCAGTCCTGTCTCAGTTCGACCAGAAGCGGCTTATCAAGAAATCATCACATAGCGGGCGGTGGTCTTACCGGAATGTTGTTAGCCCGCGCAGTTCTACGCCGGTATAACTACCCGTAACCACGCAAGTTGCTCACGTTTACTCGCTAGCAACAAGACTGCACATTTTCAGACGGAGAACCTAGACTTACATCTCGTTCGTTACGTGGATAGGCCGTGAAAAATTGGTTGTTTTTGGCAATCGCAATTACTTCGGAAGTAATTGCAACTTCTGCGCTCAAGTCGAGTGAAGGCTTTACCAGATTAGCGCCGTCCTTGATTGTTGTAGCGGGGTATGGTGCTGCTTTTTATTTTTTGTCTCTCACGCTAAAGGCAATACCTGTGGGGATCGCCTATGCAATTTGGTCTGGTCTTGGAATCGTATTAGTCACATCCATTGCGTGGGTTTTGCACGGTCAAAAGTTAGATTCATGGGGATTTGTTGGCATAGGCCTTATCGTCAGTGGTGTTGCTGTGCTCAACTTACTATCAAAGGCCAGTACTCACTAAAAACGGCCACATTTGACACGTTGCTCAACGTGTTCCATTCGATAGCTGGACTCGTCAAAACAGTGCGCTGGCTAGCCGGTTAGCTCAATATTCCCAATAGTCCGCTTTTCTTTGTGCCTAACTTCCGCTTTGGATCGAACTACGACATTTAGCTATTCCGTGGCGTCATTTTAATTGCGGGAGCGCGCAAGATTTGCTTTGTTTCAATCACGGAACTTGGATACGCCTTTATTCGGTCGCTCCAAACACGTGACGCTGTGCCTGCTGGTAGATGGCGACGATCACGGGGTGCGATAGCTGTCGTTCGGTGGTAATCGCGTAAACCTGTTCGCGCACGCTGTCGATACGACCGACGAGTTCCACTTCGTACTGTCGGATGACAAATTCCTCGATGGCCGTGGGCACCACGAACAAGCCTGCGCCCGCCTGCCCGAAGGCATAGGACAACGCGCTGTCGTCAAACTCGCCGACGATACGCGGACGAATCCGCTTTTCCTCTAACCAACGGCGTAAACGCGCGTGCAGCGCGACGTCCGCGCCCGGGAGCAGAAAGGGCGCGGATTCCAAATTTTGCGGAAATTCGCCGGCAAGGCCTGCCGTCACCGATACATGACCCAGCACGCTGACGCCGCTCTCGCCGAGCAAATGGTCGTATCCGCGCACATTGAGATTGCTCGGCATCGGGCGATCGGCAATCACCATCTCCAGACGATGCACCGCCAGATCGCCAAGCAACATCGCCAGGCGGCCCTCGCGGCAGATCAGCCGAACCGGATCGGCGAGCGTCAGCGAGGGTTCGACCAGCCGATAGGCAACCATTTTGGGCACGGAATCGGCGATCCCCACGCGAAACGGCAGGCTGGCTTGTGGAGAGCGATCTTGTGCCAGATCAAGCAGTTCGTCGCCCAGCGCAAATATTTGCTCCGCATAGACCAGTAGCCGCTGGCCCATGTCCGTCAGTTCCAGCCCGCGCCCGACGCGCCTGAAAAGCTCGACACCGAGGGTTTCTTCAAATTCGCTGAGCTGGCCACTGATGGATTGGGGTGTCAAATGCAGTTGCTCGCTGGCGCGAGCGATGCTGCCCGATTTGGCGACCATCCAGAAGTAACGGAGATGTTTGTAGTTGAGGTGTGCCATCAGTCCACGCGGGTCAATAAATACTCGAAAAAATCGAATGTTTAATGTTAATAATTCGAATTGTATGACTATTTAACCCTGCCCTACAATGCCATCCATCGCATCTTCTCAACAGGAGACCTTTCGATGAAACGCATCGTTTTATTCCTTGTCACCAACCTCGCCATCATGGTGGTGCTGGGCATTGTCGTCTCGCTGACCGGCGCCAACCGGTTTATCGGCAATGGCGGTCTTCATCTCGGCACCTTGCTGGTCTACGCGCTGATCATGGGCTTTGCCGGCTCCTTCATTTCGCTGTGGATGTCCAAAATCATCGCCAAGTGGTCGACTGGCGCCCAGGTCATCGGGTCGCCGCAAAACTCCACCGAATTCTGGCTCGTGGATACCGTCCGCCGCCTTTCCGAGCGCGCGGGCATCCCGATGCCCGAAGTGGCTATTTATGAAGGCGAGCCGAACGCCTTTGCCACCGGTCCGAGCAAAAGCAATGCGCTCGTCGCCGTATCCACTGGCTTGCTGCAAACCATGACGCGCGAAGAAGCCGAGGCAGTGATGGCGCATGAAATAGCCCACGTCGCCAATGGCGACATGGTGACGCTGACACTGATCCAGGGCGTGGTCAATACCTTTGTCATCTTCATATCGCGCGTCGTGGGGTTTGTCGTGGATTCCTTCCTGCGCCGGAATTCCGAATCGTCCGGCCCGGGTATCGGCTACATGATCACGGTCGTCGTCTGCGATATTGTCTTTGGCTTCCTCGCCAGCATGATCGTCATGTACTTCTCGCGGCAGCGCGAATTCCGCGCCGACGCCGGTGCCGCCCAACTGCTCGGCACCCCGCAACCGATGATGAATGCGCTCGCCCGTCTGGGCGCGATGCAGGCGGGGGAATTGCCCAAGAACGTTGCCACAGCGGGCATCAACGGCCAACCTGGCTGGGCCGAACTGTTCTCCAGCCACCCGCCTATCGAGCAGCGCATTGCCGCCCTTGCAGGGCGCCGCCTGAGCTGACGATGAGCAGCCCGGAAAGTTTCGCTACCGCCCCCATGTGGGGCGGTTTCATTGCCTTTGTGGTGGCCATGCTGGCGCTCGACCTGTTTGTCTTTGGCGGTCGCAAGGCACATCGCGTCTCCCCCCGCGAAGCATTGACCTGGGTATGTGCGTGGACCAGTCTGGCCTTCATCTTCGCCGGACTGCTGTGGTGGTATTTGAATGGCACTGCCGGCGCTGCCGTCGCCGGAAAGAAAACGCTCGAATTCCTGACTGGCTATTTGATTGAACAATCGCTGTCCATCGACAACATGTTCGTCTTCGTCATGATCTTCGCCTATTTCGGCGTTCCGCCGGAATTGCAGCGCCGCGTTCTGCTTTATGGCGTGCTGGGAGCCATCGTCATGCGCGCCGCAATGATTCTGGCCGGCGTCTGGCTGGTTTCACAGTTTGGTTGGTTGCTCTACGTGTTTGGCGCATTTCTGGTCTTTACGGGCATCAAGATGCTGGTCTTTGCCGAACACGACCCGGACCTGGCCGACAATCCCCTGCTTCGCTGGCTGCGCAGCCATCTACGCATCACGCCGGAATTTCACGGCGAAACCTTTTTCACCCGCCAGAACGGCGTGCTCTGGGCAACTCCGATGTTTCTGGTACTGATTCTGATTGAGGCGAGCGACGTGATTTTCGCCGTCGACAGTATTCCAGCCATCTTTGCCGTAACCACCGACCCGTTTATCGTGTTCACGTCGAACATTTTTGCCATCATGGGTCTGCGCGCGCTGTATTTCCTGCTCGCCGACATGGCCGACCGCTTTCACCTGCTCAAGTACGGGCTGGCGATCGTGCTGGTGTTCATTGGTGGCAAGATGCTGGCTGCACCCTGGCTGCATTTCCCCGTGCAGTGGTCGTTGCTGATCGTTGCCGGCATTATTGGGGTTTCGGTCGGATTGAGCCTGGCGTTCAGCCGCCAGGACCAAGAAGCTCAGTGAAGCTCTTGCGGAGGCTCTGGATACTGCCGCCGCAACCGCGCCAGTCCCTGGCGAAAGGTCTCCGCATCGCCGTAATCGAAAAAGTTGGGATAGTACGGATGGGCGCTGCGTAACCGTCGCGCGTGTTTGATCGGGCACCAGTATTGTTCCGTACGGGCAGCGACTTCACGCGTGTAGGCCGCCACGCCGTTGCCGTATGAGCAGTAGAAACAATTGAATTTTTCGATGATATTCAGATATGGCAGATCTTCCCGGTCGAAAACGAGGTAATCCGCACGTCTGACGCGGGGAATGCGATAAATCGGAAAGCAGGTCCATTGATAGATCGTCACAAACAGGTCCATCAACAGAAAGGGAATCCAACCGAGATAGATGATGGGAGCCGTCAGCGCAACCAGTGCGCGCGAGCGAAGGAGGAATCGGAACAACCCGATCTTGTACCTGCGTTGCTGCCGCAGGAATTCTTCCGCCAACGCCGTCCGGCGTCGCTCAAATTCTTCCCGCCGCGCCCGATATTCTTCTTCAACTTCTTCTTGCAGCGCCGCAATACGGGCCAGCAGATCATCCAATTGCTGCTTCATGCCCTCGCCTCTGCTAGATTATTCCCACTCGATTGTCGCTGGCGGCTTGCCTGAAATGTCGTACACCACACGGTTGATGCCACGCACCTCGTTAATGATGCGATTGCTGACCTTGCCGAGCAGGCTGTGTGTCAACTCGGCCCAGTGCGCGGTCATGAAATCCTGCGTTTGCACCGCGCGTAGCGCGACGACGTATTCATACGTTCGGCCATCGCCCATCACACCCACGCTCTTGACCGGCAGGAATACCGCGAAAGCCTGACTCGTCTTCTCGTACCAATCGGCGGCGCGCAGCTCGTCGATGAAGATGGCGTCGGCTCGCCGCAGCAGGTCGGCGAATTCTTTCTTGACTTCACCCAGAATGCGCACGCCCAGACCCGGCCCTGGGAAAGGATGGCGATAAACCATCTCGTGCGGCAACCCCAGCGCGACGCCCAGTTCACGTACTTCGTCCTTAAAAAGTTCGCGCAGCGGCTCCAGCAACTTGAGATTCAGGGTTTCCGGCAATCCGCCCACGTTATGGTGACTCTTGATGGTATGCGCTTTCTTAGTCTTGGCACCGGCAGATTCAATGACATCCGGATAAATAGTGCCTTGAGCCAGCCAACGCGCCTTCGCCAATTTTTTCGCCTCGGCCTGAAAGACTTCGACAAACTCGCGACCGATGATCTTGCGCTTCTGTTCCGGATCGCAGACGCCCTTAAGATGGTGCATGAACTGTTCTGCGGCATCAACGTGCACCACTTTGACGCCAAGATTTCGGCCAAAGGTCTGCATGACCTGCGCAGCTTCGTTCAGCCTCAGCAAACCGTTGTCGACAAAAACGCAGGTTAGCCGGTCGCCAATGGCGCGATGGATCAGCGCCGCCGCCACCGAGGAATCGACCCCGCCGGAAAGCCCGAGGATGACCTCTTCGTCACCCACCTGCTCACGAATGCGCGCAACCGCTTCATCGATGTAGCCCGGCATCGTCCAGTCTCGCCCACAGCCGCATATGTCATGCACGAAACGCGAAAACATGTCGCGGCCTTTGATGGTATGCGTAACTTCGGGATGAAATTGCACCGCATAAAACTTGCGCGTTTCATCCGCCATCGCCGCAATCGGGCAGGAAGGCGTACTGGCAATAATCTTGAATCCGGGCGGCAATTCGGTCACCTTGTCGCCGTGGCTCATCCAGACATCGAGCAACCCATGGCCTTCTGCATTACTGCGATCCTCTATGCCCTCGAACAATTTTGAATGACCGCGCGCGCGAATTTCGGCATACCCGAATTCGCGCTGGTTCGAGCCGAGGACCTTGCCGCCGAGTTGTTCCGCCATCGTGTGCATGCCATAACAAATGCCGAGCACCGGCACGCCCAACTCGAATACAACGCGCGGCGCCCGCCATTCTTCGGCTTCGTACACCGAATTTGGACCGCCCGAGAGGATGATCCCTTGCGGATTGAATTCGCGGATGAACTGCTCGGACACGTCGAACGAATGCAACTCGCAATACACCTGCTGCTCGCGTACGCGACGGGCGATCAACTGAGCGACCTGAGAACCGAAGTCGAGGATGAGGATTTTCTGGTGGGCCATGATGTAAGACTTCGCAAGTAACTGAACAAAAAAGCCCACGTGCGGTGGGCTGGGAGTAGTTGCCGACAATTTTAACCGAAAGCGTCAGGCCCTGCGTTACCGGAAACCGGGGTCCGAAACCTGATCACGGATATTTAGTCGAACAAACCGGGTTGCAGAGGATGCAGGTTCTCGCGTTTGACAGTAAACCGCACGGGAACGCCCGCCTTGCCGATTGCCTCCACCACCATCCGCCCGGCGGCGGCCTCGGCAATCAGCTTGACGTTGCGCACCGACTGACGAGAACGCCCCACATACGTGGCAATCACACCCGCTCTGGGCATCCACTGGGTAATCTTGCTCTGTCGCACCCCATCACCTCGATTGGTCATCAGTGGACACGCATTCGTATTGGATCAAGCAAATGCGCGCACAAACACGCAGGCATTTTACTCCCCGATGACATCGCTGCGCGGCGCGCGTCAATGGAGAGAAAAGAGAAAGTCGCTTCCACAAAAGCAAAACGCCCCAAAAGGGGCGTCAATGCTTGATCTTTGGCGGAGACGGAGGGATTCGAACCCTCGATGCAGGTTTTGCCCGCATGCTCCCTTAGCAGGGGAGTGCCTTCGACCACTCGGCCACGTCTCCATCCAGGAGGCGCGGATGTTAACCGTTTCGCGCCTCCGGGTCAAACGGCGAGGATACGCCTCAGCCCTGCTCCAGTCCAAACGCCTTGTGCAGCACGCGAACCGCGAGTTCGAGGTATTTTTCGTCGATCACGACCGAGATCTTGATTTCGGAGGTAGAAATCATCTGGATATTGATACCATCTTCAGCCAGCGCCTTGAACATCTTGCTCGCCACGCCCGGATGCGAACGCATGCCAACCCCGACGGCCGAGACCTTGCAGATCTTTGTATCGCCGACCACTTCGCGGGCGCCGAGCGAGGTTTTCACGGCTTCGAGAATCTCCTTGGCGCGGGCAAACTCACTACGGTTCAGCGTAAATGAGAAATCGGTGGTACCCGCCTGGCTGACGTTTTGGATGATCATGTCGACATCGATATTCGCGTCGGCGATGGCTCCAAGGATGGTGTAGGCGGTACCCGGGCGGTCTGGCACGCCGAGCAGGGTCAGCTTGGCTTCGTCGCGGTTGAAGGCAATGCCGGAGATGATCGGTTGTTCCATTTTTTTGTCTTCCTCAACAGTAATCAACGTGCCCTCGCCCTCCTCCTGGAAGCTGGAGAGCACACGCAACTTGACCTTGTACTTGCCGGCGAATTCAACCGAGCGAATTTGCAGCACCTTGGAGCCGAGACTGGCCATTTCCAGCATTTCTTCAAAGGTGATGGTGTCGAGCTTGCGCGCCTCGGGTTCAACACGCGGGTCGGTCGTATAGACGCCGTCGACATCGGTGTAGATCTGGCACTCATCCGCGTTGAGCGCCGCCGCCAGGGCGACGCCGGTGGTATCCGAGCCGCCGCGGCCGAGTGTGGTGATGTTGCCTTCTTCATCGACCCCCTGAAAGCCCGCCACAACCACGACACGCCCGGCATTCAGATCGGCACGAATCGCTGCCTCGTCAATCGCGAGAATACGTGCCTTGGTAAACGCACTGTCGGTCGTGATGCGAACCTGCGCACCAGTATAACTGCGCGCCGGTACGCCGATGTCCTTGAGTGCCATCGAGAGCAAACCGATGGTCACCTGCTCGCCGGTGGAAATGACCACATCGAGCTCGCGCGGATCGGGATTGGCCTGAATCTCCTTGCTGAGCGCGATCAACCGGTTGGTTTCGCCGCTAATCGCCGACACCACGACTACCACCTGGTGCCCTTGCGCCTGAAAGCGGGCCACCCTGCGCGCAACATTCTTGATGCGCTCGGGACTGCCCATGGACGTACCGCCATATTTTTGAACTATCAACGCCATGAAATGATCCGAAATGGAGACCAGAAAAGCGTTTGATTTTACCCGAACCCCACTTCGGATGTCAGGCCGGTTTTGCGAAACGCGCCTCGGTCATTTATCCTTGCAACTGCCCTTCAAGAAATCAGGTTCATGGCAATCCAACTCAAAACCCCCGAAGAAATCGAGCACATGCGTCTCGCGTGCCGACTGGCCGCCGAAGTGCTCGACTACATTACCCCCCACGTCAAACAGGGTATCACCACCCGCGAGATCGACCGTCTCTGTCACGACTACATGGTTGATGTGCAGGGCTGCATTCCCGCGCCGCTGAATTATGCACCGAATGGCTACAAGCCCTACCCGAAGTCGATCTGTACTTCGATAAACCATCAGGTCTGTCACGGCGTGCCGGGCGAACGTGTGCTCAAGAACGGCGATATTCTAAATATCGACATCACTACGATCAAAGACGGCTTTCACGGCGATACCAGCCGCATGTTCATGGTTGGCGAACCCTCGATCCAGGCGCGCCGCCTTTGTGAAATCACCTACGAATGCATGTGGCTTGGCATCAAGGCAGTGCGGGCAGGCGGGTATCTCGGCGATATCGGCGCTGCGATCCAGAAACATGCAGAGAAGAACGGCTATTCGGTCGTCCGCGAATTCTGCGGACACGGGATCGGCCGCAAGTTCCACGAAGATCCCCAGGTACTGCATTACGGCAAGGCTGGCACCGGCATCAAGCTGGAAACGGGCATGATCTTTACCATTGAGCCGATGATCAATGCCGGCAAGGCCGCAATCCGGGAACTGGCGGATGGCTGGACCATTGTCACCAAGGATCACAGCCTCTCGGCACAATGGGAGCACACCATTGTTGTCACCGAATCCGGTTGCGAAGTTCTCACTCTCTCGGCGGGCAGCCCACCTCCACCGGCCTTTGCGGCATGATTGATGTCACCGCCCTGCGCGCCGAGGTCAAGGCGCACGCCGAAGTGCTCAGGGAAGACTACGAGCAGCGGGGCGAAGCGCGCGATCTGCTGCGGATGCGCCGTGCCCAAGTGGATGGTGTCCTTCTGCGCCTATGGAACGACCTCGACTTTCCGCCCGAGTTGACCCTGGTTGCTGTCGGCGGCTACGGACGTGGCGAACTCTACCCGTGCTCGGACGTGGATGTTTTGATCCTGCTGCCGGCAGAGCCGGACGATCCGCTCAAAGACAAGCTGGAGACACTGATCGGCACCTTCTGGGACATCGGCCTGGAAGTCGGTCACAGCGTCCGCACCGTAGAAGAATGCTTTTTGGAAGCCCGGAACGACATTTCGGTGCTTACAGCGCTGGTCGAAGCTCGCCTCCTGTGTGGTTGCGAAGCGCTTTACGCACGTCTGCTTGATCGTCTGCAAGAAGATTTCGATCCCTTCGCCTTTTATCAGGCGAAGCTGCTCGAACAACAGGAGCGCTACCTGCGCTACAACGAGACACCCTACAGCCTGGAACCAAATTGCAAGGAAAGCCCGGGTGGTTTGCGTGACATGCATGTCATCTTCTGGGTTGCTCATGCAGCTGGATTTGGCACTTCCTGGGAAGATCTTCACCGGCATGGCCTGCTCTCGCAAGAGGGCGTGCGCGAATTCGAGATTTGCGAAAATCTCCTCACCCACCTGCGTATTCGGCTGCATTTTCTGGTGGGTCGGCGCGAAGACCGGCTTCTGTTCGAATACCAGACGCCTCTGGCGGAACGGTTCGGGTATGTCGGCACTGTCGGCAAGCGGGCCTCCGAACAGCTCATGCAGAAGTACTACCGCACAGCCAAGGCGGTCACGCTGCTCAACACCATCCTGATGCAAAACATCGGTGCTGCGCTAGCACCTGTGCGCGAACAGGTTTGCGAGGCGATCGACGACGATTTCCAGAGCATTGGCGGCTTGCTCGATGTCCGCGACGAGACCCTGTTCGAACGCAACCCCTACGCAATCTTTCGCAGTTTTCGCGTGATGCAGGCGCATGCCGAATTGCAGGGAATGACGGCTCGCACGCTGCGCGCGCTGTGGCGGGCACAGCGTCAGATCACGCCGGAATTCCGGGGCGATCCCCTCAACCACCGCATGTTTCTTGAGCTACTGCAAAACGAGCGCGGCATCGTTCACGAACTGCGCCGGCTGATCCAGCTCGACCTGCTAGGCGCCTATCTGCCGAACTTCGGCAAGATCGTCGGCCAGATGCAGCATGACCTGTTTCATGTCTATACCGTCGATCAGCACACCGTGCAGGTCATGCGCAATCTGCGCCGCTTCACCATGAGCGAGTTCGCGCACGAATACCCGCTCTGCTCCCGACTGATCAGCGATTTCGACCGCCACTGGCTGCTCTACATCGCCGCCCTCTTTCACGACATCGCCAAGGGTCGGGGTGGCGATCACTCCGAACTGGGCATGGCCGACGCCCGTGAATTTTGCGAAAGCCACAGACTGGCACCGGATGAAACCGAACTGGTGGTCTGGCTCGTCGGCCATCACCTGGTGATGTCACACGTTGCCCAAAAAGAAGACATCACCGACCCCGACACTATAGCCAAGTTCGCCGCTCGGGTCGGCGATGAACGTCACCTAGTCGCCCTCTACCTGCTGACGGTAGCGGATATTCGCGGCACCAGCCCGAAGGTCTGGAATCACTGGAAAGGCAAGCTGTTGGCTGATCTTCTGTTCGCCACGCAACACCTGCTGAATGAAGGCAAAGCGCCTGAGCGGCACGGTATCATCGCCGACCGGCAAGCTGAGGCCAAGCGCTTGCTGCGCTATTACGCGCTGACCGAAACGGCCCACGAACAACTGTGGGCACAGCTCGACACCGTGTATTTCCTGCGCCATTCGGCTGAAGAAATCGCCTGGCATTCGCGTGCGCTTTACCATCGCATCGATGCCGACCAGCCCGTGGTCAAGGCGCGTACCTCGCTTCAGGAAAGCGGTGTGCAAGTCATGGTTTATGTACCCGACCAAGCCTACCTCTTCGCCCGCATAGTCGGATTCTTCGGGCGGGCCGGCTACAACATCGCCGACGCCAAGGTACATACCACCAAGCACGGCTACGCCCTCGACAGTTTCATGCTTCTCGACATGTCGGAACGCGACAACGACCGCGACATGATTCCCTATATCGAACACGAACTGGCGGACGTGCTACGCCGTGGCGGCCCGCCTGAGGGGCCTTCCGGCCGCCTCTCGCGGCTCGTCAAGCATTTGCCGCTCAAACCGAAGGTGGAAATTCGCCCCGACGACAAGGGCGCGCATTATCTGCTGTCGTTCGTCGCCGCAGACCGCCCGGGCCTGCTCTACCGGGTCGCGATGATCCTCAGCAAGCACGGAGTCAATCTCGAGACCGCGCGGATTGCAACGCTGGGCGAGCGCGCTGAAGACGTCTTCCTGATTTCGGGCGGCGACTTGGCGGCCAGCGCAAAACGCATCCAAATCGAGCAGGAACTGCTGGAGATGCTCAGCGTCTGAAGGCAGCTGCAACGCCCGCGATCAGCCGAGTTTTCTCTTCAATTCGTCAATAACGCCCGCTGCCGCGTCCTCGACCATGTCGATGACCAGATCGAAGCCGTGCCCCAATCCATAAAAGGGATCGGGCACCTCATCGTCATCGAAATTCTGCGCGTAATCCATGAACAGCTTGATCCGTCCTTGCAACTCCGGGCGGGCGAGCCGTTTCAGCGCTTCCACATTGTTGCGATCCATCGCCAGGATCAGATCGAAATACTCGATGTCCTGCGGTGCCACACGGCGCGCCCGCATCTGCGACAGGTTGTATCCACGGGCCATGGCGGCCCGCTGGGTGCGGGTATCAGGCGGTTCGCCGACGTGAAAGCCGTGCGTACCCGCAGAATCAACTTCAACTTTGTTTCCTAGGCCATTGATTTTGATGTAATGCTTAAGCACGCCTTCCGCCGTTGGCGAACGACAAATGTTACTCATACAAACCAGTAGCACCCGATACACCGTTAGTTCCCTTTTGTCTCCATGTCGTGCGGCGCGGCGCCGAATACACGCTCTTTCAATCTGAACAAGGTATCTCGCGCCGCCGCGGCTTTCTCGAATTCCAGGTTTCGGGCGAATTCGAGCATTTCCTTTTCGAGGCGCTTGATCTCCTTGGCGATGGCCTTTTCGCTCATCGTTTCGTAGGCCGCCTGTTGTTGGGCCGCCTTCAGTTCCGTCTGAGCTGCATTCACATCATACACGCCATCGATAATGTCCTTGATGCGCTTGGAGACGCCCTTGGGGGTAATCCCGTGAATGCTGTTGTATTGGATCTGTTTCGCGCGCCGGCGCTCGGTCTCGGCAATGGCGCGGCGCATCGAATCGGTCATCCGGTCGGCGTAGAGAATGGCCGCGCCGTGTATGTGCCGCGCAGCGCGACCGATGGTCTGGATCAGCGAGCGCTCCGAGCGCAGAAAGCCTTCCTTATCCGCATCCAGAATGGCAACCAGCGACACTTCCGGAATATCCAGCCCCTCGCGCAACAAGTTGATGCCGATCAGCACGTCGAACTCACCCAGACGCAAGTCGCGGATGATCTCCACCCGTTCGACCGTTTCGATATCCGAATGCAGATAGCGTACCCTGACCCCGTTTTCGGCCAGATAATCGGTCAGATCCTCCGCCATCCGCTTGGTCAGCGTCGTCACCAGCACCCGCTCCCCGGCATCCGTGCGCAGGCGGATCTCGCCGAGCAGGTCGTCCACCTGCGTCGTCGCGGGACGCACGTTGACTTCCGGGTCGACCAGGCCGGTCGGGCGCACCACCTGCTCGACCACCTGACCGGCATGCCCTTTCTCGTAGTCGGCAGGCGTCGCCGAAACGAAGACCGTCTGACGCATCAGCGCCTCGAACTCCTCGAAGCGCAGCGGCCGGTTATCGAGGGCCGACGGCAGCCGAAAACCGTAATCCACCAGGTTTTCCTTGCGCGAGCGATCCCCCTTGTACATGCCGCCGACCTGTCCGATGCTGACGTGCGACTCGTCGATGAACATCAGCGCGTCGGCCGGCAGATAGTCGATCAGCGTCGGCGGCGGCTCACCCGCCTTGCGTCCCGAGAGATGTCTGGAGTAGTTCTCGATGCCCTTGCAAAACCCGATCTGATCGAGCAGCTCGAGGTCGAAGCGGGTGCGCTGCTCGATGCGCTGCGCTTCAACCAGCTTCTCGTGCTCAAGAAACCATTTGGTCCGCTCGCGCAATTCCGCCTTGATTGCCTCGATGGCGCGGATGACCGTCGCGCGCGGCGTCACGTAATGCGAAGCCGGAAACACCGTAAACCGCAGCGCCTTGTGCAGCAACTGGCCGGTCAGAGGGTCGAAAAATTGCAAGCTCTCGATTTCGTCGTCGAAGAGGCAGACACGAATCGCATGCTCCGCGTTTTCAGCCGGAAAGATGTCGATCACATCGCCCCGCACGCGAAAGTTGCCGCGCTGGAAGTCGACATCGTTGCGCTCGTACTGCATTTCCGAAAGGCGCTTCAGGATGGCCCGCTGATCCATGCGGTCGCCGGCGCGCATGGTCAGGATCATGTTGTGGTAATCGTCGCGGTCGCCGATGCCGTAAATGCACGACACACTGGCGACAATCACTACATCGCGCCGCTCCAGCAGGCTTTTGGTGGCAGAAAGCCGCATCTGCTCGATGTGGTCGTTGATCGCGCTATCCTTCTCGATGAACAGATCGCGCGCCGGCACATAGGCTTCCGGCTGATAGTAATCGTAGTAGGAAACGAAATACTCGACCGCGTTCTCGGGAAAGAACTCCTTGAATTCCGAGTAGAGCTGCGCCGCCAGCGTCTTGTTGTGCGCCAGCACCAGGGCGGGACGCCCGCTTTGCGCAATGACATTGGCCATGGTGAAGGTTTTACCGGAGCCGGTGACCCCCAGCAAGGTCTGAAAGGCAAGGCCGTCGTCAAGACCTTCCAGCAGCTGGCGAATCGCTTCCGGCTGATCGCCGGCGGGCGCAAAGGGTTGATGCAGGCGAAACGGGCTGCCGGGAAAGACCACGGGCGATTGGGAGGGGTTCTGATCGATCATGATAAGATGATGCATTGAAAACAAATCCGGCGCTGTGGCCGTGAACACCCCCCATTATTCCATGGAGTCCCTATGACCTCTTCGATCTTTGCTGCGGTGGAAATGGCCCCGCGCGACCCGATTCTTGGCCTGAACGAAGCCTATAACGCCGATGCCCGCACCACCAAGGTCAATCTCGGCGTGGGCGTCTATTTCGATGACACCGGCAAGATCCCGCTGCTGGCCGCCGTCAAGGCTGCCGAAGAGGCCCGCCTGAAGGCCGCGCCCCCGCGCGGCTACCAGCCCATCGAAGGCCCCGCCGCCTACAACCAGGCTGTTCAGAACCTGCTTTTCGGCGCAAGTTCCGAAATTGTGGCCAGCGGCCGCATCATTACCGCCCAGGCGCTCGGCGGCACCGGCGCGCTCAAGGTCGGCGCCGACTACCTGAAACGCCTGCTGCCGACCGCCAAGGTCTACATCAGCGACCCCTCGTGGGAAAACCACCGCGCCCTGTTCGAGAGTGCCGGTTTTGTCGTCGAGAACTACCCCTACTACGACCCCGCCACCCGCGGCGTCGATTTCGCGGCCATGAAGGCCTGCCTGTCCGGCCTGCAACCCGGTTCCATCGTCATTCTGCACGCCTGCTGCCACAACCCCACCGGCGCCGACATCACCGATGTGCAATGGCAGGAGGTCGTCGCCGTCTGCCGCGAACGCGGCCTGGTGCCCTTCCTCGACATGGCGTACCAGGGCTTTGCGGAAGGCATCGAAGCCGATGCGGTCGCGGTGCGCGCCTTCGTCGCCAGCGGGCTGCAATTTTTCGTTTCCAGCTCTTTCTCCAAGTCGTTCTCGCTCTACGGCGAGCGCGTCGGCGCGCTCTCCATCGTCACGGCCAGCAAGGAAGAGGCGGGGCGTGTCATGTCGCAGGTCAAGCGCGTCATCCGCACCAACTACTCCAACCCGCCCACGCACGGCGGCGCCATGGTCGCGGCCGTGCTCGCCTCGCCCGAACTGCGCCAGATGTGGGAAACCGAACTGGCCGGCATGCGCGACCGCATCCGCGCCATGCGCAACGGACTGGCCGAGCAGTTGAAGGCAAAGGGCCTGAGCTTCGATTTCGTGAACCAGCAGCGCGGCATGTTCTCCTACACTGGCCTCTCCGCCGCGCAGGTCGAAGCGCTGAAGAGCGAGTTCGGCATCTATGCCGTCTCTTCCGGCCGCATCTGCGTCGCCGCGCTGAACAGCCGCAACCTCGCATACGTCACCGACGCCATCGCCAGCGTCCTCAAGGCCTGACAGGCGCCCGCGCACGCCGCAAAACGGGGCCGCTGGCCCCGTTTTTCATTCAGCGCGTGACCGACGCATTCAGCACCGGCAAGGTGCCGGAAATACTGACCGGCGCGCGCATGGCCGTTGCCGCCGTGTTGATATTCACCGTCAGGCTGCCCACCACGGCTTTTTCCGGACGCTGGCGTTCCACCACCAGTTGGCCCGTCGCCTTCAGCAGGCCGGCATCCAGGTCGAGGTTGGCCACGCCCACCTGCCGTGGCGACACCGTCAGACGCCCCTTCAGACGATCAAACTTGGTCAGGCCGCCCCGCACCGTCTCGCCGGAGCCCCGCCGAGACGCTTCGCCAAGATCAACCCCGCGCATGACGCCCTGCTCCACCAGAAAATCAAGCGTCGCGTCCAGCCCGTCGAGCAGGCTGCGATCCTCGCTCGCCACGCCCCGAGCCTGGAGCGTCCCGGCGAGCTTGCCATCCATCTCCAGCGGCACACCGAGGGCCGCCGCCAGCTTGCGCGGATGCATGTTCTTCAGTGTGCCGCTGCCGACCACACTGATCCCCTTCGTCCAATCGACCGACACCTGCCCGTTGAGGTTGCCATCGAAGAGATTGAGATCCACCTGCTTCCAATCCGCCTGCCCGGGCTTGACCAACCCTTTCAGGGTCAGCGCGTTGAAGACGAAAGGCGAGCTTTCCGAGGGCTTCCAGCCTATGCCTTCGATCTCCACCGCCGCTCCCTCTCCAGATGGGCTGGCGACGATGGCAAGGCCGCCATCCGGCGTTTTCAGGCGCAACACGCCTTGTCCGGGCGAGGCGCCGCCAAAGAACAACTCGCCGGAAAGATCGTTCACCGCCAGGCTGCCCGCCTCCACCGTCACATCCCTGAATTCCATGCGCGTCAATTCAAAGCGGCGTTGCTCGGCTATGCCCCGCCCCAGACGAGCGAGCCGACCGGCGAAATCCGCCGACATTTCGACGCCCACCAGCTCAATTTTGTCGATCTGCCGCCGCCCCTGCGACAACCACCCCAGACTCCAGCCGGGAATGCGCAACGCGCGCACGCGCACCACTTCCGGCTCGCCCACCCGCACATTGCTCAACACCAGCGCCGGTCGCGGCGACACGCTGGCGGAAATATCGCCGATCTGCACGCGCGTACCCGCAGTCTCGCTCAACAACGCTTCCAGATCCGCGCGATAGATACCGTAGGGGAAGAAGAACCAGCCCGCCACACCTGCCACCACAAGCAACAGAAAACACCAGGCCACCAGCTTGCCCCAGGCGATGCGATGCCACGCAATGCCGTCGAAACGATCCGCCAGCCCGCCCACTTTCACGCGCTCCGACCACGCCACCCGCGGCGCTGCGGGCGGCGGTGCTTCAACCGGCACGGGTGGCGTCAAGGGAGGTTCCTCGGCCCCCGATACCGACGGCCCCCCGCGCGAAAAACCCGGCTCCACCGGCAAAGAAGGCTCTGCATCCGCCGCGGGCCGCGACTTGATCCTCGCGCGCAACTTCTCACGGCTTTGTTCCCACACCGAGGGCGCCTCCATCGCCAGCCCGATGTAGCCTCCCTTTTCCAGCTCACGCAGGGCATTGACGACGAGGCTCTCGTTGCCGATCTTGTCGATTAACCCGGCAACGTTCATCTGCCCATCGACCTGCAACAGCACCATCCGCAGATTGCGCTGCACCACCCGCGTGCGCTGCAAGGTCGCCTCCTCGCCGGCGGCTGTTTTGGTGTAGACCAGATTCTTATCCATGGCGCGTTGTCTCCGAATTGTGCTGGTCACAAAAAATTCTTGACGACATTGTACCCGCAGACTATTATG
>APMI01003582.1_pt1 | contig 162374 bp, 124 predicted proteins | sample 667938 | NCBI WGS metagenome assembly APMI01 (sample SAMN01084076, study PRJNA167559) | wastewater metagenome | biome: Wastewater | place: Denmark: Ejby Moelle, Odense | collected 2011-11-28
GGCGGGGGGTCCGGGCGCCCGGCCGGGAACCGGCTCCTGCTGGTCGGTGTGGGCGGTGCGGCAGGTGGCGACGCCGGGTCCGGGGGCTCAGGTGGCATGGGTGGCTTTGGAGCTGGTGGTGGTGCGGGTGGTGCCGGCGGTACTGGCGGTGCCGGTGCGACGTGGGGCCTGCCTTCGGCGCTGCTGCCGGTGACGGGTGACCAAGGGAGTGTGAGCACGACGCCTGCGTATTATGACCAAGTGACGCGCCATGTTGGTGAAGATGACCAGGGCAACCCGGTGCAGAACACCAATCCTGCGGGAGCCAACTACAACACGACGGCATCCTACTACACTGAACGTACGGTGAACGGGACGTACCATCCGGCGGTGACGACGGTGACGAATCCGACGGCGAGCTTCTCCGGATGGAGCGAGCTTTCCGGAAGCCGCCCGAACGGCCTGGATGGCAGCGGCGGCACCGGGGGAGCCGGCGGCTTTGGCGGTGGTGCTGGAGCCAGCGGCAGCGGGTACAACACGCTGTCGGGCGGAGGATCAGGCGGCTCGGGCTATGGCGGAGCGATCTTTGTGCGGAATGGAGCGACGCTGCATATCACAGGCAATGCTTTGTTTGACAACAATGGCGCCCGTGGCGGACAAGGGCAGAACGGAACAGGAAACAATGCGACGGACGGCGCGAGCGGCATCGGAGTGGGCACCGACATCTTTTTGATGAAGGGGGCAACTCTGCAACTGGACCCGGGAGCGGGGCACACGATCACCTTCAACGGGAATCCGTACAACACGTCGATCGCGGATGACAGCGCGTCATCGATCATTCCCTCCGGCGGCACGAGCAAGATCCCCTCGGGATCTGGTGCGGATGTGTACATCCAGAGCGGGCTGGTGCAGTTCAACGGAGCGAACGTGTACTCCGGACAGACGATCATCCAGGGCGGCACACTGCAGGCGACTGACGGCACGGGCATCTACTGGGACAGCAACATCAACATCGCTGGAACGCCGACGTCTGATGCGGTGCTGATGGCGGACGGGACGGAAGGAAGCATCACGCGCTTTGTGGGCACGCAGAGCAACCGTCTGCAATGGACAGGCAGCGGCGGATTTGCCGCAGTGAATGGTGACCTGACGGTGAACCTGAGCAACGGACAGACGATGAAGTGGGCGGCGAACAGCTTTGTGCCGAACAACAACGCGCTGGTGTTTGGCTCGGTGTATGCGACGAACAAGGTGCTGTTTCAAAACAACATCAACCTCAACAACGACAACCGCTCAATCCTGGTGATGGCAAATGACGCCACGCTGAGCGGAACGACGGCGAATGTGGACTATGCGGTGCTGGGCGGTGTGATCTCGAACGGATCTCTGACACTGGGTGATGCGACGCACAAAGGCACCGTGGTGCTGACTGGAGCGAACACCTACACGGGTGCGACAACGGTGAACGGCGGCGGACTGGCGCTGGCCTCGGCTGGCTCTCTGGTGAACACGATGGCGCTGACGCTGGCGAATGGAACGAGCTTTGACATCTCGGGGCTGATCGCCACGGGACAGACGCTGGCCTCCCTGAATGCAGGCACGAGCACGACGGTGAGCCTGGGCGCGAAGAACCTGACGGTGGGAGACAGCAGCAACATGACGGTGGCTGGTGTGATCAGCGATGGTGGCATTTATGGCGGGACCGGCGGCTCTCTGACGAAGCAGGGCAGCGGCACACTGACGCTGACGGCAGCGAACACCTACACGGGCGCGACGACGATCAGCGCTGGTACTCTGGCTCTGACTGGCAGCGGGGCGCTGGCGGACACGTCTGCGGTGAACCTCACGGGTGCGAGCAGCACGTTTGACATCTCGGGCATCAGCGCGAGCGGCGAGACGATCGGATCGATCGCAGGTGTGAGCGGGTCGAGTGCGATCCTGGGCAGCAAGAAGCTGACTGCCGGTGGAACGAGCGACACGACGATGGCGGGTGTGATCAGCGGGAACGGCGGCTCCTTTACCAAGACAGGCAGCGGCAAGCTGACGCTGACGGCAGCGAACACCTACACAGGTGCGACGACGATCAGCGCGGGAACGCTGGCGCTCTCCGGCAACGGATCTCTGGCAGACAGCAGCGATGTGAGCCTGACAGACAGCAGCAGCACGCTGGACATCTCCGCGAAGAGCGCGAGCGGCGAGACGGTGGCGGCGCTTTCCAGCGTGACCGGCTCTGCCGTGGTGCTGGGTGCGAAGAACCTGACTGCGGGAACCAACACCGACACGACGGTGGCGGGTGTGATCAGCGGAACGGGCGGCTCGTTTACCAAAACGGGCAGCGGCACGATGACCTTTACGGCGGCTGACACCTACACTGGTGCGACGACGATTTCCGGCGGCACGCTGGCGCTGTCTGGCGCCGGTGCGCTCTCTGATCTGAGCGCGGTGAACATCACGAGCTCGACGGGCGTGTTTGACATCTCCGGCATCACTGCTGAGAACGAGACGATCGCCTCCATCGCGGGAGTGGCGGGCAGCCAGGCGTTTCTGGGTGCGAAGAACCTGACGGTGGGAGACAGCACGAACACGCTGATGGCCGGTGTGATCAGCGACGGCGGCATCGCGGGTGGAACGGGCGGCTCTCTGACGAAGCAGGGCGGCGGCAAACTGACGCTCTCTGGAGCGAACACCTACACGGGTGACACCGTGGTGAATGCGGGCACGCTGGAAACCTCCGGCAATGAGCGGATCGACAACCCCTCGGATTTGATCGTGGCCTCCGGTGCGACCTTCCGCCTGGGCGGCAATGAGACGCTGAGCAGCATCTCCGGCGCAGGCAGCATCGACCTGCAGTCCAACACGCTGGCGACGTATTCGAATGTGGACACGGTTTTCTCGGGTGTGATCAGCGGCACGGATTCCTCGATCCTGAGCAAGACTGGCAGCGGGAAGCTGACGCTCTCCGGAGCCAACACCTACACGGGCACGACAAACTTCAACGGCGGCAGCATCGACCTGAGCGGCAGCCTGGAGAGCAAGACGGTGAACGTGGCGGCGAGTGTGATCATGGACAGCAAGGCGGGCGGCCTTTCCTCCGCTGCGGATCTGTACAACAACGGCACGATCAACCTGGGCAGCACGGATGACACGGTGAACAGCTACACGAGCACGGGAACGATCAACGGCCCGGGCAAGCTGAACGCGCTGAACTACAACCTGAACGACGGCTCTGTGGTGAACACGGGGCTGGGCAGCGGAACGCTGACGACGAACGGCCTGGTGAACCTGAACGCGACGAGCGCTGCGGCGAACGTGGTGATCAACGCACTGAGCACGCTGAACCTGAATGCGCCTGAGCTGATCCTGAACAGCGCGACGGTGACGGTGAACGGGGTGCTGAACCTGAACTACACGGGCGGTGCGGAGACGATCCAGACGCTGCTGGGATCCGGCACGGTGCGTACGAACGGCAACCAGCTGATCGTGTCCAACGGCGGCAGCTTTACCGGTGTGATCGACGCACCGACCACGGACCTCACCATTGGTGGCGGCGGTGGCGGCGGCTCGCTGACGCTGGGCAGCGGCACCACGACGACGCAGAACACGGAGATCGACAACGGGCTGATCATTGGCAACGGAGCAACGCTGAACAGCACGACGATCACGATTGCCAATGGCAGCGTGCTGGATCTGAGCGGAGGCGGGACGATCAACTTCACGACGCTGACGAGCCTGGACAGAACGGGTGGTGTGATCAACATCGGCAGCCATGACTTCATCCTGCCGGCGGGATCGACGATCTCCGGGAACATCACGTTCATCGGCACGGGCAATGTGATCATTCTGGGCACGGTATCTCCCGGCTTCTCTCCCGGTGTGCTGAACATGACCGGCTTTGGCCTGAGCCCAGCACTGACCGGCACCTACAATGCGCAGCTGGCCGGACTCGGCGGCGTGGGCGGCACGGACTTTGACCAGGTGCAGATCGCCGCAGGTGCGACGCTGACCATCGGTGGAACGCTGAACGTGGGCGGGTATGGCGGATTCATCCCGAAACAGGGAGACTCCTTCCAGATCATCTCCGGACCTGGCGGTGCGGTGCCGATCAACCACCTGACGGGCACGTTTACGACGGTGACGTTTGATCCGACTGGCAGCGGCCCGGTGAATCCGGACTCGGCGGGATTTGTATTCGACGTGAACACAGGAGCCATGACCGCGACGGGTCTGAACAGCACGACGGACACGTTTGCTGATCTCGGGACCACGGCGAACCAGCGTGCTGCTGCGGCTGCGATCTTCAATGCGGCCTGGGTGGGGCAGAACCAGATCGACTCGTCCACCACGGCGGGCAAGCTGGCGCTGCAGATCACGGATGCGACGGGGGGCTCCTCCGCCGATCTGGCGCGCTACACGCCTGAGTACTATGGCTCCCTGGCGGACTACGCCTTCATGGGCAACCAGGTGCTGGTGCGCAGCGTGCAGGACCGTGTGTCTCCGATGAGCTACGTGCCGAGCCAGCTGGACGAAGACCGGCTGAGCCAGGTGCCTGAGGTGATGTCGTTCTTCACGGGCTACACCTATGCCAACCTGAACACGGCGGATGGTGCCAAGGGAACGCGCAATGACTACTACGCGGGTGTGAACCTGCTGGCGTCGGAAGACTATGTGTTTGGCATCGCGGGAAGCGGCAGCCAGGGCAGCATCAAGGCTGCGCTGGGCAGCGCGAAGTCCGACGGCTGGGGAGTGATGGCGTTTGGCCGCTATGTGGTGGCGAAGAGCTTCACGTTCTTTGGCAGCTTCGGCTTCAACGAGCAGAACATGGACACAACGCGCCAGACGGTGAACGGCACGGTGAAGGGCGGCACGGACGTGACGAGCTACGTGGGCTTCCTGGGTGTGCAGTACAAGGGCTGGCGAGTGGGTGGTGTGTCGATAGCACCACGCGTGTCGCTGAGCTACTCGCACTCGCATGTGGCGGGCTTTACAGAAACGGGAGCGATCGACGCACTCAACGTGGGCGGGTACAACAACAACCGGTTCATGGGAGAGGCGGGCGTGTCCGCACTGTGGAGCACGGACATCGGCGGCCATGCGCTGAATGTGGAACTGGCGGCCTCCGTGCAGCAGTACTTCATCAACACGAAGAGCCAGATGGGGCTGAGCGTGGCGACGGTGCCATCAGCAAGCTACGGGATGAACTTTGCGAAGACGGGCAGCACGCAGGGCGTGGTGCAGCTGAACGCAGGGTATGACATCACGAAGACGCTGACGGGCTACCTGGGCTATGAAGGCCACTATGGCAGCCAGACGACGCAGTATGCGAAGGCCGGCATCCGGGCCAATTTCTAGCCGTGTGTGTCTCTCCGCCGCCGTGTGAGGATGGACTTTGGGTCATCTGACCGGCGGTGGAGGGAATGGCAGAGAATCCAGCAATGACAGGCGCGGTCTTTTGAGGCCGCGCCTGTTTTATTTGAGCGAGGGGAAGACTACTTTTTGAGCAGCTTCTTCACGGCTTCGGCGATCTTTTCCGCGCCGTCTGACTCGTAGCCGGTTTTGACGTAGGCGACTTTGCCGTCGGGGCCGATGACGACGGTGTGGGGGATGCCTTCGACGCCGAAACTCTGGCCGACGCGCTGGCTGGCATCGAGAGCGACATCGAGCTTCCAGCCGCGGGTTTCGAGGAAGGATTTCACGGTGTCCTTGTCCTCGGCCTGATTGACGCCGATGAAGCGGACCTGCTTGGGATCGAAAGAGGACATGGAGTCGATCAACGAGGGGAGAGACTTGATGCAGGGGCCGCACCAGGTGGCCCAGAAGTCGAGGACGATGACTTTGCCCTTTTCAGCGGAGAGATCGAAGTCTTCGCCAGAAAGGAGGGGGAGCTTGAAGGGCTTGGCGTCCTGATTGAGCAGCGGGGAGCTCTGGCCGCCGGATTCGGGGAGGACGGGCTCGGGGGCGAATTTGAGCTTCCAGTCGCGGAGGGCGAGCATGGCTGAGCTGTCGGGCGGAGAGGTGCTGCGGATGGTGTGAATCTGATCGAGCGGCACGTGGCATTCGCCGAGGGTGGGGCTGGAGCCGAAGACGGAGTCTTCGGCGAAGCGGGTGACTTTGAGGCCGAGGCGTCCGCCGTTGTTGAGGAGCAGCCAGTGGGTGATGACGGGAGGAGCGCCCTCCTGGTCGCGGGCTTCGAAGGCGGCGCTGACGGCATCGACGGGTTTGATGAGCCAGACGGCGGCTTTCACGCGATCCCGAGGGACCTGGATGGTTTCGAGGCCGGAGCGGACGGAGAAGTGGTCGGCGGTGGCGGCTTCGATCACGCCGCGGAGGATGTCTCCATTGGCGGCGAGCAGCGCGTGGCGAGGAGGATCCTCCTTGCGGAAGCGCGGGACGGTGAGTGCGTGCTCCCGGGCCAGCGTATTGACGACAGGGGCGGCCACGCGGCCGGGGGTGATGCGAGCGCTGAAGGAGCTGATGCTGAGCTGGCGTTCGCCATTTCCCCAGAGATTGAAAGGCTCCAGGATGAAGCCGAGGCCGGAGCGCATTTTGGGATTGAGGATGATCTTGCGCGCGGAGACGCCATTGAAGAAGACTTCGAGGGAGTTTTCCGTGATGGCGATGCGCACGGGGGTGGCGCCTTTGGTGCGGAGGCGGAACTGGCGGTCCATCTGATTGCCGGAGGATTCGACTCCGAAGCAGACCTCGCTGCCGATGTGGGCGAAGAGAAGATTGGTGCTGGGAGAGGAGGTGCTGACGCCATCGCAGAAGAGACGGGCACGGAGCGCGGAGAAGCTGCTGTTTTGAAGCGTGAAGCTGATCTCATGCACCTGCATGAGGGAGGGGTGGGCCCAGGAGCCGCCGGGTTCGAATTCGATGCCCGCATTGCCATTGCGCTTGATGGACTTGGAGTCGCCACGCACCTGCTGCCAGCCGGGGTCTTCAAAGCCGTCGAGCTTCAAGGATTCGCCGCCGAACTGAATGGCGAAGAGCCTGTCTGCGGAGAGATGCCTGGTGGAGGAGAGCTGGGAGTCGAGGTCGATCTGCCTGGAGTCAATGGCACGCAATTTGCCGGGGAGAACATCGCCCTCCTGAAGATAAAAGAGGGCGTCTGTGGAGGCGGCGAGGTGAGCGGGTGCGGCGCGGGTGACTTCGATTTCCCCGGCGCTGACGAGGGGGACGGGCTTGATGCCGCCGACCGGCTTCCAGCGTGGCTGGGCTTCGCCGCCTGCATGGAGGGAGCCGTGGAGGGTGTTCTTGCCGATGGTGAGCCTGTCAAAGGAGCCGAGAGCAGGCTGGCCGTCCGAGGCAGGTTTGGAACCACTGAAGTCGAGGTGGTGAAGCGCGGAGATTTTGAACTGCACGGGCTTTTCAGAGAAGGTGGTCTTGAAGGAGGCGACCTCATTGCGCACATGGAGCAGGGTGCCGCAGATCCATTCGCCATCGGTGAACCACATCTCCGTGAGAGGTGGAGATGCCTGATGGAAGGGAGAGGACCTGGAGGCGAGCTCGAGAACGAGAATTTTATCCCAGGGGACGCGAGTCTCCTTTCCGCCGTGCTCGCGCAGGGTCACGAAGTCAGCGTCTGCGCTGACGGGGGATGCTTTCAGGAAGCGGCCGTCCGTGAGACCGGCACGGGGATGCACGCTGGTGATGTCTGCGGGGAGCCTGCCATCCCATGCGCGGATGCGAAGGTCTTCGAGGGTGAGATCGGGGCCTTTGTTGAGCAAGCTGAAGCCCGGGGTGGCGGCTTCCTTCTTGCTGGCGGGCTGACCATCACGAGCCTGCTGGATGGCGTCGATTTGAGCCTGGGCGGCCTCTTTGACGGCACCGACCAAGACGCCGAAAATGCCGCCGGCACCGGCATTGACCGCCGGTGCTTTTTCCCCGGCCGGTTTGGCGGGCGGCTCCACGGCTGCATCCACAGTGTTTCCAGGAGCTTGCGCCCGTCCGAGCCATAGACGGCGCAGAAGCCGGTGGCGCGATTCCAGAAGAGAGTCAGTGTCAGGTGGCGGGTGTCGTTTCCGAGCTTCTGGATGCTTTCGAAGACACGACCTTGGAGGACAAGATCGTCGATCCAGGTCTCCACGATCATGCGCTGGCCGCCGGGTGCATCGAGCTGGATTTTGAATTCCGGGCGCGCAGAGGAGCGCAGGCTGACCAGCATCTCCATTTGTTCAGGGAGCTGAAGAGGGAGGGTGGCGGAGCGATTCCAGCCTGCCTGCTGAAGGGAGGCGCCGGGCGCCATGCGCCAGAGCTTCTGGCTGCGGGTGCTGTTTGAGGCGGGCGGCTCCGTCCAGCCGCTGGTGCCGGCGAGGGCGGGGAGAGGAGCGCCGGGCACCTTGAGGTGATGGATGCTGACGATGGTGTCCCGCAAGATCCTGATGCTGCCAGCACGCGCAGATTTGAAGCCGAGGGTTCTGGCATCGAGGCTGGTGATGGAGCCATAGAGGCAGCTGCCATCGACGAGGCAGATGCTGAAGGGCTCGTCAGTTTTGGAGTCAGTATTGAAGCGGTTGACGCGCCTGAGGACATCGAGGCTGACTTCAAAGTCCTCGCTGAACATGGGGGAGCGCCAGATGACGTGGCCGTCTTCAGCGCCGACGAAGTGGCCGCCGATGCTCTCGCCATTCCGCCAGTGCAGATCGGAGGCGCAAACGGGGAGAGCCGCCAGGATGAGGGCGAGGATGGAGCGGCTAGCGTTCATAGATGGGCAGGAAGCGGTAGTTCAATCCCAGGGCCAGAAGCGACATGCCGGTCTCGTAAGCGCTGTTGCTAAAGCTGCCGTCTGAAGCCTGGGACTCCCCCAGAGTGCGAGCGATGGCAGCATTCCACTTCTGCCATGAGGCGTAGTCCCCCTGGAAGAGCGCCTGGGCCATGTAGTAGCGGAAGTATTCCTTGTAGGTGCCTTCGCTGTGCTCAAGGCGCTCGGTAATGTGCTTGAGAGTGGCGGCGAACTCCTCGCTGTCCTTGTGCTTGGAAACGGCGGAGACGAGAGTGGCGATGGCGCTGCGGTTCATGGACTCGCCGAAGCCGCCGAAGCCCCCGGTGTAAGCCACGCTGCCATCCTTGCTGGTGCTGCGCTTCATGTATTCGAGAGCGGTGTCGATGACCTCATCCGGGACGGACATGCCTGCATTGCGCGCGGCGAGCAGGCCCATCAACACGGCGCCGGTGACAGAGGTGTCAGCGTCTGTGGAGCTGGGAGTGTAGCGCCAGCCCCCCCAGCGATTGGTCTTCTGCGAACTGCTGGCGCAGCGGATGGCGAGGTCGAGCGACTGAGCGATGGTGCGGACGGGTTTGCCGCCCTCCCAAAGCAGAGACTCATCCACTGCGCCGTAGGCTTCTGAAAGCGAGAGCATGGCAAAGCCGTGGTGGTACATGCTATTGGGGAGGTAGCCGCTGCCTGCATCCTGACTGCGGATGATGGCGCGGAGAGCGCGGCGGATGTTGGGAGCGTAGCGGCCGAAGTTTGGGTCTTCGCCGCTGGCGAGAAAGGCCATGAGGCAGATGCCATTGATGCCAGCGCCGTCGTGCCCACCCTGCCAGCCGCCATCGTCGCTCTGTTTGGAGGCGAGCCAGGCGAGGCCGCGCTCATAGACTGTCTCCACCTCCTGGGGAATGGCCCCGCCGAAGCGGAGGGAGGGATCCTGGGCAGTGGCTGAACCGATGATGAGGCAGCATGAGGTGGCCAGGATGAAGAGCCGAGCAGAGAGAGACAGGTGGAGCAGGTTATTCTTCATCGTCGATGAGCCCTCCGTTGATGATGACTCCCTTGCCAGCAGCTGCGGCGTCGCGCTTCATGCGCTGCTCATGATTGCTTCTGATGCCCTCCCAGTACTGGAGAGCGTCCGGGAGATCGCGCTCTTTGCAGAGCTTCCACTGCTCGGGCGTGAGGATGGCCTGAAGTTCCTTTTCCGGGACGCCAGCCACGGGGACGAGGGCATGATAATACTGAAGGAACCAGTGTGAGGTCATGTAACGCTCGATGTCCGGGAGGTATTCAGCGAGCACCTGCTGGATGGCGGTCTGGACCCTGGCAGACTGATCTGCGGAGAGCCTGCGGCGGCGATCCACCTCCGAAGTGCTCATGGAAGCCATGGCCTGAAGGCGATATTTATGGCGCTCGTCCGCAGACTGCCGTAGCTTTTTGAGCTGAGGCGCGCTGAGCGCGTCCTGCAAAGCGGACTTCCACAATTCGGTGTTCTGGGGGCTGGCCTCCGAGCGGCTGGCTGCGCCGGAGCGCTCCGTGCCGGCGAGGATCTGCAGGAGCGTCTGCGGAGTGGCGTTTTGTGCGGCCCGCCGCACGTAGTTTTCGGTCATCTGCCGCCAGTAGTCCAAGCTGGACTCCACGGCGCCTTTTGCTGCGGTGGTGAGCCTGGAGACAGCAGGAGCTGGCAAGGACAGAAGGCGGGCGGCCTCCTCCACCTGAGGCATCATGACCTCGAGGGCCCTGCCGCGCTCAGCGAGAAACATTTTGTAAAGATGACGGGAGGTGGCAGCCTCCATGTCCTGAACCTCGGTGAAGGAGGCGCTCATGTCCGGCGTGGTGCTCTGTGAAGTGCTCTTCTGCTCGACGAGATCATGCCAGCGGCGGAGCTGCACCGGATCGACAATGCCGCGCAGATCTTCCTGGCTGACCTTGGCCGCAGCTTGGAACAACTGGCTGGAATTGTAGCTCCAGTACTGCTGACGACGCTGCTCCATGAGGGGTTTCATGGTTTCGGTAACGAGAGGCTCCAGCTGGCGGCGCTGCTCCTGAGTGAGCATGAGCGACTGGTCCATCTCGGTGAGGCAGGCGCGGGCGAGGGCCTGATAGGTGCGCAGCTCCCGCTGGGTGTTTTCCACCGTCATGCGTTTGAACTCGGGCTCGGAGAGCAGTTTTTTGACCCCGTCAGTCCAGGTGCCGAGCCTGAGAGCCTGGATGTTATCATTGACGCCAAAGTAGATTCGGCCGCGGAGGCGCTTGCGATCTTCAGGGGAGTAGCTTCTGGCCTGCTGCAGCCAGCCTTTGCGCGCTTTCTGCAAGGACTCCTGGACGGCCTGCTTTGAGAGCTGCCGGAGCGCAGTCTCGCGAGCTTTGTTCAGGCTGAGGGCCTGGACGATGCCATCGATCTCGGCGTCCATCTCCATCTGCATGCGCTGCTCTGTCTGCTGCTCGGAGGGCTTGATCATGTCGGCGTACTCCTTCTCCTCATTTGCGCGCGCCTCGGTGTCGAACTTCCGCCATCTGAGGGAGAGATCCGCAGGCAGGATGGCGGCGACTTCTTTGTTCCAGGACTGGTTCCAGGAGTCGACGGAAGGGCGGTCAAAGCTGATGTAAAAAGTGCTGCGATCGAGGATGTAGTCGCGAGCGGCGGGCGGCAGCGTGAGGAGCATGGTGGAGGCACGCTTTCTCTCGGAAGAGCAAAGCTGGTCGAGGAGGCTTTCAGCGGCCTTTTGCAATGAGGCGACCTGGGAGTCTGAAAGATCGAGCTTCTTTTTCATGAGCTCGATCTTGTTCTGCAGGTTTTCATTCAAGGGACCGCGAGCCTCCCGAATCCAGCGCTCGAGCTGGACGGAGATGGCAGCCTCCGCCTTCTGGAGGTCTTTCAAATGCGCCTCCTGCCAGACGGCGAGGCGTTCGGTGCCGAGGGTGGACTTCAGCGTGGCAAGCCAGGCGGCGTCTTCGTCAGGCGGAGTCCAGCCCTCGACGGGTTCATTGGGGCCAGCCTTCTCAGGCTGCCACATGCCGATGTGCCGGATGGCAGCAGCGTCTGAAGTGCGCGTGAGATAGGTGCGCATGGCCTCGTGGGCCTTTGGCTGCCATGTTTTGAGGGTGGTGTCCACGGCCTGCCTGGAAGCCTGCTGCAGCGTCTGCGTTTCTTCAGGCGTGAGCTTGACGGTGGAGCCGATGGTCCTGACGACCTCCTCCATGTGGGCGGTGAGCTGTTTCTGCTTTTCGGGCAGGCATGACTGAACAAAGGCGGAGAGCACTTTTTCCACCGCTTCAGAGAGCGGTTGTCTGCGCTCTGCAAGCGTGGATGGTGCTGAATAAACCGCGACTGAAATGGAGAGCGCCGCTACCAGCAGGAGGAGTCTGATCATCTTGCGCCGCCTCCTTCCTCCAGCTTGTTGAAGTAGGCGTCGAGGCCGGTCTTGAACTCTTCGGGAAGCTCACGGCCCGTCTTGCCAGTGGCCTGGCCGACGGGGCGAGCCTGCACGCTGGCAGCGGCATCCTGGCCGGGGCCGAGTTCTGCCAAGGCAGCCTCTCCGCTGGCTGCGCCGGTGCCGCCGCCGCCGGGATTGGAGCCACCACTGCCGCCGCCTTTGCCCTGGCGCTTGGCCTGAAGGAGGAGCTCGATGGCCTCCGTCTCTGCGGCGATGGCGGGTGCGCCTGTGTCCGGCTTGTCGAGGATGCCGGCGGATTCATTCATGACGTGCATGACGGCATCGAGCAGCTTGAGTTCTTTGCCAAATTTTTCATTGCCCTGGGGAAGCTGGAGGATGTCGTCAAAAGCGCCGCGTGTGTTGGCCTGGATGCCGAACTGCCTGGAGGCGAGGTCGGCGGATTTTTTGGTGTGCTCTTCTGTCTTGAGCGCGGGTTTGGCATTTTCCAGCTCGCGGGTTTCATCGCGCAGCTTCATTTCATCGCGGAGGGATTTCATGACCTTGAGCACGATCTCGGGGGGGAGGCTGTCGGCGCTGCAACTGCTGCAGGATTTGCACTCGCTGGCGGCGACCATCTCCTCGGCCCAGCGGTCGAGGGTGTCGGCCCAGAACTCTGCACCGGATATGCTGCTGCCGCTGAGATTGATGGCGGCCTGATCTCCGAGATAGGCGATCATTTTCACGGCCTGAGTGTCCTTCATCTGGCCGATGATGTTTTTGAACTGCATGTCGGGCTTGCGGGCGAAGTAGGCTTCGAGATCGCTCTGGATGAGGCGCACGGTTTCGCTTTGGGTCTTTTCGTGTTCGGCGATTTGAGCGGCGTCCTTCACGGGCTTGCGATCGAGGCCGAAGGCGGAGAGGGTTTTGGTGTTGAGATCCTTGGCCACGACCAGCTGCTGACGGGAGGCGGCTTTGAGGCGCTTGACGAAGGTGCTGGCCTCGAGGCTGGCGAGAATGGCGCCGAGCTCATCGGAGACGCGGGCGAACTCGGCGAGCAGAAGATTCTGCTCCTCGATGGCGTCCTGCATCTTTTTCTGCGCCTGGGACGCAGGCGGCTGCTCCTGCGGTTTTTCCTCCTCCTTATCCTCCTTCTTTTTTCCCGGGGCGGCCGCCATCTGGGTGGTGGGCAGCTTCATGGAGCTGGGCTTGGGAGGAGAGGGCTTGGCATTGGGGTCCGCATGCTGGGGCTCGGACTTGCTCATGGAGCCCTCCTTGTCGGAGATGCTGGGCATGTTGTCCTTCTTCTGCTCTTCGGTGGAGGCTTTGCCGCCTTTGGTGGCTGGAGGGAGATCGGGGCCGTTGGCGATCTGAGGGGCGCTGGGTTTGCCCTGGCCAGATTTGCTCTCGCCTTGCTTATCCGACTTGGATTGTGATGAGGATGACTTGGAGGGGGTGGATGCTGTGGACTGGCCGGGCTTGCCGCTTTGGGCGTTGGCTCCCTGCTTGAGGAGATCTGCCACGCTGGGCATGCGCCTGGCGGCGATGTCCTGCATGGACTTGAGCATGGTGGCCCATGATTCGAGACGCTTGGCATCGAACTCATCATTGCGCGTGGCCTGCTCGACTAGGCTGCGGCCGCTTTGATTGAGCATGCCAAGGCGGGATGCGTTGGCGTTTTCCGCGCTGGCCTGCTGGGCGATCTTGCGGCGGTTCTCTGGGCGATCGAGCTCTGCAGCGCTGAGGGCGCGCAGCTCCTTGTTGGTGGCGTGGAGCTGCTGCTCGCGCTCGTAGCTCTCGCGGGCGGCTTCGAGCCATTTGCCAAACTGCTCGGTGAGCCAGAGGGCGTGGTCGGTTTTGTTGAGGACGTGAAGGAGGAAGGCGCTGGAGTAGGCGCGCTTGCGGCCGGGCAGGTAGTCTTCGGCCCAGGCGCGGAGTTCCAGAGTCTGCGGAGCGACGCCGTCGCGGCTGGCGCAGAAGGTGGCCTTGGCGGAGAGGGTCTTTTTTTCGGGCTCGCCAGCGGCGGCGATTTTGTCGCCCTTGGTTTTGTCATCGTTGACGCTGCGCCATTCGAGGCCGGTGCGCTGGATGCCGAAGTCGTCCTGCACATCGAGATCGAAGCCGACGACTTCGGAGTCGAGCACGACCTGCTCCTGGGTCTCGCGCCGAGCGGCGAGGCGCGGGGCTTCATCGGAGATGGCGTTGATTTTCAGAACAAGGGGCTCGCGGGGTTTGAGACCGTCGCGGTCCTGCCACATGACATGCTTTTCGATGTCTGCGGTGACGGGATGGAAGGGCGTGGTGACTTTGGCACCGGAGACTTTTTCGGCTTCGCCATCGACTTGTGCAGAAGCGAGGTCGCGAGAGGCGGTGGCTTCGAGAGAGGCCTGTGCACCTTTGAGCACGCTGACGGATCCGCCGCGTACTTCGACCATGGGCTCGGTCTTGTACTTCAAGTATGCCGGCAAGCGGGTGCGGATGGAAAGGGCGGTGAGCTCCGGGCGGGTGCGAGGCTGGACGCTGACAGTTTTGCGCACGTCTCCGAGAGAGAGGGACAAGGCGGCGTCATCCTTTTGTGGCGGGAAGGCCAGCGGGTAGGTGCTCTGGGCAAGGCTGCTGACGATGACGGGCTGTGCGCCGATGCGTGCCTGTGCGGATGCCGGGGACCAGCGAGTGTCTTTGCTGAGGTGGACCTTGAGATCAAAGGGCTCGGCATAGGGGACGACGAGGCGGTCTGGCAGCGAGTCGATGCGGGCGAAGGTGTAGCGCTCGACATCGCGCCAGGGTGTGGCCCAGCGAGCGAGGGCATTCCAGGCGGCATCTGGCACGAGGCTGAGAGCAACGGCAGCGAGTGCAGCCACGGATGCTGCGGCCCAGCCCCACTGGACGTGCCTGGCGCTGGGCACGGCGTGGGAGAAGTCCTTGTCCTTCACGGCCGCTGCGGCCTGATCCATGGCGGCCTGGACGAGGCGCTCGCTACGGCCAGCGGTGCCTGCTTCCATGTGGGCGAGCTCGACGATGCCGAGGAGCTGATCTCCAAGGCGGGGGAAGGTGCGCCTGAGCAGGCGTGCGGCGTCCTCCAGGCGGCGCTGACGCCAGACCCAGCGGTGCCATTTGAGAGGCAGGCCGAGGCCGAGTATGGAGGCGCCGGAGATGAGGAGCGTGGCGCGCAGCCATGCGGGCGTCTCCATGAAGCGATCCAGCACAAAGACCACGATGTAGGAAAACACGATGCCGAAGGCCGCAGCGAGCAGGCCTTCGGTGAGTTTTACGACCCAGACGCGCTTGCGAAAATCCGCGAGCTTGGCTTCGAGGATGGCCGGCAGGGCTGTTTTCATAATAAGCGAATGTTATCCTGATGAAACGTGGCTGACGAGCTTTTGATTGGTGGATTAGTGGTTCCTAAACGATTTTCATTACGCCCCATGATGTGAGAAAATATGGCTATGGATAGCCCTGGACCGATGGTCTGGGGAGCATGAGCGCTGGCATCGCTACGCGATGCGAGGGAATGAGAAGAGGTTTGACGCAGCCAACAAGGGGTGTCGCTCCGCTCAACCCCTTGCTACAGGCTGGGATGGCTCGGCCATCCGGTAGTGGGCTGCGACGACGATCATGCTGGGAACAGCTTGTCCAGAGCCGCGAGGTCATCATCAAGATCTTCCACCGAGTACTGCCGGGGAATGTTTCTTTCCTGCAGAGCCTGCTGAAAAGTGATCAGGTCCAGGCCTGACAGATCTGCTCCAGAGACGGCGCTGACACGGCCCCGAGCATACAGGGCACAGGCCAGCTCCAGCCGAAGATCTTCGGAGTAAAACGCTGGATGGCGCTGATTTCCGGAAGTTCCAATGTCATGCGCGAAGTCTATTCATCGGCGGGCTGGGTGACAAGCCGGTATTTGGTGGTGGTCAGAAGGCACCGGCGGCCTTTCTTCCGACCCAGAAGATGCCGAGGAGGAGGACGATGAGGCCTGCCCAGGCGGGGTGGGACCATATCTGGAGGCGGCGCTCCTGCTGGGCGGGCTCCGGCATGGCGGAGACGGCGGCGACGATGGCGGAGGGGGAGGCGGCATCGAGCACCTCGCCACGGGTGAAGCGGGCGATCTCGCGCATGACATCGAGCCGGGCTGGCTGGCCGCGTTTTTCACGGCTGGTGCCCTGGATGGAGATCTTGGTTTCCAGAGAGGTGCCTGCCTCGGCGCAGCTGAGCTGGACGCGGTGCTCTCCGGGCTCCACGGGGCTGAAGGTGCCGGTGAACAGGCCCCAGGCCTCCGCGCCAGCGGGCATGAGGCGTATGCTGCTGACCTTGCCACTGGGAGCGGCGATCTGGGCGATGACGGCACCGTCTCGCAGGGGCTCGCCGGTGAGGCTCATGACGTTGGCATTAAGCGTGAGGACATCGCCTGTGCGGGGACGGTCGGGGGAGTAGAAGAGGCGCATTTTGTCGCCGCTGCTCATGTTGCGCTGATAGGCCATCCAGCGGACGACCTGGCCCCAGAAGCGGTAGTGGTATTTGTCCTCGACGCCTTTGCGCCAGCGCCATGCGCCGTCGGTGCCCATGAAGAGGATTTTGCCCGCGCCGTAGGTCTTGGTGACGATGAGAGGGACGCGGCCGAACTGATTGGACTCGGTGCCGTGGGTGGCAAGGATCTCGGTGCCGGCCTTGGCGCGCAGCGCGGGTGCGTACCACTGGAAGCCTGGGAGGGTGCTCCAGACGCGGGCGCTGGCCTCGTCGCTGTCTTCGAGTTTGGTGAGGAGGCTGTGAGTGCCGGCCTCGGTGAGGGCGAATTTTCCCGGTGCGGAGGAGCCCCAGCCGCGTGGCTGGGCGGCATCCCAGATGACGGGGAGGAGATCGGCAAGAGGTGTCTCCTGCAGCGTGGACTGGAAGCCGTGGAAGCCGGGCATGAAGACGAGGCCGCAGGCCTGATCGCGCACGAGTTTTTGCAGGGCGATGCAGTTTTCTGCCGTGAGCTGGTCTTTGGCGAGGCCGACATCGCCGAGGAAGATGACATCGTATTTGGTGAGCTCTTCATCTTTGGGGAAGGACTTCAAATAACCGCGGCCTTCGCCGACTTTGCCGAGTCCGGGATGGAGCAGGAGGCAGCTGACGTCCACGCCGGGATCGCGCTCGAGGGCATTGCGCAGGTAACGGTACTCCCAGCGGGGGAAGGACTCGATGACGAGCACATGGAGCTGTTCTTTGCGGATGGAGAGCGGAGCCTCCTGGGAGTTGTTTTCAGGATAGCGCTCACCGGGTGTCTTGGGGATGGTGAGCGTGAGCTTGACCTCGCCGGGTTTGTCGGGCTTCCAGGCGATGGCGTCCTGCAGGCGGCCCATGGCGGGAAGGGTGACTTCCTTGGTGATGATCTCGCCGCTGGAGGACTGCATCTCGAGCACGACGGATTCATCGCGCGGGAGGGAGCTTTCGATGGTGAAGGGAATGCGCAGGGGCTTGCCTGCGACGGCGAAGGCGGGGACATCGAAGCTGGTGAGCTCGACATCGGGGAGGCGTGTCTCTGCGCCGACGGGCACGGCGAATACGGGGACCTCGCGCATGCGCAGGCGGGTGGTGGCCTGGGATGGGGCGGCGCCGGTGTTCCAGTCGCCATCGCTGATGAGGACAACGGCTTTGAGATTGGGCTGCTTTTCGAGGACATTGGACAGTGCGGCCTGGATGTCGGTGCCTTCGGTGGGTGGGGTCTGGGAGGATGAGAAGGGCTCGATGACGACATCCATGCGCTGCCGGAGTGGCTCCCAGAGTTTGGTGTCGGTCAGGGGCTTTGCTGCGGCCTCGCGTGCGAGCGGCTCGGCGTTGGGCTTGGATTTTTCGACAATGTCCTTGGTAGTCATGCTGCCGGAGACATCGTGAAGTAATGCGAGGGTGGGGCGGGTCTGGGGCTTGAAGGTCTCCAGCCACTCAGGCTGCAGGAGTGTGATGGCGATGGCGACGGCGATGATGAAGCGCAGCAACTCCAGCCAGCCGGTGCTGGCACGCCAGCCGCTGCGACGCCAGGCCATGAATGCGAGACCCCCGATGGCGACGACAAACGCCACGCCGATGCCGAAGGAGGCAGGCGTGGGAGTGAAGACGAGCTGGGAGGTGGTGGGGGTCATGGAAGCGATGGCGTCGTTATCGTCCTCCTACTCGAACTCGTCCTCGATCGATTAAGTTCACGCAGGTGGGTGGAATGACCGATTTTGTCCAAGCCTTCTGCTGGAGATCGTTGGATGTGGTTCGTCAGTCCATAAGCACTCGAACTCGATGGGATCGAGGACGAGTTCGAGTAGGAGGACGAGGACGAACAGAGGGTCATCGAGATGGGGAGAGTTGTGGGTCGCGTCTCGCAGGCATGCAGAGAAGAGCCTCGATGAGGAGAGAGAGGGCCATGATGAAGATGAAGGTGCGCCAGATCTCGCTGGCGAGGCTGGTTTCGTTTTCGACCTGGTCTTCGATGATGTGGTGATCGAGGCCGGCGAAGAGTTCGGCGATGGCGGCGGGGCCGAGGGTTTCGGGGGAGTCTTCGCGGAGGGGGCGGTTGAGGGCGACGAGCTTGTCGGCGTTTTCGAGGATGCCTGCGCGGAGGGGCTGCTCGGTGCTGAGGATGGCGGGGCCCTGGCGCTTCCAGAGGGTGAGATCGCCGGTGCCGAGAGCGGTGGCACTGGCCTCGCGCTGCTGGGCTTTGCCGAGGCTGCGAGCGCCCTCATTGAGCGCGCGGTGCAGCATGGCAAACATGACCACGCCATCGCGGGCGAGGCTGGAGGAGCCGGAGCCGGGCAGGGTGCCGAGGAACCAGGCATTGCCATCGCCTGGTATGTCGGCGCGCATGAGCAGGGGCAGGCTGCCGGTGAGGCGGGCGAGCGGGGTGCCTTCGCCAAGGATGTCGCAGCGGCGGGTGACTTCGAGTTCGCCGACAGGAAGGGCGGTGCCGTTGCGGGTGTTGGCGAGGAGGCCGGCGTCATTGCGCCACCATTCGAGGGTGGCGGGTTTGCTGCCGGTGGTCCATGAGCCCCAGTGGAGGCCGCCAAAGGCTTCTGCGCTGGCGGATTCGACGGGTAGAAACAGGATGGTGCGGCCTGCGGTGAGATGATTCATGAGCTGCCGGGAAATGAGGTCGTCCGCCTTTGGCAGAGGGGCATGCCAGATGATGAGAGCGGTGTCATCCCAGGGAATCTCCGCAGCGCGGGAAGGGGGCAGCAGGGTGGAGGTGTATTTGCGAGTGGGATCGGCAGCGGCCTCCAGCGCGGCCTGCAGAGGACGAGCCTCGGATTCGTCATCGCTGATGATGACGGACTGCAACACGGCGGGTTCGTCGAAGACGAAGTGATAAACGTTGTCTGATGGAGAGGCGTCTGCTGGCAGCTCCACACGGCCGGAACCGCGTTTGGTGGTTTTGTCGATGGGGATGGCATGGCCCTGCAGCACGAGCTGGGAATCCTTCATCTCCATTTTGACGGTGGTGCTGACGTTATTGACGACAAAGCGCAGCGGCAGCTCCAGCGGCTCGTGTGAGGTGGAGCTGCGGGTGACGCGGAGATCGAGCAGGAGCTCGGCTTTGTCTGCGGTTTCGTTGCGGACGATGCGCTGCACTGAGACGGAGAGATTTCCCGCAGCAGGCTGTGCGTAGGTGAGGAGATGGAAGCGCAGGCCCTTCAGAGAGGCGAAGGCGCTGCGGAGCGCAGGCCAGCGGCCGCTGGCAGAATCCCAGTCGCTTTGGCGGAGATCGCTGAGCACCCAGACATCGGTGCGGCCGGTTTGATTGGTGGTGATGTAATCGAGCGCGCCCTGCAGCAGAGCGGGTACATCTGCGGCGGTGTCGGTGGGGCCGGTGAGAGGGAGGTCGATGAGGGATTCGGGCTTGTCGAGGAGCTGTGGCTGCAGGCGGGCGTTTTCGATGAGGACGAGCTTTGAGCGTGTGCCTACGGTATCGCGCAATGCCTGGGAGAGCTTGGCGATGCCTGCGGCGCGCTTGCTGGTGGCGGTAGCGAGATTCTGCTGCTCCATGCTGGCGGAGCGGTCCAGCAGGATGATGACGGTATCCGGTACGCCGCCGGTGAGTCCAAGCAGGCCGCCTGCCATGGGCCGGGTGATGACGAAGAGGATGGCCGCCACCGTGAGCACGCGGCAGGTGAGGATGAGGATCTGCCGCAGGCGAGAGAGTCCTTTGTTCATGCGCTGCGCCATGCGCAGGAACATCATGGCTGCCCACTTCACCTGACGGCGGCGGTACAGGTGGATCAAGTGAATGACCACCGGCAGCGCTGCAAGCGGCAGAGCGAAGAGGAGCGCTGGGACGAGGAAGGTCATTTACTGAGCAGCATCATTCTTATCTGGAGCGCACTCAGTCTGCGTTCTGGCGAGTTTTCTTTTGCGCAAAAGCATTGAGATCACGGTGGCAATGCCTGCCACGATGATAACCCAGGCCAGCCAATATCTGATGGGCTCTTGATGATCACTTTTGCGCAGGATATCGGGAATGTTCAATGCTACCACTGCAAGAATGACCCAGTGGATTCTCGGCAGGACCCATTTTTGGAAACGGCTTACTGTTTTTTCAATTTGTTCACTCATGAAGATTTTCCTTTCTTCTCAAGACGTGCCAGGAGGAACCGGGCAAGGACGTCGTCGTATTTTTCGTGGAGTTTGACGCGGTGGTAGTCCATGCCGGTGGTGCGGACGAGGTCGTCGATCTCGTGCATGTACTGGCGGACGGCTTCGCGGTAGTTGCGGGCGATGAGGCTGGGATCGGCGAGGACAGCTTCGCCGCCTTCGAGGTCGATGAAGCGTGCGGGGCGGTCGAAGTCGAAGTCGAGCTCCTGCTGGTCGAGGAGGTGGAAGACGGCGATGTCGTGCTTGCGGAAGCGCAGGTGCTGGATGGCGGACTTTAATTCTGCCGGAGGGACGAAGAGATCTGAGAAGATGATGACGAGGGCACGCTGGCGGATTTTTTCGGCGGCATCGTGCAGGGCGGTGAGCAGCGTGGTGTCGCCTACGGGCTGAAGGGAGGCCATCTGATCGAGCACGAGGCCGAGGTGTGAGGCGCCGCGTTTGGCGGGGATTTCGACGGGCTTTTCGGCGAGGCTCCAGAGGCCGACGGCATCGCCCTGCTGTGCGGCGACATAGCCGAGGGTGCCGGCGAGTTTGCGGGCGTACTCAAAGCGGGTGGCACCGGCGGGGCCGTAGTTCATGCTGCCGCTGGTGTCGATGAGGAGGCAGAGGCGGAGGTTGGTGTCGGCCTCGAACTCCTTGATGTAAAAGCGGTCGCTGCGGCCCCAGGTACGCCAGTCGAGGCGGCGGGTGTCGTCTCCGGGGACGTATTTGCGATACTGGGCGAACTCGAGGGAGGAGCCGCGCACGGGGCTGCGGTGCCTGCCGGAGACGCTGCCGAGCATGGCGTGGCGCGCGTTGAGGGGGAGCGCCATGAGGCGGGAGAGGACCGTGGGGTCGAGGAAGGTGCGGGAAGACTCAGGCATGTTCGCCTCCATTCCATTTCGTTCTCGTTCTCCTACTCGAACTCGTCCTCGATCCTTGCGCTCTCGTCATGCCCGATGTGTCGTCGAACCGGTCCACCAACTTGGTCAGCATGCTGACTATGCGCGCCAGCATGGCTTTCCCTTGCTCGATGCGTTTCGGCGAGCAGGCTCGTTTGGCCACGAGTGCATCGAGGCAGGCTGCGCATTCGGTGGTTGAGCCTCGGGCATCGTCGAAAAAGCGGGCGCGAAGCTGGCTGATGCGTTTGCCGTTTCCCTCGGCGGTATTGAGGAGTTGAGAAAGGCTGGCGCGGTCGAGTTGGTCAAGAGCTTCGGTGAGGCGTGGGGTTTTCTTTTCGCGCAGCTCTTCAAAGAGATCTGTGAGCCACGAGATGAACTCAAGTTCGAGCTGGTAAACATCGAGCTTTTCGTGGTCGAAGAGGGTGGTGGACATGACGGCGCGATTTGATCGAGGACGAGTTCGAGTAGGAGGACGAGGACGAGCAGGAGCGAATGTGCTTAGGCCTTCGCCAATTCTTCGACGAGGCGCTTGGTCACATCGCAGCTGCTGACGCCATCGCTTTCGGCGGTGAAGGTGGTCATGACGCGGTGGCGGAGGACGGGTTCGGCGACTTCCATGATGTCCTCCAAGCGGACCATGTAGCTGCCGTAGAGTGCGGCGCGGGCTTTGGCGCCGAGGATCAAATATTGCACTGCACGAGGGCCTGCGCCCCAGCTGACGAGGGGTTTGAGCCAGGCAGGCGCTTCGTGGCTGGCGGGTCTTGTTTTACGGACGAGATCGACGGCGAACTCGTAGAGGTGATCCGGTACAGGAACGCGGCGGACGAGTTCTTGAAAGGCGAGGACTTTGGGGCCGTCGAGGATGTGTTCGAGCTTGGGCAAGGTGGTGCCGGTGGTGGTGCGGGCGATGGCGATCTCTTCCTCGCGGGTGGGGTAGTCCACGCCGATCATGAACATGAAGCGATCGAGCTGGGCTTCGGGGAGCGGGTAGGTGCCTTCCTGCTCGATGGGGTTCTGGGTGGCGAGGACGAAGAAGGGGCTGTCGAGGGTGTAGGTGCGGCCGGCGACGGTGACCTTGTGCTCCTGCATGGCCTCAAGCATGGCGGCCTGGGTTTTGGCGGGGGCGCGGTTGATTTCGTCGGCGAGGACGATGTTGGCAAAGACGGGGCCTTTGGCGAACTCGAAGGCGCGCTTGCCGCCGGGCAGCTCCTGCAGGATGTCGGTGCCAGTGATGTCCATGGGCATGAGGTCCGGCGTGAACTGGATGCGGCTGAAACTGAGAGACATGGTCTCCGCGAGGCGGGAGATGAGCAGGGTCTTGGCCAGGCCGGGTACTCCCATGAGCAGGGCATGACCGCGTGCGAAGAGGCAGATGGCGAGCTGCTCGACGACCTTCTGCTGACCGACAATGATCTTTTTCAGCTCGTCGCCCAGCTGGACGTAAACTTTACGAAGCTCATCAATGGCGGCGACGTCGTCCTGCGGAAGCGGGGAGTGAGACATAAGGATTTTTAGGAATGTGTGTACATGCCATCAAAAAAGCGGGCCTATGACAAGGACAGCTTCTGTAAATAAACTGTCAACGCCGCCGAAGCTTGGGTTTGTTTCTTATTCCACCAAAGCCCGCACGTGGTGGGTGACGGCGCTGGCGAGGCCCTGGATGTTGTAGCCGCCTTCGAGGATGGAGATGAGGCGGCTCTGGCAGTGGGTTTTGGCGGAGGCGAGCAGGAGTTTGGTTAACGCGACGAAGTCTTCATCGGTGAGACGGAACTGGCCGAGAGGATCGTCGATGCGGGAGTCGAAGCCGGCGGAGATGAGGATGAGGTCGGGCTTGAAGGAATCGAGAGCGGGCAAGACGCGATCCGTGAAGGCGGCGCCGATGGTGCTTATGCCGGTGCGGGCAGGGAAGGGGAGATTGAGCGTGGTGCCCAGGCCTTTGCCGCCGCCGGTTTCATTGGCGTGGCCGGTGAAGGGGTAGAGAGGGCTCTGGTGGGTGCTGCAGAAGAAGACGCTGCCGTCTTCATAGAAGATGTCCTGGGTGCCGTTGCCGTGGTGCACGTCCCAGTCGATGATGGCGACCTTTTGTGCGCCGTGCTTCTGCTGGGCATGGCGTGCGGCGATGGCGATGTTGTTGAAGAGGCAGAAGCCCATGCCTTGGGCGGGGCGTGCGTGATGGCCCGGAGGGCGCACGGCGCAGAAAGCGTTGGCGGCTTTGCCAGTGAAGACGGCATCGACGGCATTCAAGACGCCGCCGACGGCTTGAAGTGCCACGTCGTAGGAGCGGGCGCAGATGGCGGTGTCTCCGGTGCTGAGATCATCGAGGCCGGATTCCACATCTTTCTTTGCCGTGGCGATGTAGCCGCGATCATGGCAGAGGGCGAGCTCGTCCAGCGTGGCAGCACGAGGGGCGATGTGCTGAGTTTTGGTGACCAGACCTGAGTCTGTGAGCGCCTGGGTAACGGCGACATGGCGCCGGATGCTTTCGGGATGACCGGGGCCGGGATCGTGCTGCTGGTAGATGGGATCGAGAAGCAACGCGGTCATGGGAGTTTGCAGTGGTTGACTGTAGTTTACGATTGTTGACGATGGTTTGCCAAACCACTGTCAATTACCTTAAACGAAAGCAAACAGCTGCAAACTTCTGTGATCAGCGTTTGCCGAAGAAGGCGGCGAGGTTTTGGAGGTCCTTGCTCTGGGCGGGCTTCATGGCGCTGGTGATGGCGGCGTCCTGAATGGCGATGAGTTCTTTGATGCCTTTGCGGCCGTATTCCAGCATGGAATGAAGCTGGGCTTCGGTGAAGGTGGCCTCTTCGCCGCTGCCCTGGATCTCGACGAATTCGCCGTGCTCGGTGAGAACGATGTTGCTGTCCACATCGGCGGCGGCGTCTTCGGTGTAGCAGAGGTCGAGGAGGGTTTCGCCTTTGACGATGCCGACGCTGACGGCGGCGATCTTCTTTTTGAGGGGCTGCTGGGTGATCTTGCCTTTTTCGAGCAGGCGGTTGAAGGCGACGGCCACGGCGATGCAGGCACCAGTGATGGCGGCGGTGCGGGTGCCGCCGTCTGCCTGGAGGACGTCGCAGTCCACGCAGAGGGTGCGGGCACCGAGCTTTTCGAGATCAACGACGGCGCGAAGACTGCGGCCGATGAGGCGCTGGATTTCGGTGCTGCGTCCATCGGGTCTGCCACGCGAGCTTTCACGGTCTTTGCGCTCCAGCGTGGAGTATGGAAGCATGGAGTACTCGGCGGTGAGCCAGCCGCCTTTTACGTTCTGGACCTTCATCCAGCGGGGCACCTCTTCATTGATGCAGGCGGTGCAGATGACGCGGGTGTTGCCAAAGGCGATGAGGACGGAGCCCGCGGCGTGCGGGGCGACGTCGAGGACGTAGTCGATTTTGCGGAGCTGGTCTGGGGTGCGGCCGTCGGTTCTGGGCATGGGGGTGATTAGCACGAAGCGGGGGCGGGCCAAAGGAATTTGGAGGGCTGCGCAAAAATCTTGTCCCGTTTTTCATGGGTTGTCCTGCCAACCGCCCAGACCGCTCCAATAAGCTTTGGCCACGAGCCTTTCTCCATTCACGGAGCTGGCATAGACCAGCTCCGTGTCCGTGCGCTGTCGCGCAGACAACACATACATGACTCTCCCTGTTTTTGGACAGGCGACGGCACAATAAAAAGCGCACTCTTCGCCCATTGATTTCGCATCAGCCAACGCCTCAGCTACGAACGACTTGTTGATCTGACTGTCCGGCAAGTGATTCAGAGACAGTCCGAAGTCCGGCTCCAGCGTGTTCATTTCTCCGCCAGATGCACGGTGAATATCCTTGGCTGGCCACTTCATCAACCATGAAGTCGCTGCAAAAACAAGAAAGACGAGGAAACTCCATTTTATCAATCTTGGCATTGGAGGATTAAAAAGAGTTCAAACCACTTTTGCGCTCACTTCCCGATCTTATACAGCGCTTTGTCCGTGCGGACGAACAGGGCGCTGCCATCGGCGATCGGACTCGCCATGATCGCGCCATCCAGCGGGTTCTGCGCGATGATCTTGAACTCCTTGGCTGCGTTCACAATCGTGACCACGCCTTCGCGGCTGCAGAAATACAGCTTCCCATCCGCCAAAATCGGCGAGGCGCTGTACTTGCCACCGATGCGCTCGCGGTAGTACGCCTCTCCGGTTTTCGTGTCCACGCAGCTCACGATGCCGCCGTCATCCACATAATAAATCAGGCCGTCATGCAGCACGGGCGAGCACATCTTGGGCGCGTTCTTGTTGTTGCGCCACGCCACTTCGGGTGTCTTCACCCCCGCGTATTTCAGCGCCACCACCGCCGACTTTCCATACGCGGTGCTGAAGTAAATCTGCTGGTCATCCGCCACAGGCACGGTGGACATGGAAAAGCCCAGCTCTCCGTAGTGCACCTTCCACAGCTCATTGCCCGTGGCGGGGTCATAGCCGTAGATGTTGTTCGCGGCGGAGCTGACCACCTGCGGTGTGCCATTGATCGTCACCACCAGCGGGGTGCCGTAGGCTTTGCGCTGCTGCGGGCGCGGGTCCATCTCGCCGCTGCGGGGTGTCTTCCACGCGACTTTGCCGGTGTTCTTGTCAAAGGCGGCGATGAACTGGGCATCGCTGCCGTCAAAGTGTGCGATCAGCCGGTCTCCATGCAGCACTGCGGTGGAGCCCGGGCCATTCTCATGCATCACATGCAGCTCCTCGTTTTTCCACAGCGCCTTCAGCGTGCGTGTGTCCAGCGCCACTGTGCCAAACGTGCCAAAGTGCGCATACAGCCGCCCTTCCTCCATCACCGGAGATGGCGAGGCATAGCTGTTGAGCTGATGCGCCCACTGCGGGTCCTTCACATTCAGCAGCTCGATGTCGTGCAAAATTTTACCGCTGCTGCGGTCCAGACACACAGCCCGCAGACTCAACGAGCCGAGAACCGTCAGCGGCTGGTCTCCGGTGTTGGTTTCCAGACGGCGCTTGGCCTCATCAGGTGTCGCGGCTGTCTCCAGTGCCGTGGTGAGCCAGATCTGGTCTCCCCACATCACCGGAGTCGAGTGCCCACGCCCCGGCAGAGCGGTCTTCCAGGCCACGTTGCTTGTTTCGCTCCACGTGTCCGGCAGTCCGGATGCAGCGGCATGTCCCTGGGCGGAAGGGCCGCGCCATTCGGGCCAGTTTCCGGCATGGGCGGCAGTTGAAAGAAGCAGGAGGGCGGGCAGCAGTCGGGACATCATGATGCGAGAAAAAACGTGGCGGGCGGCGGAGAACTGTCTTTCACTAGCATCGACCATGCGCATCCTGTTTTTTCTTTTTGTTTCAGCCACCGCGCTTCAGGCCCAGAAAGCAGAGCTGGAGACGTACATCGAGGTGAGGCACGGCACGCTGCCAATCGTCCTCACGGTGCCGCATGGCGGCAGCCTGAAACCGGCCAACGTGCTGGCCCGCCGCTACGGTGTCACAGGCACTGATTCCAACACCATCCCACTGGCGGAGATGCTCATCGAGGAGCTGGAGGCACGCTACGGTGGCAGGCCTCACGCCATCATCTCCCGCCTGCACCGCACGAAGCTCGACCCCAACCGCGATCTCGAAGAGGCCGCCCAAGGAGACCCCACCGCCATCGCCGCCTGGCAGCGCTTTCATGACAGCGCCCAGAAGGCCTGCGACAGCGTGATGAAAAAAAGCGGGCTCGGCCTGCTGCTGGACATCCACGGCCACCGCCATCTCGATCAGCGCGTGGAGCTGGGCTATCTGGTCAAGGGAGACATCCTCAAGCGCACCGACGAAGAGCTGAATGCGGACGCCGCCCTCATCGCCTCCACCTGCATCCGGGATCTGGACAAACGCTCGCCACAGAGCTTTGCCGAACTGTTGCGCGGCCCCCAGAGCCTGGGCGGCCTGCTGGAGTTTCGCGGTTTTCGCAGCCTGCCCAGCCCCACCAAATCAAATCCGGGTTTCATGGCCAGCTACTTCAGCGGTGTGTATGATGTGGTGGCGCATGGCTCGCGCAGCAGCGGCACCGTGAGCGCCATTCAGGTGGAGTGCCCCTGGAACAATGTGCGGGACACGCCCGAGAACCAGCGCCGCTTTGCCGTGGCACTGGCGGACTCACTCGGCGTTTACTTTGAGGTCCACTTTGGCCGGAAGCTGAAGTGAGCGCGCCGTCTTCGGCTGCGGCTGTCCGGGATCTGCTTTTCTGAGCTTCTCCCAGCAGGCATCGGCCACTTCCTTCTGCGCGCAGAAGGAGCGGATGTCCGCTGGCGTGCAGCAGGCCCAGTCCACCGGGATGCGCTCATCCCGCAGCCCACGACGATGCAGCCAGCCAAAGAAGGCGATGCTGCCCAGCAGCGCCATATTGAATGGCAGGCACAAAGGCAGCAGCGCCAGCCGCAGCAGTGCCTCGGAGAGCGGCTCCCAGAGCAGCGCCAGCATCACAATGACGAGCAGCGTCCACGCCACCGTTCTCACATTCAGCCGCAGGTAGTGACCGCCGAGAGCCAGAGCCAGCACCACCACATTCATGGCAAAGGCAGGATCACCGAAGACCGGCCTCCATGCAGAGCCCAGCATGCAGATGAGCACGGCCGTCAGCGCCACCAGCGCACTGGTGCGCGAGTGAAACAGCAGGCCGATGAAAAACCACACCCAGCACAGCAGCACCCGCGTGGAAGTAAACTGCGCCGTCAGGCTCAGATGGCTGGAGAGAAATCCGCTCCACGCCTTCGCATACGACTCCGCCTTGCCGCCGGACAGCGTGGCGGCAAAGCCGCTGAAGGCATCTGCAAACAGCGGAGCACAGAGCGCTGCGGTGGTGAAATGCCGTCTCGCCTCCTCAGGTTGCCCTGCCTGCAACGCGCACCAGCCCAGGCCGTCCCACGAGTCGGCAAAGAAGGAATCCAGCGCCACGGCACGGCGGAATGCCAGCACTGCATCGTCATATCGTCCCTGGCGGAAGCGGCTCCAGCCCAGCCCGTCGTACGCATCCGCCACTCCGATTTTCAGCGACAGCACGCGGGAGAAGGCCGTCTGTGCACCAGTCTGATCTCCGCGTCGATACAGGCTCCAGCCCAGCCCGGCGCAGCGGTAGGCCTCGGCCATGTCCGTGCTCACCTCCGTATTGAGGAAATGCTTCTCCGCCTTTTCAAAGCGGTTGGTCAGCAGTGCGCGCCAGCCGCGCGTCAGCTCGGCATCATGCACGCCGAAGAAGATGAGCGCCGTCAGCGCCGCCCAGGCTGCGGCCACATACGGCAGGCTGAAGAGCACATAGGGGGACTTCTTTTCATGCATGCGCTCCGCCACCGGCACAAAAAAGAACGCCATGCCAGCACAGCCCAGCGCCGTGGCCAGCGCCTGCGCCCACAGCGGCACCTGCGGAAAGAGATACCACAGCCCTCCCAGCAGTGCACCGTTCACGCTGAAGAGCCCCGTCTTCAGCACGCTGTCATCCTGCGCCCTCCATAGCGAGATGGCGGAGATGAGCAGCGCCCCGCCCAGACTCATCAGCGCCATGTCGGCAGAGAGTACAAACATCCCGATGAGCACGCACATGCCGGTGATGCGGTTGTTCGCCACGAGCATCTGCCCGTAACCACGCAGGGTGTGGTCGATCAGGCGTTTCATGCAGCCAGGGGGAGTTCGGAAATCACGAGCGGCACCTTATGCGAACCTGAGGGCGCGGCAATCATGGAGACAAAGCTGATTTGCACAGAGACTGCGCCGCCTAAAGCCTGATTCAGCGCAGTCTGCACTCCGTTTTCGATGCTGCCTTTCGACGCACCGGCCTCGATCACCACCCGTACCTCAAGCACACCCGGCAGCTTCTGCACCACTTGGTACTGCGCGAGCCCCGGCACCTCCTCGATCGCATTGGTGATGACATAGGGCGAGATTGTTACGCCACTTTGCGCACGCAGCATGGCGGCGCTGCGCCCCTCGATCTGCCGGATGCTGCGCGCACTGCTGCCGCAGGAACAGGGTTCCGTTTCCCAGCGCGCCAGGTCCCCCAGACCGCGATACCGCAGGATCGGTGTGGCGGTGTTGGTGAGATCCGTGATGACGATGTGCCCCAGCCCGTCGGTGGGCCGCCCGCTCTCATCCACGATCTCACAGATCACGTTCGTCTCGGCAATGTGCCACCGCGCATCATGCAGGCACTGCCAGGCGACCAGCCCACCTTCGGTGCTCGTGTAGGTCTCGATCAGCCGTGCGTTTGGGAAAACATGCCCCAGCAGATGCTTCGTATGCGCGTCCAGCATCTCGGAGGTGAGATGGATGATCCGCGTTTGGTTCACCACCCGCTTCTGGCCCCGCAGATCCAGCGCGATGGCACGCAGCGTCGATGGATAGGAGGAGATGAATTCGGGCGCAATTCCCAGCAGCTCATGCGTGAGCTTGGCCACGGGGTCATGCACTGAAAAGAGGCGCGAATTCGGCACCGTCGTACGCAGCAGGTCAGCGGCGGCGTAGTCGATGCTGTCCCGCGCCATGTCCACCAGATACAGCCCGTTGCTGATGGGCCTTCCCTGGCACCAGTCATAAAACAGCGCCGTGTTCCAGGCCATGTAGTGCCAGAGCGAATCCTCCGTGCGCGCCATGCTGGCGGGGATGCCGGTGGAGCCTGAGGAAGCGATCCACCGCACCTCATCACGATTGTTTTTGCAGATCAGATCCTCCTTCGTGGCGGTGCGCAGGTCATGCTTGGTCAGCAGCGGGATTTTGGAAAGATCGTCCCAGTCATCCAGCATCGCAGGTGTGAATCCTGCCTGCTTAAACAACCGCTGGTAAAGCGGGATGTTTTCATGCGCATGCTTCACCAGCGCCCGCAGCGTGCGCCACTGGTGCGCCCGCCGCTTTGGTGTGCTCCACCCGCGCTGCTCGATCACCTGGTCAAGCGCGGCATGCAGCCGCCGTCCGCGTGAGCGAATCTGGGAGGGAGTGTGCATGGCGGGCCTCCCGGCTCAGTTCAGACCAAGAGGCGGCCGCAGCCCCGGATGAGTGATGGCAAAGCCGTCGCGCACCAGGTAACCCTCCGGATTGATCTCAATGAGTTTTTCAAACAAGGGTGCCGCCAGCCGTGCCTGCCCCTGGCTGATCTGCGACCAGCCAAACCAGCTCATGGCGATGGGCTCCTCCGGCATCAGCTTGTAGGCACGCTCAAAAAACACCTCCGCTTTCCGGAAGTCCTGCTGATTGTAGAGGATCTCTCCGGCGACGAGCAGCGTGGAGCGGTGAAACTGGTCGATCTTGAGCACCTCCCGCGCCGCGCGCAGCACATCGTCGGGCTTCATCTGCGCCTGATACACATTCATCATGCCCAGGTGGGGAGTGATGGCGCGTGGCTCCTGCTTGGCCGCCGTCGTATAGTACTGGATGGCCTTGGCATAGTCTTGTTTGAGATACGAGAGCCAGCCGGCGCGCACTGCGGCCAGGTAGGTTTCACCTCCCGCGTTTTTAAAGGCCAGCACGCTGTCCAGCGCAGCGCTGTAGTCTTTGTCGGACTCTTCTGTGAGAGATTTCTGCCAGGCTTCGGAGATGGCGGCCAGCTTGTCGGCGGCATTCGCGACGGTGACGCAGGTGAAGGCCAGAATGAGGATGGATGTTTTCATGGTCGATGGTGGGAGTGTGTTTATTCGAGGTCGCCGTTGGGCAGGGTGGGGGTGAAATCAGTCTGCGTGAAGACCACGTCGTGATCTTGGAAATGGGCCGTCAGGCAGGTCAGCCCGCGGATGGGCTCGATCGTGAACTCGATCTCGCGCGGCACATCGCCGCCAGCTTCAGCCATGGTGGTAGTCAGATGCAGGCGCTGCGGTGTGGGGTGCAGCGCATGGCGTGTGCTCACGCGCAGATGGTCGTGTCCCGCATACGGCGCAAAGACGCCCGCCAATGCCCGGCCGTGCTGCTTTGGCTGCAAAGCGACACAATCCTCCCAGTTCATGCCGCTCTGATAAGCGAATGGCACGGTGGGCATGGCGAGCGAAATCAGGCGCAGCAGCTGCGAGCGTCCGCTGAGGCTGCTCTGCGTGATCTGCAGTGCATGCAGACCCAGCACGAGCGTCAGGGATTCCCCGCCGCGGCGTATCAGGTAGCGGCCGGACTCATCCAGCGTGGTGGTGATCGTCTCATAGGCGACCGATCCCTCACTGCTGATACGATACGTGGCTGCTCCCGGGGCAAAATGGGCCAGCGTGCCCAGCACGGTGATGGAGACCGTCGCCGGGGCGATTCGGGCTCCCACTTTGGGCACACTGGCAAAGTTCCAGCGCACCCCGTGATCCGTGCGCGTGAAGAAGTTCGTGAGACAGAAGGGCGCGGTGGGTGCGCCGGTTTCCGCGCTGGCTTGATTGTGCAGGTGGATGTGCGGCACCGGGCTGCGGCCCGAGTTTCCGCAGTAGCCCAGCAGCTCTCCAGCGCCCACACGCTGGCCGGTTTTGACCAGGATGCCGTTCTTCATGAAATGCGCCAGCTTCACGATGCCGCCGTAGTCCAGGCGCAGGATCAGGTGGTTGCCCCAGTTGCTGGCAAAGTTGCAGCCGCCCGGTGCGTTGTCCGCCACGCCATCGACCACACGAAGGATCTCTCCGGCTCCGGGGGCACGCACTTCCAGGCCCTGCGTGTAGTAGCGGCTCAGGTTGTCATCGCAGCCAGGAGGGCAGGCGTTTCCAGCGGCGTCATGCACTTCAAAGTCGAGCGCATGCTTCCACTCACCACGATGGCTCAGCTTGTCGTCAAATCCCTGCGTCACCGTGACCTCGCGCGCTGTGGGCAGCAGCACATGCGTCTCATGGCGGTGGGGGAAGCGGTGCTCCGCCAGCGCCAGCGCGGCAGCGGCGGATTCCGGATTCTCAAACACACCCGCGACCGGCAGCAGCGTGCCCGGTTTCTCGCGCAGGCGCAGGCAGCACAGCAGGCTCCAGATCGTCAGCAGATAGGGCAGCGGCAGATACTCCCAGCCCGAGCCGCGCAGGAAATGCTGCACCGCCGCCACATGCAGCGCTGCCACACCGCCTGCCACAAAGGCCAGCGCCAGGCTGCTCCACGACGGCACAAAATAAACAGCGCCCAGCGCCATGCCCGCCAGCAGGTAGTTGTGCCCCGCAAACCAGCCCAGCCATTGCAGCCCGCAGGCCTCCAGCATCTTCACCACGAGAATGCCTCCTGCATAGCCCACGATGGCATTGATCATCGCCACACGGGACCACACCATCACCGCGCACATTACTGCGATCCCCGCCCACACATTCGGCAGAAACAAAATGGTCCCCATGCTGCGCAGGAAGGCGCTCGCCACATATGGCAGCACAGGCTCATCCGGCAGCCCCATGTCCAGCAGCGATGTATTGGCGGCCCAGTGCGGGAAAAACGTCAGCAGGCTGCCAAAGGAGACGACAAAGGCCACGCTCAGCGGCGGCAGCCCGGCACGCAGCGGAAACCAGTGCCACAGCGCCGCCGAAAGCAGCAGCGTGTACACCGTCACCACCACCAGCATGCCCCAGACGGCCCCGGCACCCAGCGTGGAACCGCGTGTGATCCATGCCACCGCCAGCGCACTGAGGAAGACATTGTACAGCAGCGTGCCGTCCTTCCGCATGGCGGCGGGCAGTTGCAGCAGCCTGGCCATCAGCCCGCCCAGCAGGCAGGCGCTCATGGCAAAGACAAAGTACCTCGGCATGAAAAGCAGCGTGGCGCACAGCAGCGCCCCCGCCTTCCAGCTGCCGCACAGAAAGATGGAGCTGGCAGCACGCGCGACCTCCTTCAGCGGAGCCGCAAGAGTTTCCAGACGAGGCCGCAGCACCCGGCCGAGTGCCGCCGCTCTATCCCGGAGGGAAGGCGCACGCGTGGTGCTTTCTTCGAGAATGGCCATCACGGGGAGGGTAGATGGGGCTTCCGAGTTCATAAGGTGGATGGTTGGATTCGATGTTCCTGGCTGGATCATGCACGGCTGCTGCTCAGCAGATGCTCCGGCACGCGCTCCAGGCGCTGCACATAGTCGAGGTCTTCGCGCTCGCGGATCACATCCACACGGCCGTCCAGGCCGATCATCACCACCGCCGGACGGTAGGTGATGAACTGCATGCTCTGCGTGAAATTGTACGCGCCCACCGGATGCATCACCAGATGATCGCCCGTGGTCATCGCCGGCAGCGAGACCTGCTCGCGGATCACATCGATGTTCATGCACAGGCAGCCGTAGAGCTTCACCGGATGCTGCGCGCTTTCTCGCAGTGCTTTGGCCGGCTTCACATTGAAGCGGTACCAGTTCCCGCTGTAGAGGATGTTTATGCCGGCATCGATGACGTAAGCCGCGCCTGTGGACTCAGGCACATAAGCCGGAGCCTTGGCCGCCTTGCCCGCGAGTGTGATCGGGCCTGAGGCTCCCGTCTGCTTCACCGCCACGATGCTGGTGATGAGATGGCCCGCTTCATCCACCAGAGCACGACCGCTTTCCAGATACAGGCGCGGGCGGCGGTCACACGGCAGCGTATTCAGCGCTCCAGCGATGGCCTCGGCATATTTCTCGATCGGCGGCACCACCTGCTCCGCCGGCTGATACGAATAATGCAGCGTGCTGAGAGAGGGGAAACCGCCTCCGAGGTTCAGATACTTCAAGGACCAGCCATGACTCTCACGGCACCGCTCCATCAGCGTGATCAGCTTCTCCGCCGCGACTTTGTACGCGTTTGGTTCCAAAATGTAGGTGCCGATGTGCGTGTGCAGCCCCTGCAGACGCAGACGCCCCTTGCTTTCGGCGATGCGGCGGATCGCACGCCAGGCCTCGCCGTTTTCCACGCCAAAGCCAAACTTGCTCCACACCGGCTGAATGCCCGCGTCCAGCCAGCAGCGGATGGCGATGTCGATGCTGCGCCCCTGCTCCCGGGCGATCGTGTCCAGCAGCAGCAGTTCATCCCAGTTGTCCACCTGGATCATCGCGCCTTCGCTGGCGGCCAGCTCCAGGCCCGCGCGGGTCTTGTGCGGCCCGTTGAAGATGATGTCACGTCCGGCGATGCCATTGCGCCGTGCTTTCTCATACTCAAACTCGCTCACCACCTCCGCAATCGAGCCTTCGCTGTGGAAGACGCGGCAGATGGCGTTGAGATAGTTGGTCTTGTAGCTCCAGGCAAAGCGGGTGTTTGGATAGCGGCTTTCAAAGGCCTCGCGGGCGTGCTGAATTTTCTCCCGCAGCGTGCGTTCGGAGAAGACGAATAGCGGCGAGCCAAAGCGCGCCGCCAGATCTGCCACCGGCACGCCGTCGATTCGTTCGCACACATTGTTGTTCAGGCCATGGGCATGGCGGTTGCGGTTGGCGGCGCTGTTCTGGCCGCTGAGATGCCGCGTGATCGTCGGCGGAGAGTAGGGAAGGAGCTCTTGCATGGGAGGATGCGGTGGAGGGTTCGGGGAAATCAAAAGTTCCGGGATGTGGCCGGATGCGGGATGACCTCGCGCGGCTGGCGGAAGAACTGCCCGCTCGTCGTCAGCGCGGCCAGGTCACGGATGTCGCCTGTCATGTCGATGGCATGGCGGATGAAGAACTTGCCCGGGCACGCGTGGCGCAGCGGCTCACGCGGCTGCCAGCCCAGCGCCAGCTCCAGCGCGGCGGCGGGCAGGTTGCAGTTCAGCGTGGAGGGGAAGTCGCACCAGGCCGGGAAACGCGGATTGATCTCGATCAGGCAGTACTCACCTTTTGGCCCCTCCTCTTTGACAAACTCCAGTTCGAACGGGCCGTTCCACCGCAGCTCGGCGATGAGTGACTGCGCGATGGCGTCCAGCTGCGGATCGCGCACCACCATGCCGCCAAAGCCCTTGCCGCTCGCGGTGCGCAGCATCTTGCGGATGGAGCAGGAGCCGAGCATGCGGCCGGAGCCGTCTCCCAGCCCGATCACATTGTACTCCTCTCCCTGCACATTCTCCTGCACCAGCACCGGCGCGCCCCACTGCTCCATCATGTGCCAGTAGGCGGCCTCGCGTGCGGCTGGAGTCACGGCATGCCTGGCCTCGTAGAAGCGGCCTTTCACAAACACATTCCCGCCCAGGGAAGCCGCCGCCTGATGCAGCGCGCTCACATCCGTCACAGCCACGGTTTGCGGCGTGCGGCAGTGCGTGCGCTCGCACAGCCCGGCCAGCTTGGATTTGTCGCGGCATTTGAAGCTCGCGCCCGTCGGCAGGCAGGCGCGGATGCCGCGCTCACGCAGCTTTTCGGGCGCATCCACCAGCGGTGCCATCTCCGCATCCAGGCAGGGGATCAGCACGTCGAAGCGCTCCACTTCACGAATGTCGTCCAGACGCTGCCAGAAAGCCTCCACACCCGCTCCAGGGTAGGACATGGTGAAGGCCGCATCGGGTGCGTCTTCATCGCTGAAGAGCCCGCTTTCGAGCGAATCATAAACAAGGCCGATGATGCGCAGTTCGGGGTAAACACGGCGCAGGCTGCGGATGACGGCGGAACCTGGCTGGGGGTTTTCACCGCGATGAAGCCCGGTGACGGCGATGACAGGTGAAGCGTTCATGGCGTGGATGAAGTTCAGGGTTGGAAAGAGTCGGGGGCTCAGTTCGACTCGCGGGTCAGTCCCAGATGGGCGAGCTCTGCCAGGAAGGATTCCAGATCCCTCTCCGCAGTGCTGCGGCGGACCTCAAAACGCGTGGTCAGACGGTCGAGGATCTGCAGCCTTGTCATGCCCAGGCTCAGTGCCTGCATGACCACCAGCGCCGTCGGGCTGGCGGTGAAAAACTCGCCGCTCGTGGCGTCAAAACCAAAACCGTCCGCCTGCCAGGTGACGGTGAGAAATTCAAAGGTGTCCTCCGCAGCGCTCGGAGCTGCAGCAGGCACCCTGAAGGGGGAAGGCTCCGGCAGCTGGTGCTGGCTGCCGGGGCGGCTCAAGGCGGAAAGGGGCGCGAGTTTCATGGTGGTGATTGATTGCTTCACACCACTTAGAAGCCCCGCATGTTAACACCACCCCATGGGCAAAGATGAATACGCGTTTATTTTTCGCCTTGCCGGACCTGAATGCGGCGGGGCGCAGGGCCGCCATAACCAGTCTCCTGCGCAGGCAGGCCAAACCTCACGAGAGTCTGGCTGGCCTCACGCCGCTGGCTGTACCACACGCCGTCAGGATCGGTCTGGCCGTTCCACGAAGTGCGCAGGGCGGCAGGGCCAAACTCGAGCGATCCCTCGGGGATGCGCGCAGGCATCCTGTCGTGCCGGGGTTTCGCTTCGACGCGCGGCTCCTGCTCCTTTTTCGTCATGGCAGGTGTGTTTTCCACCTGCCTGCGGGCATGGTAATGGCGCATGGCCACCCACCACGTCGTGGCGGGAATCAGCAGCATTGCGACCACCATCACCCCTCTGAACCAGTTAGGGGATGTCGTTTTCATGTGGGAAACAAATTCGTTATTCCGTTTCCCGCAAGCCCTGCTTTGGCGCCGCATCCCGCCCGGCTCACCGGAACCCGGATGCCGCTTTTTCCACGGCCAGGATCATCATTGCCAGGCTGCGTCCCTGCACCTGGATGTCGATCTTTTCGCCGGCTGTGCGGCGCAGGACCGCCCTTCCCAGAGGGGCATCCTCTGAAATGCGGCCGTTGTCCGCATCGGCCTCGTAGCCGGGCACCACCTGGATGGTGATGTCAGGTTCGTGCAGCGCTGCCAGCTCATTGAGAGGCCGCAGGGTCACATGATCATAGTGATGTATCGAAAGAGTGTTCATGAAGAATAGAAGTGAAAATCAGAAAGGGAGGAGCCCTGCCACGCAGGCAGGCGCAAGCGGCTCCTGCCAGTGCGGCAGGAGCCTTTTGAACGACGGATGGGGTGTCAGGGCTCGGTGGAGCAGACCGCTATTGCCGCGTGGCCAGAAGCGACTCGATGCAGCCTTCAGGCTGCGTGCTTAGCACGTAGGAGCGCACGGATTCCCGTGCCGCCTCCTCCGTGCTGGCCGCCACTTCATAGCAGGCTTCGGTAAATACCTTCCCGAAGACTTCCTGCCGTTTGAACACACAGGTGACCAGCCATGTGGGCCGCTCAAAGCGCAGGGCGCTGCCAACGCTCACGGGTTTGTCATCGTGCCGAAAAAGTTGTTCCAATAGTTTCATAAAAAGAGTGTTTGAGATATGCCTTAACAAGTGAGGGAAAGGCCTGGCTGACGCATCCGTGCGCAGGCAGGCGGCACACGGCGCCCTGCAGTGGTGATCACTGCAAACGCGCGTGCCGTGGGGCATGACCAGAGTGAAGCCTGCACGCCATGAAGACGCGGGCGGGCATGAGTGACGCAGGCTCTGGTACCTGCAGGGGCGCGGACGATCCCGGATCAGGGATGTCCGCTTAAGCTCGGCTTGCCGCCAGTCGGTGGCAAAGCGGATGAATCACGCTGTCTTCGGCCATGCTGGCGAATACTGTGATATGGCGCTTCGTGGGCTTCACAGGCAAAAGCTATGTCCCTAACCCGAAATGGCAAGCCGTAAGTTGACGTCATCCGGTGCTGGGCGTAGCCATCGCCCCCATGAGCTCCACTCGCACTCAGGGGATTTCGCTGATCACAGCCACGGCGGTGGTGGTGGCAAACATGATCGGCACCGGCGTCTTCACCTCCCTGGGTTTTCAAGTGGGGTCACTTCCTTCGGGCTTCGTCATTCTCATGCTCTGGGTCGTCGGCGGCGTGTGTGCTTTTTGCGGCGCGGTTTGTTATGGCGAGCTCGCGGCCGCGCTGCCACGCTCCGGTGGCGAGTACCATTTCCTCTCCAAGATCTTCCACCCCGCCGTCGGCTTTCTCTCCGGCTGGCTCTCCGTCACCGTCGGTTTTGCCGCCCCCATCGCCCTGGCCGCCATGGCCTTCGGCAAATACTTCTCCGGCATCTTCCCCGAAGCCCCGGCCACCACGTGGTCGCTCGTCATGGTGTGGATCGTCACGCTGATCCATGTGGCTGGCATTCATACCGCCGCCCGTTTTCAAAACACCGCCACCTGGCTCAAGGTGACGCTCATCCTCGTCTTCATCGGCGCAGGCTTCTGGTTTGGCAAAGCCCAGCCCGTGCAGTTTCTCCCCGCCACAGGAGACCTCACTCTGCTCGGCAGCACGCCCTTCGCCGTCAGCCTCGTTTACGTCATGTATGCCTACGCTGGATGGAATGCGGCCACCTACATCGTCGGAGACATCCGCGACCCGCAGAAAAACGTCCCTCTCGCCATCGCGCTGGGCACGCTGCTGGTGGCTGGCCTGTACCTCGCGCTCAATGCCGTTTTCCTGCACGTGGCTCCCATGAGCGAGCTGAATGGCAAGCTGGACGTGGGCCATGTGGCCGCCGTGCATATCTTTGGCGAGACAGGTGGCAAGATCATGTCCGGCCTCATATGCCTCGGCCTCGTCTCCAGCATCAGCGCCATGACCTGGGTGGGCCCGCGTGTCATGAAGACCATGGGCCAGGACCTCCGCATCCTCTCACCTCTGGCTGCCAGTGACGAGCGCGGCGTCCCAGTCGCAGGTTTGTTTGTGCAGCTCTCCATCGTCATCACGCTGCTGCTCACCGCCAGCTTTGAGACCGTCCTCACCTGCGTGCAGTTCAGCATCCAGCTCGGCTCCTTTGCCACCGTTGTCGGTTTGATCGTGCTGCGCATCAAACAGCCCGACCTGCCGCGCCCCTACCGCTGCTGGGGCTACCCCGTCACCCCCGTCCTCTTTTTGGTCATCAGCCTGTGGATGATGATCTTCGTCGCCAAAAAACATCCGTATGAAACCCTTACGGGCATGGCGTTGATTTTGCTCGGTTGGATCATTTATTTCATCTCACCGCGTACTCCACGCACCCCATGAAAAAATCACTCGTCCTGCTGCTCGTCCTGGCTCAAGTCGCCCTCGCGGAGCCCCCCACCCCCAACGAGCAGGCGCGCTTCCTCGCAGGCCTGCCTCAGGAAGGTTCCTCACTGGCCGAGCTGGCCAAGCGCGGCGAGTTCAACTCCCACGCCAAGGAGCTCGATGCCACCTGGGCGGATGCCGAAGAGCGCCAGTTCACCAAGATCCGCGAATGGGCGCCCATGGGCCTGCCCGAGGCCGTCAATGACACCTCCCCGCTGCTCTATGTCTTCAGCGGCCCCGACTTCCTGCATGCCAATGTCTTCTTCCCCAATGCCTCCACCTACGTCCTCGCCGCCGTGGAGCCCGTGGGCCAGCTCCCTGATGTGACTCAGCTCAGCCCCGGAGAGCTCGGCTCCTCGCTGCGCAATCTCCGCACCACCCTCAATGCCTCCCTGAGCTTCAGCTTCTTCATCACCGCAGACATGAAGAAGGACCTCCAGGCCACCAAGCTCACCGGCACCCTGCCCGTCCTCTACGTCTTCCTCGCACGCTGCGGCTGCTACATCCAGAGCGTGGAAAAAATCTGGCTCAATCCCGAGGGCAAAATCCTCACCGACAAGGAGACCAAAACCTCCGGCGCTCGCATCACCTTCCTCGGCCCCAAAGGAAAGCACCAGACGCTCTACTACTTCTCCACCAACATCGCCGACTGGGCGCTCAAGCAGGATGCCTCATTCCTCCGCTTCTGCGACGGGCTTGGCACCATGAACGGCTTCACCAAGTCCGCCTCATACCTCATGCACCTGAGCGACTTCCACGCCATTCGCGACTACCTCCTGCACCACTGCCACACCATCACCCAGGACGATTCCGGCATCATGTGGAAGGACTTCCCCCGCGATGCCTGGGACGTGAAAGCCTACGGCTGGTATCCCGGCCCCATCCCCCTCTTCAAGCAGCACTTCCAGCCCGATCTGGCCGAATACTTCCGCACCACCGAAGTCGCCGACCTCCCCTTCGGCATCGGCTACCAGTGGCGGCCCAAGAGCAGCACCCTCATCTACGGCGTCTCCAAGATGATGGTGCGCAAGGCCATCCCCGTTGAAGACGACAAGCCCGTCGCAGCTCAGCCTTCGCCCGCCCAGCCTGTCGCCCCGCCACCCGTCACCACACCAGCTCCTCAGCCCCCCGCCGTTCCCAAAGCCCTTCCCGTTCCTGCCGACGCCCCTCAGCAATAAAATTCACGGTCCCTTCGAAAACAGCAGCCTCAGCAGCTCCGCATCATTCGGCTTTGAATCCTTCGCCAGCCGCACGATGACCAGGTTCCTCGACGGCACGATGTAGAGTCTCTGCCCGTAGGAGCCGATGCAGGCGATGAGATCCGCAGGCGCCGCGCGGCACAGGCAGGCATTGCGCCATGACTGCTGGTGCCACTTTTTGTCCAGCATGGACTCTGCATCCACCTCGCGGCCGGATCGGTTTGCTGCGGCCCGGTTGTTCCAGAAACCGAAGGCAAACGCCGCGTTGGCACTGCTGCCCTGCAGCTTCATCAGCACATCCTCATGCTTCAGCATCCATGTGCCCAGCTCAGACCACTGGCGTGCCGTCTGCATGAACCCAGCCGCCAGCAGCGGTGCTCCGTGCTGGTCCGGCAGGTAGCGCTGAGAGCCCAGCCCCAGCGGCGCCAGCACCTTGCGCTCCAGATAGCGGATGGGCGTCTGCTTCTTCTCCAGCTTGCGCGCCAGCAGCTCATGAAACACCTGCAGCGCCGCAGGCCCGTAGATGAAGGACTTTCCTGGCGTGGCCACCGCTCCGGCCTTCAGCGCTGCGCCAGTGCGGTCCGGAAAGCTGTTCTCGTGCAGGCCAAACATCGGCTCCAGCCCGTGACTGAAATCCAGCAGCTGCCGCACGGTGATCTTGCTCTTGCGTGCATCTCCCTGCCATTCGGTGATGGTGTCTGCCACGCGCTCATCAAAGCTGAACAGCCCCTCCTTCTCCGCCGCAAAGGCCGTCAGCCCCCAGAAGGCCTTGGTGCCGCTGTAAATGCGGTGCGGCTCCTTTTTGGCATGCCCGTTCGCATACGACTCATGCACGATCTTCCCGTTTTGCCGCACCAGAAAGGCGTGCCCGCCGTGCGCGGCCGAGTAAGCGGCCGCAGCCTCGATCCCCTGTGCCGCGAGCGGCTCCACCGCAGGCGCGGCCGTGAAAAAATGCAGAAATGCCAGCAGCGGCTTCATGCTCAAAGCTAGCCGCAAATTCACCGGTTTGCAGTCTCGAATGACTAAATAAAGCCTCCCTCAGCCAGCCCCTGTTCGTCACCCTTTCCACCTGCTGCACCCTCACCTCCCGGTGGACAAGCGCCCATCTCACCGCATCATCTGCGCCGCATGCGCATTCTCCTTGTCGAAGACCAGGCCAAACTGCTCTCCTTTGCCAAAAAGGGGCTGGAGGAGCAGGGCATCCAGGTGGACGCCGTCAGCGATGGCGATGAAGCCTGGGAGATGGCCACCACCGTGCCTTACGACGCACTCGTGCTCGACATCATGGTGCCTGGGCGCGATGGCCTCAGCATCCTGCGCGGCCTGCGGGACAAGCGCAACAACGTCCCCGTCATCCTCCTCACCGCACGCTCCACCCTGCCGGAAAAAATTGAAGGCCTCAATCTCGGCGCCGACGACTACATGACCAAGCCCTTCTTCGTCGAAGAGCTCGCCGCACGTCTGCACACTGTCGTCCGCCGCAAGTCCGGAGACTCCAGCCACCTCATTCGCGTGGAGGACCTCTGCATCAACCTGCTCGAGCGCAAAGCCAGCCGCGCCGGTGAGGAGATCGACCTCAGCACGCGCGAGTTTGAGCTGCTGGAGCACCTCATGCGCAGCCCCGGCCGCGTCTTTGGCCGCATGCAGATCTACGAGCATGTCTGGGGCTACAACATGGACCCCGAGACCAATCTGGTGGAGGTGTATATCCAGCGCCTGCGCTCCAAAATCGACAAAGATCACGACAAGAAGCTCATCCGCACCGTGCGCGGAGTCGGCTACGCCCTCGGCGGCGGCTGAAATCTCATCCCACGATTGCCAATCACCGCAGTCTGGCTCTAACTTGCCCTGCATGACGAGCGCCCAGAGCACCGCCGGTCCGGCTCCCCATGACACCAGTCTCCACCAGTGGCTGATGCTCGGCGTCTCCACCGCGTTTCTGACCTTGATCGGCCTCGTGCTTCCCCATGGAGACAGCGGCGAGGAGTTCCGCGGGTGGTTCATGGCTCATCTCTTTTTTCGCCCGCTGATCGTCATCCTGTGGGCGGTTATCATCATCGAGGGCATCGCCGGCCTTTTTGCCTCCGCCGCTCCCTGGCCCGCGCGCCTCAGGCGCCTGCTGCTCACCTCGCTCCTGCCGCCGCTGCGCATGATCACGGCCAGCAGCAAGCCCGGCGGCTGGCTCTGGCTGCCCGGCATCGGCTGGAAGACTTCCGGCGAGGCCACCTCTGAGCAGCTTGAGCAAAAGCTCGCACTGCCCATGCTCATCCTCACTCTCCTGGTGCTCCCCGTGCTCGGTGCCGAGCTTACCGGGGGAGAGACTTTGGAAAACCACCCGCGCATGGCCCTGGCCACCCATCTGATGACCTGCGTCATCTGGATCGGCTTCACCATGGAGTTTCTCTGGATGGTCGCCGCCGCGCCTGACAAGCTGGCCTACTGCCTCAAAAACTGGATCAATCTTGTCATCATCCTGCTGCCGCTCGTGGCCTTCCTCCGGGTGCTGAACATTTTCCGCTTCACCCGCATGCTGCGCGCCGGCAAGCTCCTCCGCGCCTACCGCCTGCGTGGCCTGTGGACGCGCCTCTGGCGCCTCGCCCTGCTCTTCAAGCTCATCGACCGCCTCCAGCAGCGAGATCCCGGGAAATACTGCGCCGCTTTGGAAAAGAAGATCGCCGACCTCGAAGAGGATCTGGCAGAGCTGCGCACCCGGCTGGCCGAGCAACGTGGCAAGCTCCCCCGCGAGTGAGCTTTTTTTGAAGCTTCTGCAGTTTGACACCCCTGCTGCCTGCTGGCTATAATTACCATAATGAACACCCCGATTGTTCTATTCCCTTTCCCCAAATTTCTTAGCCTCATCTGCTTGCTTCCTACCCTGCTGGCTGCCGTAGCCTCTCAGGCCCAGCAGCTGCCCCCTCAGGTCATCGAGCAGGCCAGGCGTGAGTCCCTTCCTGCGGAAAAGCGTGCCAAGCACGACAACTACCAGGCTGCCGCCAAATACTGGTACGCCAGCCGCAATCCCAAGCACTTGGAGGACATGGACGAGGCGCTGTCAGATCTGCTGCCTCTCGCCACCGCTTACACCTCTGTCATCGACAACTTCCAGAGCTGGGAGGAGGCTCAAAAATACAAGGCCTACCACGATGCCGGGGCCGTACTCCTGGCCAAAGCCTACACCTGCCTTTACTACGGCGACGTCAAAAAAGCCGCACCTGCCGTCGAGCTTATCGAGACCAAGTTCCCCTATGCCATGCTGCTGCAAGAAGATCGTGGCGTCCAATGGGTCCGTGAAAACCTGCGCTACCACGAGCACTGCTGCATGCTCTATGCCGCCATGAGCCTGAAGGTCGTCGGCAAAATTCATTTCCCGCATGAGCGCGATGAATTTGACGGGCGGCAGCAGCGCAAGGCCCTCGAGCACATGGCCGTGCTCCGCCTGCGCGAAGGCAATGTTGACCGCCTGGAGCATTTCTTCACCGCCATCAATCACAGCGAACTCCAGACCTCGGGCGGCGACTGGGCGCTAGACATCATCATGGACGCCATGCGCCCGCTTGATCAGGACTACCAGACTGAGAAAGCCTGGCGCGAGATCCATGACGCCATCCTCATCTGGCAGAAGCAGAAGCCCACCTCCATCTTTGCCCGTCTGGCAGAGGCACGCTTTTTATACAATTACGCCATGTTCGAAGCCAGGCACAGCCGCTCCTTTGCCATCATACGGGATGCCTCCGAACGCGGCCTGAACTTGATGCAGGACATTCCCAAAGCCAGCCCGGCCTGGTACGACACGATGCTCCGCCTGCAGGCCGTCGCCGGCCGGCCCGCTCATGAGATCGCCCCAGTCTTCAAAGAGGGGCTGGACAAATACCCCGATTACACCCCTTACGCCGTCGCTCTCGGGCGGTGCTTTGTGAATGGCGGAGAGATCGGCCGCCAGGTTTGTGCCGAGATCATCGAACAGCTGCAGTCCACTTCCAAAGGGGCTCTGGCCGCACAGATGCTGCGCCGCATCTATTTCGACGGTGATCTGCCGGCCATCCAGCCGCGCCTGAATCTCGACACTGTCGAGCGTTGCATCCATGCAGCCGTGACCCGGTGGCCGGAGAGCTACGAGCTCCGCAGCGATCTCGGCATCCTCGCCGTCACCATTGGTCGGCGTGCGCTTGCCGCAGAAATCATGCAGGGCATGAGCAAGAAGTGGTGCCGATACGCCTGGAAAGGCCGCGAGGACATCGCCATCCTCCTCACAAGCCCTGACACAGCGCACCCCCCACGCGTGGACCCCACACGCAAGACCACGCTTTAAAAAGGCGCTCTCATCACTCTCACTGCCCCAGGCTCAGGTATTCGCGCACTGTGTGGTTCAGCGCCCGGCGTGCCGGAGGGAAGCATTCGGCCACTTTCTCAAACGTCTCCTCCATGGCAAACTCGTCTGCCAGCACATGCCTGCGCGCAGCCTCCAGGTGGCTCACCACCACCTGCTCGTAGTAATCCACGTCCGGCGCGCCGCGCCGTGCCGCACGCCGGTGCAGAAAGTCCGGGTACAGACAGGTCAGCACCAGGAATTGGTTCGCACACTGCACATGCAGGAAGAACTTGTGGTGCCGGCTCGCGTTCTCGATCGCCTCCAGGTAGTCCACGCTGTACAGGCTGTCGATGGCGTGGTTGATGTCATTCGGCCCCTTCGTCGGCGAGCAGCCAAAGTCCGCGCACACCACGGCCATGTAGTCCGCCACCGCCACCTCCTTGATGCCAAATTCCTTCAGCGAGTGTCGCACCACGATGAAGAAAAACAGCTCCGGAGAAAGCAGCGCCGCTTTGCGGGAGACGATCGCGGCGTCAAAGAGCTTGTCATTGTCGAGGATGATCGGCACCGCTTCGGGGTCGTCTATCATCGCATTGAAGCCCTCTCGTCCGCGCTCATCCAGCGCCAGGGTGTCTCGAATGAAATTCCAATCCGTCGGGGTGAAACGGAACCAGCAGCCAGGGCGGGGAAAACGCGTCATGGAGATAAGTTGTGAACTGTCATCTACCTTTAGCATAACGAATGCCAGTTGGTTTTAATCCTTTCGACGGGGGGGCTTGCATCTTTGTTCAATCAGCTGTCAGGGGCTGTCATGACCTCTCGACAGCAGGGCTGATGAGGCACAAAAAGCCAAGGGGCTGCATGGTGCATACCACACAGCCCCTTGCGGAGAATGAATGAGTGATGGGGACTATTTCAGCGCCTTGCGCAGGACGGGTTCGAAGATTTCGGCCTGGCGGAGGAAGCCGAGGTCGGTGCCGTGGGAGGCGTCGTTGGAGCCTTCGGCGTCGGTGCCGTAGAGGGCGTCTCCGCCGATGTAGTGGAGATTGGCGACTTTCTCTTTTTTAAGCTGCTCGTAGGCGGCCTTGAGGGCGGCGTGGTTGTCGTCGTGGAACTTGGCTTTGCCGGGGGTGATCCAGGAGTTGGTGAAGCGGCGATCCTCGACGAGGATGATGGGGATGGTGGTGTGCTTGGAGCGGAGCTGCTTGACGAGCGGGATGCATTTGGCGGTGACATCGGCGGGGCCCATGTTGGGGAGGCAGTCGATGACGATGACGGCGGGATCGAGTTCGTTGAGGAGATCTCCCACAGCAGCGTCCATCTTGCCGTTGCCTGAGAAGCCAAGATTCATGACCGGGCGTTCCAGATGACGGCCGAGGATGGCGGTGTGCACCATGCCAGGACGGGAGGCATTGGCACCATGGGTGATGGAGGTGCCGTAGAAGACGATGGGCTTCCGGCGCGGAGCGAGGCCTTCGAATTTTGCGCCTGCGGGAACGCCGATCTCGAGTTTTTCGACACCGTTGTAGAGCGGCAGGTAGGCGGCGAACTCGTGCTCGCCGGGGGTGATGTCGCTAATCATCACGGTTTCGACATGCTGCTTGTCGGGCTTGGGGCAGGCGACCCAGCGCCACCTGCCTTTGGCATCGCGTGCGTAGAGGTCGAGACCGCTGACGCCGGTGGCGGGCATGGCGGGGAGAGCGAGGTTGGACTTGGAGAGATCGTAGCGGCAGTAGATGGCTTTGGCGTCGGTCTTGAAGCGCACCATCATGCCGGCGCTGTCACGGCTGAGGCCCCACACGGCGGGGGTGACGGTTTTTTCCGCCTTGGCCGGCAGGCGGTCAAACCAGCGCAGGCGCTGCTGGTCTCCCCAGCCGCGACCTTCGACACCCCAGGTGGTGACATCATGCCACTGGGCATCTGCGGGAATGGTGGGGCCTTTGGGTTTGGCAGCAGGGGCCGGTGCCGGTGCTTTGGGGGCTGCGGTCTGGGCGAGCAGGGACGTGCTGGCAAAGAGGGCGAGGAGGAGGGCTGGTTTCATGTGGCGCTTCAGTACGTCGGGCAGCGGGGTGTTCTCACGGTAATCACGCGGAGGCGGCGGAAGCTTTTAGCCGCGCACTTTGGCGAGGGCTTTTTTGGTGGCCTCGCGGGCGGTCTTTTCCCAGGTGGGGAGGGAAGAACGTGCGGTGGGGTTTTTCAGCGGAGGGACAGGGCCGGGGGCTTCAGAGAGACTGGTGGCGACGGGTTTGCCAGTGCGATTGTGTGTGAGGACGCCGACGGTGACGCTTTGAGTAGTGAAATCGGGGGTGACCCAGACGCGGACGACGGCGGTGAGGTGGTTGGTGGCGGCGAATTTTTTGACTTCGGCACGTTCATTGAACGGGGTGAGATGCTGAGGCACCTGCTGCATCCTGGAGAAGGGGATGTAGCTGAAGGCGCGGCTGTCATCCAGCGCGCGCTCCACACCACGCTGAACGGCGAGATGAACGCGCAGCTCCTCGGGGGACTCGGGTTTGAGATGGGGCAACTGCCTATCTCCAGGATGACCGCCTGTGGGACCGATGCCGATGGCTCCGGTGCGCACGTTTTTAAGGCGGCCGAGGCTGCCCTCAGTGCAGGAGGAGAGGGATGCTGCGGCGAGCAGAGCCGCAAGAACAAGGTGGAGGTGCGGACGGATCGAACTCATGCCAGGATATGCCACGAGAGGCAGAATTTGTCATGTGGTAACGGGTGCGGCGACAGCGCTTCATTCCTCCTCATCGTTGTCTTCAGCGTCCGCGAGGGAGCCCTCACGGGAGCGTGCGAAGAGGCAGCCGAAGAGACCCTTGAAAAAACGCCAGGTGCCAAAAAATCCGGTCAACAGAATGGCTGAGACACCGTGGCGGGAAATCGTTCCCGCCCCCTCAACGAGGCGGAAGAAAAAATATAATGCCACGATCAACAGCCCGAGACCCTGAACCGTTTGTTTGAATGCCTCGGTTCTAAGAAGTGAGGTGCGTTCTGAAAGCGCGCGTTCGTACATCTGCCGCGCCTCGTCACTGGGGATGCCATTGACCTCGAGGCGATGAATGACATCGGCACGAGGCTCGCCCCAGATGACCATGCGGCGGGCCCCCTGAAAAATGCGATCCTTGAATTCGTCGGTCATAGGCCGGCGAGACTAAAACAAACCGTGGTTAACGGCAAAGCAGAAACTCCTTCGCGTTCACGAGGCTCCAGGTGATGTCCTCCAAGGCAAGGCGGCGGTCTTTGGCGGAGGCGAGGAGGGACTCGATGACTCTGGCCTCGTCCGGGGTGGGGGAGCGGGTGAGGAGCGCCCAGTAGAGATCGCGGGTGACGGCGGCGTTGTCGGCGTTTTTAATGAGGGAGCCGAGGAGGTTGTATTTTTGCGAGACAACACTGCTGACCACCGGTCCGCTGATGAACTGGAATATCTGGCCGAGGGAGGTGTCTGAGCCACGCTCGCATTCGCAAGCAAGCTCGCGTTTGGGACGGCCAAACTGGACGAGGAAGGCCTCGGGGGACATCGGATCTGGACTGCCACGGCCATTGGCGGGGCCGGGGATCTGGCCGGCACGGAGGCCGCGATCCCAATCCTTGAACTGCGGGGTGACGCGGAGCGCGCCGTAGAGTGAATCCAGGAGCTGCTCGGCAGTGAGGCGGCGGGGCAGGTGGTGGGAGTAGTTGGTGAGGTCGGAGGCGTTGGTCTCGTTGGGCGTGCTCTCCAGCTGGTAGGTGTGGCTGAGCATGATGGTGCGGACGAGATGGCGCAGATCAAAGCCGCTGCGGATGAGATCCTGGGCGAGAGCATCGAGAAGCTGCGGATGGCTGGCGGGATTGGTGAGGCGCATGTCGTCCACGGGATCGACCAGACCGCGGCCCATGAGGTGGTACCAGATGCGGTTGGCCTGAGCCTTGGCAAAGAGCGGATGATGTGGGCTGGTGAGCCAGTTTGCGGCGGCTTGAAGCTCATCTTCCTTGTCTGAAAGCTTTGGCATTTCTGCGCCGAGGAAGCGGGCTTTGGCGGTGTCTCCGGTGCGAGGGTTGGTGATGTTCAGCTTTGTATTGAGGAAGACGAGCTGTTCGCCGTTGAACTCGTGCTTGTCGCTTTTGTCCCGTGGCTTGATGTTTTCGAGGATCTTGTAGTCCACTTTGGCGAAGACGGCGGACCAGTTGTAGTAGTCGTCCTGCGTCCAGCGGTCGAAGGGGTGGTTGTGGCACTGCGCACACTGGAGGCGGGTGCCGAGAAAGACCTGCGCTGCGGTGGTTGCGCGCAGCTCGGGTGTGCGGTTGGCGCGGTAGAAATTGGACTCCGGCTCGTGGTAGGTACTGCCGCGGGATGAGATAAGAGCGCGGACCATTTCATTGATGGGACGGTTTTGCGCGAGGCAGCTGCGGATCCAGCCGTGGAAGGCCTGCGTACCTTTGGTGTCGAGCGTGCGGGACTCCACCTTGAGTACATCGGACCACTTGAGCGTCCAGTAGTCGGCGAATTCGGGACGCGACATGAGGCGGTCGATCAAGCGGGCGCGTTTGTCGCGTGCTTTGTTTGAGGCAAAGGCACGTGCTTCATCCGCCGGAGGAATGAGGCCGCAGAGATCTAGCCAGGCGCGGCGGAGAAATACCTCGTCGCTGCACAGGCCGCCGGGGTTCATGCGCAGGGTTTTGAGCTTGCCGAAGACGTGGGTGTCGATGTAGTTGCCGTGTGGTGGATTGCTCCAGGCGAAAGTCGGATTGGCTTTTACGAAGGTGAGACGCACGGGGGCGGACTGATTGAGGAAGCGAACAAGGATGGCGGGCTCGCCAAACTGCAGGCGTTTGACAAGGCCGCTGCGGCTCACTTCGACGAGGCCGTTTTGCAGAGGCTCGTAGATGGCGCGATCCGTGATGTCGCGCTGAGTGCCGTCTGAAAAAGCGGCCTGGACAGAGAGCTGCACTTTATCCTGGGGTTCATCCAGCACGAGCTCTGCGGGAGTGACGGTGAGCCGGGTGACCTGCGGCGCGGTTTTTTCATCGTGCGGCAGACCGGAGGCGATCCAGGAGCGCAGCACCTGGTATTCCCAATGTTTAGGATCTAGGCGCTTGCCGCCTTCGTGGGCGATCTGGTTGGCCCCCTTGACCAGGATGAGGCTGCGTTCCGGAGAGAACACGTCCACACGGCGGCCGGAGACCTCACGGGCGAGCGCCTTGAAATCGAACTCCGGGTCCTGACCGCGCAGTGAGAGCTTGAAGCCGCCTTTGCCAGTGGCATTGCCATGGCAGGTGCCCAGATTGCACCCAGCCTTGGAGATGGCGGCCATGACGTCATTGCGGAAGGAGACGGCATCGGCCGCAAACACCGACGAACCGGCAAAGACTGCAAGGGTGCCAACAAGACTGGAGACAAGGCGATTCACAAGGTCGCAGATTACGACCTGGAAGCAGTGTCTCTTCCAATTGCGCAGGGCTATTTCACCTGCGGTGGGGATCAAAACGGAATGTCATCATCTTCCATGCCGTCGGTGATGGGGCCTTCACCGAAGTCATCGTGCTGCGGCTGAGGAGCCGGTGCGGGGCGTTGCTGAGGACGCTGCTGCTGGGGAGCCGGGCGCTGTTGCGGACGCTGCTGAGGGCGATTGTAACCGCCGCCACCACCTCCTCCTCCGCCAGAATAGCCACCACCGCCGCCGCCACCACCACCGGAGTAGCCGCCTTCTTCATCGCCACCACCACCGCCGCCGCCTGCGCGGTCACCGCCGGGGCTGCCGAGGAACTGCATCTGCTCGCCCACGACACGCATGCGGGTGCGCTTCTGGCCGGTCTGCTTGTCTTCCCAGGAATCCATCTGGAGGCGGCCTTCGATGAAGACGGGGCGGCCTTTGTGGAGATATTTGCCGGCGAGCTCGGCCATCTTGGACCAGAGGACGACGTCCACGAAAGTGACTTCCTCCACCTTTTCACCACTGTCGGAGGTGTACACGCGGTTCACGGCGAGACCGATGTCGCAGACGGCGCTGCCCTTGGGCGTGTAGCGCACTTCGGGGTCGCGGGTCAGATTGCCGATGAGCATGACTTTGTTGTAGGAGGCCATAATGGGGCACCATTGCCGCCCCCGGTGCCGGAGGGCAAGAATTTTGTCATTCTCGTGACGCTCAAATCCGTGCGATGCTGGGGGGTAATGCAGGAACTGATTGACGGCTTCATCCTCCACCTGGCGACCGAGCGGGGTCTGTCCACGAACTACCAACTGCTGGTGCGGCGGGTGCTGGAGGCGTTTGCCAGCTGGTTCAAAATGAAGCACGAGCTGACTGCTGCGGAAGCGGTGACGACGGAGCATGTGAGCGGTTTCCTTTCCCAGCGGAAGAAGGACGGGATAGCGGCGTCCTCGGCGCGGGTGGAGCTGATCGCGCTGAAGATTTTTTTCCGCTGGCTGCGGGCGCGCAAGGTCATAGCCACTGACCCAGCCGACCCGATCCTGCCCCCCCGGCAGGAAAAGCACCTGCCGGACTCCCTGAACGAGCTGGACGTACGGCGGCTGGTGGAGTCTGTGAAGGGCAGCGCGCCGCTGGACCGGCGGGACCGGGCGATCCTGGAGCTGTTTTACGCCAGCGGAGTGCGGCTCTCTGAGCTGGCGGATGCGCGGCTGGAAAACCTGAGCCTGGAGGAGGGGTGGATCCGGGTGACGGGCAAGGGGGCCAAGACGCGGCTCTCACCCGTAGGCGGCGCGGCGAGGGAGGCCATCTCCGCGTATGTGGAGCATGCGCGGCCCGAGCTGGTGGGCCCGAAGTCGCAGAGCCATATCTTTCTCTCACGCAATGGCACGCGGCTGACCACGGCGCGCATCCAGCAGATCGTGAAGGAGCGTGCGGAGCATTGCGGGCTGGACCCGGCGCGGGTGCATCCGCATCTCCTGCGGCACAGCTTTGCCACGCATCTGCTGAACAATGGGGCGGACCTGCGCGTGATCCAGGAGATGCTGGGACATGCGGACATCTCCACGACGCAGATCTACACGCATGTGGATCAGGCGCGGCTCAAGGAGGTGCACCGGAGGTTTCACCCGAGGGGGTGAGCCGCCACATCGCCCATGCGGGCGTAAACTTCGCGGCCTTCGCGGCTGTGCTCGAGGAGGTCGCTGGTGAACTGGATTTTGCCGGGCTCGAAGATGGTGATGAAGCAGGAGCCGCCGAAGCGGAAGTAGCCTTTCTCAGCGCCTTTTTCGACAGGGGTGCCGGCTGCGTAGGTCTGCACGATGGAGCCGACGCAGGTGGCGCCCACTTCCAGCAGGAGGACATCTCCGAGGGACGGGGTGCGCAGAAGGGTGATCTCGCGCTTGTTTTCCCAATGGATGCTGGCACGGCGGCGCAGGGCGATGGGACTGACGGAGTAGAGAGGACCATTGACCAGCCTGGAGGGGCCGGGTGTGCCCGCGCAGGGGAAATGAAAGCGGTGGTAGTCCACCGGGCAGAGGCGGGAGATAAGCATGCTGCCGTGGGCAAAGCGTGCGGAGAGGGCCTCATCCCACAGCAGGGCGGGGAGATCGAACCGGGTGCCTTTGATGAAAAAGCTGTCACACGCGGCGATGTCCGGCAGCACGAGGTGGCGACCATCGGCTGGCAGCGTGACCACATTTTCCCCAGGGGAGATGGGGCGGGCGTGGGGTGCGAGCTTGCGATAGAAAAATTCGTTGAAGGTACGGAAGGAGTCGGGCGGATCGGCAAATTCGGCGGTGTCCACCCCGTAGGATGCGAGGAAGGGTGCGATCTTGGCCCGGCTGGCGGGGGCGTCCATGCGGCGGCCGTACCAGCGGGAAAAGGCCGCCCGTTTGACCAGGGCGTGCAGGGGCAGGGCGCCGAGCGGGCTCTCGTAGGTGAAGCGCAAAAAGCCCTCGCCGTACACCGCCTCGGTCTCGAGACGCCGGGTGATGCGGTTGAAAAAAGTGATGGGGGCGGCGGGCATGGAGTTGTTCACATAATGCCAAGATAAGAAAACGCTACACGAACAAAACTGGCGACAAACCCGATTCGAGGCATAGTCGCGACCCTTTCCTGACCGATTGTATGACCGAACCCGAAGCCAACCCTGAGAACAAGCCGCAGCCTCAAAGCGGCCTGGTGGACCTTTCCGACCTGAAACTGATGCCTGCGTGGGTGGGCGAATTCGGCAAAGAAGACAAGATCAAACAACGCTATGCGGATGCGGAAGACCGCCCGCAGCGTGGTGACCGCCGTGGCGGTGGTGGATTCGGAGGTCGTGATGACCGCCGCGGACCTCCTCCGCGCCGTGACGGCCCTGGAGGCGGTGGACAGCGCCAGGGTGCTGGCGGCGGATTCCGCCCGCGTGGCGAAGGCGGCCCTCCGCGCCGTGATGGCGATGACCGCCGTGGCCCTCCGCGCCGTTTTGGAGATCGTGACCGCGACCGTGGCGGCCCGCCGCAGCGTGAGTGGGTGGAGATCCCGAAGGATGTGCAGGTGACGATCTTCCCGGACGACAAGTCGGTGGACGCCCTGGCCGCGCACGTGCGCCAGACCGGGCACGCCTTCAGCATGTTTGACGCCGCACGTCTGGTGCTGGCGGGTGGTGACCGATTCATGGTGCGCTTCCGCTGCGCCGAGGAGCGTGCCACGGGCCTGTATCATGTGTCTGCAGACGGCGGCCTTTTCCTGACACGCGATGAAGCGCTGGCGCATGTGCTGCGCAGCGCCGCGCTGGACGAGTACTACCGAGTGGAGGAGATCGAGCTGGAAGCACCGAAGGGTGAGTTTGCCTCCGTGGCGGTGTGCGGTCTGAGCGGCGAGATCATCGCGCCGCCGAGCCATCACAGCTACCAGACGGGTGTGATCCGCCTGCACCGCGAGCGGTTTGCGAACATGTCCCTGGAAGACTACAAGCGCCGCATCCGCGTGGAAGCGAATCCGGAGCTGGTGGCAAAGTGGAAGGAAAACATGAGCAAGGGCCGCCGCTGGGTATGCCTGAAGGGCGAGGTGCCCGAAGGCGGCGAGCCGCTGGCGCTGAGCACCCGAGCTGACATGGAGGCGCATTTCCGCCGCACCTTTGGCAACGATGCCGTGATCGAAGTGCGCGAGGCCGTGGTGCCGGGCAACATCGACAAGCAGAAGCTGGCGCACATCTTTTTCATCATGCTGCGCCAGGCGGTGGATGCCGCGCGCAAGCATCTGTTTGAGATCTCGCAGAAGCTGGGCGCCGGCCTGGAACGCCGTGGACTGAAGCTCTTCAAGCGCCGCGCTGGCAAGCAGTTCGTCTGCCGTGTGAAGCCGCGTGCCATCGAGCCGGGCATGGTGTTCTCTGACCGTCTGGCGCAGCTCGTGGAGCAGCTGAAGACGAACCACGGCATGCCGATGCAAAAGCTGGTGGAGGCCATCGTGCCATCTCCTGCCGCGCCTGAGGGCACGCCTGCTGATGCGCCGAAGCATCCGACAGATGACCAGATCGCCGTGATCAAGGACATCCGCTGGCTGGCGAACGAAGGATACGTCATCGAGTACAGCGACGGCATGGTCTTCCTGGGAGTGCAGGGAGAGCCTGCTGCTGCGAAGAAGGAAACGACATCTGCCAAGGAGCCTGCCGCTGAAAGCGCTGAGCAAGCCGCGCCTGTGGAAGAATCCATCGCTGAGGAAGTGATGGCAGAAGAGGCTGAAGCCGCGCTGGCTGGAGCCCCGGTGGAGGCCGCTGCAGTGGAAACTGCTGAGGAAGAAGCCCCTGCACAGGAAGCTGAAGAGGGGCTGAAAGAGCCTCCGACGGAAGAATCCTTGGAGGAAGAAATTCTGGCTGAAAAGGCTGAGACCGAGCTGGCTGAATCTTCGGCAGAAGAAGGCGCCGCTCATTAAAAAGGAGTTTCCGAGTTTGTCTGGCAAAGCCGCGCATTGAGCGCGGCTTTGTTTTTTTAGACCGCAGTGCGAGTCTCCCCAAGAGAGCTAATGCCAGCGAGTGCTTTCGATGGCCCAGAGCGTTTTGACGCTCTGGACGGCGGCTTTGACATTGTGAACGCGGAAGATCTGGGCACCACGGTTCATGCCTGCGGCGATGCAGGCCTGGGTGCCGGGATCGCGCGCCAAGGCGGGGACGCCGAGGACATCTCCGATCACGGTTTTGCGTGAGACGGGGAGGAGGATGGGGCGGCCGAAGTGGTGGAGGCGCTGCAGCTCGCGGTAGATGGTGAGGTTGTCGTCCCGCTGTTTGGCGAAGTCGATGCCGGGATCGAGCATGATGTTTTCACGCGGCAGGCCCACGCTCTCCGCCAGCACGAGGCGCTGGGTGAAGAAGTGGTCCAGCGTGTCCATGATACTCTCATACTGCACATGGGTGTGAGGCACCTTGGGCTGGCCGACGCTGTGCATGATGAGGAGGCCGGCATTGTGCTCGGCGCAGAGTTTGGCATTGAAGGCGTCCGGCAGGCCGCTGATGTCATTGATGAGGTCTCCACCATGAGGCAGGATCTCGGCAATGACGTCGCTGCGCCAGGTGTTTATGGAGAGCAGCGGGGCTTTGAAGCGAGAAGCAAGCTCCGGCCATTTGGCTAGGAAGGGCAAGAGGCGGTCGATTTCTTCGGAGACGCTGATGGCCTCGCGGTTGGTGCGGGCGCTTTCGGCACCGATGTCGATGATGTCCGCGCCGTCCTGGAGCTGCTGCCTGGCCTGGGCGAGAGCGAGGGTGGGGTCCAAGGTGCCGTCTCCGCAGAAGGAGTCGTCATTGATATTGACGATGCCCATCACCAGCGGGCGGCGGGGGAACTCGATGCGGTGCTGACGGGCCTGGAAGATCATAGCGGCCATGCCTCCGGAAGCGGGACCACCTTGCGCTGGCGTTTCTCGAAGCGGACGGTGGTGGTGTAACCGACACTGCGGACGAGATCGAGGGCTTTGTTGAAATCGACGCCGACGTCCGTGGGGATGTGGGCGTCTGAGTTGATGACGATGGGCACTTTAGCGGCAAAGGCCATCTCGAGCATCTCGCGGGCGGGGTAGATCTCGCGCACGTCTTTGCGCAGGCCGGCGGTGCTGACTTCGAGGATGCCATTGGTGTCCACCAGCGCCTGGATCACGGGTTCGTAGTAATGGCGCAGGTCACCGGAGGGGCGGAGGCCAAAGCGCTTGGCGAGGTCGGGGTGGGCGTGGAAGTCGAACTGGCGGGTTCGGATCATCTGCTCGTAGAGCTTCCAGTACATGCCCCACATGTGTTCGATGTCGGAGGCGGTTTTCCAATAGGAGACGTACTTGGGGTCATCGACGGCAATGCCGTCGTGGATGTAGTGGACGCTGCCGATGAGGTAGTCCCAGTCTGCCATGCCGGTGGTTTCATCGATCCACTTTTGGCGGCCATCGAGGTGGTCGCACTCAAGCGCGAGGCGGATGGGGAAGTCCGGGAGCGCGGCGCGGGCTTCCTCGACCAGCTCAAAGTAGCGCGGCAGGTCGGAGAGGGGCATGCGCCAGTTGTCATAGTACTCCGGCATGGGATTGTGGTCTGAGAGGCCGATCTCCGCGAGGCCGATGCTCTGTGCGTGCCGCGCGTAGTCGACGGGGTTCCCCTCGGCATGCAGACAGAGCGGCGTGTGCGTGTGGTAGTCGGTGAGCATGGGAGTTTTTCGCTGCATTGGGCGCGCTGGCAAGTTGATCGCGCCGCATTTCGCGGGCATGAGAGGGGATCATGCCCACCCTTAAAGCTTTCATTTTTGATCTCGATGGCACTTTGATTGATTCGCTCGCGGACATCGCTGAGTCGATCAACCGCATGCTGGATGGGCGGGGGTATCCGCGCTGCGAGCAGGAGGTGTTTAAGCAGATGGTGGGAGATGGAATGGAGAAGCTGGTGGAGCGCGCGCTGCCGGAGGCGGTGCGCAGCGAGGCACTGATCAAGGTCTGCACCGAGGAATATCGGGCGCAGTATGACCTGCTGTGGCAGGAGCAGACGCGGCCGTATGCGGGCATCGTGGAGATGCTGGCGGAAATGAAGAACCGAGGGCTGAAGCTGGGGGTGATCTCGAACAAGGCACACCGCTTTACCGTGCCGATGACGGAGCATTTCTTTGGCACTCAGGTGTTTGACCACATCCTGGGTCAGCGCGCCGAGGTGCCGCGCAAGCCAGATGCGGCAGGAGCGCATGAGATGGCGGCCTTTCTGGGGCTGCAGACGAACGAGATGGCTTATGTGGGGGACTCAGGGATCGACATGCAGTTTGCCCGCAACAGCGGGATGCGCGCCGTGGGAGTGCGCTGGGGCTTCCGAAGCGAGGCGGAACTGCGTGAGTGCGGGGCTGAGCTGCTTATTTCCCGAGCTGCGGAATTGTTCGATCTTTGCTGAAAATATAGTTTCCGCTGGTACTTGAGCGCCGTGGGAGGTCCGTTAGTGTCGGGGCGCTGTGAAATTTCAAACCTCCCTTTTCCCGATGCGTGCTGGGCTTCTTCTCAGCATGGCGCTGCTGGCCGCCTGCCAGTCCTCACGCAAGCCACCGCCTCCACCACAGGCACCCATGAAGGAGGCGTGGAAATATCCGGGTGAATGGAAGGGCGGCAGCAAGCCGATCACGCGCATGGTCATCAATGTGGATGTGCAGCGCGCCATGCTGTACAGCGGCAAGGAAGAGGTGGGCTGGACCTACTTTGCCAGCGGCATCCCTTCCTTTCCGACGCCGACCGGAGAGTTCAAAATTTTGGAGAAGGTGAAGGACAAGGTTTCGAACTTGTACGGCAAGGGTTTCGACAAGGACGGCAAGGTGGTGAACTCCGACTTCAAGCAGGGACGCGATCTGCTGCCGGAGGGCGGGCACTTTGAGCCAGCGAAGATGACGTACTTCATGCGCCTGACTGGCGATGGCGTGGGCATGCACATCGGGCCGATCCCGCGGCCTGGACGCCGTGCCTCGCATGGCTGCATCCGCCTGCCGAGCAAGATGGCACCGATCCTCTTTGAGCACACGGCGGTGGGTACGCCGGTGACGATCACCGGCAACGGGCCTGATTATCAGACCTACCTGAAGCAGTCTGCCGAGAAGGCCAAGGCAAATGCTGAGAAGCTGGCAGCGGCCAAGAAGAAGGCGGCAGAAGCTGCTGCTGCGGCGACGGCTGCCACGACGCTGGCACCGGATGATCCGAACGGGCCCAAAGGGGCTGCAACACCGCCGCCGCTGGGCGCGCCCCCTGCAACGCCACCCGTGGAAGTGAAGCCTGCGGAGCCGGTGAATCCGCCGCCTGCGAACAACTGAGGGTGCGGAGAGATTTGTGAAGGAGGGGCGGCTGAAAGGCCGCCTCTTTTTTTTGTGCATCCGAGAAGCCAGTGCTGGGTGGGGCGGAGGTTTGTGTCACCGCTACGCGGTTCCACGGGAACGGGGTGGGTGGTGCGCAGAACCGTGGGTTGGCACCTACGGCTACTCTTGTGCCGCCGCTACGCGGCTGCCTGAAACTACGGCTGTCAGTGAAAGCTGTTTTGGATACCCAGCATGAAACAAAAAGGGGAGAGCGGTGAAGCTCTCCCCCCGAGGGTGAATGTGATTCGGGTCTTTGCAGAACGGATTATTTCTTGCCGCCGCCGGCTGCCGCCGCTGCTGCAGCGATGGCCTGCTGCGCCTTCATCTGCTCGATCTGGGCGTCGAGCACCTGGCGCTTGAGGCTGGTGCCGGACTTCTTCGCGTACCACAGCACGAGCGGAGAGGCGATGAAGATGGAGGAGTAGGTGCCGAGCAGCACGCCGATGGTGATGGGCATGGCGAACTCAAGCATGGCGGGATTGCCAAGGAAGAGGAGCACGACCATCGGCGCGAGGGCGGTGGGACCTGTAAGGAGCGTGCGGGAGAGGGTCTTGCAGATGGCCTCGTTCATCAGCTCGCGCATGGTGGAGCCGCTGCCGTTCTGGATGGTTTCGCGGATACGGTCGAAGACGACGATGGTGTCGTTGATGGAGTAACCGGCGATGGTGAGGAGTGCGCCGACGTGGATGACGCTAAGCTCCTGACCGAAGAGAACGCAGAGGCCGGGGACCATGAGCACGTCATGGAAGAGGGCGATGATGGCGCCGAGGGCGAAGGCAAACTCGTAGCGCAGCATCAGATACGCAAAGATGGCCAGAAGGGCGATGATCATGGCCCAGAAGGACTGCTTGGCGAGCTCGGAACCGATGACGGAACCAACGGTGGCGATGCTGGTGCCGGCGACGGTGTCGGACTTCCACTTGCCTGTGATGGCGTGCTGGATGGCGGGGCCGCTGAGCTCTTCACAACGGATGCTGATGTTCTTCGCTCCGGTGGCATCGCTCTTACGCTGGATGTCGAACCGGCCCAGCTCCTTGCCGTTGTCCAGTTTGATGCCTGCGAAGAGGGCCGTGAATTCGGCGTCCGAGATGTCCTTGTCCTTCGCGAGGGTCACATCCACACGGCTGCCGCCGCGGAAGTCGATGCCGAAGCCTGCGCTGCCTTTGACGGCGAGAGTGCCGAAGGAGATGGCGGTGACGACGAGGGAGGCGATGATGAACTTGGGAGCGGAGGAGAGGATGTCGAAGACCTTGTCCGGGATGATCTTGGTGGTGTGGATCTTGTGGAGGAGGTTCTTGTCCACCACCCACATGAAGATGACGCGGGTGACGATAAGGGCGCCGATCATGGAGGAGACCAGACCGATCATGAGAGTGACGGCGAAGCCTTTGACCAGACCGCCGGAGATGACGAAGAGGATGATGGCCGAGATGAGGGTGGTGATGTTGGAGTCGGCGATGGCAGAGAAGGCCTTTTCATAGGCGGCCTCCAGGGCACCGACGAGGGTCTTGCCAGCCTCCATTTCCTCACGCAGTCGCTCGTAAATGAGCACGTTGGCATCCACCGCCATGCCGATGGTGAGCACGACACCTGCGATACCGGGCATGGTGAGCGTGAAGCCGAAGAGGGCCATGGAGCCGAAGAGAATGGCGATGTTGATGACCAGACCGACGATGGCCACGATGCCGGCCAGACGGTAGATGAACATCATGAAGCAGGTGGTGATGATGAGGGCGGCGATGCCGATCCACTTGCCCTGATCGATGGAGGACTGACCGTAGGCCGAGGAGACGGAGCTCTCGGAGAGGATGATCATGGGGTTTTTCAGCGGATTGCTGAGAAGAGTGGCCAGGGTGTCGGCCTCCTGCTGGGAGAAGCCTTTGCCGCCGCCGCCGGAGATTTCTGCACGACCGCCATACTGACGGGCCTGAAGGCGTGGGGCGGAGTGGATCTGGCCGTCAACGATGATGGCCATTTCCTTCTGGTAGTGCACAGCGGCGAGATCGTCGAAGAGCTTGGCGCCTTCGCTGTTGAACTGGAGGGCCACCTTGTTGCCCTCGGCGTCAACGGTGCGGTAGGCCTGGGCGACGTAGCTGCCTTCGATGTCAGGCGTATCGCGGACGAGTTCTGAGCGGTTGATGACGGAGCCGTCCTTGGCGGTGATGGGAGCGCTGTAAGGCATTTCGATCCAGCCGGGCTCTTTGATGCCGCCACGAGCTTTGATTTGCTCCAGCTTGGACTGGCTTTCAGGGTGGACGCGGCGGAATTCGAGGTGGGCCACGGTTTGGATGGCTTTGCGGACTTCTTTGACCTCTTCATCGGTGATGCCGGGCATCTGGATGACGACGCGGTCGCTGCCTTCCGGCTGCATGGTCAGGTCTTTCGATCCATCGGCGTTGAGGCGCTTTTCCAAGATGGCGATGGCCTGCTGCACATCGCTGCTGGTCACCGCCTTGGGGCTGCCGTCTTCGTTTTTGCCGGGGGCAAGCTGGACGATGAACTCGCTGCCGCCCTGGAGGTCGATGCCGAGGGGGATGCCCATGGAGCGCACCGTGTAGATGGCGGAGAAGGCGGTCAGTGCGACGAGGATGGAGCCCACCCAGCGCTTGGTCTTATGTACAGCAGTGCCGACATAGACGAGCAGCATCATCAAGATGGTGGCACCGACAAAGAAGGTGGCGAAGGGATTCATGAACGGGGTGGCTGGCTAGTGGGTTGGGAAAATGAAAAGGGCCTATTAAGAGGCGGTCGCGTCAACGACATCAGACTTTTTCGTCACAGCGGCGATCTTGGAGCGCTCGAACTGGACTTTGACGTTGTCAGCAATCTTGACCATGACGGTGCGGTCTTTGATGCTGGTGATGATGCCATGCACACCGCTCTCCATGATGACGTGGTCATCCACGGCGATGCCGGAGACGAGCTTCTGGTGCTCCTTCATGCGCTTCTGCTGAGGGCGGAAGATGACGAAGTACATCAGCACGATCATGAGCACCGGGAACATCAGCGGGCTGCCAAAGGGTCCACCCTGGGCGCCAGCAGGTGCGGCCTGGGCCAGGAAGAGGGTGCTTTCGAGAGAAATGGGGGTCATGATTCGGTGGCTGAGGGATGGGAATGGTACTTCGCGACGACCTCTGCCCGGAACTCGGCGAAACAACCCTGTTCGATCGCTTGACGTGCCCTGGACGTGAGGGACGCGTAGAAATGCAGGTTATGAAGAGAAATCAACCGCAAACCCAGAATCTCCTGAGCATGAACCAGATGGCGGATGTAGGCGCGTGAAAAGCCCTGGCAGAGCGGGTGGGTGTCTTCGGAGATGGGGCGGAAGTCGCGGGCGTAACAGGCGTTTCGGAGGTTCATCATGCCCTCGTGGGTGAAGGCGGTGCCGTTCCGGGCCAGCCGGGTGGGCAGCACGCAGTCAAACATGTCGATCCCCCGGGCGATGAGCTCGATGACCTGGGGCGGGGTGCCGAGGCCCATGGCGTAGCGGGCCTGATTGGCCGGGAGGTGGGGGGTGACCCACTCGGCGATGCGCATCATGTCCTCCTCGGGCTCTCCCACGCTGAGGCCGCCGATGGCGTAGCCGTCAAAGCCCATGGCCACGAGTTCGCGGGCGGAGCGCTCACGCAGCTCTTTATAGACACTGCCTTGTACAATGCCGAAGTGCTGCTGCGCGCCGCCACCGGTCTGGGGGCGGTGCTCGTCGATCCAGGTGCGGCAGCGCCGGGCCCAGCGGAGGGTGAGGTCGAGGCTCTTTTCCGCCTCTTTGGCCTCGCAGGGGTAGGGGGTGCACTCGTCAAAGAGCATGGCCACGTCCGATCCGAGGGTGGCCTGAATCTCCATGGAGGTCTCCGGGCCGATGAACATGGGGGTGCCGTCCAGGTGATTTTGGAAGTGGCAGCCCTCCTCTTTGATTTTGCGCAGTTTGGCCAGGGAGAAGACCTGAAAGCCGCCGCTGTCAGTCAAAATGGGGCGGTCCCAGTTGGCAAAGGCGTGCAGGCCGCCCGCCTCCTTCATGATCTCCATGCCGGGACGGACGAAGAGATGGTAGGTGTTTCCCAGGATGATTTGGGAATTGAGCGCCTTGAGCTCGTCCGGGTGCATGGCCTTGACCGTGCCCTGGGTGCCCACCGGCATGAAGACGGGGGTCTCCACCACCCCATGCGGCGTCGTCAGCCGCCCACGGCGGGCGTGGGAGGAGGAATCAGTGGCTAGAAGCTCAAAAGACATGGGTGGGGACCGTAAAAAGGGCGCGGAGTCTCGCCGATATGCGGATCGGACGCAACGTCGCCTTGCTCATTTCTCATTCCGCCTTACTCTCGCCGCCCTTATGCTCAGAGCCGGAATCGTAGGCCTCCCCAATGTAGGCAAATCCACCCTTTTCAACGCCGTCACCCGCACCCGCAAGGCGGAGGCGGCCAATTACCCCTTCTGCACCATCGAGCCCAACACGGGCGTGGTGACGGTGCCGGACGAGCGTCTGGCGGTGCTGTCCAAGCTTTCCGGGTCTTCCAAGCTGGTGCCTGCCGCGATTGAATTTGTGGACATCGCCGGTCTGGTGAAGGGTGCCGCGCAGGGCGAGGGACTGGGAAACAAGTTCCTCAGCCACATCCGTGAGGTGGACGCCATCGTACATGTGGTGCGCTGCTTTGAGAATGGCGACATCACCCACGTGAGCGGCACGATCGATCCTGTGGCGGACATCGAGGTCATCAATACCGAGCTGATTCTTTCCGACATGGAGGCCGTGCAGCGCCGCAAGGACAAGGCCGAAAAGAATGCGAAAAGGGGTGAGAAAGAAGCCAAGGCCGAGCTCGCCCTCTGTGAGAAGCTCATCCCCCACTTTGATGCCGGCAAGCCTGCGGTGACGCTGGAGTGCACGGATGATGAGCGCAAGCTGCTGAAGTCCTTCTTCCTGATCACCTCCAAGCCCTGCATCTTTGCCTGCAACGTGGCAGAAAGCGATCTGGCCGCCGCATCCAATGATCCGGACAACCACCCCTTTGTGGGCAAGGTGCGCGAGTACGTGCGCCATGCACATGAGGCCGCTGCGGTGGTGGTCAGCGCCGCCATCGAAAGCGAGTTGATCGACCTGAGTGACGAAGAGGCCAAGGCCTACCTGGCGGACATCGGTGTGACAGACAGCGGTGTGTCACGCCTGATCAAAGGCGCCTACGATCTGCTGGGTCTGCAGACCTACCTGACCACGGGCGAGAAGGAAACGCGGGCCTGGACGATCACGAAGGGCATGAAGGCTCCGCAGGCAGCGGGCGTCATCCATGGCGACTTCGAGCGGGGTTTCATCGCAGGTGAGATTGTGCACTACAACGACCTCGTGGAACTCGGCTCCAACGCGAAGGCGAAGGAGAAGGGCAAGTGGCGCATCGAAGGCAAGGAGTACGTCATGCGCGACGGTGACGTGGTGGAATGGCGCTTCAATGTGTGAGGTGCTGCGGGCGCTCCGGCCCGCAGCATGACTTTCTTGGCGGGCAGCGAATGCCCGCTGCACTTTACTCCCTCCAAGTCCGGCCTTGGCCTGTTTCCATCGCGCGTTCCAGACTGCCGTAGAGCGAATTGAGCCTAGCCTCGTCCTTGAGAGAAAATTCGATGGTATGCGCATGGGTGGAGGCAGGGTAATTTTTCACCACCTTCGGGGTGGCCAGGTCCGGTGAGATGTTCCCTGACGCCTGTTCAAACAGGCCTTTCGCCTTATCGAGAACCTGGGTGGCAGTACCCGCGGTGTCGCTGCCAGACTGCGGCTTGTAAGGCTCCAAAAAGTAAAAACGCACGACCATGGCGGAGTTGAGAGACAGGTTCACTTCCACCACCCGCGCCACACCATCGGAGATGTACTCATGTTTGGAAAGTGCGATGATGGCGGTGCAGCGCACGGTGTAGTTGCCTCCGTTGAGTTTTCCCTGCCAAAGGCCGTCCGGCCTCAAAGTATCCTGATTGTTCTGGCCGCTGGGCGCGGCGGTTTGAGCATGAAGTGAGACGGTCAGAAGCAACGAGAGGGTGATGAGGAGCGCTTTCATGAGGATGAGTAAGGGGGAAGACTAGCACGAGGGACTTAGACTTGAACACTATTTCTTTGGGATAGTTGCCACACCTAGGTGCTCATGCACAAAACTGAGGCAGGCACTGTTCCAAACATTTGAGCTGATCCACAGATAACCCGATTCCGGGCCGGATGTTACGCAGCATTTCCAAGCCTTCTGCGATGCCGCCTACCGTTCCTTGATGCATTAACAGTGCAAGCGCGGCAAGCCCTGTGCGTCCATGCCCTTGTGCGCAGTGAATGAAAACATGCTCGTTTGGTCGCAAGGCGCGAATGGTGGTCATGAGAGCTTCGGCGGTGGGGGCGCAAGCGTCTAGAGTTGGCAGGGTCAGGTATCTGACGCCGTTCCTCACGGCCGCTGGTTCGGCAAATTCAGCGGTCATGTCCAGAATTGTCGTGATTTCCGCCGGGCGCTCATGGCCCAGCAGCCTGCGACCCAGCGTAAGCTTGTCGTTGATCCGATGCGTTGCGGGTTCTGGCAGCCAGCGACATAACCACCAGATGCCCCAAGTGAATAGAAGGTAGGGCAAAAACAAAAACACGCGACCAAGTGCAAGGGTGCCTTCTGCGTGTTTGCCGAACACTGAGGCATCACGCCGTGCGTAAGCGACTCCAAGCAGTAGCATGTTAATTGCTAGCCAGAGGATGAACCACGTCCACCAGCCTTCGTAAAGCCATGGCACCATCGATAGAAGCAACCCCAGGGCGAATAAGAGCGTGGCGTGCTTCATGGGAGTTCTTTTTTAGCGGAATTGCCCCTGAGAGGCAAGCGCCCTCTGCCTGAACTCGCCAAACTCAAAGCGGCATCGTCCATTTAGAAGCGTTTCTGAGTCGCGTATTATAGGCAGGTTCAACCACCACGCGCACCATGTTCAAGTTCTCAGGTCAAGGCTCCATCACCAATTGCGACGGGATCACGCGTCGTGATTTCCTGCAGGCAGGCGCTCTCGGCGCCATCGGGCTGACGATGCCCGGATTTGCCAAACTGAAGGCGGAGGGGCGTGTGGACCCGAAGAAGAGCAGCAAGGCCTGCATCATGATCTTCAACCTGGGCGCGCCCAGCCAGCAGGATCTGTGGGACATGAAGCCGGATGCGCCGAGTGAGATCCGCGGCCCCTTCAAGCCCATCCGAACCAAGAGCGATGCGTTTGAGATTTCCGAAATCCTGCCGCTGCATGCGAAGATCGCTGACAAGTTCAGCTTGGTGCGCTCCTGCTACCACACCGCCGCTGCGGTGCACGACACGGGGCACCAGATGATGCAGACGGGCCGCCTCTTCACGGGAGGCGTGAACACGCCGCATGTGGGCAGCGCGCTGGAATTTCTGCAAGGCCGCCGCAGCGATCTGCCGGCGCATGTGATCCTGCCGGAGACGATGGGACCTACAGGTGGGAACATGCCGCACGGGCAGGATGCCGGATTTCTGGGCAAATCCTACGATCCCTTTGTGCTGAACGCCGACCCTGCGGTGAAGGATTTTAAGGTGCCCGATCTGCTGCCGCCGAAGGAGATCGGTGAAGTGCGCCTGGAGCGCCGCCGCGAGCTGCGCGAGCTGGTGGACAGCAGCGTACGGAACTTTGAATACAGCGAGCAGGCCAAGCTGATGGACTCCAATTTTGAGTCTGCCTACCGCATCATGACCAGCTCGCAGGCACGCGAGGCCTTTGACCTGACCAAGGAGCCGATGAAGGTGCGTGAGCGCTACGGCCTGAACCGCTTTGGCCAGAGCTGCCTGCTGGCGCGCCGTCTGGTGGAGCGTGGGGTGCGCTTTGTGACGGTGAACACCTTTATCACCGTGTTTGGCGAGATCACCTGGGACATACACGGCTCCAAACCCTTCACCAGCATCGAAGGCATGCGAGACATTGTGGCCCCCATGTATGACCAAGGCTACAGCGCCCTCATCGAGGACCTTTTCCAACGCGGCATGCTGGATGACACCATGGTCACATGCCTCGCCGAATTTGGACGCACGCCGAAGATCAATCCTGCCGGTGGCCGCGACCACTGGCCGAACTGCTGGACGGTGAACTTTGCCGGTGGCGGCGTGAAAGGCGGCCATGTGGTGGGCAAGAGCGACGACATCGGCGGCTACCCAACAGAGCGTCCCGTGGCTCCGAAGGAAATCGTGGCCACGATTTATCAGGCCATGGGCATCGATCTCACCACCGAACTGCCTGGGCCGCAGGGCAGGCCGTATCCTGTCGTCGATTTCGGCACGCAGGCGATCAAGGAGCTGTTTGCGTAAAGCGGGTGCCTCTGCCGCCAAAACCTTACCGCGTTTCATTCATGATGTTTCGTCATCTCAGCCTGTGTATCACGGCAGCAATGGTGCTTGCGCAGATGGCGCATGCGGACGGCCTGCCCTATTCATCGATCAATGCAAAATATCGATCCGTCGGCTGTGAGTACATATCACTGAAGATGTCAGACCTGCAAATCGAAGAGGTGTCGAAAACGGGTGTCATCAGCTTTACCCCTGAGCAGCTTAAAAAGCTGAGGCTGGTCTATCCAAAGTTTCCGACACAAGCGGGTGTGTACAGTTCTACTCATAATGATGGCGTTGAGCCTGACGGGGTGGAGCCTTATGTGATTTGGTGGCATGCGGACGAAGTGATCATCACCTTGGAGGAGGCCGAACCCAATCAAACGATCTCCATGCCTTCAGGGCAGTCGGTGACACCTGCCGAGAATACTTTGTTCAGGCTGTCGCCTGATGGCCGGATTTTCCATTTGATGAAACAGGTTTCGTTGAAGGAAGCATTCCAATTGATTGACATTCTCGCTGCGTCACCCGCCACAGACAAGGATGCTGCTCAGCAGAGCATGGTCATTCCGCCGCCAGACCGCGGCAACCGCAACCGAGACCTCCATGAGAGCGTGCGCGTCAATCTGCTCCTTAAATATGGCGGCGGTGACACCTATGAGGCGGTTCTCCACATGGCAGAAATGCTGCAAAGTTACGCCCAGGCCAAAGGCGTTTCACTTTTCACTTCCTGGTAACGCTGTATGAACAGTCACAAATTGAGCCTTATATTTCTGCTTGGTGGATCGATGCTCCAAGCCGCTGAAGCCCCATCTTTCCGCAATACCATCCAGCCGATCCTCACGCGCTATGGATGCGCGATGGGTGCGTGCCACGGCGCAGCTGCGGGGCAGGGGGGCTTCCGGCTTTCACTGCGTGGGTTTGATGATGAGGGGGATTGGATCTCCGTCACTCGCAGTGCCAACGGGCGCAGGCTGACGCTGGAAGATCCGGCGCGCAGTTTGTTTTTGCTCAAGGCTGTGAAGGCGGTGCCGCATAAGGGGGACAAGCGCTTTGAGGTGAACTCGCCTGAGTACAAGGCCATCGCCGACTGGATCGCCGCCGGTGCGCCGGGGCCGAAGGCAGATGATCCGCGCATCGTGGCGCTGGATGTGGAGCCGAAGCAACTGGTGACGAAACCCGGGACGATGCTGAAGCTCAAGGTCACCGCGAAGTTCAGCGACGGCCACAGCGAGGATGTGACGCGCTGGGCCAAGTACAATGGCGTGAATGCCAGCGTGGCCACCGTGGACGAGCAGGGCGTGGTGAAAACGACCGGCCGAGGGGAAACAGCCATCAGCGCGTGGTACTTGAGCCTCCTGACGGTATCCACACTGGTGGTGCCGAGCGATGGCGTGGTGGATGAGCCAGCCTTTGCGCAGATGAAGCCGCGAAATTTCATCGACGAGCAGGTGCTCAAGAAACTGCGTGCATTGAACATCCCGCCTTCAGGCCGCGCTGACGATCACGAATTTCTGCGGCGTGCGTTTCTGGATACGATCGGCGTTTTGCCATCGCTGGAGGAGACTCGCGCCTTCCTGAATGACAAGAATGCTGACAAACGCGACCGCTTGATCGAGTTGCTGCTGCAGCGGCCTGAGTTTGTGGATTACTGGTCGCACCGCTGGAGTGACCTGCTGCTGGTGAATGGTGACAAGCTGATGCCGCAGGCGATGTGGTCCTACTACAACTGGATCCGCCGCAATGTGGCCGCGAACACGCCGTGGGATGTGATGGTGCGGGATCTTCTGACCGCCACCGGCAGCACGCTGGAAAACGGCGCGGGGAACTTCTTCATCCTGAACGACGAGCCCACCAAGTGCGCGGAGACCATCAGCGTGGCCTTCCTGGGCACTTCCATCGCCTGCGCGAAGTGCCACAACCACCCGATGGAGAAGTGGACGAACAACGAGTACTTTGCCTTTGCCAACATGCTGTCCCGAGTGCGCACGAAGAATGGGGCGCAAGCGGATGAGCGCGTACTGTTTTCCGCAGCGGATGGCGAACTGGTGCAGCCGCTCACTGGCAAGCCGCAGCCACCGCACCCGCTGGATGTGACCACGCCCGTCTCGATGACCTCCACCGAAGACCGCCGAGTGCCGCTGGCGAAGTGGCTCACGGGTGCCGACAACAAGCTTTTCCAGCGCGCCATCGTGAACCGCGTGTGGGCGAATTTTTTTGGCTCCGGCCTCGTGGAAGCTGTGGACGATCTGCGTGTGACGAATCCCGCCAGCAACGAGCCGCTCTTTGCCGCCGCGTGTGAGCAGCTGGTGAAGGCCAAGTTTGACCTCAAGGCGCTTATGCGCGCCATCCTGCAAAGCGAGACCTATCAGCGCAGCAGCGTGACTTTGCCGGAGAACATCACGGATCTGCGCTATGGCTCGCACTATGTGCCGCGTCGCCTGAAGGCTGAGGTGCTGCTGGACACGGTGTCCCAGGTGACCGCTGCGCCCACCACCTTCAAGATCGACAAACGCAACGCCAATAAAGGCACCAGCGAGAGCTACCCGATGGGCTTCCGCGCCCTGCAACTGCCGGACAGCAACATCGCCAGCTATTTCCTCAAGAGCTTTGGCCGAGCCGACCGTGTGGCCACCTGTGAGTGTGAACGCACCAACGAGCCCAGCATGGCCCAGGCGCTGCACATCGCCAACGGTGAGACGCTCAACCAGAAGCTGGCGCAGAAGGACAATCGCCTGGATGCGCTGCTGACCAGCAAGCTGAGCAACGAGAAGGTCATTGAGGAGGCCTACCTGATCGCGCTGACGCGCCTGCCCACCGAGCGTGAAAGTGCCAAGGCTGCCTCCATGCTGGCCAAGGCTTCAGCCGATGACCGCCGGACCACTCTCGAAGACATCTTTTGGGGACTGATGAGTTCGAAGGAGTTTTTGTTTAATCATTGATCGCCTGAATCACGCTCATTGAGCGTGTTTTTTAAGTCCGCAGGGTTTTTCGCAGTATGCCAAAGCAATGTCACCACCACCCAGTCATCCTTGATGCGGAAGTAGATCGCATAAGGGAAGGGCTTGGCGAAGACGCGGCTGAACTCTTTGTAGATCAGGCGATGGGTTCCTGCAAAGCTGGCGATTTCGGGCAACTGAGATCTGAAAGCAGCCACAAAACGACGGCCAAGCTCACGGTCTTCTTTCTGGATGTACCAGGAAGCAGCCTCGTCGAGATCATCCCAAACCTCGGGAAGGATACGGATCTGTTTCATCCGTGCCTGGCTTTGATGAGGGCATCAAATTGTTCCAGCGTAAGCGCCCGCGAGGGATCCCGTTCAAACCGCGCCCAGCGTGAGTCGAGTTCCAGTTTTTCAGCCTCAGTCACCGACGGCTCGGCAGTGGGTTTGCTGTTCATCCAGAGGGCGTCCATCAACCAGAGCTTTTCCTCAAAGGACAATGCCTGGAGTTTGCTGAGTTCGCTGGAGGTCATGAACGAATTATCCTGGCCTGCTGCTTTTTTTCAACATTTCTCTCAACCTACCGCTGTTTCACCATGAGCTTTATCCGGCAGATTTTTCTTTGGATGGTTTTTGTCACCGCTGTCCATGCTCAGACCGTGGATTACACCAAGCAGATCGTGCCGCTGTGGGACACCTACTGCATCGACTGTCATGATGACACGGATGCAGACGGGGAGTTCAAGCTGGACACGTTTGGCAACCTGATGAAGGGCGGCAAGGAGGGCGTGGCGATTGTTGCAGGGAAGGCTGATGAGAGCCTGCTGGTGAAGTTTCTCGAAGGGCATTCAGGCCGTGGTGGGAAAAATGAATTCATGCCGCCCGGCAAGCGTGAGAAGCTCAAGGCTGAAGAGATCGCGCTGATCAAGACGTGGATCAATGCCGGCGCCAAAGGCCCGGCGATGGCGGAGGCAAAGCCGATGCCGAAAGAAGTCATCACTCCGCAGATCATGCCAACGGTGCCGCCGAAGCATGCGGTGCAGGCGGTGGCCTTTTCACCCAAGGTCCAGTTCATCGCCGTGGGGCGCTATGGTGAGGTGGGGCTGATCAATCCGGTGACACGGGCCGTGGTGCGCAAGCTTACGGGGTTCAAGGGCAAGGCCAATGCAGTGGCGTTTTCACCGGATGGCGCGACGGTGTATGCGGCCGGTGGCGAGGCGGGCATCGTGGGCATTGTGAGGAGCTGGAAGACGAGCGACGGCATGCCTGCGCAGTCGTTTGAAGGGCATCTGGATGCGGCGTATGCACTGGCGGTTTCGCCGGATGGAAAAATGATCGCCACGGGGGCTTACGATCAGAAGATCCGCCTGTGGGACGCGGCGACGGGGAAGGAGATCGCGCTGCTGAAAGGACACAATGGCGCGGTGAACGGCCTGTCATTCCGCGCGGACGGCAAGGTGCTGGCCAGCGCGAGCGCGGACCGCACGGTGAAGCTGTGGAGCATCCCGGGCGGGCAGCGGCTCGATACGCTCTCCCAGCCGACGAAGGAGCAGACGAGCGTGGTTTTCAGTGCGGATGGCAAACATCTCTTTGCCGCAGGCGGGGACAACCGCATCCGCCAGTGGAACATCAGTGCTGATGCCAAGGAGGGGACGAACAAGATCGTCACGAGCCGCTTTGCGCATGAGGGCGGCATCTTGAATCTGGCGCTGTCGATGGACGGTCATCTGCTGGCGTCCACCTCGACGGACAAGTCGCTCAAAATCTGGAACACCGCCGATCTCACGGAAAAGGTGCCGCTGGAAAAGCAGCCGGACTGGTCTCCGGCGCTCGCTTTTACCGACAAGGCGCAGCTCGTGGCCGGGCGTGTGGATGGCAGTCTGAGTGTCTATGAGTCTGCCACGGGCAAGGTGGTGATGGCTCCTGCGCCCGCGAAACCGGCGATGGCCGCGAAGCCTGAGCTGGCGCGGGTCAATCCGCATGCGGCATACATCGGTGGTGAGCTGATGGTGAGCATTGCTGGCAAAAACATCACCGCAGAGATGCAGGTCATGACTTCACATCCCGGCATCAAGGCACAGCTGGTGAAGAGCACGGTCAAGCCGACGACAGCGAGAGTCAAAATCACCGCTGGCCCCGACGTGCCGCGTGGGGCCTATGAGGTGTGGCTGAAGAGCGCCGCCGGCGAGTCTGCACGGATGAAGATCTATGCCGATGACATCGCGCCGATGGTCGCCAAGGCGGCGGATTTCAAAGAAGGAGCGGTCAGCATTGCCGCGCTGCCAGCGAGCCTGTGGGGCACGCTGACGGAGATCGGCCAGCATGATGCGTACCAGTTCAAGGCGAAGGCTGGGGAGGAACTGGTGTTTGACCTCGCCGTGGCGCAGATCGGAAGCAAGGCGAAATCCCCCACGGTGGAGATCCTGGATGCACAGCACAACGTGCTGGCCGTGAATCGTGGCCTAGACAGCGGCACCGATCCATTCCTGGCCTGGAAAGCGCCTGCGGATGGCGAATATATCGCGGTGGTGAGCAACACCACGATGGATGGCAGCGCAGAGCATTCGTACCGCCTCACTCTGGGAGCGCTGCCGTATGTCACCGCCTGGTCGCCGCTCACCGCACAGGCAGGGAAAGAGGTGCGTGTTTCTCTCATCGGTCATCATCTGGGGGACAAAGCCGCCGTGATGATGAAGCCTGAGAAGGAAGGCATGATGAATGTGCCGCTGGATGCCAAGGCGTTGCGTTTCCGCTCCATGCCCACGCTGCGGGTGAGTGGACTGACACAGGTCGAGGAAGTGGCTGGCAATGATGGCATCGCCAAAGCGCAAAACGTCCCGGTGCCAGCAACGGTGAATGCATGCATCTCCAAGGCCGGTGACATTGATCACTTCGCCTTCGACAGCCAAAAGGGGCAGACGTGGATCATTGAGACGCTGGCAGACATGGCGAGATCGCCTGCGGACACAAAGCTGGAGATCTTGCATGCCGACGGCAAGCCTGTGCAGCGTCTGCTGCTGCAAGCCGTGCGCGACAGCTACAACAACTTCCGCAGCGTGGATGCCAACAACCCTGACATCCGCCTGCAAAACTGGGAGGAGATGGAGCTGAATGAGTTTGTCTATTTCAACGGCGACGTGATGAAGATCATTCGCATGCCGCGCGGGCCGGACGGCGGCTGCTTCTTCTACACCACCGGCGGCAAGCGTCGCGCCTACTTTGACACCACGGCGAATTCGCACTCGCTCGATGAGCCGTGCTACACCGTGGAGCCGAAGCCCGTCGGCAGTGAGATCGTGCCAAACGGCCTGCCTGTGTTTACGCTGAACTACACGAACGATGACAGCGGGGATCGCAAGATCGGCAGCGATTCACGCCTGACATTCACCGCGCCTGCGGATGGGCGCTATGTCATCAAGGTCACCGACACGCGCGGCTGGGGGGGCGAGCGCTATGTCTATGCGCTCACCATCCGCCAGCCCATGCCTGACTTCAGCGTGAAGCTGGCCGGGATGAACCCTACGGTGATGCCCGGTGCTTCCATCGGCTTCTCATTCCGTGCCGAGCGTGTGGATGGTTTTGATTACCCCATCCAGATTGAGGTCACGGGCCTGCCGGCCGGATACTATGCCTCGTCACCGATGATCATCGAGGCTGGGCACGACCTGATCAGCGGCAGCCTGCGCGCCGCACCGGATGCCACTGCGAATGCCGACTGGAGCAAGCTCAAGATCACGGCGAAGTCCAAGGCTCTCTCGCATGATGCTGGAAGCTTTGGCAAGGTCACGCTGGGGGCCGCGCCGAAGTTCATCATCGTCATGGAGCCGGATGCCGGGGGCAAAGCGGTGATGCGTGAGATCAAGGACGAGACCAAGCCTCTCGAAATCACCCTGGCTCCGGGGCAGGCGGTGAAGGCCTGGATCCGCGCCGTGCGCATGGGCAACGACGGAATCCTTAATCTCGATGTGCATGGCCTGCCCCATGGGGTGATCGTGGATGACATCGGCCTCAACGGAGTGCAGATCCGCGAAAAGGAAAACGAGCGCCCCATCTTCTTCCGCGCTGCGAACTGGGTGAAGGATCAGGATGCGCTCATCCACGCCGCCCTCAGCTCTGCACGCAATGAGCACGACAGCGCCGGGCTGCAGACAAGCTTCCCGCTGCTGATGAAGATTCGCAAGCCGGCGGGTGTGGCGGGCAGGTGATCGTGCGGCTGACAGAGAGTTCTCATCTGCCGCGTTCCCTAATTCCATGAACCGCCGCCATTTCCTCAAGAAGTCTCTCGCAGCCACCGCGTCCGTTTCCGCTCCCGCCATCCTGAGCGCACGCTCTCCGAACTCCATGTTCCAAGTCGCCTCCATCGGTGTGGGCGGGATGGGGGCGGTGACGATGATGAGCGTACTGCAGCACTCCAAGGTGCGGTTGGTGGGGATGTGTGATGTGGATGCGAAGACGCTGGAGCTGGCACGTGGCGGCAATGCCACGCGGCGGAAGGAGCTGCAGGACCCGGATGCGGCCAGTCGGCTGGAGGGGGCGGCGACGTTTCGTGATTATCGTGAGATGATCGCCAAAATGGGGGACAGCGTGGATGCGGTGACGATCGGCACGCCGGATCACATGCATGCAGCCATGGCGGTGATGGCACTGCGGGCAAAGAAGCATGTCTATTTGCAGAAGCCGCTGACGCATCACATCCATGAGGCGCGGATTCTCGGTGCCGAGGCGGCGAAGGCGGGTGTCACCACGCAGATGGGCACGCAGGGGCACTCCACCATCGAGACCCTGCTGGCGGTCGATCTCATCAAGAGCGGGGCCATTGGCAAGGTGAAGGAGGTCATCTGCTGGGAGAACAAAAAGGCCAACTGGTGGCCCAAGGTGACGGAGCGCAAGGCGCAGGCCGATGTGGTGCCCGCAAATCTCGACTGGAACCTGTGGCTGGGAGTCGCCAATGAAGTGCCGTTTCTTGAAGGGGCCTACCACCCCTCCATGTGGCGCTCCTGGGTGGATTTCGGCGTGGGCATGATGGGAGACATGGGCTGCCACTATTTTGATGTCGTCTCCTCCTGCCTCGGTCTCATGGCGCCGACGCGGGTGCGATGCCTGGACGAGGGCAGCAAAGGAGACCTGTATGCGCAGAAGCGGCATCTTGAGTTTGAGTTTCCAGGCACGGCCCTGACTTCCAGTGACAAGATCAAGATGACCTGGACGGATGGCGGCTACCCGTATGACTCACGGGTCATCAAGCCCTCGGTGCTGACCAAGGACACGCCGAGCGGCATCTTCTTCATAGGCGAAAACGGGAGCATCTTCAAACCGCACAGCCAGCGTCCCTGGCTGGTGCCGGAGGAAAAGTTCACGGGCTTTGCCTATCCGAAGACACGCATCGCCAACCACTACACCGACTGGGTGGACGCCTGCATGAAGGGGGAAAAGGCCGCCGCCGACCTGCCCACCTATGGCTGCCCGCTGACGGAGGCGGTGCTCCTCGGGGTGCTGGCTGAGCGCAATCCGGGCGGCTGGATCGAATGGGACGCCGCTGCCGGGCAGGTGACGAACCGGCCTGAGCTCAACGCCCAGCTGGTGAGGAAGTACCGGGACGGCTGGAGCGTGCCTGGACTGGGCTGAAAAGAGCCAAGCCCCCGCAAAGCAAGCACAAAATAGAATGTAAGTTGTTTATCAGCGGCGTTGCACTCGTCCAATGTCGTCGTAGCATCGTATCCATCATTCAATGAGCGCGCACGATCACAAACCGGACTCTCGCCTGAAGCAGGCTGAGAAGATCGCCACGCATCCGGAGCAGTACAAGGTCTGCGAAGGGTGCGGTTCCATCGTGGTCACGCGTGCCATCACCTGCCCGAGCTGCCATGCCTATCTGTTTGATTCCACGTCCGTGCGTGTGATCGCTCAGGCCAAAGAGCTGGCGCTGCGTGCGGCGAATTCAGTGCTGGCTTCGGACCTTTCCTGAGTCCGCAAGCGTCAGCGTTTAGGCAGGGTTTCGGGCGTTTCTCCGCGCAGCAGTTTGCCCAGCATGCCTGTGAGCCAGAGGTAGTGATCGTTTGGCAGTGCGGGCTCTGCGAGGAAGCGGCTTTCGCCGAGGGGCGGCTGGCTGTCAGTTTTGAAAATGGCGGTGCCTTCGTCCATTTCATCAAACATGGCCACGTAGAGCATCTGCGCCCCGGCCTGTTTGGCGGCGAGCGCCTGGGACCAGAGGAACTCGCCGCCGAGGCGGGGAATCTGGTCAAACTTTGCCTCCTTCCCGCGTGACTTGGAGAGATTGCTCCAGCTGAAGCCGGGAAAGAGGACGGGCAGATAATCGACTTTGTGTTCCGTGCACCAGGCAACGTCAGGCTGCAAAATCTTCTCCCCATTTTTGACGGCATCCTGCGACCTGCCAAACCGTCCCACCGCCCAGGGGCTGACGATGTCGGCGTGGGCGATGATTTCGAGAAGGCGTGGGTCTTGGATGCTATCGCGGTCCAGCGTGCGCCAGTAGTAGGGCACGCCGAGCATGATGGCGCAGCCGCCGAATTCGGGATCGTCCCGCAGGAAGGTGATGAGGCGGGACCATTCATCGAGCATCGGCGCACGGTCGTTAAAGCCGAGGCCCCAGAGGGCAACGAGCGGTTTGCCGTGGTGTTTGAAATAGCTGGAGCTTCTGGGGGCGAGGCGCTTTTCGGTGAGCAGGCGCTTCCAGTCGTCGATGACGAGTTGAATGTCGCCTTCCTTGATGCCGCTGAGGTCGTACATCAGGGTCAGTCCACGACCATTAGCTACGGCGGCGGTCTGGCAGTGGGCGAGCACCTGATCCATGGGCTCGCGGAAGCGTTTGTCGCGCGTGGTGGTGGCAAAGCGCTGGATGAAGGCACCGTCGATGCCGTAGTCGCGCATCCATTTGAAGTGAAGCTGTGCCACGGCGGGATGCACGGAGCTGAAAACCTCCGCCGTGCGGCCATCCGCATGCTTGAAGGGAGTCTGCACACGTGCCTCTTTGGGCAGTTCGCTCACATCCGGCCACATCTCGATATGGGCGTGTCCTGGTTCGAGGATTTTGCTGCCAGCGGCGTAGTGGTGCCAGCCGTTGTTGCTGCCATCACCCTCACAGCGGAACCAGCCCTGATAGCCACAGACGACCTTGCCAGTGAGCGTGCTTGTATCGACGGTCTGGGCGTGTGCGCTGAGAGACAGCAGGAAGGTCAGGAAGAGGGGTCGCAGCATGCGGGATGTTTTCGTTGACGGGGGCGGTGCGTCAAGGTGTGATGTGAGCTGCATGAAACGACGCGCTTTTGTGAGTTCCCTGGTTGGATGGCCCGTGGCGGCGCACGCACTGCCTCAGTCCGAAGAGCAGAAGATCCGCGCCATTGCCGAAGGCTTTCTGCGTGAGCAGGGCATCCGGGGCATGAGCATCGCGTATGGAATGAATGGAAAGGTGGAGTTTGAGGCAGGGTATGGGTTTGCCGATGCGGAGGGGAGAGAGGTCGTCACGAGTCAGCACAGGTTCCGCATCGCCAGCGTCTCCAAGCCGATCACTGCCACGGCGGTGATGAAATGCATCGAAGAGGGACGCCTGAAGTCTGACAGCCCTGTGTTTGGCCCTGATGGTGTTCTGGGAGGCGACTATGCCGGAGAGGTGGCGTCAGTGACGGTGGACCAACTTCTCACCCACACCAGCGGCGGGTGGGCGAATGACAAGAATGACCCCATGTTTAAAAATCCGCAGATGAGTCATGCGGAGCTCATTGCCTGGACGCTGGCGAATCAGAAGCTGGTAAACAAGCCGGGGGAGCGCTTTGCGTATTCCAACTTTGGCTACTGCGTGCTGGGGCGTGTGCTGGAAAAGATGCATGGGCAGCCCTATGAGACACTGATTCAAAAGCAGCTGCTGGAGCCCTGTGGCATCACCAGCATGCAGATCGGCGGCAATACGCTGGCGCAGCGGCTGCCGCAGCGGCTGCCGCAGGAGGTGATGTATCTCACAGCCAGGCCTGATGCGGCCTACAGCATGAACGTGGCGCGCATGGACTCGCACGGCGGCTGGATTTCCACGGCGGGGGATTTGGTGCGCTTTGCCTCGCAGCTGCCTCTCCTGCTCAAACCGGACTCGATTCGTGCCATGACCACGCCGGGAGTCAGCGGAGGCTATGCGCGTGGCTGGAATGTGAACAAAGTGCCAAACTGGTGGCACACTGGGTCGCTGCCAGGCACCACCACGATCATGGTGCACACTGCCAGGGGATTCTGCTGGGCTGGTTTGCTCAATGGCCGCAGCGAAGGGCTCGGCCTCGCGCTGGACAAGCTCATGTGGCAGATGGGCGGTGTGGTGAAAGAGTGGGGGCTGTGAACTTCCTGACCGAAGAATGAGTTCGCCTGTCAGTTTTTATTTTCCGGTCCGTATTTTGTGCTCACTTCCAGACCTCTTACCATGACACCCCAGCAAAAAGCAGAATCCCTCGGCATCGTTTTCACCAAGCAGCCTCCCGCCTATCTGAACCTCTGCATCCGCAGCGGCAACCAGCTCCTCACCTCCGGCCATGTGAGCGACCTGAAGGGCAAGCTGGGTGCGGGTGTCTCGACGGAAGATGGCTACAAGGCGGCGAAAAACTGCGCTGAAAAGGTGCTGCGCTCGGTCTGGGACACGCATGGCACGCTGGACGGGCTCAAGGTCATCAAGGTGCTCGGCTGCGTGAACTCGACTCTGGAGTACAGCGACCAGCATCTGGTCATCAATGGCTGCTCCGATCTTCTGCATGAGATTTTCGGCAAGGAAGGCGACGGCTACCACGCCCGCAGCGCCTTGGGTTTTGCCCAGCTGCCCACCGGCGCGGCCGTGGAGGTCGAGGCGATCTTTGAGATCAAGGGCTGAGCCGGCCCGGGCGGGGGCAGAGCTCCTTGAGGTTGTGTTTTGGGCGGGAGTGGGTATGCTCCCGCCCCCCAAATGCCCCGCGTACACATCAAAACCTACGGCTGCCAGATGAACGAACGCGACACCGAGCAGGTGTCGCAGATGTTCGTGGAGCGCGGCTACACCATGACGGCGCGGGATGAGGACGCGGACGTGGTGCTGATCAACACCTGCTCTGTGCGTGATCAGGCGGAGCAGAAAGCCCTGGGAAAGATGGGCATGGTGCGCCGCCGCCGCATCCCGCTGGTCACCGGCTTCATGGGCTGCATGGCGCAGAGCCGTGGCAGCGAACTGGTGGACAAGGCGAACGTGGACCTCGTGGTAGGCACGCAGAAGTACCACCGCGTGGTGGACTATGTGGACGAGATCATCCGTGCCAAGGAGGCGAAGCAGATGGACGACGAGCGCTTCTCCATCGTGGATGTGGAAGAAGAGACTGCCTCACAGAACACCATTCGTGACCACACGCTGAAGGAAAAGCAGGCCAGCGCCTTTGTGAGCATTATGCAGGGCTGCAACATGAAGTGCACCTTCTGCATCGTGCCCTACACACGCGGCGGCGAGCGCGGCAGGCCCATCGCCGACATCGTGGAAGAGGTGAAACGTCTCGCAGATCGCGGTGTGAAGGAGGTGACGCTGCTGGGGCAGATTGTGAATCTGTATGGCAGGCATGAATTTCCTGCCGTGGATGGAAAGAGCCCCTTCGTACAGCTGCTGGAGGCGGTGCATGAGGTGTCCGGTATACAGCGCATCCGTTTCACCAGCCCACACCCTATCGGTTACAAGAAGGATCTTATCGAGGCCTTCACCTATCTGCCCAAGCTGGCCGAGCATGTGCACCTGCCAGTGCAGAGCGGCAGCGACGCCATCCTGAAGCGCATGCACCGGCCCTACACGACGGCGCGGTTCACTGAGCTGGTGGAGCGCATTCGTGCGGCGCGTCCGGGCATCGCTGTGACGACAGATGTGATCGTGGGCTTTCCCGGAGAGACGGAGGAGCACTACCTGGAGACGCGGCAGATGTTTGAAAACATCCGTTTCGACAACGCCTTCGTCTTCCGCTACTCCAAGCGCCGCGGCACACCCGCCGCCGAGATGGAAGACGCGATTCAGGTGCCGGAGCGAGTGAAGGAAGAGCGTAACCAGGATCTGCTGGGTGTGGTCAACCGCATCGCGCTGCCGATGTATGATGCGCTGGTGGGCCAGGAGGTGGAGATCCTCTGCGAAGGTCCCAGCAAGACGAATGAGGAACGCCTTACCGGACGCACGGGCTCCAACCGCATCGTGGTTTTTGACGGCAATCCTGAGCGCCATGTCGGCGAGGTGTTCAAGGTGCGCGTCACGGAGGCCGGTCACTTCACATTGTTTGGAGATCCCGTGCTGCATGCATGACCGCAAAGCTGCACATCCAGCTGCGCCCGCTGACGCACGAACATGCGGTGGCGTTTTGTCGGCTGGTGGTGGCGCTGGCGGAGTTTGAGAAGCTGCCCCCGCCAGATGAAGCGGCACAGGCACGGCTGGTGAAAGATGCGCTGGGCGAAAAGCCGCGCATCGAGGTGTGGCTGGCGTTTGTGAACGAGGACGCCGAGCCCTGTGGCTACATGGTGCTGGTGGAGACGTATTCCAGCTTTCTGGCGCTGCCGACTTTGTATCTGGAGGACCTGTTTGTCCTGCCTGAGCGGCGGAAAGGCGGTGTGGGCGGCACCCTGCTCAAAAAGGTGGTGAGCCTGGCACACGAACGTGGCTGCGGACGTGTGGAGTGGACGGCGCTGGACTGGAACGTGAACGCGCAGCAAGTCTATGAGCAGAGGATCGGTGCCACACGCATGAGCGAATGGTTCCTCTACCGCATGACACGGGAAGACATGCAGCGGCTGCTGGACCGCGAGGCGTCCTAAAAGGACATCGTGGGTGCGTCGATGAGGGAATAGACCTCCACCGGATCAGGCTGGCCCTTCACCGGATGAATGCCGGCGTTTTGGTAGAGCTTCAGGCCATCCTCCCATCCGTTGAGGAAGGGGGCGCCAGCCAGCACGGGCACCTGCAGCTTGCGGGTCAGGCTTTCGATGCGGAAAGTCACGTTGACGGCCTCGCCCACGGCAGTGTTTACGCCACGGCCCATGGCACCCAGGGCCACGTCACCTACGTTGAGACCGATGTGGCAGTGGACTTCCAGATTCATGTTCTCCTTGAGCCATTTGCGCTTGGGAGAGTCGGAGACATCGGGGCTGCTGAGTATCCTGGCGGCTTCGGTGGCCTTGATACGGGAGGAGATGTCGTCTCCGGGCCAGTAGGCGAAGACACCGTCGCCGATGAATTTGTCGATGATGGCGTCGCGGGTTTTCAGCACCTTTTCGCACTGGGCGTACCATTCACGCAGCATGGCGGCCACCTCCTCGGCGCTGAGCTGCGCGGAGATGGTAGTGAAGTTGCGCAGGTCTCCCACAAGGAGGGTGGCTTTGACCGTCTTGACCGGCAGGGCGATGGTGTGGAGAGACTGGGTGCTGACGTTGCTGGTCTCGCTGGAGGGGCGCTCTTCGTCCTGGCTGTCGAAGATGAAGGTGCTGGTGCCGAACTGCACGCGGTCGCCGTGGCGCAGGGCGCGGGCGGTGGTGACGGCCACGTCATTGACGAAGCTGCCGTTGGCGCTGCCGAGGTCGGACACCCAGAAAAGCTGTCCATCCCGGCGGATGGTGGCATGCTGGCGCGAAACACCCCCGTCCACGAGGCGGATGCTGGCATCCGGGCTGCGGCCGACCAGATTGAAGTCCTCGAGGACGATCTCGAGTCCTTTTTCCAGTGATTTGAGTGTGGCTCCCATACGGGTTGTTAATGCGGAATGCTCTTTTGAAGCAATTTACGCGCCGTTAGTCAAGCGCGGGCGTGGTCATGCCACAAGGTTTTTCGCGGGTTCTTTCAGCCAGCAGGGTTTGATTCTAAATATCCTGCTCTAAAGCCTGGGAAGCCGAGTGTCTTACGACGATGCATTTGCCAATGGCTGGCACATCTCCACCATAGGCATGATGCATCGATTTCCTGGCAAAAGTCTGCTGAAAGCCGTTCTCGTGGCGGTGGGAGCCGTCGTGGGGCTGGCGCAGGCCCACGTGGTGCCGAATATGACGGTGGAGGCGGATTTTGCCTCTGGGAGAGCCTACACGCTGCGGATCAATGTGGATCCGCGCACCTTTCTGGCCACAGACCCCACCACCCTGCCACCGGTGCCGGGCTCATGGTACCGGGACCAGACGCCGGAACAGGTGGCGGCCACCCATGAAAAAGCACAGCAGTACCTGCACAGGTCGCTCGGCCTGATCTTCAACGACGAGAAAAGGCCGCTGCCAGGCTGCCAGATCCAGGCGATGGATGGTGCGGACAACACGCCGCTGAAGCCTGAGACGCAGGAGGTGCATCTACTGGCCACCGTGCAGGGACTGCTGCCGGAGGGAACCACCACCTTTCAGGTGGATTTTGCCAAAGACGCCAATACCAGCATGATCCTGCTACTCTCCCAGCAGGGCAGGGCGGAGCCCCGGCCGCAGGTGGTGTTTCCCGGAGAGGTCAGCCGCCCCTTTCAGCTGGCGACCACCGTGCCTGCGCCGCCGCCGCCTCGATCTGCGCCTCAGCCAGCGGCGACTGCGCCCGCCAGAGGGGGGCAGGTTGTTCTCGTGCTTCTGACGGCTGCAACTGCCATCGCTGGGATCATCGGCTGGCGGTTGCTCGGTTACTACCGCCACCATCACCGCGGCCACGGCAGGGCCCGGGGCGGTGGAATGTGAAGAACTCGCACTTGTTCACCCCTTTGATGAGAGGTTAATCCTATCCCCCGCCGCATGTCAGATTCCTTCGTCCATCTCCACCTTCATACCGACTACTCGCTGCTCGACGGCGCGGTGCGCATTGATGCGCTCATGAAGAGGGTGAAGCAACTGGAGATGCCCGCCGTGGCGATCACGGATCACGGCAACCTCTACGGAGCCATCGACTTCTACATGGCTGCGAAAAAGGCCAAGGTGAAGAGCATCATCGGGTGCGAGGCCTATCTGGCCCCCGGTTCCATGATGGACAAAAACGAGGTGGCGGGTCGCAAGCGCTCCTCCCACCTGACACTGCTGGCGGCGAGCAATGAGGGCTTTGAGAATCTGTCCAAACTCATCACCAAAGGGCACCTGGAAGGCCAGTGGTACAAGCCGCGGGTGGACAAGGATGCGCTGAGAGAGTATTCCAAAGGCCTGATCTGCCTGAGCGGATGCATTAACGGAGAGATCAACGAACTGCTCCTCTCCGACCGCAAGGACGAGGCGGAGAAGAGCTTGCAGGAGTTTCGAGACATCTTCGGGCCGGAGAATTTTTACCTGGAGATCCAGGACCACAACATGGAGGCCCAGCGCAAGAGCGCGCGGCAGATGATCGAGTGGGGAAAGCAGTACGGCCTCAAGACGGTGGCCACGAATGATGTGCACTTTCTCAACCGCAGCGACCATGAGTCCCACGACATCATGATCTGCATCGGCACCGGTGCCAGCATCTATGACCAGAACCGCATGACGTACTCTCCGGAGGTCTATTTCAAGACCGCCGAGGAAATGCGCGCCCTGTTTGCCGAAGTGCCGGAGGCCTGCGACGCCACACTGGAGATCGCCGAGCGCTGTGACGTCAAAATCCATCTCGACTCCACGAGCATCGACCGCTATCCGCAGTATCCAATGCCTGATGGCGGGGACCGCAATGAGTACCTGCGCCGGCTGACCACGGAGGGGCTGGAGCGTCGGTATGGCCGTTCCCGCGCGCTGAATGACGAGGTGCTGCATCACCGCATGGAGGTGGAGCTGGCGCTGCTGAAGGAGAAGAACTTCACCAGCTACTTCCTCATCGTCTGGGACTTCATCAACTGGGCGCGCGAGCACAACATTCCGGTGGGGCCGGGGCGTGGTTCTGCGGCAGGTTCTCTCGTGGCCTTCTGCCTCGGCATCACGGACATTGATCCGCTGCGGTTTGAGCTGGTGTTCGAACGATTCCTCAATCCTGAGCGTGTCAGCCCTCCTGATATCGATATCGACTTCTGTCAGACGCGCCGCCCTGAGGTGATCCAGTACGTGCGCGAAAAGTATGGGGACCTCAGCGTGTCCCACATCATCACCTTTGGCACGATGGGGGCCAAGTCGGTCATCCGCGACGTGGGCCGCGTGCTGGGCTGGAGCTACGGGGACAGTGATGCGCTGTCAAAGATGATCCCGAACGAGCTGAACATCGACCTGGAGGAGTCGGTGAAAAAGAACCCGGATCTCGCGGCCAAGCTGGAGGCCGATGCGAATGCGCAGGAGCTCTGGAGGCACGCCACCTTCCTGGAAGGCCTCACGCGAGGCACGGGTGTGCACGCCGCGGGTGTGGTCATCGGGGATCGCAGGCTGGACAACTTCATCGCCCTCACACGAGACAAGGAAGAATCCATCCTCTCGCAGTATGCGATGAAGCCGCTGACCGAACTGGGGATGCTGAAGATGGACTTCCTCGGCCTCAAGACGCTGACGGTGATCCACGAGGCGGAGTACTGGATTCAAAAACGTGTGGCAGGCTTCAGGGTGGCCGAAGCGCCACTGGAGGACAAAAACACCTTCGATCTCATCAAACGCGGCGAAACAGTCGCGGTGTTCCAGATGGAATCTGGAGGCATGGTCAACACCTGCAAACAGCTCGGGCCTGACACCATCGAGGAAATCATCGCTATTCTGGCGCTGTATCGTCCGGGGCCGATGCAGTTCATTCCCGACTACATCAAGCGCAAGAAGGGCGAGGAGAAGGTGGACTACCCGCACCCGCTTCTGGAAAAGATCTCCAAGGAGACCTACGGCATTCTGGTCTATCAGGAGCAGGTGATGCAGGCGGCCAACCTTCTGGCCGGTTTCTCACTCGGCCAAGCTGACCTGCTCCGACGCGCGATGGGTAAAAAGGATGCTGCTGAGATGGCGCGCCAGCGTCTTATCTTCGTGGAGGGCTGCCTCAAGACGAATGACATCCAGGCCAAGCTGGCGAACTCCATCTTCGACTTGCTCGAAAAATTCGCGCAATACGGCTTTAACAAATCGCACTCCGCCGCCTATGGGATCGTGACGTACCGCACGGCCTACCTGAAGGCCAACTACCCTGTGGAGTTCATGGCGGCGGTGCTCAGCTACGAAATCAGCAATCCGGACAAGATTGCCAATTTCGTGAGTGAGTGCTTCGAGATGGACATCAAGGTGCTGCCGCCGGACGTGAACAAGTCCTCCCTCAAGTTTGCGCCCGAGCGCTTTGAAACAGAAGCTACGGTGCCAAATGCGATCCGCTATGGGCTCAGCGCCATCAAAAACGTGGGGGAAGGAGCCATGGAGGCTGCCATCGCCGAACGTGAAGCGAACGGCCCCTATGCCAGCCTGGAGGATTTTGCCGCAAGGCTGGACAACCGCGCGGTGAACAAGAAGCTGATGGAAGCTCTCGTGAAAGCGGGGGCGTTTGATTTCACCCGCGAGTCGCGTTCGGTGATGTTTGCCAAGCTGGAGCAGGTGCTGGCATCCGCAGCCTCACTGCAGAAAGACAGGAGATCCGGGCAGGGCGGCTTGTTTGATGATTTTGAAATCGCGCAGCCGAAGTCAAAGAAGAGCGAGGCCGCAACGCCAGCCGTCGTGTGGACTCCTGATGAGATCCTGGCTTTTGAAAAAGAGCTGCTAGGCTTCTACGTGAGCGGCCATCCGCTGGACAGCTATCGCGGTCATTTTGATTCGCCCAAGCTCATCAAAATTGCCTCCATCGAAGGCATCGACACCAAGGAGAAGGCGAGCTCGCACACCATCGCCGGCATCATCAGCCAGCTGGAGGTGCGTTATTCGAAACGCGACAACCGTCCCTTTGCCACCTTCAGGGTGGAAGATTTCACCGGGCAGATCGAGATGATGTGCTGGAGCGACGACTATGAGAAGGTGAAGGAGGTGCTAGCCGATGGTGCTGTGCTGGCACTGCGAGTGCGTGTGAGCAAAGACCAGAAGACGGACGGCAACCGTGTCACGCTCAACGGGGCCTCGCCGCTGAAACCGAAGGCAGCCAAGCCGCGCAATGCCAGCGATCCGGATCCCTCTCTGCCGGCGCCGCCAAAGCCACCACCTCCACCCAAGCCGATTCTGCTCAGGTTGAACTCCAACTTCCACACCGAGACGGATCTGGAGCGTATTGAGGAGGTGCTGCTGGCGTATCCGGGCACGCTGCCGGTCTTTATCGAAATTTCTCAAAACGGCCACAAGGCGAAGCTCGAAGTGGACGAGAGCTTTCGTGTGACTCCGGGGCCGGAACTGCGGCGTGCGCTCACGGTCTGGCTGTGAGCACAGCTCAGTTCAGCGGCACTTCCACCTTCTCTCCGATAAACTTTGGGCGCGTGTGCAGCACGTTCACATCCAGCACTGCTTTGAGGCAGGCCAGCTTTTCCCGCAGGTGGGTTTTGATGGAGAGTGCCACCGGCACCTTCTGCGCATCCAGGCCCCAGGCATCGATGCCAAAAGCCCGTGCGAGGTAAATCGCACGCGCATTGTGAAATCTCTGTGAAACAAAAATCACCCGCTGCTGACCAAAGACCTCCCTGGCACGAACGACGGAGTCCAGGGTGCGAAATCCTGCGTAGTCGCACACGATCTTCTCCGCTGGCACTCCCATCTGGACCAGCACGCGCTTCATGTCCGTGGGTTCATCGTAGTCCTGGGTGCTGTTGTCGCCGCTGACGATCAGGGCTTTTACCTTGCCGGCTTTGAATAGAGCTGCTGCAGCCTCCAAGCGTGGGAGGTAGAAGAGATTGGGCCTGCCGTCAGCAAGACGCGAGGCAGCGCCCAGCACCACAGCCACGGGCGCTGCCGGTATGGAATCCACGGTATCAAAACAGCGCCCCTCGGCGGCATGTGCTATCCACTTCTCGCTGGCGAAAATGCCTGCCATCCCCGCCAAAATCAGGGCCAGGATCAGTGACCACCAGCGCTTGAGGATCATTTTCATGCCAGACTGCTCCGGGCAGTTCACACAGACTGCAAGCCGGTGCTTCTATCATTTTGCCAAACGGCATTCGTGGCGCACTGTCCGGGGACACAACACCCATGCGCCCGAACCGTCCAGACCAGCCCACCGCCCGGCAGAACCGCCACGCCCGCTCCGACCACCAGGTCCACATCTATGATGAGGGGGACATTGGTGCGCTGCTGGAGGACAAGCCCAACCCGCTCGTGCTGATCCTCGACTGTGTGCAGGATCCGCACAATCTGGGCGCCTGCCTGCGCACTGCTGACGCGGCCGGAGTCTGCATGGTCATCATGCCGAAAGACAAGACCGCGCCCATCACGGAAACCGTGGTGCGTGTGGCCTGCGGTGGTGCGGAGAACATCCCGCTCGTGCGGGTGACCAACCTCGTGCGGACGATGGACAAGCTCAAGGAGCTGGGCATCTGGCTGGTGGGTACGGCGGACGAGGCCACCAAAAGCCTTTACGATCTCGATCTCAAAGGAGGCATCGGCATTGTCATGGGGGCCGAGGGGCCCGGCATGCGCCGTCTCACGGGGGAGCATTGTGATTTCCTCGTGAAAATTCCCATGGCTGGCAAGGTGGAGTGTCTCAATGTCTCCGTGGCCACGGGGGTGTGTCTGTTTGAATGTGTCCGGCAGAGGCAGCCCAAGAAATGAGCACAGAACCCAGCATCGTCGTGCTCACCGGAGCGGGAATGTCAGCCGAGTCTGGCGTGCCCACCTTTCGTGGCGCAGACGGGCTCTGGGAGGGGCACCACATTGAAATGGTGGCGTCGCCGGAAGGCTTTGCACGTGATCCGGAACTGGTGCACCGGTTTTACAATCTGCGTCGTGCGGCGCTGAACACGGTGGAGCCCAATGCGGGACATCATGCTCTGGCACGACTGGAGCGTGAGTGGCGCGGCAAGTTTCTGCTGGTCACGCAAAATGTGGATGATCTGCACGAACGTGCTGGCAGCGAGAAGCTCATCCACATGCATGGCGAGCTGCGCAAGGCACGCTGCGAATGCTGCGGCGCGGTGATGGCATGGAACAAAGATCTGGCATCCGGCACGCGCTGCCCGGCCTGCGGCGAGATCGGCGGCATGCGGCCGCACATCGTCTGGTTTGGCGAGTTTCCCTTTGAGATGGAGACGATCATGAACGCCCTGAAGAGCGCCGACATCTTTCTCTGCATCGGCACCTCAGGTGTGGTGTATCCGGCGGCTGGCTTTGCGCGCGAGGCTGCACGGAATCCCGCATGTCGGCTCGTGGAGTTTAACATCGAGAGCACTGAAATCTCACGCCAGTTCCGCGAGCGCGTCATCGGCCCTGTGGCCGTGGAGCTGCCCAAGTTTGTGGAACAGCTTTTGTCCGACACACATAGGCAGGCCTGGCTAAAATGAGGGGCCGAAGAGCGCGTCCTTGATGTCCTGGTCGCCGTCACGACGGCGCGGCGGACCGCCCGGGCCGCGACCGCTCTGTTCTGGATCTTCCGGCGTATGGCCGATGACGATGTCCCATGCAGCCGCCAGCTCCTTGCTGCCTGGGCTTTTTGGAGTGAATTCACGAATGACGGAGAGTCTCTGCTCCGCAGTGCCCATGCTGCGCAGGATGCCATCGCGGTCATTCTGCGGCACACCGGCGATGAACAGTTGCGTGGTGAGCATGCTTTTGTCGTTCTGCTTCACACGGATGTGATAGTGCAGAGTGCGGCCTGTGTACAGACCGGGCAGGATCGTGCGGAAACGATACTCACCTTTCGCGTTTGTCTCCACTTTGCCATAGCCCTGAAAGCCGGGGTCTCGTTCTTTGCCCTGCTGAGCACCACGGCTGTGAATGTAGCAGCCGTTGTTGTCCGCCTGCCAGAGTTCGACCGCTGCATCCCGGATCGGCCTGCCGTCCACATTCAGCAGACGACCACCGAATTCGGTGATGATTCCGCTCGCAGGAGCCTTGCCGCCGAGGATCATCGTGAGGTCGTTGTCCTGATCCAACGGCAGGTGGTCGGGATAGTAGGGCCCTTCGGTGGCGCGTGGCGTCAGGGTGAGAGCCTCGGCGTACACGCTGCCAGTGATGACGCCGCCTGTGGTCAGCAGGAGGCTGTGCAGCAGTCTGCGGCGGCTGAGTGGAATGTGGAAGGGGGCAGGGGAAGTTTTCATGGCGGGGGATGTGAATTATCCAACCACCGCAGGACACATTGGTTGCAGCGTCCCCTAATGATTTTTTATTTGAGCGGAAAAGGGCATGCCTGGTGCATGACGAAATGCGCCTCACTGGAGCCGATGCTCCACCGGATCAAAATGTCAGTCTTTTCGAGAACCAGTGCATGACCAGCATCCGCCGGCCATGGTTATTGGTTTTTCTGCTGCAGAATGGAGATGTCTTTGCCTTTGTTTTCCAGGACGGGACCTTGGGTAATGACCTGGCATTTCTCTGCCCTGGCTCCGATCACCACGGGCATCGTGGTTTCATTGTGAAGGATCAGGCCGCGTGCAGTGCGTTCGCCATTGGCGGTGGCGTTTTCACCCATGGCCGGTGGTGTGTATCCGATGAGGATGGGCAGAGGATGTGCACGGCTGCCTTTGGCCGTGATCGTGACCTCGTTATCACTTCCGTAGATGGCGGCGATGTCGTGCACGTTTACCTTGTCCCCCTCAGCAGGCAGCAGTTGCACATCGACCTTTGCCTTGTCGCCCTCCACATAGAGCAGCGGGCCAAACTGGGCGTCGCCCCTGCATTGGGTGACGACGGCACCACTTGAGATCCAGAAGGCCCGCTCGCAGCCGGTGGCGCTGCAGTTTTCGAGCCTGGGCGCGGTCTTGGTGCGCAGCTCAAATCCTCCGCGCATGTTTTTGGCGCTGCAGTTTTTAAACACCAGTCCTTTGTGCGTGGTGTAGGTGCGGAAGGCGTCCTCGCTGAGCGCCTTCATGTAGCCGGGCTGGATGCGTTTGGTGCCGCTGCGGTTCATGACCTCGCTCATGAACTTGCGCTCAAAAGCCATGCCCGAAGTTTCGGCCAGCATTTCATCTGTGCGCCGCATCACGCCTTCGACGTGGCAGTCTTCAAACAGCACGTCATCGCAGTTCTCCTGGAGATAGAAGCCGTGGCCAAAGGCCTTCTGAAAAACTCTGCATCCGATGAAATTGGATCGGCTGCCGGTGACGTGCACACCGCAGTGTTTGCGGCCGCCTTTTCCAAAAAGGTCTCCGTAGCCGTAGGGGCTGGAACCTTCCACATGGATGGTGCAGCCCCGCAGCGTGTTTCCCTGGCCCGTGACCCCGAGCACGGCCCCGGCAAAGGCTGTGCCTTTCCCGATGCTGGTGATCGTCAGGCCCTTGAAGGTGTTGTTTTTTCCACTGATGAGGAACTCATCTGTGTGGATGGGGGCATGCAGCTTTTCACGCAGGGCCGTGTCCAGCTCAATGATGACGCCGCTTAGATCGAAGGTGTTGTCATTACCGCTGAAGGTGATGAACTGCCACTGGGCCTTCTTGCGACGTTCCGAAATGGAGTCCGCCGAGATGAAATCTGCCAGCCGGTAGGTGCCAGGCTTCACTTTCACCTGCTGTCCGCTCTGCGCGGCGGCCTGCGCCAGTTCAGCGAGGCTGGAGATGGTGACAGGCTCACCGGCAGCGGAAGCGATGCCGGCCAGGAGAAGGAAGGCGGAAACAATACGAAAAAACATGGAGGGCTAGCAATGCATCCGGATTCAGGAGATGCCGAGCTGTTTTTCAATGTCCTCCAGCGGCACGCCCTTGGTTTCAGGCACCATGAAAGACACCCACACCAGCTGCAGCACCATCATTCCGCAGAAAAAGGCGAAGATCCAGCCCGGTGGAAAGGCGGAAACCATACGGGGGAAGAAGGTGGTCAGCAGCGCGGCACAGATCCAGTGGGTGAAGCTCCCCAGCGACTGGCCAGCAGCACGGTGCTGATCCGGGAAGATCTCAGCGATGAACACCCAGATGACCGCCCCCTGTCCTGTGGCGTGAGCCGCGATAAAGGTGAAGATGCACGCGGGGACGATGGCGTAATGCTGGGTGAAGAAGGCCCATGAGCACAGTCCCAGCGATGCAATGTAGCCGAATGAGCCGAGATACAGCAGCGTGCGCCGCCCCAGGCGGTCGATGAGCCACAGGCCAATGAAGGTGAACACAAGATTGGTGATGCCGATGCCCACCGACTGCAGCAGCGCCGCCTTGGCGCCGAGGCCGGTCAGCTCGAAGATGCGGGGTGCAAAATACAGCACGGCATTGATGCCTGAGAGCTGATTGAAAAACGCGACGCAGAAGGCCAGCATTACAGGCGTGCGCAGCCGGCGGCTCCAGAAGCCCTGAGAGGCTGCACGACCAGCGGCAGACGCACTGGTGATCTGATCTGCCAGGGCCTGGATGTGCCCTTCTTCCGCCTCCGGCTGGATCTGCCTCAGCACGGCGATGCCCTGCTCACGGTCATTCTTTCTCGTGAGCAGCCAGCGCGGACTTTCGGGAATGCGGAAGCACAGCAGCAGGTAGATGAGCGAAGGAACGGCCGCGATGCCGAGCATCCAGCGCCAGGCATTCGCCCCGATGCCGCCGAGGAGGTAGTTTGACAAAAAGGCGATGACGATGCCAAAGACGATGTTGAACTGGAACATGCCCGCCAGCTGCCCACGGCGCTCCGGAGGTGAAATCTCGGCGATGTAAAGTGGTGCGGCGATGGTGGAGATGCCGACTCCGAGACCACCGATGAACCGTGCGATGATCAGCGACACGACCTCTGGCGCGAGCCCTGACCATACGGCCGAGATCAGATACAGAACTCCCACCCAGATGAGAGTCGCCCGGCGTCCCCAGCGGTCTGTGGGCCAGCCGCCAATCACTGAACCAACCACGGTGCCGTACAAAGCGGAAGCCATGGCGATGCCGTGCAGCGCATCGCTCAGCCCCCAGAGAGACTGGATGGTCTTTTCCGCGCCGGAGATGACCACCGTGTCAAAGCCAAACAAGAAGCCTGCCAGTGCAGACACGAGGGACCAGAAGAAAATAGGTGCTGCAGGTGGAGCGGGGGCAGGCTTCATGGCGTGGTGGGATGGCAGCACCCATGCGTGAGGGAATGATGAGGATCAAGGCGTGATCTCCGGCCTGGCCAGCATGGCTTTGTGGCCTTCCGGCTGCACCTCATACCAGCCGGGGAAGCCGCGCCACTTCACATGGCCGCTGGCATCTGTCTTCAGGGTGACTTCGGTGCTCCATCGGCGGCCGATCCATTCCTCCAGCACCTCGCCGCGTTTGCGAATGCTCCAGTCCTTGTTCCATGAAGCTGCTTCCGGCTTCCAATGAGAGCCCTCCCAGAAACCCCAGATCAAAAAGCTGGTGTAAGCCGGATGGCTGAAGACAGCGATGAGCACATCGCGTGTGTAGTCCGCCGCCAGCTCTTCGTCCTCCGTCGTCACGATGTCATATTCAGTGATGGATTGATGAGGCACCACCTTGGCAAATTGATCCGTCACGGCGAGCAGATGCTCGGGAGAGGGCAGGTAGCTCTCATGAAAGTGGGCTTGATTGCCGAGTCCCGCCACGGTGAATCCCGCTGCATTAAGCGCCTCGATATAAGCCAGGGTGTCGTCATGCTGCGGGCCAGGGCGGAACACCTGATCTTCATTGATGAAAAAAGGCAGGCGTGTCATTGAGCGCGCCAGAGTGAATATCTCGCGGTCCAGCTGCTCCAGCCCGGGACGTTTGTTGAGCATGTCCGCACCATTCCAGGCGATGGGGTGATTGATCACATCCCATTCGATGACGCGGTCCTGTACAAAGGCCAGCCGTTCTTTCACGCTGGCAAGAGTGCGCTCGCGGATGATCTGGCTGTCTTTGACGTCGTGCAGATTGAATGGCGTGGCCACCTGCATGAGATAATGGCCGCGCACGGGGATGTGGCGCTCAGAGAGCCAGGCAAAGGCATGGTCCAGCTCTTCGTTCCGTCGTGTTTTCCGAGCCTCATCAAAGTCCGGCGACCAGTTGCCGTCCTTCAGGTCGTTTTCGAAGACCACGATGCTGAAGAGGCGCTCAATGATCTCGCGATAACGGCGGTCATCTTCGCTGTCGCTGCTGAAACGCCTGGCCACCACGGCAGATCCGAAGCCGAAAGCATGGCGGCGCAGGCGGAGCTTCACCGCAGTGCCGGTCAGGGGGCTGCCATTCACATCCTTCACGGTCAGTGAGAGGTCTGCTTTGCGGTGCTGCTCGATGCGTTCCAGAGCTGCTTTGCGCCAGGGGGCGTCTGGTTCGCGTCCGGGGTAGCTGCGCTTGATCAGTGTGGGGCGCGGGAAAACGCCCAGATCGGTGGTGGTCGGATAGCGGAACACGCGGATGCTCTCCACCTCGATGCTCTGCTGCTTGTGCCCGCACAGCAGCACCACGGCAGCCTTTCCTGCCGGGACGTCAGCGTCGGCAACAAACACCACCGGCTGCTCCGTCCACTCACGGTGAATCCCGAGGCCGATGGAGCTGCCAAAGGAGGTGTAGGGTGCGGCGCGCAGCTGCAGCTTGGCAAGGACTTCGCCGGACTCGCTGCCGCCGACGACTCGTGCCTTGATGATCGCCAGCACGCGTTCGTTTTTTGCGGCACCTTCAGCCAGAGGGGCTGTGAACTGCGCTGCATAGGCCCTGGAGGCATCTGGCTGCGTGATGGAGATGCGTTTTCCCACAGCCGGCGCTTCCACCTTGCCTGCTGTTGCGGATGCAGAGGCTTCCAAAGAGGCCGGGCCCCGCACATCCGTCCCACCTGGGGGAATCTCCAGCGCATGAAGCTGGCAGAGTGGAATGAACAAGGCGGCGGTCAGCAGGCTCAGGTGGTTCATGGCTAGCGCGCATCTACTCCCAATAGGCTGCGATTCAAGCGGGTCCGCCTCACGGTGTCATCGCTATGCGGAAGCCCACCGAGTGGTAACCACCGCTGCGGTTGCGCCCCTCGCCTGTGCAGAGGCTCTGGCCGCTGCGGCCGGTGGAGTACCAGCTGCCTCCGCGCACGTCATTCACCTCCTTGCCGCGTTCCGCGCCGTTGGTGGCGGTGATGACGCTGCTGGTCCACTCATAGGCGTTGCCTGCCATGTCGTAGCAGCCATAAAAGCTTTTGCCGTTTTCATAGGAGCCAGCGGGTGTGGTGAACCCGCCGTTGTTGACGAGGTCGCGGTAGATCTGCGTATTGACGAAACCGGTGTTCGTCGTGCGGTCGATCCAGCCGTTCACACCACCGTCGCTGGTGACGCTGAAGACCTGACCGTTTCCGGTCATGATGTCCTGCACCCGGCCCTGCTTTCCGGCCTCCTTGGATTTCTCCACGTAGCTGGTGAGAGTCTTGGCCTCTTTGTTCAGCATGTGCGCGGCGCAGACGGCGTTGTAGTTGAAGTGTGTGTTCAGCTGGCCCGCGCGGCAGCTGCTGTCTTTGTCATTTCCCCACGGGTACAGCCATGCCTTGGGGCCACGTGCGGCCTTCTCCCACTGCTCTGCGGTAGGCACGGTGATCTTCCATCCTGTTTTCTCGCTGATCCATGCGCAGTAGGCTTCGGCATCCACCAGCGAGACAAAGAGAACAGGGTGGTTTGCCTTGCCGTCAGGATACCCGCCATTCTTCCAGTAACGTGGTGCTGCTCGATGTGTGGCATCGATGAAGCATTTGTATTCGGCATTGGTGACTTCAAAGCGCCCGATGGCGTAACCGGGGAGTTCCCGTGTTTCTTTTTCTCCGAAGGTGAACTTGCCCGCAGGCACATACACCATGCCTGCCGGGATCAGGACCGTGCTTGCACCATCCTTCACCTCGGTCGTCGTCTTGGCGATCGGCGATAAAATGGGCGCGCCATTGCCGGCGGTGGCGATGGGGTCTGCCGAGGCCGCCGTCAGGGAGAGCGGAGCGAGAATCAATGCCGTGCAAATGACGGGCAGTTTCATGGGCGTGGTGCCAGCCTGAAACCGCGCGTCTGGCGTGTGGTTGCGCGGCTACTTGCCGGACTTTTTGTGCTGTGGCGAGATCGCGCCGTCCTTGCCCTCGGGCCACTGTGCACCCTCATTGATCCACTGACGGATGAGCTGGACCTCATCTTTGGGAATGCGGTGGCCGGTGGCGGGCATGGCCTTTTTGTCCTTGGGCGGGAGGGTCAGCACGAGGTAGAGCATGCTTTTGTCTGCATCCTTGGGACGGATCACCGGACCTGCCTTGCGCTTTTCAAAAGCCAGGGCGCGAGACTGCAGATTCAGCGAGCCCAGCAGCGTCTCGGAATTGTGGCATTCCACGCAGCGGTCGGCCAGGATCGGCTTGATCTGCTTCATGAAATCCACCGGCGGCTCTCCGGCTGCCTTGAGGGTGGAGCTGGTTGCAATGCAGGATACGAGCGCAAGAAGGCGGTGAATTTTCATAGGACGATCTTCTTTAAATTACGGCAAACTGTCCAGCACGTCTTGCGACTGAATGAGCGCTTCTTGCTTTCTTCCGGGTTGCCGGGCAGGCGCACGCCTGCATCTTGGCGCATGACCATCGAGCAAATCACCACCCGCATCTGCGCGTTTCGCGATGCCCGGGACTGGATGCAGTTTCACAATCCCAAGGAACTGGCAGTCGCCATCACCGCGGAGGCCGGGGAGCTGCTGCAGCACTTTGTCTGGCAGCAGCCGGGGCAGATCGAGCAGCGGGTGAAGGAAAAAATGCCTGAGCTGAAGGATGAGATGGCTGATGTGGGTATCCTGCTCTTTGAGCTGGCTCACAATCTCGGGGTGGATCTGGGGCAGGCGATGCTCGACAAGATCGAGCGCAATGAAACGCGCTATCCCGTGGCCAAGGCCAAAGGATCAAACGCCAAATACAACGAACTGTGAGCGAGGCTGAAAATCCAGCACCCACGCCGCACCGTCGTCGTCCGCGCTACTCAGGGAAGAATCCGCGGCGCTTTGAGGACAAGTACAAGGAGCTGAATCCCGAGCGCTACGCCGAGACCATTGCCAAAGTGCGCGCCTCCGGCAAGACGCCAGCCGGTCAGCATGTGCCCATTTTGCTGGAGGAGATCATGCGGATTCTCGACGTGAAGCCGGGGGAGCGAGCCGTGGACTGCACGCTGGGCTATGGCGGGCATTCCAGCGCCCTGCTCAAAGCCGTGCAGCCTGGAGGCACGCTGCTGGCGCTGGATCAGGACCCCATCGAGATCGTGCGCACGGAGGCGCGGCTGCGCGCCACTGGATGTGAAGAGCAGGCGCTCGTGGTGAAGCGCATGAATTTCGCCGGACTGCAGCGCGCGCTGGGCGAGCTCGGCTGGAGCGACGGCGCAGATGCTCTGCTGGCAGATCTGGGCTGCTCTTCGATGCAGTTCGACAATCCTGCCCGTGGGTTCAGCTTCAAGCACGACGGACCGCTGGACATGCGCATGAACCCGCAGCGGGGTGTGTCTGCGCGTGAGCTGCTGCAAAAGCTCACAGCGGAGAAACTCACCACGATCCTCACGGAGAACTCCGATGAGCCGCATGCCAAACCGCTGGCACAGGCGCTGGCCGGAGCTGATGTGGCCACCACGCGTGCTCTGGCCGAGGCCGTGCGCCGGGTGCTGCCACACCGTCTGGACGAAGAAGAGCGTGAAGCCACGGTGCGCCGCGTCTTTCAGGCCCTTCGCATTGCGGTGAACGAGGAATTCGTGGCGCTCGACACCTTTCTGCGGCAGCTGCCCGGCTGCCTGCGTCCCGGTGCGCGCGTGGCCATCCTGACCTTTCACTCCGGCGAGGACCGTCGTGTGAAGCACCTCTTCCGAGAAGGTCTGCGCAGCGGCCTTTTCAGCGCCACCAATGATGAAGTGATCCGCCCCTCGCCCGAGGAGACCCGGAGCAACCCGCGTGCCGCTCCTGCGAAGCTGCGGTGGGCGGTGAAGGCGTGAAATGGGCAGGGTTCGTTGTGCGAACGGGCGGTTCGTTTTCGTATGAGTGTGCCATGCTTCACTCCGCTCGTTCCCTCATTGCCAGCGCATTGCTGATTTCCTCCTGGTCCCACGCCGCACTCCAGGAAACGTGGGAGACGGGCTATGCCAAGGAGGATGCCACCGGCGCGCACGTGCTGGGGTATTGGAAATTTGACGGAGAATCGAAGGAAGTGCAGCTGCATGGAGCGACCCTGAATTCTGCAGGAAAGTTTGGCGGAGCACTGGAGTCGTTTCCGGGATTTCCGGTCGAGGACAAAAGGCATGCAGCAGTGGTGGCCGTGAAGCCGGTGAAAGGGGCCTTCACGCTGGAGATGTGGATCAAGCCGAATACTGAGTTTGAGCCGAAGCTGCGCTGCTTCCTGCTGGACAAGAAGTACGTCGATCACACGGACTACCAGTGGCAGATCGGAGATGCCGACAAAGCCGGCCTGCGGCGCATGTGGGTGACGCTGGGGTTTGGTGCGGAGTCGAAGACGATTTACTCGCAGCCGTTCAAACTGGAAGCGGACGTGTGGCAGCATGTGGCCTTCACGTATGATGGGGCAGGGGAGGGAAAGTTCTATCGCAATGGCGTGGCGGCAGGAGGTGCCAGGCTGGCCGGTTTTACGGCGGTGGCACCAGGCGCCAAACCGCTGAGCATCGGTGATCGTCTGGGCAGCAACTATGGCGGATTCCCGGGATTGATCGATGAAGTTCGCGTCTGTGAGGGCGTGTTGAATTTTGAGCGCGTCTCCATGCAGATTGCCTCCGGACGGCGCGTGTGGCGGCGCATGGAGACGGCCAAGCCGGTGGAGATCATCTGCACCAATCTGCAGCGCGAAACTTTGAAGGCCGCGAAGCTCAAAGCCAGCCTCGGCGGCAGGAGCGAAGATTTCATCATCCCGGATCTGCCCTCCGGCAAAAGCTTCACGGCCAAATACTCGCTGAACACGGCGCTCAAAGCGGACGAGTATGAGCTGAAGGTGCAGTTTGAAGCGGGGGGCTACATCACAGAACAGGCTGCCGCCTTGAAGATCGTGCCCCGGGCTCCGGCGCGCATGCCGGTCATCATGTGGGGGGCGGATGGCGATGAGATGGCCCGGCTCAAGGACATCGGCTTCACGCATTTCATCGGGCTGGGGGCGGACTACGGCGAGATGTGGCATCAGAAAAAAATCGTGCCGCCTGCCAAGCCGGAGGTGATCGCACAAAAGCGTGACATGCTCGATCAGGCGCTGGCCAATGGGCTTGAGGTCATCGCCAGCCTGTCGCCGGGGCGTGCATTGGAATCTGAGGAGAAAAACCTTCGCATCGGGCGCGATGGGAAACCCTATGCACGTCCGGACATCTGCGCCTCGCTGCCGGACTTTGCCTCCTTTTTCCAGGTGGTGGGCATGAGCGTGGCCAAGGCCTATGGAGACCATCCCGCCTTCACCACGACCCTGATCGATTCCGAAGTCCGCGACAACACACAGGTGAGCTTCAACTCAGTGGATGTGGAGGCGTACAAGAAGTTTGCCGGAACAGACATCCCCGCCGAGGTGACGGCCAAGTGGGGTGTGGACTGGAGCAAGCTGAATGGCTTTCCGCAGGATCGCGTGATCGCAGATGATCATCCCGTTTTGAAATACATGCGCTGGTTCTGGACGGTGGGGGATGGCTGGAATGGCCTGCACACGGCGCTGCATAAAGGTGTGAAGAGCAGCCGGGGGTGGACCTTTTTTGATCCCGCCGTGCGGCAGCCGAGCATCAGCGGTGCAGGTGGCGGGGTGGATGTGCTCTCGCACTGGACCTATACGTATCCAGACCCACAAAAGATCGGCATGTGCGCGGATCAGCTTTTCGCCATGAGCGCGGCCAGCGGCAAAAACCAGCGCGTGATGAAGATGACGCAGCTCATCTGGTACCGCTCACAGACGGCACCGATCGGCAGCAAGGCGCCCGGAGACGTGGTGGCCTGGCAGGACCACGATCCGGACGCGGCCTACATCACCATCGCGCCCATGCATCTGAAAGAGGCGCTGTGGACGAAGATCGCTCGGCCTGTGCAGGGCATCATGTACCACGGCTGGCAGTCGCTGGTGCCCACAGACAGCCCCGGCGGCTATCGCTTTACCAATGCGAATACGGCACCTGTGCTCAAACAGCTCATTCACGATGTGGTCGAGCCGCTGGGGCCCGCGCTGATGGCGATTCCGGATGAACGCAGCGAGGTCGCTTTTTTGGAGAGCTTTACCTCACAGATGTTCGCACGGCGAGGCAGCTACGGGAACAACATGGACTGGGCCGCAGACGTGTGGCTGGCGCTGCAGCATGCCCATGTGCAGACGGACATCCTTTATGAAGAGACGTTGCTCAAGAGCGGACTCAGCGGACGAAAGGTGCTCGTCATGCCGTATTGCGATGTGCTGACCAAATCTGTGGTCACACGCATTCAGGACTGGCAGAAGAAAGGCGGCAAGATCCTGGCGGATGAGTTTCTCTGTCCTGCGCTCAAGGCTGACTTCATGCTGCCGAGCTTCAAGCGCGTGAAAAAGGCGGATGCAGACAAGGCCAAGGTGCTGGAGATGGCGCAAAAGGTGGGAGGATTTGCCCTGCCCCAGAAAGTCATGTGCGATAATCCTGAGATGATCGTGCGCACGCGAAAGTTTGGTGATGCGATCTATGTCTTCGTCGTGAATGACAAACGTGAATACGGCTCCTACGTGGGTCAGCATGGCCTCGTGATGGAAAACGGCCTGCCATCCAGCGGCGTGGTCAGTTTGAAAATGGAGGCCGCCAATGTGTATGAACTGACAGGGACTCAGTTCATCGTGCCTAGGCGTGGATCCGATGGCACGCTGAGCTGGTCCGTCGGTCTGGGGCCCTGCGATGGGCGCATCTTCATGGTCATGCCAAAGCCGCTGCTGGGCCTGAAGCTGGATGTGCCGGAAAATGCCATCGCTGGCAACAAGGCCAAAATCACCGCCAGCATCACCACCACCCAGGATTCACCCACCAAGGCCGTGATCCCCGTACGTGTGGACATCCGCGATGCGAGCGGCAAGGCGGCTGAAGGCAGCGGCTTTTACGCGGCTGAAAACGGCATCATCGAGGTCAGCCTGGACATCGCTCCGAATGAAGACCCCGGCACCTGGGAGATCCGTGTCAAAGAACTGGCCAGCGGAATGGAGGGGCGAAAGTGGATGCGGGTGACCTCAAAGTGATCTTGTTTGAGGTGGTGCGCGGAGAGGGATTCGAACCCCCGACCAACTCGGTGTAAACGAGCCGCTCTACCACTGAGCTATCCACGCATGGTGTTGATCATCAAAGAAACACAAAGCAGTGCAGTTTTGCTGATACCGGTTTTGTATAAACGTACCCTTTCGGGCATGCAAGCAGGAGGAGAAAAGAGTTTGAGGGGAGTGGTCACCCCATCGGTTGCGCGATCTGGACTTCGAGGCCGCCGCCGGGGCGGTTACGGGCGGTCACGGAGCCATGCACCGCCTCCACACAGCTCTTCACGATAGCCAGTCCCAGGCCGCTGCCGCCGTTTTCGCGCGAGCGGGCGGTGTCGGGACGGTAGAAAGCGTCAAACAGGCGCGGCAGGGCCTCCTCAGGCACACCCGGGCCTTGATCCGCGATGGTGATGATGGCCTCATCATTGCGGCATGTGGCGTCGATGGTGATAGGGCCTGCGTGTCCGGCGTAGCGGATGGCGTTTCGCAGCACATTGCCCACGGCACGGGAGAGCAGCTCGGGCTCGCTGATCACGGTGGTGCCTTCGGGCACATTGAGAATGATCTGCTCTCCGTTGCGTTTTTCGCGTTCGATCACGCGCTGAAGCTGCTGGCGCAAATGTACGGGGCGCAGCTCCACACTGCGGCGCAGGTTGGCCTTGGATAGGCTCAGCAGCTCCTGCACCAGCACGCCCATCTGCTGCAGTTCGTCGTCCAGGCGTGTGACATATTTCTCCGACGCACCCGTGCTTTGAGATTCCAGTATGCCGATGATGGCCTGCATGCGGGCGATGGGGGCGCTGAGCTCGTGCGCGATGTCGCCGAGGAGACGCTTCTGCCCGTCCACCAGCGCGCCGATTTGGTCTGCCATATGGTTGACGCTATGGCCCAGGGCACCCAGCTCGTCCGTGCGCTTTTCATCCACGCGTGCGCTGAAGTTTCCGGCGGCCAGCTGCCGGGAGGTGGCCTGCATCCGCCGCAGGCTGCGAGTGTAGGAACCCACAAAAGGCAGCCAGAGCAGAGCACTGGCGGCGAGCATGCCTCCGATGATCCAGTAGATCGCGCTGGTGTCGGCGTAGAAGCCGTTGCCAGTGGGGGAGCCTGAGCGTGTTACCAGCGCTACGCGCCCTTTGCCTTCGCGATGGTTCAAGAAGCCGCGCAGAAAACACCAGTAGCCATTGTTCGCGGAGAGCACAGGGCGGGCGTTGAGGTCGATCTTTGGTGGCGGTGCTGCGTCGGGTGGCAGCACTGAGGCATTGCCGGGATGCAGCTCGCCATTTTCATCTGCGGTAACCTCATTATGCACATTGCCGGGCAGGAAATCTGCTGGTCCCGCGAGGCGCGGGCCGTCTGTGGAGAAGAGGTAAAAGGTGACGCCATGCTGTTGTGAAGCGCGGGCGAGCAGTGCATCCCATTCCGCAAAGGGTGCTTGCTCCAGTGTGCGCAGCAGTTCGCCCCCCACTCGCTCCAGTTTGTCGGAGCGAAAGGCTGGCATGGCCGTCATGCCCCACCCCTGCTGCAGCACCCAGATGAGGATCAGCGCCAGCAGCACGACATTGGCCATGAAAATGGCAACGATTTTCGCAAAGATGGGAATACGCGTTTTCATGGCTCCTGGGCGGGGTCGATGAGCATGTAGCCGGCGCTGCGGTAGGTGCGGATGAAGCGCGGCTCCTTCGGATCATCGCCGAGTTTTTTGCGCAGTGAGGAGATGTGCATGTCGATGCTGCGGTCGAAGACCTCGTACTCACGATCGCGCACCTGGTCGAGCAGCCAGTCGCGAGTGCGCACACGGCCCTTGCCCTTGGCCAGTGCGAGCAGCAGATCAAACTCCACAGGGCGCAGGTTCAGGGGCTTGTCATCCACCACGGCGATGCGTGCCTCGGGCTTGATGCGCAGCGGGCCGATGACGATCTCCGGCTGCGTCTCCTGTGCGGCAGGCGCGGAGTTGGCCGTGCGGCGCGTGACAGCTCGCAGGCGTGCGAGCAGTTCGCGCATGGAGAAGGTTTTTGGCAGGTAGTCATCCGCGCCGACTTCAAGGCCAACGATGCGGTCTGTTTCGTCGCTGCGACCGGTGAGCATGAGCACGGGCGCATTGCTCACCTTGCGCAGCTGCTTCAGCACCTCAAAGCCGTCCATGCCTGGAAGCATCACATCCAGGATGATGGCATGCCAGTCCTCGCTGGTGGCGCGCTCCAGCCCGGCATCGCCGGTGTGCACTCCCTGCACCTCGTAGCCCATGGGCTGCAGGTACTCGCGGATCAGCTCGGTTAGCGAGCGATCATCATCGATCATCAGGATGCGCGGGAGGGCTGTGGAGGGCGGAGGCACGGGGGCAGTTTACATGGTTCGCGCGCGGGTGGTTGGATTTTACACTCGGTTGACAATTCTCCTCGGAGTGTTCACACGGAATTGACAGTAACGGCGGACCCTCTGGTCATCATGACAAGTGTATCCACGCCCGACTGCCTGCAGCATCGCCGCATTTTGATCTCTGACGCCATGCGCCGCTGCGGCTCGCTGGCTGATGCGGAAGACGCCGTGCAGGATGTCTTTGCCAGACTGCTGCGCACGGGTCGGTGGCAGCAGATCGGCAGCCTCTCGGATGAGGAGCAGCTGAGTACGCTGCGTCTTTATCTGAAAAGCATGCTCTCACGCCACTGGCGGTTCCGCCACCAGCAGCGCCGGGACTGCTCCCGCACGGTGGCTTTGCCTGACGTGGAGGCGGTGGCGCTTGCAGTTTCAGATGCACACACTCCAGCGACGCTGATGGACCGCTCGTGGGCTCTGCAGGCTATTGAGTCTGCATTGCAGACACTGCGTCGGGAACTGGCTCCCTCCCAGTGGCCGCACGTGGAGGCATGGCTGGGGCACTATGATGCCTCTCGCAGCGGTGGCAAAGTGCGCCAGACTCCTCTGTCAGGGCGTGATCGTGTGGCGCTGTGTCGGGCACGCAGGCGTCTGAAAGAGCTGCTTGGCATGGGCGAGGTTCGCAGTGCTCTTCTGCGTGCGGCCTGACGGCATGCAAAATCACCATCACACATTTGCTACGCACCTCACTGTTTGTATTTTGCCACATGCGGCTCCGCCTGCCCTTGCATTCTCTGGTGTTTCTTCTTCTCGCTTTTGCTTTGGAGCACTCATGCTTCGCGGCAGCGCAGCTCACAGTGCGGATCGAGCCGCGGTGGGAGGGGAAGCCGCTCGTACTGGACGCCTTCGGTTTAAAAACTGCGGCGGGTAGCACACTCTCCGTGTCACGCATTGCCATGCTGCTTTCGCATGCGGAGCTTCAGCGCGAGGATGGCGGGTGGATCGGCGCAAAGAACTGGGTGGCGCTGGTGGATGTGGGCAGGCAGAAGCTGTCCTTTGTGCTCGATGGCATTCCTCCGGCAGTCTATCGCGCGCTGAGATTTGACGTGGGGCTGGATGAGGGCACTGACCGCAAGGACGCCGCCTCATGGCCTGCGGGTCACGCTTTGAATCCCGAGGTCAATCAACTGCACTGGAGCTGGCGTGGGCAGTACATTTTTCTCGCCATCGAGGGGCGCTATCGCCAGCCGGATGAAAAGCTCGGCGGCTACTCCTACCATCTCGCAGGTCAGAAATGCCGCGCCACGGTGGAGGTGCCGCTGGCGCTGGATCTTCGTAATGATCAGCTCCTCACCCTCAGCCTGCATGCAGACCGCATTTTTTCCGGGTCGCATGCCATCGACATTCCGAAAGCCGACTCAACTCACTCGGGGGAGGATGGCGGGCTGGCGGAACGGATCGCCGACAACGCGGTGCGTGCCTTTGGCATCGTGCGTCTGGAGCCCGATCTCACTCCGAAGAAAGCACACGAAGAAGACACGAGCTGGAAGCCCCCGCTCATTGCCGCAAAAATCCCGCCTCATTTTCCAGCGGTGAAATTCCCTGAGGACAATCCACTTACCGTGGCAGGCGTTCGCCTCGGCGACCGCCTTTTTCATGATGTGCGTCTTTCCATCAACAACACTCAGTCCTGCGCCAGCTGCCACGACCGCAAGGCTGCATTCAGCGATCCGCGCCGCTTCAGCCTGGGCGCAGAAGGGCAGGTGGGAAAGCGCAATGCCATGCCTCTCTTCAATCTCGCGTGGAAGCCCTCCTTCTTCTGGGATGGTCGTGCACCCACGGTGCGGGACCAGTCGCTGCGCCCTATCCAGGACCCGACGGAAATGCACGAGACGCTCGACCACGTGGTGGCTAAGCTTGGCGATCTCAAACTGATGTTTCACCTGGCGTTTGGCAGCGATGAAATCACTCCGGATCGCATGGCGCGCGCCATGGAGCAGTACCTGCTCACCCTCATCTCTGCTGACTCAAAAATGGATCGCATGGTCTCCGGCAAGGCCACGCTCACCGAGCAGGAGCAGCGCGGCTTCACCCTCTTCTTTACCGAGAGTGATCCCGGCCATGGCATCAAAGGCGCTGACTGTTTCCACTGCCACGGGGGTGCGCAGTTCAGCAACAGCCTGTTTCTCAACAACGGCCTCGATGACGATGCAGGCATGCAGGACGAAGGATTTGCCAAAGTGAGCGGCAAGCCCACGGACCGCGGTCGCTTCATGGTGCCCGGTCTGCGCAATGTTGCGCGCACCGCGCCCTACATGCACGACGGTCGATTTGCCACTCTGGAGGAGGTCATTGAGCATTACGACCACGGCGTGAAGCCCAGCCAGACGCTGGACCCAAATCTGGCCAAACATCTGCGCAACCACGGCCTCGGCCTCACGGCGGAGGACAAGGCGGCTCTCGTCGCGTTTCTCAAGACGCTCACAGACGACTCCTTCGGCCAGGAGTGAACAGCCCTGTGGGCTGGCTCACATTTACCGTCCGTTTACAAATCTCCGCCACGCGCACACATGGCGTTTACTCCACGTGTCCAGGGTGGGGGCATGCGCCACCTTTTCAGCCTCCTCACCACGCTGGCACTCATCTGCTCGGCCATTGCACAAACGGCAGTGGCAAACAATGCCCCCACGCTCACCACCATTTCCACACTCACCGGGGCAACCACCGCCACGGCCTTCACCATCAGCTATGGCACCCTGCTAGCCGCCTCCAATGCAGCGGATGTGGACGGAGACATCGTCCAGTTCCGCATCGAGTCGATGAGCAGCGGTACACTGACCAAAAACGGTAGCGACGCGCAGACGGGAAGCACCACGCTCGCCAGCGGCGAGTCTCTGGTATGGACGTCTGCGGCGGGCGCGTCAGGCACGGTCACGGCTTTCAGTGTCAGAGCTTACGATGGCTCTCTGGTTTCAAGCACTGCTGTTGCGGTAAACATCACGCTGACCACCAGCGATCCGCAGCTTAGCTCCTGGTATGTGGCGCAGACGGGCAAGTATGCACGCATTACAGAGACAGACACGACTTTGCTGGCAGGCACCACAGAGACGACTTGGACGCGCACCACCGGCCCTTTCACGCTTTCCCAGTCACAGCCAGTGTATGCGGGGCCGCAGCAGGTGGATTATTCCGCCAGCTGGATCTACCTGCGCACTCCCTCGCTGGCCACCTACCTGATGGGACCCTGGTACAACGACGCCACTCGCAGCAACTCCGCCTTGTTCATCAATGTGCCCACCAATCAGGCCTCCATTGTGAAGCTTCCGCGTACCAGCACGCTCGGCAGCATTCCCACCACCAAGACACGCACGGCCGGCTTCAAGCTCAACAACGTACTGCAGCAGGCCTGCGGCTGGTTTGTGGACGGTGTGTCGATCTTTGACCCCAATGACGGTTTTGGTTATCAAAACGGCTCCGAGTCCTCGCCTGCAACCGGTTCCTGGCACCGTGATGCCTATGTGAATGAAGGCATCACCTTCGACAAGAGCCTCGCGCACCAGCAAAATCTCGGCACTTATCATAACCACGCCAACCCGATCGCACTGCGTTATCAGCTGGGCGATGCCGTGGCCTTTAACAGCACGACAAAGGCGTACAGCGAAACCCTTTCCCCGACGAAGCACTCCCCCATCATCGGCTGGATGCTCGATGGCCTGCCAATCTACGGCCCCTATGGCTACAGCAGCGCCATGAGCGCCAGCAGCGGCGTGCGCCGCATGGTGGGCGGTTTCGTCAAACGCAATGGCGCGACCACCGGCGTGGACAATATCAGCACCACCGGGTCCACGCGCACGCTGCCTTCCTGGGCCACGCGTCTCGGTCTGGCCAACACCAACGGCCCTAGTGTGAGCACGACCTATCCTTTTGGCCGTTACATCCAGGACTGGGCCTATCTTGGAGATCTCATCAAATCCGGCAGCACCAAGTATCAGCAAGGCACGGACTTCGACCTCAACGAATACAATGTGCGCTACTGCGTCACTCCGGAGTTTCCGAACGGCACCTGGGCCTACTTTCTCAATATCGACAGCACTGGAACGCCGCAGTTCCCCTACATGTGCAACATCTGGTTCTACGGCACTCCCACGGGTGGCACAGTCACCAGCATTTCAGAGACTGTGACAAACCAGTTTAGCGGCGGTGCCAATCGCGCTCTGAATGTCTCCAGCGCCAGTGCCAGCGGCACTAGCGTCTCTCTGACCTGGGATGCCGTCGAAGGCGCCACCTACAGCGTTGATGCCTCCACCGATGGCAGCACGTGGACAAGCAAAGCCACCGGGGTCGGCATCAGCAATGCCAATTCCGGTTCCAGCTCTTATACCTCTCTTGTGGCCAATGGCATCGAACGTGGTCGCGTCCAGCGTACTGCGCTGGCCTCCTACGATGCAAATGGCACGGTCTCTGCCACGGTCTCTCAGACAGCCACCACCACCTACGCTGTCAGCAGCGACACAGCCCCTACTCTGACCAGCATCGACAACATCAACGCCGCTGGCGAGGATGCAGCATTCACACTCACCTACAATACGCTCGCTGCCGCGTGCAACGCACTCGATGCGAATGGAGACCCCATCAGCTTCCGCATCGAATCGCTTGTGAGCGGCACCCTGACGAAGAACGGTGCGGCAGTCGTGACAGGGAGCACCCTGCTCAGCACGGGTGAATCTCTCATCTGGACCCCTGCCGCGAATACAAACGGGAACATCGTGGGCTTCACCATCAAAGCCTGGGACGGCACGCTGGCTTCCACCACGGCGCTGAACGTCACCTTCTACGTGGCTCCGGTGAATGACGCGCCCACGCTCACAAGCGTGAGCACTTGCCTCGGTGGCGTGGAGGACACGACGTATTACATCACCTATACCACTTTGATGAGTGCATCGGACGCGGCCGACATCGATGGAGACTCACTCAGTTTTCTGATCACGGCCGTGAGCTCCGGAACGCTCACCAAAAACGGCTCCAGCGTGACGCCTGGCACCACCTTGATCAGCAGCGGAGACAGCATTGCATGGACGCCAGCGACCAATGCCAATGGCCTCCTGTCAGCCTTCTCGGTCGCGGCCTGGGACGGTGCGCTCGCCTCTGCCAGCGCAGTTCAGGTAAGTGTTAGTGTTGCGGCTGTAAACGATGCTCCTGCCATGGACAGCTATAGTGAGACGGACTACGGCATCCCGAACAATGGGGCCAGCTTTATAGGAGCCATGTTTTACAACGGCACGTCTCCGACAGATGTGGATGGAGACACGGTGGTGTTGCTCATCACCAGCGTGCCCAGTGGTTCGATGACCATCAACGGCCTGCCCGTGACGCCGGGCGTTACCACTTTCTCCAGAAGCGACTTTCTGGTATGGACTCCGCCGATGGAAGGTACAGGGCTTTTCACAGCCTTTACCGCCTCGGCCTACGATGGCGCGCTCACCTCCACAAGCACGCTCACGATCTACGAAAGTGTGCAGTATGACTTCTCCAGCTGGGCGGCCAAGCAGGGGCTGAGCGGCGCGGATGCCGCGCAGAATGCCGATCCTGACCATGACGGCATCGCCAACGCGCTGGAGTTTGTCTTTGGTCTCAGTCCCTCTTCGATCAACACTTCGGTCGTTTCCGGCAGCCTTTCCGGCGGCTATCTCACCATGACCTTCCCGCGGGCACGCAGCACTGAGAATGACATGGACTTGGCCGTGGAGGTGAGCACCGACCTGAGCGCCTGGACCACCTACTGGATCGGCACAGCCTCCAGCACCAGTGCCGATGGAGTGATCCTTACCGTGACGGACGCTGGCAACGGCATGGACTCAATCACAGCGCAGATTCCAGTTGGCACAGATACCCGGCTCTTCATGCGCGTTCGCACGGAAGAAGATTGAAATACGACAGCAAGAAAAGGTGTGTCCGGCGAGCACCATGCATCCGGACACATTTCCGGGCACGGCTATGCATTGGCGCGCAGCCAGGCAAAGCTGCGTTCGGCTTCGCCCTTCTGATAGGCGATCTCGGCGTCCTTTTTGCCGGGACCATCTGGGGCCTTGAAGCTGTCGATCTTGTGGCCGCGCTTGGCCATGTCGAGCCAGGCCTTGAACATGGGCGTGTCACGGTGGTTGGGGAAGATCTTCCAGAACTCATCGTTCTTCCACGCGAAGGGGCGGGCAAAGCCCGAGATGGTCTCCACCTGCAGAGGCACGCCTGGGGCCAGTTCGGCAAAGCGTTTGGCGTAGGCCTTGTAATCCACGAGTCCTTCACCGACGGCGGTCCACTGCACCACGGCCCCGTTCTCATCCTCCCAGAGCATGCTGTCGCGCACGCTGCTGCAGACGGTGAGCGGTCCGAGGACTTCGAGATGCATCAGCGGCTCTTCGAGCGCCCAGACGGCGTTGCCGGGATCGATGTTGGCTCCCACATAGCCTTTTCCTGCCGCTTCGATCAGCGCCTTCAGCTCATGCGACTGCATGTCCCCCGCATGGTTTTCGATGGCGATCTTGATGCCTTCGCCTTCTGCTTTGGACTGGCAGGCCTTGATGGTTTTGACGACTTCCTCAATGTGCTTCTGAATGCCGCCGTCCGTGCTGCGGTCCTTCTGATTGCCGAGGTAGCAGCGAGCCACTGGGGAGCCCAGCGTTTTGGCGATGCGGATGGTGAGTGCGAGGTGCTCCTCAGGCGTGCCATAAATATCCTTCCACGTGTTGGAGGTTTTACAGACACTACCAGTGCCCACGTAGAGCTGCAGTCCGGCACGGTCCGCCTGTTCCTTGAGGCTTTTCAGATACGCTTCCTCAAAGTTCTCAAACACATGCAGCTCGGAGATGAACATGGTGTCGAGCTTCAGCGACGCAGCGTAATCAATGAACTGTCCCGCTTTCCACCCAGTGGCGCGTACGGCGAAGTGATCCAGACCAATGGCCAGTTTGGAGCCCGTGGCGGCGCGTGAGAGCGAGGCGGCTGCAGTGGCGGCGAGAGATTGCGCGAGGAAGGAGCGGCGGTTCATGCCGCGCATGCTAGCGGAGCCGCTTGTGCTGTCGATAACGAAAGATCAGTCCGTGAAATCAGCGGATGATCAGCTTCACCGCGCCCTGTCCCTGACGATCGTCGGCGGAGGAGATGAGAATCTGCGCCAGATGATGACCACTGCGCCAAGGGGCGCCGTTGATGGGCTTCACCTGAAGAAGATAGGCGCCTGTGCCTGCATTGCGGAAAGAGGTGATGTTGTTGCTGAAGGGGGCTTGCTGTCCAGGCACCTCAAAGTACTCCATCAGGGTAAAATGATCTTTGGTCAGATCCGTCACCGGCCATCCGCCGCTGCTGACCAGCACGAGGATGTTTGCCGGATGGGTGTTGCCATTGGCTGCCGCACCTGCGGAAGCCTGCGCGGCAATGGTGAGCGCGGTGGCTCCTGGGGCAGGAGCTTTGACGACAGCTTTCACGACTGGAGCGGGAGCAGCGACCACGGGTTTAGGTGCTGGCGCTTCAAAGATAGGTTTCAGCACAGGAGCAGGTGCAGGTTTGGCTGGAGCAGCTTTCACGGGTGCGGCCTTTTTAGCCGGTGCTGCTTTGGGTGCAGGCTTTGCGGGCTTCTTCGCCGGTGCCGCCGTTTTCTTTTTCGCTATGGCAGACTTGGATGCAGCAGCAGCCTTTTTGGCAGGTGCTTTCTTGGGAGCAGGTTTCTTAGCCATAGTGAATTACGGGTCGGAATTGTTTCAATTTCTGCGAGGCTAGCAATACTTCCGGCTCTCTGTCGAGATTCCTCTTGAGGACCGAATCGCAAATATTAAGGATGCGGAGAGGTCTGTGAGTCGTTTTTGAGTGTCATCGATTCTAGGTCTGGATAGGCTTACGGCTGAAATCGAGTGTCATTTTGGTCTAATTCAGAGCTTCAAGAGAGGGGCTGGTTTGAGGGTATCTCTAGAACCTATATCTGATCGAATGAACAGCATTCGAGTAATTCTATAAGAGGCGAAAATTCTGAAATAGGCGATTGCCAACAGACGGACCTCTAGATTATAAAGATTAGTTAGAATTTTAGATTTACGGTCTTTCTGCTCAGCTTCGCCTGCCCGGCAGCCCAATAGCCCCGTGTGAATCATGAACGCGCTCTCAAACATCGGTTTCCCGCTGCTGCGCCCTTTTTCTCTGCCAGCCAGGCGTGAGGGAGGGGCGTCGGCAAGGCGCATGCTGGCTGAGATTTCCAGAATCATTGGATTTTCTCAAGTCGGTGCTTGGGCTTGGTTTGGAGCCAAAGACGCCATGGATGACCTCATGCCGTGGGGACGTGGCACGCTGGTGACACGTCAGGGTGGCGGGGGAGGGGGGGAACTCCCAGACCCGACTCCGCCTGAGTCAGTTGCGCGGAATCTGCCTTTCTATCATGCGCCGGTCCTGCTCTCAGAGGTTCTGGAGCTACTCCAGCCATCTCCTGGTAAGCTTTTTTTCGACGGTACACTGGGAGGCGGCGGCCATTCAGAGGCGCTGCTGCAGCATGGTGCACGAGTGGTGGCCATGGATCAGGATCTGAATGCCCTGCGGCATGCCACGGAGCGCCTGAAACCTTTCGCCGCACAGTTCTGCGCCCTGCGTGGCAATTTCCGCAACTTCCCGCAAATCGTCGAGGAGACCGGCGTGTCCGGCTTTGACGGCATGTTGGTGGACATTGGTGTGTCGAGCCATCAGCTGGACGATGCCGCACGGGGCTTCTCTTTTATGCGGGACGGTCCGCTGGACCTGCGCATGGACACCGAGTCACCGCGCACCGCCGCCGACATAGTGAACACATACGAGGAAGCCGAGCTCGTGCGCATCTTCTTTGAATACGGGGAAGAAAACAACGCACGGCGCATCGTGCGCGCCATCCTCAAGGCCCGCAGCCTGGCTCCCATCCGCACGACGCTGCAGCTGGCGGATATCGTGGCCTCCGCGTCACCCAAGCGTGGCAAGCGCCACCCCGCCACACTGGTCTTTCAGGCACTGCGCATCGCGGTGAATGACGAGCTCGCCGCCCTGCATGACTTCCTGGCTGCCGCGCCGCGCTGGCTCAAACCCGGCGGCAGGCTGGCGGTGATCTCCTTCCACTCCTTGGAGGATCGCATCGTCAAACAAACGCTGCAGCATCTCTCAGCGCCTTTCATCGACCGTCCGGAATGGCCCGAGGCACGCAAAAATCCGGACTGCGTGCTCAAGCTCATCACCCGCAAGCCCGTGCAGGCCACACCGCAGGAGATCGAACTCAACCCACGTGCGCGCAGCGCGGTGCTGCGCGTCGCCGAACGTCTGCCCGCATGAACCCACGCCAGCGAAACCGCTACCGCAACAGCCTGGGCCTCTCCACGCTCACGGCCATCCTGATCGTCGTCGCCTCTCTGGCGCTCGTCGGTCTGGGTATCGTCGTGAGCAAGAATCGTGTGCGCGCCATAGGCGAAGAGCAGCGCAAGGTCGAGTCCGAGATGCGCCTGCTGAATGCCGAGATCCTCGCATTAAACAACCGCATCGAGACCATGCTCACGCGTGATCGCGTGCAGCCACGCCTCACCAGCGCAGGCACCCTCCTGCGTCCTCTCACCAAGCAGAGCATCCTTTTCCTCAAACCGCTGCCCGCAGAGCCGGCCAAAGCCGCCGCACCGGTGGCCGATCCGTCCGTCGCGCAAATCATTCCCAAGTCCTAGTGAGCCAGCCCCTGCCAAGTCAAATCCAGCTCCGCCGGGATCGTCCGGTGTGCCGCCGCATGCTGCTGCTGCTGTTTGTGCTGCTGGCGGGTTTTTCCCTGGTCACCTGGCGGCTGGCGGTCATCCAGATCAAGGAATCCCCGCGCCTGGCTGCCCTGGCGGCGCAGAAATACCAACGCCACATCGTTTTGCCTGCTCATCGCGGAGCCATCAAGGATCTCAGCGGCGAATACCTCGCGCATGATGAAGATGTGCGGGAGCTCTACACCGACCGCACTCATCTGCGTGAGATCGTCACCGTCCGCCACCACCTGGCCGCCATCCAGGGGGTGAAAGCACTCGAATTGCGCGAGAAGTTTACCGACGCAGAAACCCTGGACGCCTACCACGATCACGTGGCCAGGGTGCTGGATGGCATCCTGCCGCAGACCGAGAAGGAGATCCGTGACCAGCTGGCCACCGACAAGCCCGAGATCGTGCTGGCCAAGCAGGTCGACGTGGAGACCGCCAAACAGTGGGCCGATCTCTTCAAGTCCGAGCACATCTTCGGTATTCACATGCGTCCCACCGTGGCTCGGCGCTTTCCGGCGCAGGACCGTCTTTCTCTGGTGCTGGGAGACACGGACCCCAGCAACAAAGGCCGCTGGGGTGTGGAAAAGCTCATGGATGCCAGACTCACCGGCGTGCCCGGAGAGCAGCTCATCGAGCGCGACAAATCCGGCCACGAGCTGCCCTCATATCGCGGTCAGGCCAGCGATCCCCAGCACGGCAGCGATGTGCACCTCACCATCGACATGCAGCTGCAGGACAATGTGGAGGCCATCTGCGAGCGTGCCTGGAAGACCTACGACGCCCGCCGGGCGGTCATCGTCGTCACCGAGCCCGGTACGGGCACCGTGCTGGCCATGGCTGCGCGCCCCCATCGGGATGTGAACAACCCCGAGGCCAGCACCTGGACCAATCACGTCATCGCCGAGCCCTACGAGCCCGGCTCCATCTTCAAGGTCGTCACCCTGGCGGCAGGGCTGGACAACCGTAAAATCACCGCAGGCGAAATGATCGACTGCGGCAGCATGTATTACGAAGACCCGGTGCGGAAGGTGAAGCTGAGCGACGACGAGCCCCTCGGCATGCAGACGGTCAAGGGCGTGCTGGTGCACTCCAGCAACATCGGGATGTATAAAATCAGCAAACGTGTTGGACAGGACATGATGCTGGACTATGCCAGCAGGTTCGGATTCGGTGCTCCCACCGGGATCGGCCTCGTCGGCGAGAAAGCCGGCTACCTCAATACCGGCAAGTGGAGCAACACCACCTACTCACGCATGCCTATTGGATACGAAGTCTCAGTCACCCCCCTGCAAATGTGCATGGCCTACGGCGCCATTGCCAACGGGGGCGTGCTCATGAAGCCGCGGCTCATTGACCGCATTGTCAAACCCAACGGAGAAGCCGAAGTTCTCGAGCCCAAGCCGGTCTGGCAGGTCTGCACCGCCAAAACGGCCGCCACCCTGCGCGATTTCCTCGAAGGCGTCGTCCTCGAGGGCACCGGCAAGCGCGCCGCCCTGCCGGATGTCCGCGTTGGCGGCAAGACTGGCACCACCCGCCGCTATGACCCTGAAAAGAGGCGCTACATCGACGGCTCCTACCTCACCTCCTTTGTGGGCATGGCCCCCATCGACAACCCCAAGCTCGTCTGCCTCGTGATGCTGGACGACCCCAAGGCCGAAAGCGCCGCCATGATCCGTGGTGGCCGTGTGGCCGCGCCGATTTTTGCCGAGGTGGTGCGCGAGACGCTCGACCATCTGGCCATCCGCAACGAACGCCCCTTCAAGGTGGCCGTGAAAGGAGGCGCGAAATGAAGCTGCGCGACTTCATCCCACATCTCGACAAGCCAGCCGTCTCCGGCAGCTTGGACACAGAAATCACCGGGCTGGCCTATGACTCCCGCAATGTTGGCCCCGGCATCGCCTTCGTGGCCATCCGTGGCACGCATGCCGACGGCCATTCCTACATCAGCAAGGCCATCGAGCTGGGCGCTGCCGCCATCATTGCCGAGCAGGCTCCGGCGGAGGATGCCACCGTGCCCTGGGTGCACGTGCGTCATTCGCGCATCGCCTTGGCGCAGGCAGCCGCCGCGCTGAACGGTCACCCCGCCAAGGCGCTTACCATTGCTGGCGTCACTGGTACGAACGGCAAGACCACCACGGCTTTCCTTCTGCACCATCTTTTCAATACCGCACAGATGCGCAGCGGCCTGCTGGGCACAGTCTTTTACGACCTGGGCGGTGGCGAGCACGTGCCCGCCACGCACACCACGCCCGAGTCTCTGGAAATCCAGGGGCTGCTGGGCAGCATGCGGGACAATGGCTGCCGCGCCTGCGCCATGGAGGTGTCCTCCCACGCTTTGGATCAGGACCGTGTCTTTGGCCTGCCCTTTGCCGCCGCCATCTTCACCAATCTGACCCAGGACCACCTGGACTACCACGGCACGATGGAGAAGTACTTCGAAGCCAAGGTGCGCCTGTTCCAGATCGCCGCAGACTCATCCTCCCGCTCACCGCTGGTGATCAATGCGGACGACGCCTGGGGGCGCAAGCTCATCCAGCGCTTCGAGCACACCGGCCGCGTGGTCCGCTTCGGCTTCGGCGTGGGCTGTGACTTCCGCGCCGTCAATGTGCGCTACGACTTCACTGGCACCACCTTTGAGCTGGAGGCCAAAGGCCGCAGCTTCCTGGTGCGCCTGCCTCTGATCGGCGACTTCAATGTGTATAATGCGCTCGGCGCACTCGCCGCTGCGCAGGGTGTGGGCTTGAACCTGCGTGAGGCCATCAAACACCTCCAGAACGCACCGCAGGTCCCGGGCCGCATGGAGCGCGTGTCTGAAAACACCCGCTTCCAGGTCTTTGTGGACTACGCGCACACGCCGGACGGCATCGAAAACGCTGTGCGCACCGCTCGTGCCCTGCGTCCGCATCGCCTCATCACCGTGTTTGGCTGCGGTGGAGATCGTGATCGCGGCAAACGCCCGAAGATGGCCGCCGCCGCCGAGGCTGGCAGTGACATCTGCGTGCTCACCTCCGACAATCCGCGCACCGAAGATCCGCTGCAGATTTTGAATGACGCCAAGGCCGGGTTTGCCCGTCCGCAGAAGCACGCCATCATTGTGGACCGCCGCGAGGCCATCCAGACAGCGCTGCAGCATGCCCGGGAAGGGGACATCGTCCTCATCGCAGGCAAGGGGCACGAGGACTATCAGGACATTCAGGGCAAGAAACATCCCTTCGACGATCGCAAAATCGCCCGTCAGTATCTCCATCAGCTCAAGGCTGAGCGCGCCGCCGAGCGCGAGGAAAAAGCCGCTGAACGTGAAGCCATGCGCGGAGGCTTCAACCGTCCCGATCGTACTGACCGCCCAGAGCGCCCTGATCGATTTGACCGATGATCCCGGTTCCACTCCAGACACTTGCCGGTTTCGCAGCAGGCACGCTGCGCGGGGATGGTGCGTGTCTGGTCACCAGCGTCAACACCGACTCCCGCAAGATCACCGCAGGCGAGGTCTTTGTGGCGTTGGTGGGAGACCGCTTTGACGCTCATGACTTCATCCCGCAGGTGGCCGCCTCAGGCGCCGCCGCAGTGGTCGTCAGCAAAATCAATCCGGCCTGGGGCACGTTGCCCTGTGCTGTCATCGAGGTGGGGGACACCCTGCTGGCGCTGCAGCAGATGGCGGCAGGTTATCGTGGCCATCATGGTGCTCTGATCATCGGCCTGACCGGCAGCAATGGTAAGACTTCCACCAAGGATCTCACCGCCGCCGTCATGGCGCGCAAATGCCAGACCCGCGCCACGCTGGGAAATCTGAACAACCACATCGGCCTGCCACTCACACTGCTCTCACTTCGTGAAGGCGACCAGTGCTGCGTGGCCGAGATGGGCATGAATCATGCAGGAGAGATCAAGGTGCTCACCGACATTGCGCGCCCGGATGCCGGTATCATCACCAATGTCGGCATGGCACACATCGAGCATCTCGGTACACAGGACGCCATCGCCTGGGAAAAAGGCACGCTGGCAGCCAGCGTGCGTGCTGGCGGTGTGGTGGTGCTGAATGCCAACGACAAGTACAGCGAGGTCATTTCCCGCCATTGTCAGGCCAGTGTTTCGATGGCCGGCGTCGGCCGTGGAGATGTCAGCGCCTCCAATCTGCGTGCAGATGCCACTGGCACCACATTCACGCTCGATTTCAGCGGCGAAAAGCTCGAAACGCGCCTCCCCATACTCGGAGAGCACATGGTGGGTAATGCCGCTCTGGCTGCCTGCATGGGCTGGCGTCAGGGCATCGCGCCCGCAGATGTGGCTGATGCTCTGAACCAGGTGAAGCTGACCGGCGGGCGCGTGGAGCCCAAGGTGGTCAATGGCATCCAGTTCATCGACGACTCTTACAACGCCAATCCCGACAGCATGATCGCAGGTCTGCGCACGCTCAGCGCGCTGGGCGAAGGTCGTGGCCGCCGCGTGGCTGTGCTGGGCCGCATGGGAGAGCTGGGGCCCATCGCTGAGGCCGAGCACCGCCGTGTGGGCGAGTTTGCCGCTTCGCTCAAACTGGATGCCGTCTTCAGCGTCGGCGGCAGCGAGGCCGCCTGGATCAGCGAGGCATCCAAGAACGTGCCTTCCGAACATTTTCCCGATCACGCCACCTGCGCCGCACACCTGCGCCAGTGGCTGCACGCCGGAGACGTGGTGCTGCTCAAAGGCAGCCGCTCCGCCCGCATGGAACAAGTCCTCACGCAATTTTCCGCCTCATGATGTACTGGCTTTACGAATTCAGGGAATGGCTCATCGCTCATCATTGGATCAGCGATGACGCTGCTCTGTACAAGATCCTCAATCTCTTCAAATACCACACCTTCCGTGCCGGTGGTGCAGCGCTCACAGCCTTCGCGTTCTCCCTCATGTATGGTGATCGCCTGATCCGTAAGCTCATCTCCCTCAAGATCGGTCAGCCGATCCGCACGGCTGAAGAGGTGCACAAGCTGCACGAGCTCCACGGTAAGAAGGCCGGCACCCCCACCATGGGCGGCATTCTCATCCTCTCCGCCATTGTTCTTTCCACGCTCCTGTGGGCCAAGTGGGACAACATCATGGTCTGGACCGTCCTCTTCACCACCATCGGTCTCGGGGCACTGGGCTTTCGAGATGACTATCTCAAGATCAGCAAAAAAAACTCCAAGGGCGTCAGCGCCCGCACCAAGCTCATCTGGCAGACCTCGGTGGCCATCGTGGCCGGTCTTCTTTTCGCTTATGCCGTTCCTGGAGAAAACGGCATCACCCTCCGCGCTCTGTACATCCCGTTTGTGAAAGATGCGGTGATCACGGACATGCACCTCTTTGCCGTTGGTCTGTTCGCCCTCATCATTGTGGGTTCTTCCAATGCAGTGAACCTCACCGACGGCCTCGACGGTCTGGCCACCGGCTGCTCCATCACCACCTCGCTGGCCTATGCCGCGTTTGGCTACGTCTGCGGGAATGCCAAGTACTCCGATTATCTCGGCGTGGCGCACAACAGCCTTGCTAATGAACTGCCCATCGTGGCCATGGCCATGGCTGGCGCCTGCCTCGGCTTCCTCTGGTTCAATGCACATCCGGCCAAGATGTTCATGGGAGATACCGGCTCATTGGCTCTTGGCGGCTGCATCGCCTCGCTGGCCATCGGCTGCAAGCAGGAGATCGTGCTCGCCCTCGTCGGCGGCGTTTTCGTCATGGAGGCCATGAGTGTCATCCTGCAGGTCTGGAGCTTCAAGAAGCGCGGCAAGCGCATCTTCCGCATGGCTCCGATCCATCATCACTTTGAGCTCGGTGGCTGGCATGAGAACCAGGTCATCGTGCGCTTCTGGGTCCTCTCCTTGTTCTTTGCCATGCTCGGCCTCGCCACGCTCAAGCTTCGTTAAAAAATCATGCGTTTCGCCTCACAACACTTCGCCATTCTCGGTGCTGGTCGCAGCGGCCTCGGTGCCGCGCGTCTGGCGCGCCTGCATGGCGCGGAGGTGACGATCTTTGATGAAGGTGACAAGGCCAGGCAGGTCGAGGACTTCCGCTGCGTGCTCGGGCAGCCCGCACGCGACTTGGTCGTCAAGCCCGGCGACTTTCACAAGGTCATCATCAGCCCCGGCCTGGATGAACACTGGCCGCTGCCAAAGAAGTTCACCGATGCCGGCGTGCCGCTCGTGGGAGAGACGGAGTTCGCCTTCCAGCTGACCGACATGGCGCTGGCTGCCATCACCGGCACCAATGGCAAAAGCACCTGCACCGAACTCATTGCCACTCTCTTCAACGGCTGCGGCATGAAGTCCGTGCCTTGCGGCAATCACGGCATGTCCCTCAGCGAAGTCGTTGCCAGCGGCGTGCACTATGATGTGCTCGCATTGGAGATCAGCAGTTTCCAGCTGGAAACCATCCGCGACTTCCGCGCCCGTGCCAGCCTGTGGCTGAACTTTGCACCGGATCATCTGGACCGTTATCCGGACATGCAGTCCTACTACAAGGCCAAGGCCCGCATCTTTGAAAACGTCACGGCAGAGGATGTCGCCATCGTTCGTGCAGGGGAAAGCGTCTCTTCCGGCGCGGCGCAGCGCTGGACTTTCTCCGCCTATGGAGCGGAGGCTGACTACACTTATCGCGACGGCGCATTCTATCACCACGGCGAAAAGATCGGCAGCGCCAGCGGGCTGAAGCTGCGTGGAAAGCACAACATGGAAAACGTGCTCGCCGCGCTGATGACCGGCCGCGTTTACGGACTGCAGTTTGCCGACATGCTGAAGGCAATGGAGAGTTACGAGCCGCCGCGCCACCGCTGCGAGCTGGTGCGCACCCTGCGAGATCGCGAATACATCAACGACTCCAAGGCCACCAACCTCCATGCGCTGGAGGCCTGCCTGCGCTCTCAGGAGCGCCCGATCGTGCTGATCGCTGGCGGCAAGGACAAGGAGCTCGATTACACTCCCCTGCGCTCCGAGCTCAACGGGCAGGTGCGCGCGATGGTGCTTATCGGAGAGATCGCGCAGCAGCTGCAGCAGACCTTTGGTGACCTGCTGCCCTGCCAGTGTGCCGCTGACATGGCGGACGCCGTGCGGCAGGCCACCGCTCTTTCCCAGTCTGGAGATGCCATCATCCTCAGTCCGGGAACCTCGTCCTTCGACATGTACACCGGCTACGCCCAGCGTGGCGAGGTGTTTCGCGACGCTGTTGCCTCATTGAATTGAATTTTATTACACGCAATCCCGACAATCCCTGACCCGTAGGTGTTATGAAGATGAAACCCAAGCCTAAAGAAGCCAAGCTGCTCCTGAACCTGATGGACGGCGAGCGGCACCGCCACCGCGTGGCGCTCGTGACCGAAGAAGGCGAATGGAATCAGCACGAGCCCAATTCCGGCATGGCGCGCATGTTTGTCGTCATGCTGCTGATCCATGTCGTCCTCATCGGCGGCATCATCATCTATGATTTCCTCGGCAGTGACGAAAAGCCCCAGCAGACCGTCACCCAGGCCGCGCGTGCGCTGAATACCGGCAGCGGCCTGCCGGTGACCGCTCCCGAAGTCGTCAGCGCCCAGGCCCGGGCGGTGGCGGACACGGAGCAGTATGACAACTACGAGATGCACTCGGGCGACTCGATCAAATCCATCGCGGCCAAGTTCGGCACCACCGAGGCTGAGATCACCCGCCTGAACATGATCGACAAAGGTCTGCAGATCGGTCCTGGCACCACCCTGCGCGTGCCCAAGCAGGCCGTGCCCAGCGCCATCCCTGTGGACCCCAAAACCCTGCGCCCCGTGGCTGCCAAGGACGAGGCCCCCAAGGCCCTGCCGGTCACTCGCGACCAGCCGCCTGCCACCAAGGTTCCTAGCGAGGCTGTGAAGCCGTCAGATGCTCCTGCCAGCCTCTCCGCTGCCACCATGACGCCCATTTCTCCGCTGACTCCTCTCGAGGCGCCTCCTGCCACCACTTCTCTGGTGGCTGCGGCAAACACGCCGGCTACGGCTCCAGCTCCAGCGGCTCAAGTCGCTGCACTACCGCGCCCCTCCAATCCACATGCGGTCTCCCTCCTGGAAGAAAATGCTCCCAAGGCAGACACCACCCGGCCCCGCGAGGAAGCCAGGCAGACGGCAAAGGCTGAGGTCAAGCCGCTGGCAAAGCCCACCCCGGTGCCGCCGCCCACGCAGATGCTCAAAAAGATCGCTGAGACGCCTCCTGCCACGAAGAAGACTGAAAAGTCTGAAACGGCTAAAAAGACCTCTGCAGATGCACTGCCCAAGACGGCTGCCAAGCCTTCGTCTTCCCGCATCCACACGCTGAAATCGGGCGAGACGCTCTACCGCCTCGCTTCCAAGTATGGAGTCTCCGTGGCCGCCATTCAGAAAGCCAACAACATCAAAAACCCCAACGCCATGCGCGATGGAATGAAGCTGGTCATTCCTGCGAAGTAATCATCCTTCACTGCTGCAGGCTGCATGGCCAAATACTCCATCCTCCTCTTCATGCTGGCGGTGCTGTCTTTGATAGCGCTGGGCATCACCATGCTGGCGAGCACGACCTTCGAACTCGCGCACGAAGGCAGTGAGGACTATGTCACGCTCTGGCGTCAGCTGGGCTGGCTGGCTGTGGCCACTGTGGCCTGCGTGCTCATGGCTTTGGTGGACTACAACGTGTGGATGCGCTGGCGCTGGCATATCCTCATCGCTGCCGCTGTGCTGCTGGCTCTGTGCTATGTGCCCATGATTGGCGTGAAGATCAACGGCTCCCGTCGCTGGATCGGCCTGCAGGCTCTGGGGGTGGGCGGCTTCCGGGTGCAGCCTTCGGAATTTGCCAAGATCGCCCTGATCATCGCGCTGGCGGGTTGGTACGGCACGCACCAGGCTCTCACACGCACTTTTTGGCGCGGCTTTGTGCTGCCCGGCTTGATGCTGCTTGGAGTCGTGGCCCTGATCGGCTGCGAGTTCGACCTCGGCAGTGCCTTGCTGGCCTCCGCTGTGGGGCTGGGGGTCATGTTTGTGGCGGGCTCCAAAATGCGCTACCTGGCCATCATCGTCCTGCTCTGCGGTGGCGGTCTCGCGGCCGGGATCAAGTTCCTGCCCAACCGCTTTGAGCGCATCATGGTCACCTTCGATCTGGAAAAACACCGGGAGGATCTCGGTCTCCAGCAGTGGGTGTCCAAGCTGGCCTTCGGTTCCGGCGGTCTGGAAGGCCGCGGGCTGGGGGAGGGGCGCATGAAGCTCTCCTACCTGCCGGAAGCTCACACGGACTTCATTTTCCCCATGGTCGGGGAGGAGCTGGGCCTGCGCGGCACGGCCGTGGTGGTGCTGGCTTTTGCCGTGCTGGTCATGGCCGGAATGGTCGTTTCCGCGTACGCCCCGAACCGTTTTGGCAAGCTTTTAGGTGCCGGACTTACATTTTTGCTCGGAATGGAAGCGCTCTTGAACATGGGCGTGACCACTGCTTTGCTGCCCAACAAGGGATTGCCACTGCCCTTCGTAAGTTACGGAGGGTCCAGCCTGGTCGCCGCGATGGTCGCGGTTGGCATCCTGATCAACATCCATCGCCAGGGCGTGCATCTGACTTGGGATCAGCTTCCCGTGATCCGCAGAAAGCGCCGCTGGACACCACAGCTTTAGCCTTTTGAATCTTAGTGAAACAGAAAAATTCGAAGTCCATCCACGTGCTCATCGCGTGTGGTGGCACCGGAGGGCATTTGTTCCCCGGGATCGCCGTCGGTGAGGTCCTTGCCTCCCGTGGTCACGATGTGACCCTCCTCATCAGCGAAAAGAAGATCGACACCCTGGCTGCCTCCGGGCACCCGGAGCTTCGGTTTGAGAAAATGCCGTTTCTCGCCATGCCAAAGCCGTGGTCGCCCAAGATGTTCGGCTTCCTCAAAGGACTCTGGCAGGGTACCAAGGCCTGCCGCAAAATCATCCGCGACAATCAGGTGGACGTGGTGCTTGGCATGGGCGGCTTCACCTCCTTTGCTCCGCTCTATGCCGGGCGCAAGGAAGGCTGCAGCACCCTCATCCACGAAAGCAACGCCATCCCAGGCAAGGCCAACCGCCTCAATGCCCGCTTCAGCGACATCGTTCTCTGCGGCCTCGATGCCTGCAAGACCCACTTCCCCAAGCACGGGGACGTGCGTGTGGTCGGCACGCCCATCCGCAGCAGCATGCGCAAGCAGAACACCGACGATCCCCGTGCTTTCTTCAAGCTGGACAAGGACAAGCGCACCCTGCTCATCATGGGCGGCAGCCAGGGCGCTCGTGGTGTGAACCGCGCCGTGGGCATGGCGCTGGAGCAGTTTGAAAAAATGGGCATCCAGGTGCTGCACATCGCCGGCCCCACCGACTACGAGGAGGTGCGGGACGTCTATGCCAAGCACCCGCTGCTCAAGCAGCATGTGGCCGCTTTCTGCCATCGCATGGACCTCGCCTACCGCGTGGCGGATCTGGCCATCGCCCGCTCGGGCGCCTCCTCCATGTCCGAGCTGGCCTACTTCGGTGTTCCCAGCCTGCTGGTGCCCTACCCCTATGCGGCGGAAGATCACCAGACCCGCAATGCGGAGATCTTTGACCAGGCCGGAGCCGCCACACTCATGCGCGAGAGCGACCTCAATGCCGACACCCTGGCCGATGCTGTGCGCAGCGTCTTCAATGACACGCGCAAAGCCGGCGAGATGAAAAAGGCGGCTCAGAAGCTCGCCGTGAAAAACTCCGCCGAAAAAATCGCCGACCTGCTGGTCAAAACGGCCCAGGGCTGAGTCCTTGCCGATTTTGCCAAATCCTGCGCTATCACTCTCCCGGGCATGATCCCCGTTTGAAACACGGGGCTCGCTCGTTATGTATCCTCCCCCTCAAAATCCCAACCTGACCCCTTTATGAATCTCACACGTACAGCCTATGGCACCTGGAGCGGCGGACGCTTCATGCACTATGGAGAGCAGCTCTCCGAGGAGCATTACATGCAGCTCATGCGCGATTCATTTGCCAAAGGCGTGCGCACCTTCGTCACGGCCGATGTCTACGGCGTGGGCCGTGCAGACGCCCTTCTCGGAGAGGCGCTCAAAGGCATCCCGCGTGAGGAATACTGCCTCGTCGGCATCGTGGGCCATGACATCTACGAGGGCATCCGCCAGGGATCCCGCGGCTATCCCCGCTTCACCGATCCCTCCCTGCGCGGCCCAGACAAGTACTACGACTATCTCAAGATGGCCACGGAGAAGAGCCTGGAGCGCTGCCAGTCCTCCAAGTTTGACCTCCTCATGCTGCACAACCCGGACAGCATCAGCTACACCAGTGACAAAGTGTGGGACGCCTTCACCGCTCTCAAGACAGACGGCCTGACCGACCGCCTCGGCATCGCCCCCGGACCCGCCAACGGCTTCACCCTCGACATGATCGAGTGCTTTGAGCGCTTCGGCGACCGCATGGACTGGGCCATGATCATCCTCAACCCCTTCGAGCCCTGGCCGGGCCAGCACGTTCTCGGTGCTGCCGCCAAGAACAACGTCGACATCCTGGCCCGTGTGGTCGATTACGGCGGCCTGTTCCACGATGATGTGAAGCCGGGCCACAAGTTCCGCGACGGCGACCACCGCACCCATCGTCCGGGGGAGTGGATCGAGCACGGGGTGGAAAAACTCGAAAAAGTGCGCCCCATCGCACAGAAGCACGGCCTCACCATGCTTCAGCTGGCCTGCCTCTGGACTCTCGGAAACACCGCCGTGAAGAGCGTGGTGCCCACCCTCATCCAGGAGCATGGCGAAGGATCACGCTCCATCGAGAGCAAGCTCGACGAACTCGCCGCGCTGCCTGAGCAGTGCCTTTCCACGGAAGAGATCGAGACCATCCGCCAGATCGGGGACAACACCGGCTGCATGGCCCTCAAGGGCGCCAGTCAGCGCCACGAAGGTCAGGAGCCGCGTGCCGATGAATGGCCGATGCGCCCGGATCTGCTGGATCTCGCCACGCGCTGGAGTTTGGGAACAAGCTGGTAGCCCATTTGCATCTTGGCGGTTCTGCGACGAAAGAGTCACCAATCATTCATGATCGAGGCAGACTTTATCATCGTAGGAACCGGCGCAGGCGGTCTGGTCGCAGCGCTGCATGCCTCCGAGCATGGCCGGGTGGTCATGATCACCAAGCGCGGCGTGCTGGACTCCAACTCCAACTGGGCTCAGGGCGGCATCGCCTGTGTCACCGCAGAGAACGACTCCGTCGAAAAACATGTGAGCGATACCCTCATCGCCGGCGCTGGTCTGTGCAAAGAAGACGCCGTACGCACCATTGTCAGCGAGGGGCCGGCTCGCATTGCCGACCTCGTGAAATGGGGCGTGCATTTTGACCAGCGGGAGGCCGTGGATGGCCACTTGGAATTTGACCTCACTCGTGAAGGAGGCCACACCGCGCGCCGCGTGCTGCATGCAGCAGATGCCACCGGCAGGGAGATCACGGAAAAGCTGCTCGCCACCGTGCGCACGCATCCGAACATCACTATCTACGAAAATCACTACGCCATCGATCTCCTCACCACAGCCAAGCTCGGGCTGGTTTCCGAAGATCGCGTGCTGGGCCTGTATGTGCTCGATGAGACCACCGGTGAGGTGCACACCTTCCGTTCAGATCGCGTGATCCTTGCCACGGGCGGCTGCGGCCGCGTGTATCTCTACACCACCAATCCCCGCGTCGCCACCGGCGACGGTGTGGCCATGGCCTGGCGTGCTGGCGCCACCATCTCGGACATGGAGTTCATCCAGTTCCACCCCACCTGCCTCTACCACCCCCAGAAGCGTTCCTTCCTCATCAGCGAGGCGCTGCGTGGTGAGGGCGCGCGCCTCATTGGCAAAGACGGGCAGGAGTTCATGCACCGCTATGACCCGCGCGGCTCATTGGCTCCGCGAGACATCGTGGCCCGTGCCATCGACCACGAGATCAAGCGCACCGGCGGCCCCTGTGTCTATCTCGACATCAGCCACAAGCCCGCTGATTTCATCGCCAGCCATTTCCCCAACATTCAGAAAGCCTGCCTCGATGTCGGTATCGACATCACTAAAGAGCCGATCCCTGTCGTGCCCGCCGCGCATTATCAGTGCGGTGGTGTGCTCACAGATGTGAACGGCGCCACCAACATCCGCGGCCTCTGTGCCGTCGGCGAGGTGGGCTGCACCGGCCTTCATGGGGCCAATCGTCTTGCCAGCAATTCGCTGCTCGAGTGCTGCGTCACCGCACAGCGGGCAGTCGCCCACCTGATGAAAAAGATCCCGCTCGGTAAGGTGGCGGAGCAGAGCTATGAACTGCGCCCGTGGGAAACCAGCGGCGTGGTGGAAAACGATGAGCTCGTGGTCATCTACCACAACTGGGATGAAATCCGTCGTCTCATGTGGGACTACGTCTCCATCGTCCGCACCAACAAGCGCCTCCAGCGCGCCGCAGCCCGCCTGCGGAACCTCAAAAGGGAGGTGCAGGAGTTCTATTGGAACAACCGTGTCACCAGCGAAATCCTGGAGCTGCGTAATCTCGTCGAGACCGCCTCTCTCATTGTTGAGTGTGCCATCCGCCGCCACGAGAGCCGCGGATTGCACTACACCTTGGATTACCCCAAGACGGATGACGCTCGTACGCCTCAGGACACGACTCTGCGTCGCTACTAGTTGATCATCAATGATGTATGTTAGGGTTTCCCGCATCTCGAAAAAGCGGTTTGAACGGCGGTCGGCTTGGCGTGTCGGATCATTTGAGCGCAGTGTTTTCCGGCGGATGAGCCCGTCTTTGAAGCCTGTGACCACCGCGCCTTGCCTGGCGAATTACAGATTGCAGTTGGCCATGGTAAGCTGCTACAATTCTTAAAAACCGGACCCCACCCATGCCAGCTGAACGAAAAATCAGTTCTTTCGTCGTCGTTGCGTCTCTCGCAGCGGCACTGTCGGCTCATGGTCAGGGGGCTTCGACGGTTTCCGCCACAGGTGCTGCGGCGGCATTGAAAAAGGGCGGTCCGTCCGCCACGGTGGCCAAGCCCAAGCCCGCAGCAGCTCCTGCGCCCAAGCCCGTCGTGCAGTCAGCACCGCCGCGCACACCTTCCGTCTCGGTGCCCGCTTTCAACTCCTCCGCCATGCCTCATCTGGGTTACGCCCGCTATCCATGGAAGGTTGATATCGTCGCCACGGTGTTCTGGATCGGGGAGGAGCCGACGGAAAACAACCCCACTCCGAACGACAAAAGCTCCTGGGATACGCAGTGGACGCAGAACTACGGCGGCTACGACGACCCTGATCCCGCCAAGCGGACAGACAACTTTACTCCGATCGGCTTCACGCCCAAGCAGAACCCATTCTATGTGGCGCTGCCCTACAATGATGTGATCGACTTCGACTCCCACAAGCCGGAGGCTTCCCGGGTCATCCCTTGGTTCAAGCAGCGCTTTGTGCGCTCGGGCAAGACGGTGCTCAAAGGGCAGTGGATCGCCATCCGCTACGGCAACCGCGTCTGCTACGCCCAGTGGGAGGACTGCGGCCCCTTTGTCACGGACGACCACGAATACGTCTTCGGAAACTCCCGCCCCAGAAACACCAGCAACCGTGGTGCTGGCATCGACATCTCCCCCGCCGTGCGCGACTACCTCGGCATGTCCAGCAGCGGTCGCTGCGACTGGCGCTTTGTGGATGTGAATGAAGTCCCCGCCGGCCCATGGCGCAGCCTGGGCAGCAACAACCACTTCGTCACCCAGCAGAAGGCCGAAAAAGCCCGCGAGCACACGGAGATCTCCGCACGCCTCGAAGAGCTGCGTCGCATGCGGGATGCTTACTTCCAGCAGAATGGCACAGGCGCTGTTCGCTGATTTCCGGGACTGGCCCGGGTCACCCACCAGACTTTGCTCACTGAGATGAGCTTTGGAAATCAAGCTGGCCGTTCTTGAACACAAATGGCAGCGAGGCTCCGGCTGTGGCCCCCAGTGCTGAGGCGGGTTTCACCTCGATGCTGCGTCCCGCTCCTGCCTGCGGTTGATTGGTGCATTCCAAGGTGTAGATGACCGCATTGAGAGGTGTCTTGATCGGCAGCGTCTCTTCCGGGCCGCCGAATGTGCATTTTTCAAACACACAGTCTTTGGTGGCCAGCGCAAAGCTCTCCGGCACGCGGCAGTTGATGAACCGGCAGTTCTTGATGCTCAGCCATTCCCGGGTCGCTTCTTCACCGGCGTCTTCCCGGTAGCCGAGAGGAGCCAGATCGACATCGATCAGAGTGCAGGACTCCAGCTTCATGCCCACATCCAGAATCTTCCAGTGCTGCATGAAGGAACCCGTGAGCACGCAGTTGGTGAAATGCCATTTGGAGCTGAAGTAGGCGATGTACCACGGCCCCTCTTTGGCAAACTGGCAGTCTTGAAACAGGCTGTTGCTGGCCTCAAAGCTGCCGCCTAGATCAGCGGTTATTCTCACATCATGGAACCATCCGCCATCCGCCTTCCATGACCCCTCCCGCAGGTGAAAGCGCACGTTCTCAATGCGCGTGCCGGGCTGGCTGGTCACATCCCCACGCTGGTCCTGGTTTTGCAGGTTGTTCTTGCCTGGTGCACCGATGTCGATCCGGCGCAGCGGATGATAGCTGCCCGCTGGAAGGGTCAGTCTGCCGGTCCATTCCGTTTTGCTGAGCAGGGGCTCGCGCATGGCAGGCACGCTGGAGACCTCATCTTCGAGGGTGGCCTGCTGCATGACCTTGACCTTGGCGGACTTGATCGTGACCGTGTGGTCCAGAGGGAAAACCTCCAGAGGTCTGTCCACCTTGGAGTAGTCTCCAAAGTGCAGGTAGCGCTGCTTGCCGTCCACGCTGATGCTCTGCATGTGCGGCAGGATGCGCCAGGTGATGGTGACAAAGGTGTCCTCCGGAATGCGGCCTTTGCCCGGCGCATGGCGGCCGCCGCCAGGGTCGGCATCCAGGCGCAGTTCATCCGGGTTTTTCTCCCAGTTGAAAATCAGCTGCTTCGCCGTGTAGGCCATCCGCAGATTCTCGCGCTGCGTCTTGGCCACGATGGTGAATTCCACCGGCGGCGTGAATGTCTCCGCGCTGGTGAACCGGCCGCCTTTTTGCAGCACCAGTTCCCGGCCTCCCGGCAGCAGCTCCTTTGCCTCATCATACAGGGTGGTTCGCTCACGTGGCAGCCGTGCCAGGCGCTCACTCACGAGCTTGGTGTCTTCCATCCTCCCTGCCTTGGCCCATTCCACCTGCTCGGCCCGCAGCACTTCTTCGTATTTGTCGAAGAGGGAGCTGACCTTGGTGCTGCGTGCGATTTCTATCGGGCGCAGGCTGGCCCTGTAGGTGGAGCGCAGCGTCTTCAATGATGAAGGCATGTCAGGCGCGTCTTCCGCCGGCAGCGGTTGATGTTCGGTGATGCGCTGTTTTTCCTCTCGCAAAGCCAGCGCCTCAGTCAGGCGCGCCGAGGCCATGGCTGAAGCCTGCGCCCTGTCCAGTGCGGCAAGATACTTGGTGTTCAGGTCGCTGAACGCAGCACGGTAAATGGCCAGCACATCGCGCTCCAGCGCTGCATGAAAGCTGGCATCCAGCTCCCGCAGCCGCTTGGTCCCGGCGCTTTCGGCTACAGGCTGGGGGGGGGAGGCGGGTGCGGGCACACTCGGCTTGGGCGTGGCGGTATCCCACTCCAGGACGTAGGCGCGTTTGCTGTTAAGGTAGCCAGGTCCCCACTCCACCTTGTCAGCAGACCTCGCGGTGATTTTCAGTGAGTAAGCTTTCTCCGGGTCAGCAGCGGCCTCCTCAGCATCTGCCCAGCGTGCATACTCAAACGGCTCACCGGTGATCCACCTCCACGTGCCTTTGTCGCGGATGCCTCCCAGGGTGGCCATGTTTTGAGGCACCTGCTGCAGATAGGCCGGCAGGGTGCGGTCCATCCAGTCTTGCTCGGCCTGGCTGTTGATCGTGGCCAGATGGGCACCGAGGCTCAGTGCATGCTCTTGCGCATCAGACTGGTTCATCACCTCACCCACGACCTGGTAGTAGTGCCCGCCATGGCTCAGCACAGGGAACAGGGACAGCGCGCTCCCCGTCGGGGCTTTGGGATCTGCGGGGGCGGCGGTCACTTTGGCAGGTGCTGGGGTGGGGGCAGTCGGTGCCGGCTGCGGTTTGGGTGGGGCAGGCTCAGGCTTCGCAGGGGCCGCTTTCGCGGGAGCAGCCTCCACCACTGGTGGTGTGGAGACAGGCGCTGGCTTGGGTGTCTCTCCACTGCGCATGAGCAGAAAGGCCGCGCCGCCGATCACTGCGGCTGCGGCGGCCATCATGCCCCATGGCGGGCCCGCTGGTCGTGGCGGTGGTGCTGGCGGGCGCGGCATCATGCCGCCGGCGGCTCGGACCTCGGCAGGCTTGTCCTTGGCCACGGGTACGGTCAGGATCTGGTCCAGATCACGCCGGATTTCTAGCGAGGTCTGGTACCGCATGATGGGATCATGCTCCATCGCCCTCTTCACGATGGCGTCGTAGCGTTTGTCACAGCCCACCCGTTCGCTGGGTGGCTGGGAATGCTCACGCGGTATTTTGCCCGTGAGCATGTTGTAGAGCATCACACCCACGGCATAGAGATCCGCGCGGCCATCCACCGTGGCGCCTTCGATCAGCACTTCGGGTGCGACGTAATCCGGCGTGCCCATCGTCGTGCCTTCCTGCGCGGCGGAGGGGTCCAGCATGCTCGCCAGTCCAAAGTCCGCGACCTTCACCGCTCCTTCCATGTTGATCAGGATGTTCGCAGGCTTGATGTCCCGATGCACCACGCCGCGCTCATGCGCATAGCCCAGCGCATCGCAGACATGCGCGGTGATGGCCAGTGCATGCTCCGGCGGCAGCTTCTTCTGCGCATGGATCATTTTGAAAACATCCGTGCCGTCGATGAACTCCATCACGATGTACAGCAGCCCGTCGCTCGTCTCGCCAAAGTCGTACACGGACACGATCGCAGCGTGGTTCAGCCGTGCCATCGTGCGTGCCTCGTTTTTAAAGCGCGTCACGTATTCCGCCTCATTCTGCGCCACTTGCGGCGGCAGCACCTTGATGGCCACCGGCCGGTCCAGCGAGACCTGCCGCGCCTTGTACACGGCTCCCATGCCGCCGCAGGCGATCATCGTCCACTGGTCATACTGCGGCAGCACCGCTTGCAGATGCTCGGGAGACGGCGGCGTCCAGCGCGGAGCACCATCCGCGTCGGTTGCGGGATTGCTGGCGCCTTCAGGATGCTCGTTCATGGAAAGTAAAAAACGACATTAATGCCAGATCGTAGCCGCCGGGGCACAAATGAGGAAAGCAAAAATCAAACCAGTCCGCGTCGGGCCAGTGATTCCTCCATCGCACGGTCGATCAGCATCACCGCCAGGGACTGCGTGGCATCGTCCAGTGCTTGTGTGGCGGTTTTGAGGGCCTTGGCATCGTGTTCTTCCGCATTCAGTAGGGCGCGCACCGTGGCGGCATAGCCGGTTACTTCAGAGGCCTCTTTGGTGCTGATCGCATCACCCAGCTGCTCCAGCGCCGCCTCCACCGCGGGCAGCAGCTCTTCGGCCTTCAGCTTCGCCTCGGTCCAGATGCGTTCATTCATATCCTCAAAGGCAAAGTCCACGCTCTCGGCGATCATCTGCTCCACACGCTCATCGGCCACATCCACCGCCGTGCCGCGGATCTCCAGCGTCGTGTCCTGGTTTGTGGCGGTGTCTCGCGCCAGCACATGCAGGATGCCGTTCGCATCGATGCTGAACTGCACACCCACGCGCGCGCTGCCCTTGGGGCCGGCGGGGAAGGGCACCTCGATGCGTCCCAGCTCCCAGTTGTCCTTCGCCAGTTCGCGCTCGCCTTGCAGAATGCGGATCAGCATGTTGTCCTGATTCGCCACCGCATTGGTAAACATCTCACCCGCCTTGGCCGGAATCGTCGTGTTGCGCGGGATGATGATGTTCATCAGCCCGCCGAAGGTTTCGATCCCGAGGGAAAGCGGCGTCACATCCAGCAGCAGCACCTGGCGCAGGCTGCCGCCCAGAATGCCCGCCTGAATCGTCGCGCCCAGAGCAATGGCCTCGTCCGGATTCTGCGAGGTGTTGGGCTCACGGCCAAAAATCTCGCGCACGTAGTCGCGCACCAGAGGCATGCGCGTGCTGCCACCCACCAGGATCACCTCGTCCAGCTCCTCGGGTTTCACACCGGCATCGCTCAGTGCACGCAGGCAGTGAATGCGCGTGCGCTCGATCCACGAGCGCGCGATTTTCTCCAGCTCTGCTCGCGTGATCTCCAGCCCGTTGTAGGACGCCGTGTCTTCAGCCGACAGCCGCTTCTTCACAGCCTCCGCTGCTTCGAGCACGCGGATGTCATGGGCTGGAAGCTCCAGCTTTTGCGCAATGTATCCCGCCAGCAGCCGGTCCAGATCATCGCCGCCCAGCTGCGTGTCACCTGCGGTGGAGAGCACTTGAAACGTCCCCTCGCGCATCTCCAGCACCGAGATGTCAAAGGTGCCGCCGCCAAGGTCATACACGGCGATCTTTTGATGTTCGGCCAGCTTGTCCAGCCCGTAGGCCAGCGCGGCGGCGGTGGGCTCGCTCAGGATGCGCAGCACCTCCAGTCCTGCCAGCTCACCAGCGCGCTTGGTGGCGTTGCGCTGCGCGTCGTTGAAATACGCAGGCACGGTGATCACTGCCTGAGAAACGGATTGCTCCAGCCCTCTCTCGGCCACCGCTTTCAGATGCTTCAGGATTTCCGCAGACACCTCCACCGGAGATGTCTGCAACTCGATCAGAGAATACGGCGGCATCCAGCCAGCTTCTCCAGGGCGGCGGCCAATGAGACGCTTCACCGATGTGATCGTCCGCGTGGGGTGCAGCGCCCGCTGCCGCAGCGCCACCGCGCCCACAGACACGCTGCCGTCCAGCGCCACGCACACGGCGCTGGGCGTGCTGCGGCTGCCATGCTCGTCCGCCAGCAGAATGGGAAAGCCGCTGTCCACCACCCCCACGAGAGAGTTGGTGGTGCCGAGATCTATGCCGAGGATGGGTGCGGTGGGGTTCAACGTTTCGAGAGGTTCACACGGGTTGGCTTGCTAAACACCGCCCCATGGTCAAAATCAAATCATGGAATCACTCACTCAAGCCCTGACCCGGAAAGACCACCTCAGCAGCGCCCAGATTGCGGAGGCGACTGCCCTGCTGGTGGACCCCGAGATCACGGCGGCGGCCAAGGCCGGCTTCTTGCGCGCCCTGGCCAAAAAAGGCGAGACTCCGGCGGAGATCGCCCTCTTTGTGCAGGAGTTCCTGAAACTCGCCGTCGATCCCGGCATCGACCACTCCAAGCTCCCCGGCCCCATGCTCGATGTCGTCGGTACCGGTGGCGATCAGCTCCATCTCTTCAATGTCTCCACCACCGCCATGTTCATCCTGGCGGCCGGTGGCGTATGCGTGACCAAGCACGGCAACCGCGGCATCACTTCCAAGGCGGGCGGTGCCGACGTCCTTGAGGCTCTGGGCATCAAGATCGATCTCCCCAAGGAAAAAGTCGTCGCAGGCCTGGAGAAAACCGGGCTCGGCTTCTTCTTTGCGCCGCTCTACCACCCCACCTTCAAAGCCGTGGCCGAGGCCCGCAAGCTCCTCGCTGCCGAGGGGCAGCGCTCCATCTTCAATGTCCTCGGCCCTCTGCTCAATCCCGGCCGTCCCGACTACCAGCTCATCGGTGTCTTCGACCCCAAGCTCACCCGCGCCTTTGGCGAGATCCTCGTTCAGCTAGGCCGCAAGGGGGCTTGGGTCGTGCACGGCACCGCCGGAGCCGGGCAGGGCATGGACGAACTCTCCACACTCGGGGTGAATGACGTCTGCCAGCTCGTAGGCGGCGCGCTCACAGAAACCAAGATAGACCCCAAGGAACTCGGCTTCGGCAAAGCCTCGCTGCAGGACCTCGTGGGGGGAGATGCCATGGAAAACGCCCGCATCCTTGAAGGCGTGCTTGCTGGCACCACCAAGGGCCCCAAACGCGACATCGCCGTGCTCAATGCCGCAGCAGGTTTTGTCATCACAGGCAAAGCCCCCGATCTGGCCACAGGCCGGGATCAGGCCGAGGAGCTCCTCAGTCGCGGCGCGGCTCACGCCCGCCTGCGGGCCATGCAGGACCTGATCTAGGCCGATATTCCCGCAAGACAGGCAGGTGAAAGATGTTAAGATGTCTTTAATACCTGCCCCGCTCGCGCATGCCTCATCCCAGCGAAGTGCTCCAATACGCCCAGAAGGTGCCTCACAGCATGTGGGCCACCATCGCCATCGTGGGGTTCATGGCATTCGCCGCAGGCATGGCCTTTGCCAAAGGGGTGGTGGCGCAGATCATCAATGTGCTGACGCTCGCTGCATGTGCGTGGGCGGCTTGGTATGTGTTCATGCACCGCGTGCAGATCTTTGGCGCAGCCGGCATGCACATGACGACCAATCGGCTGATCGTCATGTCTGGCATCGCGGCCATCCTGATGTTTGGGGTCTGCAAAGTGGGTAAGTACTTTCTGGCCGCCTTTGGCCTCATGCGGATGCTCGGCGGGCTCACAGGATGGAAGGGGCTCATCGTCAGCTTTATCCCCTCGGGTGGTCTGCTCTGGCTCGGCAGCATGGTGCTGCGTGTGGTGGGCAGCCTCTACGGGATGGAAAACGCCTCTGAGATCGTCAAAAAAGGCGGTGCCATCGAAAGTCAGGCCAAGTCCATTTTCTACACCCTCAGCCAGAAGATCGACAACAGCGCCATCGGCGGTCTGGCTAAAAAGCTCGACCCCTACAACATCAAGCCCACGGCCAATCTAGCCCGCCTCCTCATCCTCTGGCCGGAGGGGGCCATGTGGCAGCGCCTGGCCGCACAGAATGCCAAAGTCGCCAATGCGCTGAACCACCCGCTCATCGTCAATCTGGGCTACGATCAGGACGTGCGCAAAGCCATCGAGAACAAAGACTTCGCCGGGCTCATGCAGATGCGCAAGATCTCCGACGTCGCCAACCACCCCGACCTCCAGCCCATCCTCAGCGACATGTCCCTGGAGACCGCCATGGACTCCGTCGTCTATCAGCAGCCCACGCCTCCTCAGCCGGTGCGGATGTATTGAGGAGATTTCGGCACACCCGAAAAAACCGCCAACGCCGCGTTGCCCCGGCCTTGGCTCTCGCTTTCATCTCCGGTCATTCATTTTCCCATCTCGTTCCAGCATGCCCAAGTACATCGTCACCATCGGCCTTGAAGTTCACGCGCAGCTCACCACGCGCAGCAAGATGTTCTGCGCCTGTCCGGTGGAGTATGGAGCGGAGCCCAACACCCACACCTGCCCCACCTGCCTGGGCCTGCCGGGCGCCCTGCCGGTGCTGAACCAGGACGCCATTGAAAAGACCATCCTCACTGGCCTCATGCTGGGCTGCGAGACACCTCCCGTGGTGAACTGGGACCGCAAAAACTACTTCTACCCGGACATGCCCAAGAACTACCAGATCACGCAGATGCCCTTCCCGCTCTGCCTCGGCGGCGGCGTGCCGTTGTATGATCTGGCCTATCCCAAGGACGCACAGAAGAGCATCGCCAATCCCGGCAAGGTCGTGAAGCTCACCCGCATCCACCTGGAGGAAGACGTGGGCAAGTCCACCCACTACGACAAGTTCTCCGCCCTCGACTTCAACCGCGCCGGCACGCCGCTGATGGAAATCGTCAGCGAGCCCGACATCGACAGCGCCGAGGAGGCCTTTGCCTACATCACCAGCCTGCGCCAGATCCTCATCTACGGCGGCGTCAGCGACGCCGACATGGAAAAGGGCAACCTTCGCTGCGACGTGAACATCTCTGTCCGCCCCGAAGGCCAGAAGGAGCTCGGCGTGAAGATCGAGCTCAAGAACATCAATTCCATGTCCGCCGTCCGTCGCGCCATCAAGGCCGAGACCGAGCGCCAGATCGACGTCCTCGAAGGCCGTAATCCCGAAAAGCTCGTCCAGAGCACCCGCCGCTGGGACGACGACCGTGGCGAGACCACCCTCATGCGCAGCAAGGAAGACGCGCACGACTACCGCTACTTCCCAGATCCCGACCTCCTCCCCGTGCGCACCCCAGCACTGGTGGAAAAGGTCCGCTCCCAGCTGCCCGAGCTGCCGCATGAAAAGCGCGCCCGCTTTGAGAAAGACTACGGCTGCAGCGCCTACGATGCCGGAGTGCTCTCCAGCGAAAAAGAGCTCGCCTCCTGGTATGAGGCCGCCGTGGCCGCAGACACCAAGGTGCCCGCCAAGAAGATTGCCAACTGGGTCATCAACGACCTCCTCGGCGTGCTCAATGAGCGCTCCCTCACCATCAGCGAATGCCCCGTCAAGCCGGACGCTCTCAGCGCCCTCGTCGCCACCGTGGAGGTCGGCAGCATCTCCAATAACCAGGCCAAGGAAGTCTTTGCCGAAATGTTTGAATCCGGCAAACCCGCCGCCGAGATCATCAAGGCCAAGGGCTTCGAGCAGGTCAGCGACACCGGCGCCCTTGAGGCCATCGTCGAGCAGATCCTCGCCGCCAACCCCGACAAAGTCGCCGAAGTCAAAGGCGGCAACGAAAAGGCCATGAACTGGTTCACCGGCCAGGCCATGAAAGCCAGCCAAGGCAAGGCCAACCCCAAAATGGTCACCGAGATCGTCCGCAAGAAGGTGCTCGGTTGAGCCCCCGCCGCGTAAAACCCCTTGCGCCCTCCCCGGGGGGTGCTACTCTCTCCGCCCCTTTTCAGAACACCTAGCCCCTTTTCGAATCATGTCCCAGCATAGCAGCCTCAAGTCCTCCGGCTCCGTCGGCACCAAGCGCAGTGTCCTGAAGCGTGGTGAGCGCATCAAGCTCCTCAAGTCCCGTGGTCAGTGGAAAGACGGCCGTCTGCCGCTCAACCTGCCGAAGACCAAGCCGGAGTAAGGCTTAGCTCGTGCGTCTCAACCGATATCTCAGCCAGTGTGGCGTCGCCTCACGGCGTGGGGCGGAGGAAATCATCCTCGCCGGCCGTGTGTCCATCAATGGGCACGTCATCACCGAACTCGCCACCCAGGTGCAGCCTGACGACAAAGTAGTCGTCGATGGCTCCCCCGTGCGGACGGAAACTCCCGTCGTGCTCGTTTTGAACAAGCCGAAAGGCTACATCTGCTCTCGTGGCGACAAGCACGAGCGCATGACCATTTACGACCTGCTGCCTCTCAAATACCAGAACCTGCACCACGTCGGGCGTCTGGACAAAGAAAGCGAAGGCCTCATCCTCCTGACCAATCGCGGAGACCTCTCTCACCGCATCATTCATCCCAGTCAGGGAGCCGAAAAGGAATACGAGGTGGTCGTGGACCAGCCGCTGAACGTCGATGTCATGGCCAAGCTGGTCAAAGGCATGATGACCGAGGAGGGCTTTGCCCGCGCCGAGCGCGCCTGGATGGACACCGAATACCGCGCGCACATCGTGCTCAAGATGGGCCTCAAGCGCCAGATTCGCATGATGCTCTACTACCTCGGTTACGAGGTCGAGCGCCTCGTCCGCATCCGCATCGGCTGGCTCAAGCTCCACGGCCTGGCCAAAGGTGCCTACAAGGAGCTCACCCCCACGGATGTGGAGCGCTTTTTCAAGGAAGAGGCCGCCAAACCCCGTGCGCGCAAGCCAGCGGGCGATGAGTGGGAGGATGAAGCCCCCCGCCGTCCGGCGCGCCCTGCTCCTGCCAGCCGCAGCCGTGGTGAATCCGCCTCCCGCGAACCTCGCGGCCCAAAGAAGAACGGCCCTCCCGGCCGCTTCTCCTCCGAGGACAAGCCCTCCCGCTTCAAGCCCAAATCCCGCACCTTCAGCCCACGCTCACGCTCAGCCGAAACGGGGCCGGACGAAAGACCACGGGGGCGTTCAGGTCCGCCAGCTCGCCGTCCAGCTCCACGGGGGCCTCGGCGTGGTCCGTCGTCACGGTAAACTCTCGCGTCTGGATGTAGTCCAGGTATTCGCACTCCCGGTAGCCATCCAGCAGCATGCCACGCAGCAGTTGGATGAATTCCATCCCACCCAGCCCGCGAAAGATCAGCAGGTCCATCAGCCCGTCTGTGTTTGACGCGTCGCGGAAGAGCGGGAAGGGGCCGCCATAGTGCCTGCCATTGCCCACCAGCACCACCGTGCCCAGCAGCGGGGCCTTGCCGTCGATGTGCACGCTCAGTGTTGGCGGCGTCCTCATCAGCACGTTCACCGCGCTCATCACATAGCTCAGCGGGCCAAATTTCTTCTTCGCCTCCCAGGACGTCTCCTGCACGATCTGCGCGTCCAGACCCACCCCGGCCAGCTGGGCAAAGTACATGTCATTCGCCATCCACAGGTCCACCTCGCGGCGCTGACCGCGCGTGATCTCCCGCCAGCAGCCCTCGATGTCCCTGCCCGGCAGCTTCAGCTCTACGGAAAAGACGTTCATCGTGCCCAGCGGCAGCACCCCCAGTGCCGTGTGCTTTTCGCCCGGTTTGCGCCGCGCATTGGCCCGGCAGATGCCCTGCAGCACCTCGTTCATCGTGCCATCGCCGCCGGCGGCCACCACCAGCTCGTGGGTTTCCGCCAGCTGCTCGGCGATCGCCGTGGCATCCGCCGGACCTTTCGTCAGGTGCAGCTCAGGTTCGGGGGAAAGCCTGCGCAGGGCGTGTTCGACGGCGGCGGCCTTGGTGCTGCGGGCGGCGGGGTTCAGAATGACCGGTATGGGCATGAGGGGGCGGCATTGATGGCACGCCCGTCCCGTGTTGCTAGCTCCAAATTCTTCGCAGATCCCAGATTGCGCAGCGGGAGTCTTTTCCCCAACCTCAACTTTCTCGTTTTTAGATCGCAAAGTAAACTAAGTGGACTAATCTGCTGTCGGAAGGATTTTTTGTCCACATGACCACCATCACCACCCACGAAGCCAAGACGCACCTCTCGCGCTACCTTGCTAAGGTGGAGAAGGGGGAGCAATTCATCATTGCTCGTGGCAAATCTGCCGTGGCACTGCTGACGCCTGTTCCGAAAGCCACTCCGCAGCCGCGCCCAAAGGTGGGCGATATCCTTGGTCCGCCGTTTGAGTTCCCAGAGTCGGCTTTTGCGCCGCTGACCGAGCAGGAGCTTGAGGAATGGGGGCTATGAAATACTTGCTCGACACCTGCACCTTTCTCTGGGCGTCCCAGCAAACGAGAATGCTCTCAGGCGCTGCGGCAGCAGTGATTAACGACTGGGCAAATGAGCTTTACGTAAGCGATGTCAGCGTGTGGGAAATCACGCTCAAGCACTCCACGGGCAAGCTGCCCCTCCCAGATGTTCCCCGTATTTGGATTCCTGAAAAGTTCGCTTATCACAAGTTCATCAGCCTAAGTCTCAACCAAGACGCCATCTACCGCAGCGGCGAGCTGCCACGCCTGCATCTGGATCCCTTTGACCGCCTGCTGGCCGCGCAGGCCATGGAGGCAGGCATGACGCTGCTCTCCCCTGACACGCCGCTCTCGCTGCTCGGTGCCTCGCGTCTGTGGTGAGCGCCTGGTCCGAGTCCGGCCCATGAGCGGACTTTCGATCCGCTTGTGAAACTTTTCACAAATTAGGGTTGCCCCTCTGCATGCGGCTCCGATAATCCGCTTCAGACCCTTTCCCCTTCGCTCATGCCTGCCCCCGCCGAAGCCCCCGCCCCTGCAGCCGCTCCTCCTCCGGTCGATCTCGTGAATGTCCAGATCGACGGCGTTTGGCACAAGTTCCCCAAAGGCACTCGCATGATCGAGGCCTGCAAGCAGGCCAAGAAGGAAGTGCCCCACTACTGCTACCACCCCAAGCTCTCCTCCCCCGGCAACTGCCGCATGTGCCTCGTGGAGATGGGTATGCCTCCGCGCCCCGCCCCTGGTACCGAGCCCGAGAAGGACGAGCATGGCATGCCCAAGATCGGCTGGATGCCTCGTCCTGTCATCGCCTGCGCCAACACCGTCGCTGAAGGCATGGGCATCCGCACCGAGTCCCTTCTCACCCAGGAGTGCCGCAAGGGCGTGATGGAGTTCCTCCTCATCAATCACCCCCTCGACTGCCCCATCTGCGATCAGGCTGGCGAGTGCCGTCTGCAGGAGTTCAGCGTCGAGCACGGCAAGGGCGAAAGCCGCTTCCGTGAAGACAAGGTCAAAAAGCCCAAGAACGTGGACATCGGCCCCCGCGTGCGCCTAGATGACGAGCGCTGCATCATGTGCAGCCGCTGCATCCGCTTCACCGCCGAGATCGCTGACGAGCCCGTGCTCGGCTTCACCGAGCGCGGCAGCTTCACCACCCTCGCCGTGCATCCCGGCAAGCGTCTGGAGCACAACTACTCCCTCAACACCGTGGACATCTGCCCGGTGGGTGCCCTCACCTCCAACGACTTCCGCTTCCAGCAGCGCGTCTGGTTCCTCACGGAAACCAACAGCGTCTGCACCGGCTGCGCCCGTGGCTGCAATATGGAGATCGGCGCCCGTGGAGACACCATCTACCGCCAGACCCCGCGCGAGAACAACGCCGTCAACTCCACCTGGATGTGCGACAGCGGCCGTCTCGACTTCCACTTTGTGAACAGCGAATTCCGTCTCACCGACCCGATGGTGAAGTCCGGTGGCAAGCACCAGATCGCCACCTGGAAGGCCGCCCTCAGCGCCATCGCCACCGCCGTGGCCGGCAAGAAGGGCGATGAGATCGCCATCATCGCCAGCGCCCGCATGACGAATGAAGAACTCTTCTTCGTGAAGCATCTCGCCGCACTGCTTGGCACCACAAACGTGGACGTCATCCCCCGCACCGGCGGCGCTGACAACTACCTCCGTGCCGACGACCTCAATCCAAACACCAACGGAGCCAAACTCATCCTCGGCATCGAGCCCGGAGCCAAGCTGGCCGAGATCACCGAACTCATGGGCCGCGGCCGTCTGCGTGCCGTCCTCGCCCTTGGCGAAAATCTGCTCAAGGTCGGCTTCGCCCAGCGCGATCTGGAAAAGGTGCCCTTCATCGCCTCCCTGCACATCCTGGCCAATGCCAGCGCCGAACTCAGCGACGTCGTGCTCCCCGGCACCGCCTACGCTGAAAAGCGCGGCAGCATGATCAACGCCACCGGTCGCCTCCAACGCCTGAACAAGGCCGTCAAGGCTCCCGGCAACGCCCACGACACCTGGGAAATCCTGCGCGACCTCATCGTCGCCTGCGGTGGCTCGAATGGCATCCACACCGTCGAAGACGTCTTCAAGCGCCTCAGCGCCGAAGTCCCAGCCCTCAACGGCCTCACCTTCTCCAAGATCGGCGACCTCGGCGTCCCCGTCCTCGAAACCTCCGAGAAGATCCCCCTGCTGGATCGCGAGAAAGAGCGCAAGGCCAAGGGCATCATCGTCGGCTAACAGGCGTGGTGGCTCATGGTGTGGTTCCAGGCATGACATAAGTGGGGCATTTTCGAAGCGAATAACTGAAGGTTTTTCGGATCGAAACGCACTGGCTTAGCTGGGTGCTGGATGGTATCTGTCCATCCCCCCTTCACGCTCCTGGCGTGAAACCAAAAACCACCCATCTCTTGTCATGTCTGTGTGTTTCACACGAGGCGCTCGCATAGTCGCGCTTCTGCTTGCCACGTTTGCTTTTGTCACTGCTTTTGATTCGTCCCATGCTGCCACGCTCTACTGGGATGCCAACGCAGCCTCGGTGTATTCCGGCAATGCCGGTGGCGTCTGGGGTGTGGACAGCTTTTGGAGCACGGATGCACGAGGGCTGACCAGCACAGGCGCGTATGTGACAGGCAGCGACGTGGTCTTTGCCGCAGGCATTGACGGCACGGGCAGTTATACAGTGACGCTTTCTCCTGGGCAGTCTGCCGCCAGTCTCAATTTTCAGGAGGGCCACATCACCATCGCTCCTGGCACAGCTTTCGTTTCGTCGCCGAACAACTTCACCTCCGTCGAAATCCTCACTCTCACGGGCACAGCCCCCGCGGTGAACGTTCAGAACATGGACGCCACCATCACGGCTCGCATGACTTCCTCCGGCCTGACAAAGACCGGTCTCGGCAAAATCACGCTCGATTTCGGCACCTCTGGCAATGGTGGTTTCTTCAATCTCGGCGGAGCGCCGATCACCATCAATGCAGGCACTTTCGAACTCAAGGGCACTGGCGCGAGTGCCAATCAGCTCACCACTTCTGGCATTGTCATCAACAGTGGTGGCACCTTCCTCTGGAATACTGGTGCCAATAGCATCAGCGACAGCGCCAAAATCACCGTCAACACAGGCGGCGTCCTCAACACCAAGGTCAACGACCAGTTCGGCACCATCGAAGGCTCCGGTCTCATCCTCATGCGTAATGCCTCGCTTAATCTCGCCCAGGGCGGCGTCAGCACCACCTTCTCCGGCATCATTGCAGGCAACGGCACGCTGCAGGTCAATGGCGGCACAGGCATCATCACCCTCACAAATGCCAATACCTTCACCGGCACTCTCTCTTCACTCAACACCAACACCACCACCGGCGGCTTTCTTCTGGGGCATGCCCGTGCCGTTCAGAATGCCACCATCAATCTCGTCAATTTCGATGTGAATACAAAGAACATCAGCTTCTCCTCCGGTGTCGGCACCTTCATCACGGGCGGCCTTCAGGGCGCCAGCAATCTCACGCTTCAGGATTCAGGGGGTGGTGCCATCACACTTCAGACTGGTAACAACGACGGCAGTACCACCTACCGCGGCGCCCTCAGTGGCAGCGGCGGTCTCGCCAAGATCGGCACCGGCACCCTGACTCTCAGCGGCGAGCAAATCACTGTCACCCGTACGACCACCTCCTCAGGTGCTGTTACCGCCACCTACATCTCCAGCACTTCCAACACGTACACCGGGGACACCACCATCCTCGCCGGATCACACAATCCAACCAACGGCTCAGTCACCCAGGCCAACGCAGGCGGCATCAGGCTCGACTTTAATTCCACCACCATCGCCCCCGTTGTTTCAGGTGCCAACACCTACACTTACACCATCGTCGCTCCCACCACAGACATCATCAGCGCCTCCAGCCGGCTGGTTCTCGGCGGCGGCAAGCTCACGGTCAATGGCCGCAACACCACCACAGGAGCAGCCGCCGTCTCTCAAACATTCAACGGTGCCTATCTCCTCACCGGGCGCAGCTACGTCACAGTCACCCAGGGCACCGCCAATGCCGACACCGTCGTGAACCTCGGCGGCATCTCACGCGATCACGGGGGTGTTCTCGAATTCACTCCTGCTGCAGGTGCGCAGAGCACCACCAACGGCATCACCACCACCAAGGCCAATGACGCCAGCGGCATCCTGGGCGGCTGGGCGCTCCTTGGCAACGACTGGGCCGTCAAAAGCACTGCGGGCACAGCCCTTGGCAATGTCATCGCCGCCACCACCCAGTACAGTGCTTATGCCGCAGGAGACATCGTCAGTTCTCCAACCTCCAACCTGTTGATCAGCGACAGCAGCACTTCCATCACCACCGCATCCGGCGTTACCGATCTCAACACCCTTATGGTGCGCAATGACGCAGGCAACGGCAATGCCGCCCTCAACCGTCTCCTCGACATTGCCGCAGGCGAGACACTCCGCCTGGGTGCCACCGGCTCCATCTGGAATCAAGGAACCCAGGTCACCTCGGGCGTCCCCACGCTCACCATCGGCTCTGCCAACAGCGTTGGCACCCTCACAGCCGGTGGCGCAGACAACACCGCAGGCGAACTCATCATCAATAGTTCCGGATCGGGCGAAATGCTCATCCGCTCTTCCATCGCCGACAATGGCACCGGTGCCGTCACGCTTATTCGCACTGGCTCTGGCAATCAGGTCGTCTTCAGCGGGGTCAATACCTACACCGGAGGCACCATCATCACTCAAGGCCGCAATCGCTTTGATAATGTCGCCAGCCTTGGCAGCGGCGCCGTCACTGTCACTGCGGGTGGTCAGATCTGGCTCAATGCCAGTGGCACCTATGCCCAGACCTTCAATCTCGCAGGCACCGGGTACGGTGAAAACGGCATTCCTGGTGCCATACGCTTCAGCGGCGGTCAGACGCTCGCCGGCCAGATCAATCTCACGGGCGATACCCGCCTCGGTGCCGTCAATGCCAGCAGCGTCACCACCTTCACCGGGAAAATCACCGGTGACTACGCACTTGATCTCTCTGGTGGGGCAGGCGGCACCAACATCATTCAGCTCAACAACACCGCCAACGACTTCACCGGCAACTTGTCCATCAATACCAACTTCGGCACCAGTCCTTCCGCCTTCAACAGCGCCAACGTCACCATCCGCCTCGGAGCTTCGGAAGTCATCCCCAACGGACTCGGCAAGGGCAATGTCATCCTCAGCGGCAGCAGCAGTACCAGCCCCGTCACCCTCGACCTCAATGGCTTCAACGAAACCATCAATTCCCTGATCTCTTACGGCACCCACTCCAACACCGCTGTCACCAATGGCAAAGCAGGAACCACCTCCACCCTCACCATTGGAGATAACAACTCCAGCACCCTCGTCACCGACACCGCCGCAGCCACCACCTTCTTCGGTGGCGTGATCAAGGACACCGGCACCGGCATCATGGCGTTGACCAAGATCGGCGAAGGAACTCAGACTTTTACAGGCGCCAACACCTACAGCGGTGCAACGACCATCAGCAAGGGCATCCTCATGGCAGGTGCGGTCAACACCCTTTCCGCCAGCTCTGCTGTGACCATTGCGAACGATCCTACGGCCATGCTCGCTTTGACCAACGGACTTGCCGATTTTTCACAGACCATCTTGTCTCTTGCAGGCGGTGGCACCGTCAATCTGGGCACCATCGCCGCTGCGGACACCGTTGCCACGCCTGGCACCCGGCTCACCACCGGCGGCAGTGCAGACACCACTTACTCCGGCACGATTGCCGGCGCTGGCGGCCTGGTGAAACAAGGCTCCGGCACTTTCACTCTCACGGGAGCCAACACTTATGCAGGGACCACCCAGGTTGCCGCAGGCAATCTGCAGGTGGGGCTGGCTGGCGCGGGCCAGAGTGGCACAGGAGCCGTGGTGGTCAGCAGTGGCGCCACTCTCTCAGGTTCCGGCACCGTCCAGGGTGCCGCCGTCATCAATGGCCTGCTCAGCGCCGGAGACAGCGGTGGTTCCGGCATCGGCACCCTGACCTTTTCAGATGCCAGCACCGGCAGTCTCACACTGGCGGGCGGTGCCAGCTCTGCGGCACCGCGTGTGCTCTTCACCCTCGCGGGAGCCACCGGAAACGATGCCACGCCTGCCGACGGCATCCAGACTGCAGCCCTGCTCACTGGCAGCTTTGGCAATCACGACGCTCTCGTCGTCCAGGGAACCCTCACCCTTGCCGCAGGCAGCACCATCAAAGTGGAGCTCGCCAGCGGTTATGATCCCGCATTTGGCGATGTCATCAATCTCATCGACTGGGGCACCGTCAATGGGGGCTCTTCAGCCCTCGTCGTCGGAGGATTTAATGCGGCCGGTTCTGGCGGAGACCTCGACCTCCAGCTCGGCGCCGCCATGCTCGCCAACGGCTGGTTCTGGGACACCGATCAGTTTTTGACGGACGGCATCATTTACGTCGTGCCGGAGCCCGGGCGTGCCATGTTGCTGCTCCTTGGCTTGGGCATGGGCGCATTTCGCCGGCGCAGGCGCTGAAGATGGCAAATGCTGACGCATAATGCCTGCAAGGTCCGGAAATCAGGGTAATGTCTTCCCCCCGCCGTGACTTACTCTTCCCCCATGCCCAAACCCGAACTCCTCTCCCCCGCCGGGAATTGGGATTGTGCCCGTGCGGCTGTCGCCAATGGGGCGGATGCCATTTTTTTCGGCATGCCGCGCTTCAATGCGCGCCTGCGCGCGGACAACTTCACCGAGGAAGACCTGCCTGAACTGATGAAGTTCCTCCATGAGCATGGTGTGAAGGGCTGCGTCGCCTTCAACACCCTCATCTTCACCCGGGAGCTGCCGGATGCTGAAACGCAGCTTCGCTATCTCGAAGAGTGCGGCGTGGACGCCGTCATCGTGCAGGATCTGGGCCTTGCACGCATGGTCAAGGAGCTGGCGCCTGGACTGCGCCTGCATGCCAGCACACAGATGACCATCACCTCCCCGGAGGGGCTGGAGTTTGCCAAGAAGCTGAACATCGACCAGGCGGTGCTGGCGCGTGAGCTTTCCCTGCGGGAACTGGAGCGCTTCAAGACCGCGCAGGTACCGCTGGAGGTGTTTGTGCATGGGGCCCTGTGCGTGGCCTATTCGGGCCAGTGCCTCACCAGCGAATCTTTGGGCCGCCGCAGCGCCAACCGTGGCGAGTGCGCGCAGGCCTGCCGCATGCCGTATGAGATGATCGTGGATGGCGAGCCGCGCGACCTGGAGGACAAGCGCTACCTGCTTTCTCCGCAGGATCTCGCGGCGGTGGATGAGATTCCGCGCCTCATCGCGCTGGGCATCAAAAGCTTCAAGATCGAAGGCCGCCTTAAGACGCCGGAATACGTCGCTGCAGTCACGCAGGTGTATCGCAAGGCCATTGATCGCGCCCTGGCGAACCAGCCTGCACCTGCGAGCGCCGAGGACCGTTATGCGCTGGAGATGACCTTTTCCCGCGGCCTCTTCACCGGCTGGATGCATGGTGTAAACCATCAGGAGCTGGTAGGTGCGTACTACGGCAAAAAACGCGGCCCGTATGTCGGGCAGATCACGCGCATCCTGGGCGCGGACACGCTGGAGCTGGATGAGCTGCACATCGCCATGAAGCCCGGAGACGGTGTGGTGTTTGAAAACCTGGCCGACACCAACCAGGAGCAGGGTGGCAGCGTGTATGAGATGCGCGGTCGTGTGCTCAGTTTCCGCCACGGCCACCTTCGAATGGAGAATCTATCTCCGGGCACTCGCGTCTTCAAAACGAGCGATCCTGCGCTCAATCGCGCCCTGCGTCAGTCCTTTGAAGGAGAAATCCCCATCCGCAAACAGCGCAAGCTGGACCTCCACGTCACGGGGAAGGTCGGTGAGCCCCTGTGCGTGAAGTCAGGCTCCCACGCGGTGACCTCCACCATGCCATTGCAGGCGGCGATGAAGCGCCCACTGACACCAGCAGCATTCATTGAGCAGTTCAGCCGCCTCGGCGGCACAGAGTTTGAGCTGGGAGAAGTGCAGTTCGATGTCGCAGGTGAGGTCATGCTGCCGATCAGCGAACTCAATCGCATGCGGCGTGACTTGATTGCCGCATGGAGTGGCGACGATTCGTCGCCAAAAATCATTACCAGGAGCACGGTGACGCTTGAGTCGCTGATGCCTTCACGCGGGAAGGGCGACGATTCGTCGCCACTCCATATGCACGCGCTGTGCCGCACGCAGGCGCATGTGGATGCCGCGCTGGTCCTCGGTGTGCCACGCCTCTACCTCGACTTTGAAGACATCCGTCTTTACGCGGACATGGTGAAGCAGATCAAGGAGCGCAGCGACACCGCCCAAGTCTGGCTGGCCACGCCGCGCATCCAGAAGTCAGGCGAGGCCGGTTTCTTCAAGCTCATTCAGCGTGCGGAGCCGCATGGCGTGCTCATTCGCAATCTGGGTGCCATGTCCTTCTTCCAGGACGTCGGCATTCCGATGACGGGAGATTTTTCCCTCAACGTCGCCAATCCGCTCACCGCCGAGATTCTGAAAAACGCCGGGCTGGAACGCCTCACCATCAGCTACGATCTCAACATCGAGCAGGTGGTGGATCTTCTGGCCGCAGCGCCGCCTTCATGGTTTGAGCTGACGCTGCACCAGCACATGCCCATGTTTCACATGGAGCACTGCGCCTTCGCAGCCTTCCTCAGCAACGGCACGGACTTCACCAACTGCGGTCGCCCCTGCGACAGGCACCGCGTGCACCTGCGCGACCGAGTGGGCATGATGCACCCGCTCAAGGCCGATGTGGGCTGCCGCAACACACTTTTCAACGCCGTGGCGCAAACCGGTGCGCAGTTCTTCGATGAGCTTCGCGAGCACGGCCTGCGCTGCTTCCGTGTGGAACTGCTCGAAGAAAACGCCGACGAGGCCATGATCGTCCTTCGCACCTACCAGGAACTCCTGGCTGGCCAGCGCGATGGCGAGGAAATCTGGCGCGACCTCAAAGCCCACAGCCAGCTCGGTGTCACCCGTGGCACCTGGTCTGAGCTGGTGTGAGGTGAGTGCTCAGCAGAACCTGGCATGAACCGCCTCTTGGATCTCGGGTGAGGCAGGAAGCTGATTCTTGTAGAAGGTGTACGAATTGATGGCCGTGAGATAGCCGTCGTTTTTCGTGGCGGAGCCCACCCAAGCACCTGCTGGCAGCCTGCCGACGGAGCGCTTGACGAAGTCTGCATGAGACAGTGCCACATTGGGGGTGAAGTGCGTCACCCTGCCGTTTTGCACGATGATCAGAAAGTAGTAGCCTTCATGGAGTTCGATCTTCTCCTGAATGCCAGCGGGTGTAGCAAATTTCATGACAGTGATGGATGTGGTGGAGCTAATCTCCATCTCCACCGCTGTGCGGCTATTACAAAACAAGCAGCGGCTTCTAGCCCGACTGTGTTCCAGGTGGCCGGCTTAGCAGTTTGAGCAACGCCGTGCTGACTTCGTCCACGGGCAGGCCGATGACGTTGGTGAAGGAGCCGACCATGCGTTCGAGGAGCATGTCGGTTTGCTCCTGGATGCCGTAGGCTCCGGCTTTGTCCAGCGGGTTCACCAAGGCGTGATAAGAGCGGATGAGTTCGTTGGTCAGCGGTTTGAATGTCACGTGGGTGATGACGTGCAGTTCCTGCGCTATGGTGCCATCGCTGGCGAAAGCCACGCCGGTGCAGACCTCGTGCGTACGCCCGGAAAGGCGGCGCACCATGCGCAGCGCCTCGTCCATGTCGGCGGGTTTGCCCAGCGGCAGGCCATCCACATACACCAAGGTGTCGGCACCGATGACAAGTGCCTCAGGACGCAGGTGGCTGACTGCCAGTGCCTTGCGGCGGGCGTTTTCCAGCGTCAGCTGCTCCGGAGTGAGGGAGGCGTCATGAGCTTCCTCGACCTGGGGGAGGACGATCTCAAATTGGAACCCCGCGTGGCGGAGGAGGTCCACCCGACGCGGGGAGGCGGACGCAAGCACCAGTGGACGCATGTTCAGGCGCGTTTTTCCACGATCTTCACCACATCGTCCGCACGGATCACGGCATCCCGCTTGTCCGGGGTGCGGTAGCGGTAGTAACCGGTCTTCTCCTGATACTGGGGAGCGCCTTCGCAGGGTACTTCGCGACCGTCCTTGAGCTTGATCCTGTGCGGCGTGTTGGACGCAAACATGTCAGGCATGGAGCAGGAAACGACGAAAAAGGCGGGCAAAATCAGCAGGAGGCGGCACATGGCGTTCATGGCGTGGATGTGGGGATAACGGGATGATTTAGACACGACTTTCGGCGAATATGTTCATCCAGCAACGATGTGACAATTTCAAGCAACAGAGTGATGCCTGTTGAAGCAGGCGGCGTGCCTTTTACCCTGACCGCATGAGTCAAAATCTCCCCCCAGCCATCGGCATCATCGGCGGTTCCGGCCTGTACGACCTCGAAGGGTTTGAAAACCGCGAGGAGATCAGCGTGGAGACGCCGTTTGGGCCGCCCTCGGACGCGCTGGTGACGGGCACGCTGGCTGGGCGCCGGGTGTATTTCCTGCCACGGCATGCCAAAGGGCACCGAATCCTGCCGACGGAGCTGAATCACCGGGCCAATCTCTGGGCGCTGCGCAGCCTGAATGTGCGCTGGATCATCGCGGTGACGGCGGTGGGCAGCCTGCAGGAGCAGTATCACCCGCGCGACATCGTGCTGCCGGATCAGTTTTTTGACCGCACGAGCCGCCGGGATCAACACACTTTCTTTGGAAAGGGAATCGTGGCGCATGTGGCGTTCGGAGACCCCATTTCCGATGGTCTGAGAGGGCTGCTGCATGAGGCCTGTGTGGCACAGGGACGCAAGGTGCACAATGGAGGCACGTACGTCTGCATGGACGGTCCGGCCTTTTCCACCCGTGCGGAATCTAATGCGCACCGGCAGCTGGGTTTTGACATTATCGGCATGACAAACCTGCCGGAGGCAAAACTGGCACGGGAGGCAGAAATCGCGCTGGCGACGCTGGCGATGGTGACGGACTATGACTGCTGGAAGGTGGAGGAAGAGGCGGTGACGGCAGAATCTGTCATCGGGCACCTGCATGCGAATGTGGCGGCATCCAAGGCCATCCTGGCGCAGGTCATTCCCAGCATCCCCACGGAGCCGAACTGGCCTGAGCACCGTGCCCTGGACACGGCGCTGATGACCGACCGCAAGCTGTGGCCGGAGCAGACGGTGGAAAATCTACGCCCGATTCTGCAGCGGTTTCTGTGACTTTTTTAAAGCGGGTGATGACATTGCCTGGCAGCGCGCTGCTTTCAGCCGCATGATCCGCCCATGAACCCGCCCCCTCCGCCACCCCTTCAGCATCTGCCACCTGCGCCTCCGGCTCCGCGAAAAGGACTGGGAGCGGGCTGGATCGTGCTGATCGTCGTGGGGGCTGTGGTGGTGGTTCTGGCCGCGCTCGGCGTGATGGCGATGCCGTATTATGAGCGCATCAGGAAGATGGCGCAGGAAATGAAAAGCGGGCAGATGAAGCCGAAGCTGCAGGCTCCGCAGCCGCTGACCGAGGCGCAGAAGCAGGGGCTGGCGGAGTTTGGGGAGGAACTGGCCGAGGTGCTGAACCAGCAGGATACGGCCAAGCTGGCTGGGATGGTGGACAATGAGGAGTTCAGCTCACGGGTATTTGACAACCTGCCGGCCGGGCTGCCCAACCAGGGGGCGATCCGGAGCGGCTTCATGAAGGGCATCCAGCAGCGCAAAGGCGGCTGGTTGTGGAATCTGATGGGCGGAGACCTCAGGTTTCTGCGTGCGCGTGAACGGCAGGGATTTCCTGTGGTGGTGCTGCGGGTGAAGACGCCGGAGGGGGCGGTGAGCTATGTGGACCTGATGGTGAGGCCGCAGGGGGAGGGCTTTCAGGTCATGGACATGTTCAACTACATCTTTGCGACGACGGCATCGGAAGAGTCGCGCAATGTGCTGGGTGTCATGCTCTCGAAGAGCTCTGGAAGCAGCCTGGCTGCGTTGTTTGGCATGCCGCGTCTTGATCCGCGTACGGGTGACCTTTTGGTGAAGATCAATGAAGCCTCCCGGGCCGGGAAGGTGGAGGAGGTGCTGAGCATCTGCGAGGGGCTGCCGCCGGAGCTGAAAACTCAGCGCAGCTTTTTCATCATCCGCCTGCAGGCGTTGATGAATCTGAGCGCATCCAGCAAGTATGACGAGCAGTACAAGGAAGCGCTGCGCGCGGCACCGGACATTCTGGGGAAAGAAAGCTCGACGGATCTGCTGATGGTGGACCTGCTTTTCATGGAGAATGATTTCAAGGGGGCGGAGGAGTGCATCAAGCGCGTGGAGGCGGTGGTGGGCGGGGATCCGTACCTGAAGTTTCTGCGCGGGGGTGCGCTGATGAAAATGAAGGACTATGATGGCGTGCTGAAGCTGGCGGATGAAGCCGCGAGGGAGGAGCCGCAGATGGCGGAGCTGGTGGACCTGCGGCTGGCGGCGTACATGGCGCAGAAGAACTACAAGGCGGCGGTGGATGAGCTGCGTGCATTCAAGCGCAACTTTGGGCAGGTGCTGGACCGAAAGGCGCTTTCGGATGAAGCGCAGTATGCGGGGCTGCTGGCCTCGCCTGAATTTGCGGCTTGGGAGAAAGAGGCTGCGCAGCCTTAATCTTCCATGAGTTTCACGGCAAGACGACGCATGAACTGGCGCTCCTGGAGGAGGCCGATGCGTTCGTAGGCTTCGTCGAGATTCCGCAGGATGCGGAGGAGGGTGGCCTCGGCGGTGGCGGGTTCGTGAATGAGGTCTTCCATGCCGGGATTTGCCGCAGGGTGGTGCTTGGCGACGTCTGCTGCGAGCATGAAGCGACCGCGGTTGAAGCAGTCCACGAGCCAGGTGTTGTCACGGTAGCGGACGCGGGAGAGGAAGTGGCCGGGGAAGTTGCAGCCTTCGATTTCGAGGCCAAAGCGCTGACCGAGAAGGCGGTAGAGGCAGCAGAGGCTGATGGGATTGCCGAGGCCGGTGTCGAGGACCCAGAAGAGGTTGCTGTTGGAGGGGGAGTAGTAGTCTTTGCTGTTGCCGCGGAAGCGGGTGACGCCGTTGTGGGAGGCGAAGAGCCACTGTGCAAGTTCGTGCGCGTCCATGCGGCCTTTTTCGGCGAAGGCGGTCTCGGCGAGGGTGTCGAGGCGCTTGGCGAGGTCGGAGGACTGGGTGCGCCAGCCGTTGAGGAAGGCGGAGAGCTGGCTGAGGCCTTCTTCGAGCTGGGCGTCGGGGCCGTCCATCCAGCGCCAGCGCATCCAGGTTTCTTCGAGTTCGGTACGTCGTGCAGGTTCGAGCAGCTGGGCGACGAGCCGTTCTTCTTCCTGCGAGAGGGGGTTCTCAAGCCGCTCGATGCATTCAGGGAGCTCTCGGCGCATGCCGTTGAGCTCCTGACGCACTGCGTGCCGCACGACTTCGGAATCGTCGTCCAGCAGCTTGATAAGGTGGCTCAGGTGATCAACGGCGGGCATTTGCAACGAATGGTGATAACACGGCGGGAACGTGCGGTGCAATGCTGTTTTTGCCGGGTTTTGGCCTATTTTACAGGCGGATTTCCATGGCCTGGGCGGCGCGGTGGGCTTTGGCGCGGGCTTCGTTGATGGTTTCGGCGCGGGCGAGGGTGACGGCCATGCGGCGCTGGCCGCTGACGGTGGGCTTGCCGAAAAGGCGCAATTGTGTGTCGGATTCGGCAAGTACGTGGTCGAGGGCGCCGAACTGGACGCTGGCGGACTCGCCTTCGACCAAAACGGCGCAGCTGGCGCTGGGGCCGTGCTGGCGGATGTTGGGGATGGGGAGGCCGAGAATGGCGCGGACGTGGAGGGCGAACTCGGAGAGGTCCTGGGAGATGAGGGTGACGAGGCCGGTGTCGTGGGGGCGGGGGGAGACTTCGCTGAAGATGACGTCGTCTCCTTTGACGAACATTTCGACGCCGAAGAGGCCGCGGCCGCCGAGGGCTTCGGTGATGGCGCCGGCCATGTGCTCGGCGGCGGCGAGGGCTTTGTGGGACATGGGGTGGGGCTGCCAGGATTCGCGGTAGTCGCCTTTGATCTGGGTGTGGCCGACGGGGGCGCAGAAGGAGGTGCCGCCGAGGTGGCGGACGGTGAGCATGGTGATCTCGTAGTCGAAGTCGACGAAGCCTTCGACGATGACTTTGCCTTTGCCGGCGCGGCCGCCTTCCTGGGCGTACTGCCAGGAGCGGGGGATGTCGGCTTCGGTTTTGACGACGCTCTGGCCTTTGCCGGAACTGCTCATGATGGGCTTGATGACGCAGGGCATGCCGATTTTGGCGATGGCGGCGCGGAATTCTTCCTCGGTGGAGGCGAAGATGTAGGGGGAGGTTTTGAGGTGGAGCTCTTCGGCGGCGAGGCGGCGGATGCCTTCGCGGTTCATGGTGAGCTTGGTGGCGCGGGCGGTGGGGACGATGCGGAAGCCTTCGGCTTCGAGCTCGAGGAGGGTGTCTGTGGCGATGGCTTCGATCTCGGGGACGATGCAGTCGGGCTTTTCGAGTTCGACGAGGCGGCGGAGGGCCTGGCCATCGAGCATGGAGATGATGTGGCTGCGGTGGGCGACCTGCATGGCGGGGGCGTTGGCGTAGCGGTCGACGGCGATGACTTCGCAGCCGAGGCGCTGGAGCTCGATGACGACTTCCTTGCCGAGCTCGCCGGAGCCGAGGAGCATGACTTTGGTAGCGGAGGAAGAGAGGGGGGTGCCGATGCGGGACATGGAGGAAGGGGAGGGGGAGTTGACGGTGGTTTACTGTTGTTGACGGTTGTTTACGATGGTTTGCCCGGAGTTCCAGAGGAGAGATGGAGGGGAGGGGGAGTTTGCGGTTGCCGGGGAGACTGGTGGACAATCAGACAATCAGATTGGGAGACAATCAGATGGGGAGATGGGAGATGGGAAGCCTGAGGGGAGATTTATGATTTACGATTTATGATTTACGATTTCGGAGAGGGGAAGCATGGGGGCGATGGTGGGGAAGTTGGAGAGACTGAGGGGCAATCAGACAATCAGATGGGAGATGGGGGGACGCTGGGATGTTTGGTTTTGCCGCAGGGGGGCGGAGGTGCAGAGGGGGCAGAGGATGAGTTGACGATTGTTTACGGTTGATGACGGTGGTTGACGGTTGTTTTGGGGAACCGGGCCGGAAGATGGAGCTGGCGGTTGCTGGAGATGGTGGAGAGAGTGGACGGTGCTGCGGGGATGGTGAGGCTTTTGCACCGTCCATCCTTCGCTGAAGCTTCGGAGGACAGGCAGAGATTGGAGAAACGCAGAGATGAATGATCGGAGATGGGCGGTGAGGGGCTGTGGCTGGTGAAAGATTTTGAGGGGTTGGGGGGAGGGAAAGGGCAGAAAGATTTTGGGCAGAAAGATTTCTGAGGGGGGATTTGAAGGGCTGGTCCATTGTTCGTGGCATGTCTTCGGAGGACGTGACAGTGGACGCGAGCTGCGGAGGACGGGCAGAGGTTGGAATGGCGCGGAGATGGGCGGAGGGGCTAAGGCTGGTGAAAGATGGGGATGAGATTTTGAGGGGCGTGGGGAGGGGGGATGGTAGAAAGATTTTGGGTAGAAAAATTTCAGAGAGACGGAGGATTTGAAGGGCTGGTCCATTGTTCGTGGCATGTCTTCGGAGGACGTGACCGAGGACGCGAGCTGCGGATGACAGGCAGAGGTTGGAATGGCGCGGAGATGGGCGGAGGGGCAGCGGCTGGTGAAAGATTTTGAGGGGTTGGGGGGAGGGAAAGGGCAGAAAGATTTTGGGCAGAAAGATTTCTGAGGGGGGAGGATTTGAATGGCTGGCCCATGGTCCGTGGCAGGACTTTGGATGACGTGACCGAGGACGCGAGCTGCGGAGGACGGGCAGAGGTTGGAATGGCGCGGAGATGGGCGGAGGGGCTAAGGCTGGTGAAAGATTTTGAGGGGCTGTGGGGGAGGGAAAGGGCAGAAAGATTTTGGGCAGAAAGATTTCTGAGGGGGGAGGATTTGAATGGCTGGCCCATGGTCCGTGGCAGGACTTTGGATGACTTGACCGAGGACGCGAATTGCGGAGGAAAGGCAGAGATGGCCGGGGGGGCGAACCGGAACGAAGTGGAGATCGACGAAGTCATAAACGCGACTGAGGGGAGCCCGGAGGGTGAGGGGGACGAAGCTGCGTGCGGATGGGACGGAATCCGGATGGGAGGATTTTGGGGCGTCGAGATTGGGACGATGCAGAGATGGCCGGAGGTGGTGGCCTACGGAGCCGAGCGTAGCGAGACAGACGACTGAAAGGAGCCCGGAGGGTGAGAGCAACGAATCAACACACGGAAGGAACGGAATCCGGATGGGGAATGCGGCTGGTGGGATTTTGGGACGCCGAGATTGGGACGATGCAGAGCAGGCTGAATTTCAGCCTGCTCATGGCAGTCCTGGCATGATGCAGGAACCGAGGGAAAAGAATTATAATGCCACGATTCTTGCGGCAGCAGGATCATAGCGAAAGTTCCCAATGGTTCCGTCCATGAGCTTTTGAATGGCTTCTTCGATCACTGGCAGTGGGACGAGAAACCATTCTCTAGGTTCCACCTGTCCGCCAAAGCGGTCTTTCAATTCCATGTCCAACCTCGCGCTGCCGAAAAACTTGTGCAGCAGTGCTTCGAGGCGTTTACGGTTGATGTTGGCCAGTTTGAAGCTGGCTACGAGTTCCACTTCGGCCAGGAGGTAGGTGGGGTCTTTCTTTGCGTTTGAGATGCGGGTTTTTACTTCGCCACCCGTCACGCCGATCTTGTGGAGGACTGCCCGATTGGCTGCGACAAATGGATGTTCGGACTTGCTGCGCAGCACGTAGATCCAGCCAGAGGGCAGATCGTCTTCGTCTTCCTCGTCAGAAAAAAGCGGGCCCATTTCCGGATCGGTGATGCGCCGGCTGGTCTTGTCCTTGTTGAGCGCTCTCTGGAGCGAGCGCACCAGCAAATCGCTCTCTGTGCCGTTGTCATAGACCACGCGCAGGCGGCGATCCTGCCGTCCGTAATCGCTCACAAAGGGTTCTCCCATGTCGGCCACGATGACCTTCTGGCCGTCCAGGATAAAGAGATCGCCTTTCTTCACTTCGGCGTTGTCCTTGTATTTCAAGGTCTGACGATGTCCTGAGGCCAAGTCCTGCTGCACCTTGTCAAACAGTGGCTTGAAGGTATCGAAGTCCACGCAGGGATTCCGCTGGGCGATTTCCTCGGCGGCTTTGATTTCATCGCGGGAGCGGACGTGCTTGAGCTGCGTCACGTCTTCACTTTCTGCTGCGTCAACGCCGAGGGATGAAAGCAGCTCCTCGTCGGTGAGCGGAGAGTCCTCGCGAACGATTGAGCTGGAGTTGTCAGAACCGAGCAGGCCGTGGGTGTCCATGCTTCGCAAAATGTCGCGGCACTCTGCTGAGTCGCGGATTCGATCCAGCCGCACGGCGTAAAGTCGTTCGAAGATGTCCCGGTGCTCGCCGTGCTCCGGCACGCGGTTGTGCTCGGCGTAGAAGCGCTCGATCTCCTCGAAGCCGGCGATGATCCTCTGCTCGCGTGCCGAGCGTCCGCCGCTGGCCGCAGGTGCAGCATCGACGCCCAGCTCATCGAGCAGGTCCAAGTCTTCGTCTGTGATCGCCTTAGCCATTCTTTGCTTCTTTCGCCTTTCGTTGCAGGAAGGCAATGCCTTCCGCCATGCGTTTTTCCCAGGGATCGGCCGCTGTCATTTCTGGCAGGCGTCCTTTCTCGTGTTTGAAGCGCAGCGCGCGTTTGGCCAGCTCACGAGCCTCTTCAAGAGTCAGGGTGCTGCGCTTGGCGGCAATGACCTCGGCGACCTGTTTGAGGCGTTCCTCGCTCATGGACTTTGCCAGGATGGCGTAGGCTTCCCCAAAGGGGTTGATGCGGTCAATGAGGTCGATGTCCAGCTCCCGCACGCTCAGGGCGTATTTGCGCACGCCATCCAGCAGGCTGGTATTTTGGGTGGTGTCGGCTGAGCCTCCGCCTCCGACGAGTTCCTTCTTGGCCTGCTGGACGAGGTTCAGTGCGGCGATGGCGTGCTGGCGCACGGCCTCCTGATCTTCGTCCTGAAGGTGCGGGTAGGTTTCTTTGACGATCTTGCCCATCTTCACCTGGGTGAGTTCCTCCGGGACGAGTTCGGTGTCGAAGAGGCCTTTCTCCACGGTGGTTTTGTCCTGCACAAAGGCGGTGATCAGCTCATTCAAATCCTCCCGGCAGATGCGTTCCGCTTCGGGGCTTTTGGGTTCAGCCAGCCCTTTGATTTCAAGCTGGATCGTCCCGGTGTGCGGATTCACGCCCACGTTGCTTTTTCCCGGGTCGTAGCCTCCGGGGCCGTAGTCAAAGCCGGGCGTTGGCCCGCTGTTCGGGTTCTTGGGTTTGAACTCAAAGCGCGGTGCCAGCACCTGCTCCATGAGCAGGCTGGCGGCGATGGCTTTCAGGGTGTCGTTCACCGCCTCAGTCACGGCCTGCTCGCTGGCATCCGGTTCGGCGATGAGATTGGTGAAGCGTGCCCTGGGCTTGCCCGGTGCATCACGGGTGGCACGACCGATGATCTGCACAATCTCGGTGAGGCTGGAGCGATAGCCCACGGTCAGCGCGTGTTCGCACCAGATCCAGTCAAAGCCCTCCTTCGCCATGCCGAGGGCGATGATGATGTCCACGTGGTCGCGGTTGTTTTTATGGGCCGGGTCTTTGAGCGCCGCCGCCACCTTGTCCCGCCTGGCGACATCGTCATCCACCAGATCGGCGATGCGGAGCAGCCTGCCTTCCTTCGACTTCACGAGCTGGAAGCCTGTCTGTGGATCGGTGCCCTGCCAGTCGCCGAGTTCGTGAATGATGTGCTCCACCTCCTTGATCTTGTCTCCGAGGCTTTCGCGTGAATTGACGTTGGGAATGTGGACGATCGTCTTCTCTCCGGGGTTCAGCACATTGACGATCTCGTCCGAATACTGCCCTGAGTAGAAGTAATAGCCGATGTCGAGCTGCTTGAGGTGCTGATAGCCGTTGAGCTGCTCGTAGTAGGTGTAGGTGACGGTCTCAAACTTCGCCTCATCATCCGGGTGCAGCACAGCCTCGGCATCGCCACGGAAGTAGGAGCCGGTCATGGCCACCAGGTGGGTTTTGTCGCGGGCCATGAGCTGCCGCACATGCTCGCCCAGGCGGTTGTCCGGATTGGCGGAAATGTGGTGGAACTCATCCACGGCGATCAGGCGGTCGTCGAAGGCCTCCACGCCATACTTTTCCATGGCGAAACGGAAGGTGGCATGGGTGCAAACCAGCACCTTGTCCGTGCTTTCCAGGAACTTCTTAACCGACTCCACCTTGCCGCCGTTGTCGGTGCCCGGTGCGTCGCAGAGGTTCCATTTGGGCTCGACCTTCCAGTCCGCCCAGAAGCCAAACTGGCTCAGCGGCTCATCGTGGAAACTGGCGCCGATGGAGCGCTCCGGCACTACGATGATGGCTTGTTTCAGCTTCTGGTTCGCCAGCTTGTCCAGCGCGATGAACATCAGCGCACGGCTTTTGCCGGAGGCCGGGGGCGATTTGATCAGCAGGTACTGCTCTCCGCGCTTCTGGTAGCAGCGCTCCTGCATGGGGCGCATGCCGAGGCCGTTTGAGCGGGTGGAGCTGCCATCCTGCGCATAGCGGACGGAGACGGAGGGAACCGTGACGTTTGAGGGGGATTGTGCTGGGCTGGTGCTCATTCTTCTTCGTCTTCTTTCTGGGTGTTCTCCTCCGGGGGCATGTCACGGGCCAGCTCGCGCTCGATCTGTTCGATGCTGGGCAGACTGGTCTGCAGCTCCGGCGGCAGGGACTCCACGAGCTGGTATTCCGCCACGCCCAGCGGCTGCTCTTTGCCGCGCAGCGCGTATTCGGCCACCACCTTGTTTTTGCTCTTGCACAGCAGCAGGCCGATGGTCGGGCCGTCCGTGGGGTGCTTGATCTGCGCGTCCACCGCCGTCATGTAAAAGCTGAGTTTGCCCAGATGCTCCGGCTGGAATTTCCCGGCCTTCAGCTCGATCACCACATAGCAGCGCAGCTTCAGGTGGTAGAACAGCAGGTCCATGAAGAACTCCTCACCGCCCACGTCCAGCAGCACCTGGCGGCCCACAAAGGCAAAACCCGCGCCCAGCTCCAGCAGGAAGTCCGTGACGTGCTTCACCAGCGCCTTCTCAATCTCCCGCTCCTGCGCCTCTACCGTCAGCCCGAGGAAGTCGAAGCGATACGGGTCTTTGATTGATTCACGGGCCAGATCGGACAGCGGCTTGGGCAGTGTCAGCTCAAAATTCGTCACCGCCGCGCCGCTGCGTTCCATCAGGCGGGATTCGATCTGCATCACCAGGATGTTGCGTGACCAGTTGTGCTCAATGGCTTTGGCGGCATACCAAAGGCGGTCCTCACGGCTTTTGAGTTTGTCCAGCAGGGCGATGTGGTGATACCAAGGCAATTTGTGCAGCACTTGCTGCACAAATTGTGGCAGTTCCATTTGAGCACCATCCAGGTGCGTGCATTCCACCGGTGCCACTTTGTGCAAGGGCGCTTGCACCATTGCCCCTCCCTCCAATTGGCCAAGCACCGATTGGCCAATTCCAAACTCCGGCCATGCCTCGGCAAAAGCGCGCATATACTTGAGATTGGACCGCGAAAAACCCTTCATCTCCGGGAAGGCCGCACGGAGGTCTTGTGAAAGACGGTCAATGACTTTCGCGCCCCAGCCTTGGTTTGATTGCCGGGCTTGGATGTCTCGCCCGATTTGCCAGTAGAGCAGGATCAGCTCCTGGTTGACGGCCAGCGTGGCGCGCTGCCGGGCGCTGTGGATGCGGTCTTTCAGTTCGGCCAGCCACGAGGCATAGCCTTCAGGCTGCGGGGTGAGGCGGGCAGGCGTGTCGTTCATGCTTTCGTTCCTTTCGCCGGTTTCGTGACCCTCGCGGCGGACTGCCCCGCCGTCATCTGCGTGTAAAGTTCAAAGAGCTTCTCCAGCCGCTCCGTGTCGTTTTTGAAGCGGCGGCCGATGTAGATGCGCTCCAGCGTTTCGTCGTTGCGCTCGTGGGCGGCACGCAGATTGGCGGGCATGGTGTCGGGATCGTAGAGATCGGCAATGGTGGCCGGGAAATGCGCCTCGCGAGCCAGCAGGATGTCCTCCGCGCAACGGGTCAGGTCGGCTTTGTTTTGCTCGGTCAGTGGGGGGACGGGGAAAGTGTTCCAGCCGAGGGTGCTGGAATAACGATATCGCGTCTCTAACTTCCCACAAACTGCCGCGATCCAAACTAGGTGAAAGCGTGACGCAAGGATGGCAAAATTCCAAAGTGGCGCGTTAAAGAGTGCGAAAGCACCGTCTGCGATGATTGTTCCTTTCTTAAACAGGCTGATTGGAAGATATGGCCTAGATTCAGATGAAACTCTCGGGACTACAGTTAGCACTTCGTCGCCTGATTGACGAATCTGTTGAAACGCATGAGGTGTCATCGCCCCCTCTTTGGTGAGCTTTTTTGGACTTTTTGAACGGGCCTCTCTTACGCGTTCAAGGCGCTCAGCAATGGCGGGGATATTTATGGCATGGTCCTTCTCGTCATCCCGAACCCATAAGCAAAATCTTTGCAATCCCTTAATTGATTCCTCCCCTCCAACAAATTGGCGAATGAAGGAGGATGCGTTAGCTGCGGAATTCCGGATGCGCTTAGCTTCTGCCAAATCAAAAATCAAATGTCCGCCATCTGCTGGTTTATTACCGTTCGTCATTTCAGCAACATCTGACAACGTGTTTGTCAGGGCATTGATGACGATGTTTCTATAGGGAACAAGGTACGGGGAAATGTTATCAACCTCGCGACGCTGCGGTGTATCTCCCCCGAAGTATTCGAATAAAACAGCTTTTCCGGCTTTTGTTCCTAGGCCGATGACAACTACGGTTACACCAGCATTATATGCCGCTAGGTTTGACCACTTGAACGATGTATGGGCAAAAAGAATCTCTTGACCTCGCATGTGGATTAGTGGCCACAATCGTGCGACCTGTTCACCTTGCGCAATTGAATTAGTGCTAACGAAAGCGCATGCTGCTCTAGTAAGTTTTGCATATTCAGCGAACTTAAAAAACCAACCACATACGTAGTCTAGTGACTTCCAATTTTGAGTCCACTCGGCAAATACAGCGCCCATATCGCTTTTTTGCTCTGAGGTTTGTTCAGTGCCACCCTTGTAAGGAGGATTGCCGCAAAGATACGTCTCCCCACCCTCATTCTCGAAATCGATCTCGGTCTGATTCAGCGGTGTCTCAAACAAATCATCTGCTCGGTTCTTTACTCCTTTTCCCGTGGGCGGACAAATGCTCAGCCAGTCGAGTCGCAGGGCGTTGCCGCAGGTGATCCAGTTGGCGGCTTCGAGTGGCAGGAATTCAGCGAGGGCGAGCTTTTGGCCGCGATAGAGAACATCGCACTGATACTCGGCAATGATGAGGGCGAGGCGGGCGATCTCGCTGGAGAAGTGGCGGAGTTCGATGCCACGGAAGTTGGTGAGGGGGATGTCGGACTTGCGGTCGGCCTCACCACGGCGGTTGTTGATCTCGGCCTCGATCTCGCGCATCTGCTTGTAGGCGATGACGAGGAAGTTTCCAGAGCCGCAGGCGGGGTCGAAGACGCGGATGCGGGCGATGCGTTTTCGAAGGTTGAGGAGTTTTTGCGGGCTGCTGCCGGCCTCGTCCAGCCTGGCGCGGAGGTCGTCGAGGAAGAGCGGATTGAGGACCTTGAGGATGTTGGGCACGCTGGTGTAGTGCATGCCCAGGGCGCCGCGCTCCTCGTCGTCCGCCACGGCTTGGATCATGGAGCCGAAGATGTCGGGATTGATCTTGGTCCAGTCGAGACCGCCGACGTGGAGGAGGTAGGAACGGGCGATCTTGCTGAAGCGCGGCACCTCCACGCTGCCGGTGAAGAGGCCGCCATTCACGTAGGGGAAGACATCGGCCCAGCTTTTGATGCCTTCCTTTTCACGCGCCTTGAGCGGCGTGTTCATGGCACGGAAGAGCTCGGAGATGACCTCGTGGGTGTTGGAGGAGTCCCGCGCGCTCATCTGGTCGATGGTGGCGGTGAAGAGGCCCTTGCTGCGGAAGATGTCGGTGTCCTCGGCAAAGAAGCTGAAGATGAGCCGGGCCATGAAGTGGTTCAGGTCCTCGCGGCGTGCGGCGCTGTCCCACTGGGGATTGTCCTTGAGCAGCTCGATGTAGAGGCGGTTCAGGCGGCTGGTGGCCTTGATGTCGAAGGCGTTTTCCCGAATCTGCCGGACGGTGGTGATGCCTGCCAGGGGCAGGAAGAAGCCGAAGTGATCTGAGAAGGCCGGATAGGGGCAGGCGACGGTCTCGCCATCGGCGAGGTTTTCGGCCTCAAAGGTTTTGCCGTCGGTGGCGAGGATGAACTTGCACTTCTGGGAGGTGGTCTTGGGGCTTTCCCGAAGGGCGGTGAGGGTGGCAGTGACCTGCCCCTCGGCGCAGACTTTGAGGTGGATGTTGCTGCGCTGGAGGATGCCGCCGGGAAGGTCGGACTGATTTGATGCGCCGCTTTTGAGCTTTTTGAGCGTGGTTTCCTTGTTTCCGAACGCCTCAAGGAACGCGTAGGGAAAGCTCTCGGCGTCAAAGGGAGCCTCGGCGAGAGCGGATACGGCTTGTTCGATTTCGACGGCGTTCATGCGCAGTGGGGCGTCTGAAAGGGAATGTCGGCGGTGCGGGGCTTGCTGGTGGTGGGGGCGTTCATTGCAGGCAATGCCTTCGTGGGGACATTGATCCAAGCGGAGGGGAGGGGGATTGGCAAGGGCGGAGGGGGGAGGGATTTATGATTTACGATTTTTGATTTATGATTGGGGGAAGGGGATGGGGAGACAATGAGACAATCAGATGGGGGCGCGAATTGACACGAATTGGCCGCGAATTTTTATGAATGAGGGGAAGGGGGGATGTTGAGTGGTGGGGAGGAGCGGTGGGAACGAGGATCCATTCTTCGCTGAAGCTTCGAAGGGCAGGCAGAGTTCGAGTGGGAGGACGAGGAGGATTCCTGGGATGGGAGTTTGCGGTGGACGTGGGAGATGGGGCTTGGCTAGAGTATGGGATGTCGTTTCCTGGTCCTGATGCTCCTTCGCGTTTGTGGCGGCTTTTGAGGCCGGGGTGGGAGGCGGTGGTGGATGTGGTGTTTCCGAGGCTGTGCTGTGTGTGCCAGGTGCCGATGGGGGCGGAGGTGGGGTGGTTTTGTGAGGGGTGTGAGGACGGGCTGCCGTGGGTGGTGGAGCCTTATTGCCGGGTGTGCGGGGAGGTGTATGAGGGGGCGGTGGTGGGGGAGTTCCGCTGCATGAACTGCAGCGGGCGGAGGCTGGAGTTTGAGTTTGCGGTGGCGGCGTGCCGTGCGGAGGGGGCGGTGCGGGAGATGGTGCACCGGTTTAAGTATGAGCGGCGGCTGCACCTGCGGGGTGCGCTGGCGGGTCTGCTGATGCGGACGCTGGAGGAGCCTAGGCTGGCGGGGGAGGACCTGGGGGAGTGGCTGCTGGTGCCGGTGCCGCTGCATGGGAGCCGGGAGGCGGACCGGGAGTATAACCAGAGCTGGGAGCTGTGTGTGCGGCTGTCTGAGATGACGGGGATCCGGGCGGTGAGGGCGCTGGTGCGGACGCGGGAGACGGTGCAGCAGGCGGGGCTGAGCCGGGGGGAGCGGCTCCAAAATTTGCGCGGGGCGTTTGAGCTGCGGCGGGGGGGGGGCGGGGGGGGGGGCGG